>RCNJ01000161.1_pt1 | contig 51480 bp, 42 predicted proteins | sample 2041171 | NCBI WGS metagenome assembly RCNJ01 (sample SAMN09708213, study PRJNA481090) | feces metagenome | biome: feces | host: Pygoscelis adeliae | place: Antarctica: Rookery Lake | collected 2010-03-01 | reverse complement strand
AAGCAAACATTGGGCTCAATCTTTCTCTCGCCCGACAGATTCAACAGGAATATATATACATGATCAAGTACGTAGGAAAGGAAAAAGAAGAATTAGAGAAAAATACATTGTTCAACCCAATCCTGGGGAATCCTCTCTCAACAATCGTTACATCAGGTTTACTGACGCGATGGCAGATAGCAAGAATCACACAGACGCAATAGAAACAGCAAGCAATTTGTACAACGCGATTGAACTTAGAATTACATAAGACGCCAACCATGCTATCATACATCGCCTGCCAACGATTAAACAAAATCATGGCACTCCATCTAACACTTCAGATATATTCCATTCCTCATCTCCTCCTCTCTAACCTCAAACATCATGTTGATACCGACGAACAGCGCGCAGCACCCAGTCACAAGGAAAGAGATTCCACCCCAATCCGAAAAGATAGCTCCAATCATACTCTTGAGCCCATCGAGTCCGACAGCGAAACCAACCATGTTGGCAGCCATCATCATGAGTAAATTGCCGATCGCGCCAATTGCACACAGCCAGCGATAAAGAGTGAGGTTGTTCTCAAAATTCTTTCTCGGGAAAAGCCTGCTAGCGATGATCTCTGGCAACATGAAGAAGACGACCAACCATCCCCAGATGAGAAGATTGAGGTTGATGTCATGCCACAGCGCGACAAAGGTAAAGACGACGAGGTAGTTAAACACCGCTCTCACCTGTCCAAATCTACCGCCCACAGTGCTGCCTCCCAGCGGGACATATAAGTAACGGATGAGCCACTTGTTGAAGCTACGATGCCATCCACGCCAGAATGCCACGGTGGACGGGACGTTGCTGACGCAGCGGATCATGTTCTCTGGTGCGTCGATGCCGTCAATCAGTGCCCAGAGACGGAAGAGGCGCCATGGAATGAGCAGCTTCAGCCAGAGGATATGAAGGTTGAAGTAAGAAAGCAGGACCAACTGCTTTGGTCCGTAATCGGCCCAATTTGGAGCCGCTTTGGAGATTGCCACGCAGTAGTCGAAGTGCAGAACAACCTCCATGCATAGCAGGGTAAGCAGGAAGCGGATACCATACTTCAACGTGCGGCTGCGCTCAATGGTGGCGGCAGGGTATGAGGACTGAGAGATGTAGTCGTTGAAGGTGAATATCGGACCCGCAATGTAAAGGGGTGCATAGATGGCAAAAGCCACATAATTACGGAAGTTGTAAGCGCCTTCAGGGGCTGGAGTGCGAGTGCGATCGTTCTCGGAGAGGTTTGAAGGGTCGAGGTTCTTCTTCTTGTGTGTATTAGTGTCAGATAACTGTGGCTCAGCTGTGTGAATCGAAGCCAGACTCACCTCGAGAGGGCTCCCTGCCTGGCGATCAAGAGACCAGTAGTAGTCTAGGTTGAAACTGATCAGGCGCAGAACGGTAATGTTGAAGGGGATCTCCCAGCGTGGCATAATGCCGCTGTAGTTGTCTAGAGTGCGACCCCAAGTTGCATTGAACTTCTCGCCCTCAAGCGCAGTCTCTCCAGCGAACTTGCTGAAGAACTCCTGGATCTTAGAGTACTTGTACCCGTCACACAGCTCGTTGGAAAAGAGGACGCTGATATTGAAGACCCAGGTAGCCGCAACAACATACTTTTTAGGGAGCTTGGTAGCAATGCAGTAGTTGAGGTAGAGAACCGTAAGGACCTTCAAGGCGGAGGTGCCATGCAGCGCGGTTAAGAAAAGGAGTGCAAAACCAAAATCGAACGAGACTCTCTGGTTTAATCTTGCCAATCCTAGAGCATCCGACTGGGCCTTCCCGTTGAGCGTGTAATCGGACTTTGGCTTCACGGATATTGGGCGCAGCTTTTCATAGACTCGGCGCAGAAGGGGGTGAAATGCGAGCAGGCCAAGCATATACGGAATGTTCATGCGGAAAAGACGGTATTGGTTGTCCGAAAGATCAATCTTTCGGCCTGGAATCCAGCCGGGCGAGAGCCAGCGCTCGAATTTATAGTATTGTGGGTGAGATGCTATTTGGTGGTCAGATTGGGATCCTCGAGAATTATAGGAGGCATAAACTAACGTCTTGAGACATCATAAACCACCCAAAACATGTATGGCACAGTGACTATGAAAATGAGATAGTAGAAGTTGAATTCAGGGGTGTGCCATAATGGCTTCTGCGGAAGTATTTGCTGCCGCCGACTGTCCAAATTTACGGGTGGATCGGATGTTGGGACTGTGCCATGGCCATTTCTAGCATCGACAATGGCCTTGTAAGGTGTTTTAGGAGAATTGACGAAGCGAGTGTCTAAGGTGTCGAGGGAGTAAATACTCCTTAAGGAGCTGGAAAGTGTCATCGTTGCCACATCCAGGCGCCCAGCGTAGAAGTTGTGATTGTTTTAGAAGCGCCCAGGTTCTCGCTGTTGACTCTGAAGCAATGAGATGTGAAGCCTCTGTTGCGATGGCGAAAGAAGCGATTTGGGTTTCGGAGTGGTCGTCTCTCGAGTAGAATCCGAGGTAACGTGTACCTAGGAGGCCTGGACCCTGAATCACAATCGCCGTTCCGTAAAGCCTTTCGTAGGACGCAATGATTGATTTTGCCGACCACAAAAAGAACAGTCGCTGGAGGTTCCGATCTACCCAAGAGGAGCGGTAACGAAGAATTCCTTTAATTCTTGATTTGTGGAGCGTCTTATTGCTGGAGACGATTGTCCTAATTTAGAAGCACTGTCAGCCTCGTTGGGCATGTGTGTCGACGAGATGAGGCTGAGCGCACCGTGCCATTTAATGCCAAGATTTCGCGTCAACCTCCACGCGTGCGGCTTGGAATGCCATTCGAGCAACTCTGATCGCGACAAACGAGCTCAATTCAATAAAACTCAACTTACACCTCCTGCTTCGAAGCGATTCCTCTGTCGCAAACTGTATCTGATCAGTATCTACTTTCGTCCATCGCGCCTTTGATTGAGTAACTACAATGGCGCAACCTATTAGCTCCTCGACCGAGCCCACCAACATCTACGGCGGTGGTTAGTTTACCTTAGACATCAAGAACTACACCGAAATTGACCATATATAGATGAGGTTTCCGCTCTTGTTCTCGACCCAGGTTACACCAATACCCGTGCTGGATTTGCAGGCGAAGATGTTCCAAAATCAGTTGTCCCATCCCACTACGGACTACTCGGCGAGGGCGACTCTAGAAAGCATGTTTTCGGGGACAACGCAATCCATACCCCTCTTGATCACCTAGAGGTCAGAAATCCCATAGGAAGGGATGGGTGCGTTGAGGATTGGGATACTGCAGCAAAGGTGTGGGAGTACGCTATCACCTCTCGCCTCACCAACTTCAAGCCAACACACCCATCTAAGAACGGATTGAATGATGCGGATAAAGATATGGATGCCGAGATGGAAGGAGTTGAGGAGAGTGAAAGAGCATTGGAGGAAAACCCACTGCTGATGACTGAGACTGCATGGAACCCGGCAAAGTCACGCGAGAAGGCCATTGAGATTGCTATGGAGTCCTGGGGCTGTCCAGCTTTCTGGCTTGCAAGGAACAGTGTGTTGTCGGCATTCTCCGCCGGAAAGGCTAGTGCTTTGGTCGTAGACGTCGGTGCAACAATGATCTCCATAATACCTGTCCACGATGGACTTATCTTGAAGAAGGGTATCCAAAAATCGACATTGGCCGGTAACTGGCTCTCCTCGCAAGTCCGTTCTCTCTTGAGCCAGACTGAGGTAGAGCTTGTGCCACATTTCAAGGTTGCAACCAAGGCACCAGTTGATGCTGGGACACCCGCTCAAGCAACATACCACGACTTCCGCGTCGCACCAACTCCAAGCTTTGTCGCACTCCAAGAAGAGCGTGTCTTGACCGAGTTTAAGGAATCTGTTGTCCAAGTGTGGAACGGTCCAAGCCGCCTCAGCTCACCAGGAAATGAGGACGTAGCTCGTTCTCAGCCAGGTCGCGTCTTCGAGATGCCAAATGGGGCCAACCAGCTGTGGGGCATTGAGAGATCCAAAGTTGCAGAGGGCATGTGGGATGAGAAGGCAGCTCTGCCGATACCTGGCGAGCAAGTCGTCAAATCTCAAACTATCCCTGAGATGGTGAAGGCTGCAATCGCTGCTGTGGATATGGATCTTCGCGCCAACCTTTTGCAGAACATTGTGGTTACCGGTGGTACTACGTTGACCAACGGCTTCACCGATAGACTGCTCAACGAGATCCAGCTCGCATACCCAGGTGCTCGCATCAGACTTCAGGCTCCGGGCCTGACTCAGGAACGTCGCTTCGGTAGCTGGATAGGTGGTTCTATCTTAGGTAGCTTGGGCACCTTCCACCAGATGTGGATCGCCAAGAAGGAGTACGATGAGTTCGGTGCGGGTGTTGTTGAAAAGCGCTGCAAGTAAATTAGCGACCAGGCCATGATTGATTTTTTTGGGGGAAGGGTACCAGCCTGGCGCACGGCGTTCGCATAAATGGATATGCTGGATATCACGGCGTAAGGAGACAGCCAACATTCTACAGTATGCAGGGAAAAGCAGCTAGACGATATCAAAACAACACACATGGCCTCTTGGCCTTCGCCACAACAACTCTCAGCACGGTCATGGAAGTGGTGAAGTGGGCTCAGGCGATATCAACACTACAGTAAAGATACCACATAAATTTAATGCTTCTCCTTCCTAAGTATGCGCATAAGTATGCTCTTCTTTAAATGTAAATGCAATTCTATTTGATGCCCCCCTAAGAGCGATTTTACAATTAGTGCAGTGCACAGTCACGCCTATATAGTGACTCCTAATGAGCCATGTTGCTGCCCACCATTGTTGGCGCACAATGCTGCCTCTGTTCCTCTTTACGATTTCTATGTTGGCTTTCCATGTTGTAAATACAGGTCGCACTACCAGCAGAAGCTTGTACACATGGCAAGCCCACTGATGTAAACTGGTGTTGCCAAGACATGCTGTCTTTGTTTAGCAGGAAAGTGCGCATCAGTGTTCGCCTCAGGGAAGGAGCAGAGGGAGTGCTGCCGTAATTTCACGGGGCCAGCCTGCCTCTTAGGTTGCGGTTGCGGCTGCGATTTTATCGGTGGCCCGACGTCATGTGTTGTGGTAAATCTGCTAGTTGAAGTCGGGGTTGGCATCTATGGAGAATTCCTATATGCACGGCAAGGGGATAATCGAAATCACAACTAGTAAACTGAGAGCAGGCAATCAAGTGGCTTGAAGCGTTGGCGATCTTATGATCGAGCTGTTCGCAGCTGAACTCGCGGAGACGTGCGTGGTGCCCCGGATTTTGCTACTCCAGATCACCACAAGCGCGTTAAGCGCGATCAATCAACACCCCAAGACGCGTACAGGAGGCCAATCCACCCACGCCGCGTCTCATTCCAATATCAACTTTCGCACCAGTCGATAACCACGACACAAAAGTCTGCACGCCGTCCTAATACTCTAGGGCTTGAATTGAGAATAGGATATTTTGATATCGAATATATCTGAAGTATTTCTCAGTGGATGAGAGCAGGATCTTTATAGATTTGCGCAATCTCTACCAGAAAGAGGTAGGTTTCCGACAGCGCCGCGACTTTGCTGCGCTTGGCTAAATCGAACCAAGAGAACTCTATACCCCATGTTTTAGCAGACTTGACTCAGTATACGGCTTCTATCCTCCTGGACGCGAGTCATATCTTTCACGATCTCACCGACGTTTCCAACGACCCGGCGACTCATTACGGTCTTCTAAGCTCCAGGGTCCTCTACAAGACACGGCACATTCGTTCCAGCCATCACGATTGGGTCGAAACACTGCGGATTTACCAGAGACTGGAGTGCCTTTAGGCCTTCGCGACAGTGAGCCATTATTACCGACACTTATACTACACACAAAAATGGAGCAAATCGGCGATAGGCGGGGAATCCAGGCTGTCGACTCGCGCCTCAACATGAATGTGCCAAAACAGACTGAAAAACATGAATACAAGACACCACGCCAAGCACGCGCCGATATTGAGGCCGAGGGCAGGTCTTCAGCCTCTTCGGACGAGAAGTCTCAGACGTCATCTTCCAATCGCAAATTTACACCAGTCTTCGACGACTTCCGCACAGCACATTCACTTATAACCTCCGGCAACGCGGCCCAAGGCGCAAAGTTTCTCATCGCAGAACGCGCCAAGAATGGCCAGAGATCTTTCTCCGATTCCTCGAGTGGTTCAGCCGATGCGTCGCAGCCACTTCTCTCGAACAGAGGAATCAGAGTTGAGGGCTTTCCTGTGCCACCGACCCCAGCATACAGAAGAGGCTCGGATAACGAGAAACGGAGGACATATGTCGATCAGGAGAACGATGTCCCACCCCACAGACCAATCTCATACATTCTCGCACGCCAGATGTCCAGTCCTCTGGAGCCGCACCATCTTCTTCCAAACACACCAAGTGGCAGGAGAATTAGAAACGATGGTTCCGTAACGCCAATGAGCGCTTTGAGCGGTGGAAGCTTGAACAACGCCGCTGTGTGGCCATCCACCAATCCATACAGAGATCACAGCCCAGCCGCAAGACTCTCAAGATTGTACCGCGACACTCCAAATATAATTGTTTCTCCCGTTCCAGGCCACAATGTGGCTGGCGGATATACTCCATCCAAACTGGGACGCTCTTCCAAGGGCAAAGCCTCCTACGATGGCTCCTCATCTCAAGACCAACCCAGTGATCAGGACACACCTGAGTCGTTTCGTCCTCAGAGGGCGAGTTACCGAATCTACAGCGATGAGACGCAGCAGATCGGCGAGTACAACGCCGGTGTTGGACTCGACGGAGTACCAGATGATGATGGCGTCCTTTTCGCTCCTTTGGCGCGCGTCAATGAACGGAATCACAGCAGCTCATCTAGGTCAATGTCATCGCCACGTGCTAGAAGCGAAGGAAGCAATGTCAACCATATCTTGGATCACTACAACGATGAGTATGATGATTCCGACAGAAGCTACCCTGACTTTGACACAAATGGCAACTCCTCATTTCCAGGTCCCGTGCCTTTCAGCTATCTCGTTGCAGGTCGCACCCCGCTTCGTTTTGCGGATATTCAGAAGAAATACCAGCCAAAGTTGTCCACACCAACTGAGCAAATCGAGGAGGAGTACAGCTTTGGTCCAGCACCAGAGATTCCATCGCCAGTGCATCTGAAGACCTCTTCCCCAAACATTCCAGGCAACTCATCCTATGGCGACTCACAAGAACTACTTGAGGTGTATCAGCAGCGCTCACCTGAGAGCAAGGGTTCGCGTGAACTCTCGTACACCATCAGACGCGAGCCGAGAACTGTTGGAGATGCCGTGGGGCGTCCAAGCCCACAGTTAGATCTCGGACGAGAGGTTAGTTCGGTGCTTCGCGTCTTTGACGATGACGACAGCATTCTCGACGATATGCCAAGCCCGAACAAGCTTACACCGGTCCCCCCGAGGGACACCATCTACGGAGGAATGGGGATGTCAAACTACGATACCTCTTCAGTGAAGGGAAGCTCCCCTCCTGGATACACGTCAGATAGATACCTCCGCCCTCAAAACGAGCCAGGATTTTACAAGAACACCAACGCTGCATCCTCCAGCATTAGAGTGACTGATACCAATGGATCGTACGCAAATCAAAATCTCGATAGCGCGGTACGCCGCAATGAATCTCAGCGTACAGCCGACAGTGGCTGGGAGACCGTCGACTCGAACTTTGAAGGTGGCAAGTCTCGCCCGGGCTCTAGCCCTTACATGAACCCGAGATACAGCGGTTACAGAGGATGGAATGATGCTGGAAGCAGTATCGCTGATTTCTCCGACTACGAGGGCGAGAGGAGCAGCGGCCCAGTGCTTGGGGCGTTCGCCACCAACCAGCAGTCATTCGTCCATCCAGCGCGCAGAGGTGATACATTTGAAAAGCATCCTAGGGCATATCCAAATGGCTCCGCAACTGTGTGGCTTCCACAAGGAAGACGCCATGGCCATGGAGGATTCCCAGGGAATTCTTTCCGCACACCAAGAAAGGTCCGCGATGCCTTCAACAAAGTCATCAGTCCACTAGCGGCCGAGAATGATGAGGAATACTACGAACTTCCCGAAATCAAGGAGGGGGTTCCCAGTCCATACAGTCCCGACCGCAGAAAGCTTCCAAAGAACGGACGTGACGCTTTTCCGTTTGCACATGGACCGTACTCCAACAGCGGCGAATTCGGCACCTTCAAAAAACGCAACAAGGCAGCTGGTTTGAAGGCCCAATGGACCGATGGCGCAACTCCAGGGCGTCACAGCAGTAGCCAGGAGTTGCCGCCGAATTCTGGCTATCGTTTTGGAATGAACAAGACCCCAGAGGGACCGGATTCGTTCTTAGAGATGGTCATTGCGGCGAATGATGGAAAGCTGCCACCACAGATGGAGCTCGGGATTGTGGAAGAAAATGAGCAAGAGGAGCGCCGACCAATGCCAAGATCCTGGATTCACTCTACGTCTAGCAGCATTGCCGACTACAGCACGGATAGCGATATTGACTTTACCGGGCCAGAGTATCAGGCGCAACTTGCAAGCAGCTCGATGAACCAATACAATCAACAGGCTCAATCAACTGCTGACTTCGACCCATCGTCTCCTGTAAGCCCGGAATCTACCCAGAAGTTCGGCAGCGTCCGCAAATTTACGCCAGGACACTTGTACAAGACCATCCAGGAGAAGCGTCGCGAGCGCATCGCGCATGACAGGAGCAAATGGCACGACGAGAATGGCAAGGCCCCAGGTGCACCAGTCAGTCCACAGAAGAAAGGGCTTCGTCCATTGAGACTGGTGGCTGAGGCGCTTGGGCCAATTAAGCCTATTGTCATTACTCCAAGGTCGGAACATGAGTGGGCATACAGATCCCCTCTTGCACGTATCAAGTCCAAAACATGGGAGTGCCTCTACAGCGAGGCACATCTCGCGAGAATCAACAATCAGGAGTTGAGACACAACCAGCCACTACCAAAGCATGGCCATCTGGTCATCCAGAACAGACACACTGTCATGACAACTACTTCCTGGGATGTCATTCCTGGATCGCCGCACCTGATCCCGTGGTTGCATCTATCCTCGTCATGCGGAGACTTCGGTGCTCGCAAGAAGAAGATCTCCAATATCGCCCTTATTATCTGCTCTATCACCATCATCGGGCTTCCGCTGTTGAGAGCCGGGGTCCTGGACCCGATCATGGTTTGGTACACCAGGGGCGAGGTCCAGCATTTTGGCAGCACGCAAAAGAGGCTCTCCTTATGGATCTTCGGCGGCATTTTGCTTGCGGTCATGATTGCAGTGGCGGTTGCTCTTGTTTTTCACTTCAATGGCCAATGAGCCTGTCACCATGTGATTCTGGCCGATGGGTTGTTGATGCATGAAGCTGGCTCTGATCTATCAGTCGATGCTGCTGTTACAATTGCTTTAATTTGAGGGAAGGAGGGGTTAGGAGGAAAGATCACGGTCAGGTGCTGCGATATCCATTGCTATTCTGCTTTGACTATTTTGATCCGAGTTGGTTCTTTTAGTGCTCGAGAGCACGCGGAGTCTTGTGAGAGGCATTAAGAAGATATTATGGTCGGAAGATAGGGTATAGGTTAATAGTATGAGAGATGAATGAGGAGGTATATGACGGGTAGCGTGGCAGAAGGGATCTCCAGGGCTTTTGTTCAACAGAGGCTGTTTGGCCGCTCATGACTTGTAATGGGGGAAAACAGGTTACCCTTATAGACTAGGCTACCACCATGGGTAGCACACAAAATGTTACTTGAAATACACTCCACCTCTTGAATCAATGTGATGTGGTTTTTTCTTCTTTTGAAAACATGTCGTCTTTGGTACCCATGGGATCGGCCGGCAGTGGGGCTTCGGCAGCTCACCTTGGGGTCGCGATCTGGCAGATAAGGACATCTACCCCTCCATCGCTGTACATTAGCTACTTAACCCCATTCGATTTCCAAAACTGCAATCCATACAAAAAGTAAATATGTTTACAGGAATTGTAGAGATCCTCGGAGGTAGCTATTATCCTTCCTATTCTCCGCTTCAAGCTAATTGCAAGCAAACAGCCGTCTCCGAGCTCAACCCTCAAGATGAGACCGGCGGAACCTCCCTCACCATCTCCAACGCGACCGAAATCCTAGGCGATTGCCACCTCGGCGACTCCATCGCTGTCAACGGAACATGTCTGACCGTCACCGAGTTCGATAAGGATACCTTCAAGGTCGGCGTAGCTCCAGAGACTTTGAGGAGGACGAACCTCGGCAAGCTGGAGAAGGGTAGCAAGGTCAACCTTGAGCGCGCGGTCTCAAGTCATACTAGAATGGGCGGCCACTTTGTCCAGGGACATGTCGATACGATTGCGACTATTGCGGCGAAGACGCCAGATGGAAATGCGGTCACTTTTAGGCTCGCGCCGAGGGATAGGGACGTGTTGAAGTATATTGTGGAGAAGGGATATGTTACTCTTGATGGCGCGAGTTTGACGATCACTCGGGTCAATGATGTCGACGGATGGTTTGAGATAATGTTGATTAGTTATACTCAGGAGAGAGTCGTTATGGCATCGAAGCCTGTGGGTGACAATGTTAATGTGGAGGTTGATATGCTGGGCAAGTACACTGGGAAGAGTGTGGAGAGCTACTTCGAGAGCGGCAGTGGAGGTGCCCCGATTATTTTGCAGAAGATGGTTGAGAGGATCGTGGAGGAGAAGTTGGCTGCTTTGCAGAAGTAGGAGACATGTTTCAGCACTTGTGGAGGACCATACGCAAATATACCCATTGTTTAGGCGAAACACCCTTCCACTTAGTAAAATGCCTAACCTGTCGTCGACCGTCGTAATAGACCTGAGGGCCACCTATTCTCGTTGTAATCACTAGAGACAATCGTGTCACCTCCAATTAGTGGCTTTCGCTTTTGTCATCCTCGGTGACTTGACAGACGTGGATTTGCTATCTTCATAGTGTTCCTTAGGTTGACAAGATGCCTCTGAATGGGTGCCTTCTTTCGTAGAGTGATCAAATTGTTTTTGAGTACGAGCATGCGTAATGCTCTCCCTGGGTGCTCAAGATTTTCCTCGGATTCACGGTATTGAAATCTAATTTAATTGAGTTGAATACATATTCAGCGAATTTGAATTGAATAGGATATTTGTATTAAACTAATTGGAATGGGAATTGGTAATTTGGTATTCAGTTATTTTTACTTTGAATATTGTTTATATATCCGCGGTTTGTATTCATGTACTCAATTCAGCTGAATTGGATCAATCGCCGTCTGTATTCGGTTGATGTTGATTTTGGAAACGCGATTTCGCATTTAAATTAGTTGACTTGGGCAACATGCACTCTCTGATTATGATTTTATCCAGGACTTGCGTGGGATCCTTCCCCAAAGCAACTCCCGACCAAAATCACTCATCTTACAAGAACGAATCCTGTTTAGGTATTTAGCGGTCATCACAACGAGTTGGACTTAATTTTGGCTCTTGGATACCTCGCCACTTGAGAGACAGAGACTATCAAACAGCTTTAGGTCGGTATGAGCGGATAATGTAAAAGTATCAATCGATGAGAGCTTTGTAAAATGTGGTTCGTATCCTCAACTACTAGTTCAAATTAATGCCTCTAATAAAAGGCATCCAATGTCTTGATGAGACTTTGCGGACGCTGCGCTGCCATGTCGTCGAGATAACCTTGATCAAACGCGCGCTCCAAGAGTGCCATCTTGGATAACGTCACGTGATGCCCAGATCTTTTGCGCTCCGGCCGTCACATCACACCAAGGTCGCCGGGGACGGCCATTCTCGCCACCTACAACACCAAACCACTCCGTCCTGAAACACATACAGGAGGAGCCATGTTCACCTCATCATTAAGGCGGGCGGTTACCGCTGCTCAGCCAACGCCATTTGTTTCTGCCCTCGCGAACGCGGCACCACGAGCCGTATGTACACAAGTCCTCGCCACACAACTCGCACGCAGGTTCTCCAGCAGCAAGCCTTCGAGCCCTGCCGACGGAACCAATGGAACTATCGCTGTGCCAATAGTGAAAGCGGACGGGTCAAAAAAGAAGGCCAAGGCGCAGCGCAAGACGAAAGACACCGCGGCTGAGGATATCCAGGGACTTCCGAGTGTACCAAGCACTGGCCATTTGCAGGTTAAGGGTAAGCCGACTCTACATACGCCGAGGAACATAAAGAGAAGGACCTAACATCATGATTCTGCAGAAATCGCCGCCTCGTCATTCTTCTCTCTCCACCGCCCAATCTCCGTTACCTCTCCATTCCCGAAATCCGTCTCCGATGATGCTTTCGCCGCGATCTTCACCCAGCGCACTCGCGCAAACCGCGTCACCGACGTTGTTTCCACCTTGTCTGGCACCATCAGAAACCTTGATCAGGAGAGCCACAATGCTGAGACCGATCAGCTTCGCGCAGCCATCAATGAGCAGACCGATGTCCACCACCTCGACCAGCTCCAGGGCGACGCCAACGTTATCCCATTCCCACAACACATCATGCACGGCCGCTACCAGCCGTTCAACCCACCACCAGCACCAGTTCCTATGAACTCTGGAGAGAGTTTGGCGGCTGGCTTGGAGGCCGCAAACGAGGAGGTTCAGCACAGGACGTACACTGCTACCTTGACCATCGAGGAGTGCACCGACGCCAACGGAGAGATCACATACACCGCACATTCTTCGCCACTCTTGGATATGGAGGAGCCAGAGGCACCAAGGAGTTTCGCTGAGCGCATGCAGGAGCGCAGACAGAGATTCGAGGAAGGGCGTGGAGAGCAGGGCACTTGGCAGGCGATTTCTGTCAAGAGACAGAGAAAGCTCAAGATGAAGAAGCATAAGTATAAGAAGCTCATGAGGCGGACACGCAACTTGAGAAGACGTTTGGACCGTAACTAGAGCAGAGGTTCAAAGTCGACGATGAAATGGGATGGAAATATAGAGCGGAGGTTTATAGGCGTGGCAAAACAGCTTATGCCGGTATTTTGCTAATGGATTTTTTTTTCTCTTTGCATTGCATGGACGAAGGAGTAGCACTTAGAAATGCGAATGCGTAGCAATTCAACACTTGGGTTATCGTGTTTGATCCTCTCGAAGTGAAGACGCCGGTCAGTGCTAGGAAGCTCAGTGAGCGCTGTAGCCAGGTACTCATATCGCTCACCTTACGCGTTCAAATTCGAATGCTAAACTGCTTGAGAATCCATCTCGACAAACGATCTTCGTAACGCTGATTATCATCATGGTTGAGTGAGCTTGCGTCTCTCAGCCTCAGCTCACATCAAAATAATCATGGAGGCCTCAAGGCACAGGTTCATCAAAATAGGTTTCTAGATAAATGATATTAGGGCCCCGTGGACTTTAGCTTACAGCTTACTCTCGCCTTCCTGTGGCACCTTAACCACAACCTTGCCCCACGTTCCTCTGCTACCCAAGCCCTTCAAGGCTTTTGGGACAGTCTCCAAGCCGACAAACTCCACATCCGTGAACACGGTTCCTCTGAACTTGCCCTCCTTAATCAGCTTGAAGATTCCATCCCAGACCTCCTCTACCATCTCCGGCTCATTCTTTGCATACATGCCCCAGTGCAATCCAACCACACTGATGTTCTTCAACAGAATCTTGTTGGTAGCCACCTTCTCAATTGGTCCTCCCGCAAATCCAATTACCAAGAGTCTCCCATTCCAAGCAATGCACTTCGTGCTCTTGTCAATCAATCCAACTGGATCATACACGATGTCCACACCGCGCCCATTTGGCGTCAACTTCTTCACCTGATCCGGCCAGGTGGCGTCGTTATAATCAATCCCATAATCCGCCCCGAAGCTCTTCGCAACATCAAGCTTGTGCTTGCTTCCTGCAGTGGCAATAACCATCGCACCAAAGGCTTTTGCAATCTGCACGGCAGCCAATCCCACACCTCCAGCTGCAGCGTGGACAAGCACCCAGTCACCCTGCTTAACCTTCGCTCTGGTTACCAACGCACCGTAGCTGGTTGGCGCAGTAACGAACAAACCAGCAGCATCGAAGAAGCTCCACCCCTCCGGCACAAGTCTCAGAGCAGCTTCTGGTGCAGCAACCTTAGTGGCATATCCACCCTGGGAAGCACCGAAGACCTTATCTCCAACCTTGAATATTGGGTTCTTGAGATCAGGAGAGACAGCGGAGATGACGCCGGAGAACTCGGAGCCAGAGATCCATGGCAGAGGTGGCTGATGTTGGTATTTGCCGCGGATCTGGAGAAGATCGAAGAAGTTGGCTGCCGTTGCGCGGATGTCTACGAGGTAGGTTGGGCCTTTGGCGACTGGGTCCGGGAGGGTTGAGACGGTGAGGTCGTCTGGACCCTATGTATTGTAAGTAACTAACCGGTAGGTAGAGCCATTTGAAGAACAAATATGGAGTCCTTCAATGGAGAAGTGGAGACTTACATCAACATACTTGCTAACCTGAATACCACGCATCTTTCCAATTAACTTTTGCAGTCTGTACTATGAATTCCTTTGAGCGTGCGGTGAAAATAGTTCTCAAGACAAAATAGAACACACCGACCAAAGTGAAATGTAGAAGAATGTGGAAGAGCATCACGGAAGAAGAGAAAGGCAAGCTTATGGGTATGGGTTTCGTACACGGAGTCGCACTATGGTGATTCAGCTAACGCTGACAGGAATACCAAGACGCAGGACTTGGAGATGGCAGGGGTGATTGGCAGGTCATGGCGGGGAAGTGCCGAGGTTCGCGACGAACCCCATGTTGAGCTGCCGCTGTTCCACTTTTTATGGCCGCCGATCGTAAAGTCCTCGGCATTTCCGATATGCTGCATTCGGGGGTTTGTCATAATTAGGTATTAGTAATCGTATTTGTGAAGTTCTATTAGACAAGTCTGAAGGCTGGGGTTAGATATATCAGGAGGGAGCTGCTTTTGCTGTGTGATCTTATTTTGCTTTTTTGTCACCCAAGAAGCCATGCTGCAGAGAGTAGGGTAGAGTGTAACTTGACACACCTTAATTCCAGTTTTAAAAAAGCCGAACTAATCATCAGAGCTGCTGGCTGTTGCAATTGCACATTTGTATACCGCAGAGCAGACTTTGACGTCTAAGAACAAGGACAAGAGCGCGGTCTATCTGAGCAGCATCAAGAGTTTGGCATTGCCAAACAGAAAGGATTGGAGCTCGTCCTCTTTTGTCTTGCCCACTACAAGAGTGCATCTGAGCACATATTTTGGACTGGTCCATGTCTAAACATTTCCTCAACAACACCTATTAAAACATCCAAGTGAAATGCCAAAAGGCCTTCAAGGAGTGTGGGGTGCTGTGCAGCTCTTATCGGATAAGCTAGCGCAGGGTCCCATCTGCTGCTTACAGAGGTGCAACGGCCCACGAGGCTACATCGCATTAACGTCATCCACAGTCTGGTGATAAAGGAACACACCACCGACCTAGAATATACCGATCCATTTCGCGCGACGCAAACTCTCTGCCTGCCTTCTTCTTTGCGCGTACATATAAGCCAGCGTGTAGCAACCTTCTTACGATACGGACAAAATGTCAGAAGACGCAACCCCAGACCAGGCGGCTCAGCTCAGTTTCAAGGTCAAGACATCTGGCGAGGGCTCCCACGATATCACCATCCCAGAGACCGCCACTGTTCTCCAGCTCAAGGATAAGCTTGGAGGCAAGGATTACGAGGACATTCCAGCAGCACGTCAACGTCTCATTTACTCTGGCCGCGTTCTCAAGGATGATCAGGTTCTTAGCACCTACAAGATCAAGCCGGGCAACACGATTCACATGGTGAAGAGCGCTGCGCCACCATCTGGAGCCAGCGCAGCAGCTTCTCAGCCAGCAAATGCTACTGTCCCGACCAACATTGCCGCTGGCACCGCTAACAACCCGCTTGCGAATTTGACCAGTGCCCGCTATGCAGGCCACAACCTCAACCTTCCTGGATTGGAGGCTTTCGGCGCAGACGGTGGTGTACGTCTACCTTCTTACTTCACTTCTCACAATCGCTAATTTACTTTAGATGGGCGCACCGCCAAGCTCCGATCAAGTCGCAGATATGCTCAGCAATCCAAACACCGCACAAATGATGAACGAAGCACTCGATAACCCACAGCTCGTCGATGCCATGATCCAAGCCAACCCACAACTTCGCGCCATGGGTCCACAAGCACGTCAGCTCATTCAGTCGCCGATGTTCCGCAGAATGATGACCGACCCAGGCATGCTCCGCCAAGCAGCTCGCCTGTCGAGCCTCAGAAGTGGACCAGCCGAGACTATGCTGGCACCAGGAAGCACGCCTACCGCAGCAGGCGTTGCCTCTTCTGATAGTGGAGCTTCTACCGGAGCGGGTGCTGCGAACCCACTCGGAGGTATGATGAATGGAATGAGCTTGGCGGATATGCAAGAGATGATGCAAGCGCTTGGTGGATTCGGCGGACTTAGTGGCGCAAGCACGACTCCGAGCGCTCCAGCTACACCACAGAACACTGCTACCAACCCAGGACAGCCAGACACTGCTGCTAATGGAGCGGCAAACCCATTTGCCGCTCTCTTTGGCGGTGCACCACCCTCTGGTGGAGCTGGGGGCGCCCCAGCTAGTCCATTCGGAGGCATGAGCAACCTCCCACCACCAACACCAGAACAAATCCGTCAGGCCATGCAAATGTTTGGCGGTGGTGGTGCTGGCGGAGCAAACCCATTCGCCGCCATGGGTCTTCCAGAGCCAACTCCAGAAGAGGTTCAACGTGCCATGCAGATGATGGGTGGTATGGGTGCTGGAGATCCAGGGGGTTCAAGAGACTATGCGGACCTTGCCAGACTTATGGGAAGTGCCGGAAGTGCTGGAGCTGGAGGCGCACCAGCAGCACCAGCAGATACCAGGCCACCAGAGGAGCAATATGCTGATGAGCTGAGGCAGTTGAACGATATGGGCTTCTTCGACTTTGACGAGAACGTAAGATGCTTGAGGAGAGCTGGTGGCAGTGTTCAGGGTGCTATCGAGCAGTTGTTGGGAGGTAACTGATAAGTGTCAAGTTTCTCGGCAACACAACTGTCTTGAGGCACCATGTGTATTTCGGAAGCATCTTGCAGACGCGGCGGCCACGAGTCAATGAGTGTACATGACATCGATATTATGGAGCAGCAATTTTGCGGGGCGTTTCGGCGGCATGGATTGCGGTTTAGCTTAGTTCGCAAGGAATGTACTCAAAATGCACCTGAAACCCCGTCCTCGGCTCTTGCCTTTTGGCTGAGGCTTGATGTATGCGATTGAGGTTCATTAATGGTGATGTAATGATATCGGTTGATTTTTAGATCAATCTCAGAGGGTGGAAAACTACGAGGCAGCGAAGAGCCTCTTGGGGCTGATACAGACACATTTTGGCCGACGCGAACAAGGATAACTCCACAAAGACTCATGATAATAAAAGACCAGCAAAACTTGCCCATATATGCAATAGTCACGGCGACATACTCAATAGTTCCGTCAAAAAGTGTAAAAATTCTCCCCAACTACTGCTTTCGCAGGATCGGCGATGAAACCGGGAAGCGAATATTTGCTCTCCTCAATCGCTGCCTTCGCAGGTTCGGCAGTGAAGCCGAGAAGTGTGCGAAGACCTTGAGATTTCATTGTACTGTATCTTTGCAGATGAGTCAGCGTGCCCGCTGACTTGATGAATGTACGTGGTTGAGGAAAACTGCATAGTCACGAAGCGGCAGAAGGCGGCCAGAGCTCTTGCAGATACAAGGCTATAGTAAGGAGCAGCATAACATGTGGCCACATCATTCTACTTGGCCTTCTTGACCAGATCAGGGTGCTCAAATAATGTTTAAAAGGCAGTATAATCTCAAAAGCAAGCCACTGATTACTTTTTGAGTCTTGAGTGAGATCGTCTCAAAATTAAGCGATGTAAAGAGGCGTACTAATTTTCTGTCATGGCGAGCATAATCAGCCTAGCATCAGTATTCAGCGTTGGGCGGTTTGGAGCCGGTTCGGTTTTGGGCATTTCAAGGTTAGGTTACACGGTTAACCCAGAACTGAAAATTATAACCGTCACGGTGAGGTTAATGACAGTTGTTTCTGCACGTGAGCTCGATTAAATATAATTTAGTTGTTATAAGTGTATTGGCATACCTAGTGACAGCAGCCGAAGCGCTACTAACCCGTTTGAGCAACCTGCTCGGCCCTGCACTTCCCGGTTTCCACAGAAGCAGCTTTACGTTTGCCCTAAGCCTGGCGTTCCGAGTGAGGACACTGGAGCAGTGTGCACCGAATTAATGAGCTATAGAACAGGTGCCGCAGCCCGCTTCATGGCAGATCACGGTTGCAATGCTAATTAGCCAATCAGGAAGCCAAACTCGACAGATCTTATCAGGAAGAAAGAAGTCTCAATTTCTTCTCGATTTACGAGTAGCACTACATTCTTCAAGTGGTTTAAGGGCATCTCAACTGCCCACTATATATTGTACGTGTACTGTGCGATTATCCACTCAGTACCCACAAAACAGACGTGCGAAGGGGATAAAATCATGAAGGGCGACAGCCTTCAGCAACCAAAAGATACCTTCCGCATTGCTCACAGGCCCTTCATAATTGTGTACCCTGCGCATCAATTTGGTGGGCACAGCATATACCCTTCTCCACTGTTGTCGCTGTATAGTAAGAGTCCACTGTTTCAGCTTAGAGATTTCCACCAGAACCTTTAGCTTTAGCTTCCCCTTCTCCTTTGATAACATCCAGATAGAGCTTCAGAGCTGCCTCCGCAAAGAGAATCATATTCTCGTTCCTATCTTTGGAGCCTGTTTCCACTACGCGCGTGAACGTGCGTTCTGGTGTGGCGACTGCCAGGGCTACATAGCCTCTACTCTTGTATCAGAGACTGCCAAACACACAATCTCAAGCGGGAGCCACTGGAAGCTCGACGATAGGAAGAGAATGGAATACGTACGGAGTTCTGTTGCGAGTCTCACCGCCAGTTGGCCCTGCTGTCCCAGATTCACAGATAGTGTATGTGCTGTTGAGCTTTGAGCGGACGTTCTCGGCGAGCTTTTGGGCGATGGCTGGCGTTGGCCCGCGGTAAGAGTCAGTGTCGTCTTGTGTCCAACCAGCTGCTCGAGTTAGCTGGTGCTCAAAGCCGTTTTCGTCTTGGTATGCTAAACACGAAAAGGCGCAGCCAGGTTGCATGGGGAAGGCCAACGGTGAAGGGCATACTTTACTCCCCACAGTTAAGCGCCCTGAGCTCAAACACGCGTCGTAGAGGAGCAATTCATCATGGCAATAAGGTACGCGAATTTATGGAAAGCCTGAGACATTGTGTTGATTTAGTACCACACCTCAGATCGCGAGTAAGACGGTCTGATGTGCGATACAAAGTCAACAACCACGCCAAGGATTTCCATCCACTCCCATACTTCGGCGCCATCACGCATTCCTCCTCAATAACGATCGCGTGTTGTCGTTGTTTTTCTCGACGATAGGTCTTCGTAGATAGAGAGCAGCTCCAATGGGCGTCCAGCGAGACCATGGAGCGTAGCACAATAACATTTGATTTTGAAAGTGGTTCCAAATTCGCCCATACCGCCATTGATATGATATTGTGGCACAGGTCGCAAGGAAAGCGGCCTATGCCCCAATGTCAAGTCATTGACGGTAGGAACGATTTTGGAACCATCTCCATAATCAAACGCCGTCATGCCTCGCTCGTACACACCGCAGTGCTCGAAACAGATAGCGAAACATTATGTTGGTCCCAACGCCGATGTCAAGCAAAAAATAAGGTCAAGACTCCGAGGCCGTACATCGTAATGCATGTTTGTATTACGAAGCATCGTCTCGTCGACTTGATCTTGTTATGTGCTCGGCGTCGCCCACATTTCAATGACGTTTGTGCTGACATATGTTGATATGGGTCCCCAAAGCACGGGAAAAAGGCATCTTAGGTAGATCGATCTCCAGCAAGTGAATATCGAAGCACTGAAAGCTGTCTCAAAAGCAACCACGCAACAACCAAACGAAATCCTGCCACCTACCGAAAGCTATCCGTGATGGAAGCGTGTAGAGCTAACCATTTCATCAGTCCCATTATTCTCTCTCTCATCCGGTTGAAACGTGACAGCGGTAAGGGTGGTTTACAGTCAAACCACCAGCATAGAACTTGCTGGCTCCTCCTGCGCTGAGCAGAGAAGCCGAGATGATTCCACCTGCTGCCTGGAATATGTCAGTGAGCGATTCTATGTTCTTAATGTCTCACAGATACAATATTGAGCCATAAGAACACGCGTCCGCAAACTCCTTGCCATTGACTTCTAAGGGTCCCGTTGTCTCGGTATGTAGCAGGGTGGAAACAACGCCAGCCGCAGAAGATCAATTATCAAGCCTTTGAAGAAAGAAAAGCATTTGGAAGCATGGAAACGAGAAGCAAGAAAGGAAATGCACCTACAGTCTCGGCCACAGAAACAGTCTCGCCTCTGCTCTTGAGCAGGTTTGCTACTTCTTCCACAAGCGGCACCAGCTTGGAAGGTGGAAACTCTGGAGGAAAGCCAAGATGAGACATTATGATAGTAAATTCTTTAGAATGTCGTATATGCTAGGACGACAAGTCAGCTTCACAATTGTGTCGACCTGATGATGCTTTCAGAAATGTAACTTTGTAAGCTAGAATTGTCGTTGAAGATGGTGGGGGTGGCGCGGGGTTGGAAAGAATGACGTGTAATGCGGGCCGCTGCGTCTACATCGGCAGTTGAGAGACGTCCTCTATCCTGACCGAGATAGGAAATGCAAACGAACATAAAGACTGGAATTTTACGCCACGATAGCCAATTCTGTAAGAGGACCTGAGATTGAACGATATTTTAAATCTTGATTATCTAGAGTCCAGATGACTGGGAAGAAAGATCTACAGGGCTGAGATACATGAGAAACCAGTGTGAATGTAGTAGAGGATAATACAGTACTCTTTGAACTCCCATATCGACCGGCCAAATGCTCCGACCAGTATTTTGAGCTCGCCGCGAGCCCAATGTTTGTTGTCCATTCTACAATGCAGCTCAGGTCTTTGCCACTGTGAAATGATCATGACCGCAAACACAAGGTGTTTGTTATGCACCTTTTAGCAGGCGAATATATAGCCCTGAGAGCCTGGTAGGAAACACACTCCTAATCGCCATGTGCTTATATCGGACCGCGATGATACCACCACGACGTAGCCACCACTCCTCTGTCAACTCCGCGCCAACGGGGATCTGGTCGCCCCCTCCACTGGGAATGTGGAGAGCTTCCTTTCCAATCCGTACTCGCCCTCGTGATGACGGCAGCTATGCAGATTCCTATGCAGATTCCGATGTAACGATCGTCAACTCGCCGCAAGTCAGACCACGCTACATCAGTAGTCATGCACCTCCTTCAGTTAGTTATCGAAGGTATCCAGCCTATCGAGGCCCGAGAGAATGGGAGGAATGGGACGACGAATATGATGCTCCTGTCATGATCAGAAGGGCAGCTCCAAGACGAACGTCCAGATCCAGTGGCAATGGTGACGAAGTGCAAGGAAGACGCCTTCAGGAAGTTGAAAGCAAGGCCGGTTTCCAGAAGTCCTGCGAGACGCTTAAAAAGCTGCTTAACAAAGCAATCGATAACTTCGAGACTCTTACGAGAGGCTTCGAGGAAGACGTTAAACTAATAAAATCGTACGCCGGTAAACCAATTATCGAGCAATTATGGAGGCGCAAGATTGGAGTGCCACAAGACGCAGACGATATCGACGAATTGGACGATGTCGATCCAGGAAAACAAAGCTATTACACGAATTCGTATGACTTGGAGCGCAAGGTGGTTATCTGCCTCCATCGAGTTGTGGAAGCTTCAATCACTGGAAAACGGGACGATATCAAAAGACAGGCGGACTCTGGTCTGCAAACGAAGATCGAGGCATCCATGGTGTGCATCAGGGAGATTTGGCCAAAGGTGCAGCAGTCGAAGGAGCACTGCGAACGACTGTTGATAGAGCTGAGCCAGCTCAAGGTTATCCTGAGGGGCGACAATCCCAATGAAACGAACGCGACTGTTCAGCCTCAGCAGAATTATAGCAACTTCGGCAACCAGGATCTGGCTTATCAACAAGATCAGGAGGGGTGGGCGCAAGGCTCATAGAAACAGGAGCGCCGTGGATGTCATGGTTCGCGCCTCCCAGACTACCTATTGTACAAGTGTATCCAAATATTAGCACTGCTTTACACTGTCTCCAGAAGGGCGTGAACTGACCTGGAAGAAAAAAGATGAAGCGTCGTCCCCATCAGAGTAATCAGAATCGAATTGTACCCAGCCCATAACACCGAGATGGTATGAGCGTAGCACGTTGCGTATTGTACTTAAGTGTCATGCCCAGCAGGGTCACACACGATCTTCGCAATAGCCCTCCCATAGGGACACAACACTCTCCTTTTCTCCATCGCAAGCTTCAGGATATACGAGAGGATGCGCCCTGCTTTTCTGATGCCAATTGCAGACGTGGAAGCACGCCAGACCGTTACCGGTAGACCTGTCACTGCCCGGAGACAGGAGTGAGGTTGGTTTGAAGATTACTCCGAATTTCTCATATGCAAATAGTAGTCCGAAGACATGACACGGAGCGCAAGCGCAAGTATCTGTATGTAGCATAGAAACGCAACGTTGATGAGGACGACGCTTGAAGAGGAAAGGAAGAAGGTTCAAGGAGCGAGCTCCAAAATATATTTGAGACAGAAACGGCGGCCCCGCTTCCTCTCGCTTACCGTAGCGCCTGGAGCTTGGACCCCTGTATAGGCACAAGGCTGAGTTTTCACGTGTCCAAATTGTGCCAAGATATGTCAAAAGCTCAGCCACATCTGCCAGGTAATGACGCAGGGGAGCGCCACCGGAGCTCATGTCCACATCAACACCGTCTTCTAGAGCGCATTTATACCGAGCTATCAATGACACCTATACACCAGTTTGACCACTATAACTGCAATATACCATGTGTTTCGTCTTTACGTGCGGGGAGCACGAGTTCAGCAACGTAAGTGACGTGAGCCGCTCCCAGCTGTGTAAATGAAAGCTAATGAGGCGCACAGTATTTGAAGGGCTATGAGGGAGTTACCTGCCAGTGCCACAACTGCGTAAGTCATCACGAACACACCTTAACTTCGCCAGGGGGGATTTTCGATGCGCCCACAGCGAGAAGACCTCCGTCAGCTGCCAGACTCAATATTGCGACCCCTTCAGGGCATTAGAGAACGTGGACCTGAGTAATATACAAGGCAAAACCAGTGGAGCAAGCGCAACAACGACAACGGCCATGTTCTCGAGTACCCTGGAAACAGACTAATACTAACACTTTGATCAGGGAAATTACTCCGCACAGGTCAAGAAGCGCTGGAACTGGTTCACCTTCTGCTTTGTCCCTGTCCTCCCACTCTCCTTCCACGCCTACGAGGACATCGTCTGCCCAATCTGCGGATTTGCCCAGCCACTCGCCAACCGCCCTGATGTGAAGTCTCAAAACAGTAACGGAGATGGAGGCGTCCCACTGCAGGGTCAGCAACAAAGTGGAAGCGGACCACCGCACCAGGGATGGGGACAAACACCGCCGGGAGCTAAGGTCGACCAACGGATGGAGTACAGATGAGATAATGAGATGAGAGAAAATGATAGGGTGCTTTGATTGGTAGGCGTTCTGGGTGCTCTAGTGATACCTACGTGGCACGTTTTCTTTGTTACTGGGAATGATACCACAAAAGGGATGGAGACACGGACGAAATGGCAGCAGTAATTCGTTCTCATACTTGCCATGACTTTTGCTATGCCTAGCCTACAACACTTGGAATATTGTTTTTAACTTACTACTACTCGTGAAGGTCTAACTGTGGTTCGCCATGAAGAAATGCGAAGTTTCACGTAGGGTATGTCAAAGCATCACGAATCCGTCGACTGTAACAGAAATACAACGGTGGATTTCAGGCATATTCAAAAGCCTCTACAGTATACGCTTTTGTAGTGGTGGAGCATGGTCACTCGAGGGCTAGATTTGAGCTGCTAGTCTCGACTGTGCTGCTGTTAACGGATTACAAACTGAAGGTTAGGGACATTTTTGAAATTATCACGCTTCATAACTTCCGATCCCTCTAACACTACTACCGACATCAGCCCACAAAGGGATCGTAAAGGACTGTCAGCATTGCGCTGGAGACTGTTGTAATTTTCTCCTTGCTTAAAGAGGTACCGGACGACAGTCACCATGCCCCAAGACGACTTCCATATAGATCTGCGCAAAGCTTCTAACAGCCAGCGACAACTACAGACCACTCTCCGCCAGCCAGAAAGTACTCCTTCGGCGACGCTTTTCCACAAAAAAGCAACTAGGGTCTGCGCCACTTAAACGGAACGCACCTCCAGCCTCTCGCTTTCATCCTAGAAGCCAATGGAAAGACGCCAACCGGTTGGTATAAGCCCTGCTAGACCCATTTCGGCTGCCCAAAGTCAATCCTCCTAGGCCTCGCTATCACCAAAAGACAGGGCACAATCGCTTGAAGAGATTGCAGCCAACCTTTCTACCATACTGAGGCTCAACATATCGAGATGTGGCGCAACATGGCTTCCCGCTGTCTTTAACAGTGCACGGCGTTTAAGACAAAGTGAGCGCTGGACAGAATGAGAAAGCAATTTTGAAATCGCACAGCTAGGTGCAGGTAGACGGGCCTTCTCCAGGAAGTGAACAAGGCAACACACCTCCAAGTCAGCCTAGCAGAGATGCCAAAGACCATAGACGATCACTGCTCATTCGCGCGGAAGTCCTAGCTTGGCCATCAGGGGATGTGATGAACGCATCATGGAGTGAAATCAGGAAGTATTCTAGAGCCAGTCAAGATGTATCGTTGGGTGGGACAATGTTAGGAGGACGCGTTGGAAAACGGCTTCGATTCTTGCTTAGTGGAAGTTTGGAAGGACGGTGGAGTATGGAAAGGTTTACAACGTGGGGCTAAGCACAACCGCCGGTCTAACCGGTTCATATTCGACTACGAGGTTCAAACCACCGAGCACTGCGATGAAAGACGTGGTGAGAGTTGTAGCAGAGGAAGAGAGGTGGCAGCGAGTTGATAAGCTAGATCATGGAATTGTAGACAGATTGGGACTGGAAAATTGTGCAGAACCACTCGCATTATATCGAAGGATGTCGCGGTTGCTTTTACTTTCTCGGATGTTATTTCCTCGTCTTACTCTTTATAGAGTTTATCGTCTTAATCGACGCATTATGCTTGCTTCCGACTTTTCTTGTCTGCACCTGATCGTTGTTTGCCCATGGTATCTCCCAAACGCCGTGCCGTAAAACCACCCCTGTACGCCATTCGTGAATTTTTCTCGTGCTCTGAAGCCCTCTCCCGCGTGTTCCCACCGGGTCAGCTATGGCGCCCTGCTAATCTCTATGCCGTGTTGCCATGGAGCTGGCCATGAGCTTTTCATCCCCCCGGAGCGGCCATATCTGGCTCGTCAACCTGATTGCTAGACAGGGCCACCACATCCATTGAAGTGACACATCTGTCTCCAAGCAGACGCAAATTGATCTGAAGCTGCTCCCGCAACCCGCCACTGCGCCGCCTATCATTTCCTAGCCACATTCCCACATATCTCGCCCCTCAAAACAGAGTTGCCAACCAATCCTGGAAGTAAACACAGGTTCCTGGACCAACTGGTCCTCCTTCCTCACACAACTCGAACACTGGACATCTTCCACACGGCGCTTCAGTCAAGCCGTTGTTACGCTCAGAGATATCATCTCCAATAATCGGCTTTCTGACGGCCTTGTACGCAAGTCCCTCTGGTCCAGCCTCAATAGTCTCAATCCTCCGGTCGAAGATGAGCACATCGAGCAGTGCAGCAATATCCTCCGAGGTCAATGTAACAGCAGTGACTGGCGACTCCTCAATGAAGAGGGCGAGCTCCTTCAAAGTCGGATATCCACGGTAGGTAGGTGGGAGCGGCAGGACAACTTCGGTTGGTGTGTCTGCTGCTTCAGCTGCCTCTGCGAGAGCTGCAGCTTCAGTTCCTGGTTCCGGCTTGACACCACCCTTGATGACCTTCTTCGCTTTCCTTGGTGGTGCCTGTCTGTAGAAGGATCTTCCCTCAATATAGCGATACAGCACTCCAGAGATTCCTTCAATGAAAGCCTCGTCCAACTCGTTATCGTTATACCATGCCCCACCAGTCGCCTTCTCAGATGGGCGCAAGGTGGACTTGATGTACATCTTCCTCGTTGGGTGCTCCACTGACTTCATGTCCGTGATAAGGCGACGCGTCTCAAGAACCTTGAGCGCAGCGCGCATGAGTGAATCGTGCAACCCAGTTTTCGTCTTGATAGTCTTCGACCAAATACCATCCGTCGCCGCTTCATCAATGTACGAGTAAACCATCTCTTGCTCCTTGGTGAGGCCGCGATATTTCTCAGCATCTTCCACACTGCGATAGATCCAGCCAATCACGCCTCCGTCGCGCACCATCCTGAAGAGCTTGTCGTCCACCAGCGCTTGGGTGACTTGTAAAAGTGTCGCAGCATCGTTATCTGGGATAAGGCCCATATCAAAGATGTCCTGCTGGCGGAAAACAGTATCAGGCTCCTCGTGCGAGCACTCTTCGTACATTTTCATCTTAAGCTCCTCGATCTTTGCCTCGCTGGCTGGCATGCTTGGGGACGCCATGTTGGCTGACTGTTGGCCGCTGTGACCGTGTCGCGTGTCCTGAAGCTGCGCAAGTGGTGTATATTGCAAGGTATAAAGCGATTGAAGTGTCTTTAAAAGTCGTGATGTTGTTGAAGTAGTTGGCGCAACAGTAAAGCACGCCGTGTGACTGGAGGAGATGGAGAGGCTGGCGCGATCGAGAAATATATTTTTGGCGGGGCAGCTTTACGCGAGGCTGGAGGTGAGGTCGAGACGAGGCTGAGATGGGCCAGGCTCAAACTTCCCCAGACTTTAGCAGCCCGGCACGCCATGACGTCCTTGCAGCATTTAAAATTGGCGATGGTGAGATAGTGAATTGATAGACACCACCAAGGTACACGCGCTTAGCGAATATACATAAGCGAAACACCACATTCATCCACAGTTATATTATGAGACTACTATGAAAAAAAGCACCTCTACTGCCCACTGCACGTTCTCTCTTCTCTTCACAACATCCATCAAACAAGATGGCCGCTCCATCAGGGAAACGCGGACCATCCGTTCTTGTATGTGATTGTTTTGACCCTCCTTACTGCTGTTCTGCATCTTACTCTTCGCGTTTGAAACCTCACGTTCTTGGCCTCAGCTCGAGTCCAATTCCCAATTCTTACACATCCCAGGTCACAGATTCTAGAGAACGCCGCGAACCACCACGGCCGCCTTCCCGACCGGTTGGCCAGAATACTTCCAGGAATCGCATGCCGACGCGCTTTATATCAGTCGACAATGTACTTCAATATTCATCAGAGGTTCCATCCGGCCAACCTCGAGGAGGGCATCCTGGTCATGGGCCACGACCAAAGGCCCCTCGCCGCCTTCCATCGGCTGGCAGCTCTGGGCGCCAACCACAACTGAATGTACCAGGACGCACGACAAAAACCAGTGAGAAGCTGGTTCTGATCCCAGAACTCGCTGAAGAAGAAGCCAAAGACGGCAATGACGACCAAAAGGAGTTTCGCAGGAGATATATGGATGATACTCAGGATGATGATGAAAGGCCTTTGACAGATGAGGAGATCGACGAGCTGAAGCGGAAAGGCATGCTGAAAGGCAAGTCTTATGCTGAAAGATTACCCAAGGCCAAACGAACCGAGAAGGTGGCAAGGTGTACAGCTTACTGCACGGCGCAAGCGTATAAGATGGCTGCCACAGCTGCATTCGTCAGAACGCAGCATGGCGCAAAGACCAAGTTATACGACGACTGCTTATACACTGTGTACCATCTTCCACTATTACCCGGCAATGACGGATTCCGGATACGAAGTAGTCCTATCCTCAAGAACCCAGGAGGAAAGGCAGTACTGGACGAAGAGATCGAGCGCTCAGAAAACCGTGACTACCACGAGGGCTACTTCGAAGATACCGACGTCTACGGTGTCCGGGGCACGGAAGGAGACCCAGCCGGCGAGTCCGAAGATGCACGGGAAAGACGAGAAGAGGATGAGGCCCGTGGTCGTGAAGAGCAACGCGTATTAGAACAAGGTGCAAGAGGCGATAGTCCACATCGCATCCAGCCCGACGCCACGACCTTCGCCGAGATGTTCCTTTTCTCGTACGGGGTGGTCGTCTTTTGGAATTTCACCGAGAACCAGGAGAAGGATATCTTGGCCGACTTCACCTTCAGCGAACAGGAGACAGGCATCTCACTCATCTCGAGGCCGGAAAACGAGGCAGATTTTGAGATGGAGGAGTTGCACTTTGAGTACTCGCGCCTTGTTGACAGACCAAGAGTCTTCAACGATATGATTACCCTGAGAAGTGGAGACCACATGATCAAGCTCGCCATGTCGCACGCCATCGCGCAAAGCACCAAGCTCTCGTACTTCGAGGAACAGATGTCCCAGACGATGCAAGATGCACAGTACGTGCCTAAACGCCTTGCGCTGACTGGAGAGCTGGGGATGAGCAGGACGGAGATCGTAAAAATACTCGGCCGCCTCTTCAAGTCCCGTGTGGATGTTAACCTTTGTAAGCCACAGCTCCCACATCCCCCTCCGCGTTTACATATGGAGACAACTAATTTATAATGTAGCAAGTAACATCCTCGACGTCCCAGACTTCTTCTGGAACTCCGAGCCAACGCTCCACCCCCTCTACACCGCCGTGAGGGAATACCTTGAGATCGCACCACGCATCAAAGTCCTCAACGAGCGCTGCCGTGTCTTCCTTGAGCTTGCTGAGATCCTTTCCGACTCGATTGCCGATACTAAGATGACGAGTATCACTTGGATTATTATCGTTCTAATCGTTGTCTCCATCGTGGTCACTGTATCGGAAGTGGGTATCAGGTTTGGACTGTTGAATAGGGAGAAGGGGAAGGGCGGAGACTCGATTTGTGTTTTGGGAAGATTTGGTGTTAACACGGTGGGTGGTGGCATGGGTGCGAATATCACTAAAATTAGGGAGAAGCTTAGTTACGATGATATGCAGCAGTTGTGCGGCATGGGTATAATCGGACATACGTGGAAAGAAGAGCCGTAGGTAGGTTGGATAGGTAATTGGTGCAAGAAGTAGATAGGCGCTGGCTAGACATGGCCACCACATAGCGAGCTTTTATTAATGGATGCTACACCTGAAATATTTGATCCGCGCTTATTCGGCTTCCCCAAATTGTTCTTCTCCGCGTCGTGCTCCGCCTCGCGAGGCATGCGCGTAGTAACGCAAAGAAGAACTCCCACCGACCCAAAGGTCACCTTGAGGTTTGTAATCTTACAAAAAGTTACAAACCTTAGTCAATAACAACAAGATGAAGCGTCCACTCTCGAACGAAATCGAAGACCCCGCTCCCCCCAAAATGGCCAAGGCAGACCACTTCTACGACACATCCGGCTGGGTATACCGCCACACCAAAATGTTCAACCTGCGTCACGACCTCCCGGCCCCCATCATCGACGCCCCAATCGAGGTCGAGCCCATCTTCCCTCCTCCTCCTCCCGCGAGGGTTGACCGCCCACCACTTGGGGGCATCACCACAGCGCAAAACACCACCGAAGATCCGGCAGAGCACAAATGCGCCTGGACAGCCTGCACCCTCTCATTCCGTACGGACTTCGACCTCTGGGTACACACCAAAGCCCACTGGACCGTTTCCTCCTCCATTAACGACCGGGTCTGTAGATGGGAGACCTGCTGGCTCGTCCACGAAGGCAAGAGGAACTACCACAGCCATTGCTCTAAATATCTTTGTGTCAAGCCATGCGGAAAGCTATTTGCGAGCAAGAAAGAGGGGGAGGACCATATGATGCTACACACGGAGGCCAAGGCTTTTGTGTTCGGGTGCCAGGTGGGGAGGTGTGTGGTGAGGTTTGGGACTGTGGGAGCGTTGGGGAGACACGTTTTGGTATGTGTGAGGAGGGGGATGGAGTTTGATAAGGAGGTTGCTAATGAGATGTAGACTGAGCATGGACGTCCAGCACCAGCGGCTGCGTGTGAGAGCGACAAGGGAAATGATCACGCCCGCCCGCCATGTGATGGCGACAAGGAGAACTGAGTGTCTGCAGGGGAAGTGTTGAGGGGATACTGGCGTTGATGATGGGTCTATAGCAATGATACCAGCCGATAGGCTGATGGGTGTGAAAGGCTCAAGGTCAAGTGCACAAGCTAGCTCAGAACTTCAGTCAATACACAAAATACACACAAGATTACAAAAACAGGGGTTTGGGTAAAACTTTTCATTCGTCCTCAGATGACCAAACTAGGCTAAACTCACGCTCAAGCGAGATCAATCACCCTCCTCCGAAATATACGGTCGTCCCAAGTAGTATCCTTCCTAGTTACAGAATGGATACGTTTACTCCTGGCCAGACTTGACAATGGTTGGCTTCTTGGAGTAGTTGACCTTGCCGGAACCGGAGCCGGTGGCCTCGATCGCGCGGACAACGTTCATGGACTGCTCGTCGGCGACCTCACCGAAGACGACGTGCTTGCCATCCAACCAGGAGGTGACGACGGTGGTGACGAAGAACTGGGAGCCGTTGCTGCGAAGTGTGTTAGAATGGGTCTCAAGGTCTACCATGTTGTGTGTGCTTACGTGTTTGGGCCGGCGTTGGCCATGGACAAAAGTCCTGGGCGCGTGTGCTTTCTGGTGAAGTTCTCATCGGCGAACTTGTCACCGTAGATGGACTTGCCACCAGTGCCCTGAGACGTGTTAGCTGTGATATTCACGCATAAACGGCGAGAACAGAGAAGCTTACGTTGCCACGGGTGAAGTCACCTCCCTGGAGCATGAACTGTGGGATGACGCGGTGGAAAGCAGAGCCGGCGTAACCGAAGCCCTTCTCGCCAGTGCAGAGAGCGCGGAAGTTCTCAGCGGTCTTTGGAACAGCGTCGTCGTAGAGGTTGAAGTTGATGCGACCGGACTGCTCTGGTGGGGTGGGTCAGCTTCAGGTATAACGTCACTGCGGGGTGATTGAGGCGCGGAATCCCACTTTGTAAACTAGCGGGGTAGAAGACGACGCGCAACACAGCAATAAAGCAATGAAGCAATGAAGCTCTGAATAACTTCAATTGATGCTTCAAGCATCATTGCCGATGTGTGTGCGTTAGATGAAGGAGGAAATCGTAACTTACCAGCGACCTTGCCGCTTGGCTGACCGTTGTCACCGAGAACTGGGCCCTCCCAGGTAACGTCGAAAAAGCTATCGTAACAAGTTAACAGCTGTCATCGTATTATAAATGCGCTGCCGCCATGAGCGGTACACTTACGTCTTGATGGTCATGTTGTTGGATGTAGCGTGAAAGGTACGGTTGATGATGGAAGAGTTGTTGTTGAAGAGGGAACGAAGAGTTGGGCGGGCAGAGGTTCTGAGGCTTTGCATGATGAGGGGCATTTTCGAAGGTGGGGCAAAGGGAGTTGCTGCAGTGATTGATCGAGCTGGATGGAAGCAACTAGGCCGGATTAGGATGCAAGCGAAGACTTATCGGGGGTGTGTGCCTATCGGGAGGGAAGAGAGCTTCGATTGGCGAGAGCGAGCAGAGCAACCAGTTAAACAAAGGCAGAATGCATGCTAAGAACAAAAAGGGTGTGGTAGCAGCAGAGGAACAGGAGGAACAAGAGGAACAAGAGGAACAGGAGGAACAGGAAGGAGGCCAGCAGCCCAAGCACTCAGCAACACAGTTCAGACAAGGCAGATGGGCGTCTAAGCCTGCATTTGCCCTGCTTTGCCCTGCTTCGCCCGCTGCTCCTGGCTTGTTGACTGCCGACCTTGTACTCCTTTGCTCTCCCTCTGTCCCAGTCATCACTTCTGCCTCCCCTTGGTTGTATCAACTTTGATCTCAGCCCGCATAGCTCATCAACGTGATCGAAGATGTCGACATGCGGCAGCTCGGCAGCTCTCTTGTTCTTCTCAAGGGCTTCTGACGAATAAAATATTCTACTCACAAGCTTAAATAAGATCTATAGATCTATATGTTACAGAGATGATGGTACCAATTGTTGTTACAGGTGCCGGTGATACAGACTACGAGCGAGAGAAGAGCAAGAGAGCAAGTGAGCAAGAGAGGAACGGCACATTGGAAGCTTCTCGCTGCACTTAGGACACCAGCGTTTCTCGGCTTTGCCGGTTACCGTAGTGGAACGCGGTGACCTGTCAGCACCACGATCCACAACTCCAAGAGTGCTGATACAGTACGGGCATCATACCCCTCCCTCTACAGCCGGAGGTCTTTGGAGTAAGATGGAGTCTACAATTGCAGGTAGGGATGCTTTAGCCCTAAAATAGCCCAAGAGTAAAAGCCACAATAATTAGCCAGCTTTAAGCTTAAACATGACATCACAGCCTCGCTTCAAGCGGCCGATTGACAGAAGACAGCTCAAGCTCCTTCTCGCCTTCTAACTGGTCAAAGCTAATGACAAAGCTGAGCTCTAGGGAAACCCCAAACGCCAGCCCTCCGAAGAACGTGACTTGACTCTTGGCAGCCACTCGGGCGCGGCTCCGTGGCTCCAAATGTCCGGAATTGGGCCACTACAGACGATCCAGCGACAACAACATCGCTTCACTTCAACCGCGTTTCTCTTTACTTTCTTTCTTATTAATTTGGCGGCCTGAGTGACGGCGATCATGAATTTAGACTTTAACTCCTTGAAGGATCAGGTGGCCAACCTGTCCTTGTATGACATCAAGGCCGGCGTCCGCAAGGTCCAAAATGGTGAGTTGGACGAGTTATCATATTGAGACGCATACTGACCTCTTATAGCTGTTATGAACTATACGGAGATCGAGTCGAAAGTGAGAGAGGCAACAAATAACGAGCCATGGGGAGCTTCCACCACTGTACGACATACCTGTCTCCTATTCTAAGCCGGATATACCGCAAGGCCACAGATGCGAGTATGGGAGCTGGACTAACAATTTTTCAATAGAGCATGCAAGAGATCGCCAATGCCACATACAATTAGTGAGCATACTTCTCCGTACCTGTCATCTGCCAATGCTAACCATTCCAAGCCAATTGCTTAGCGAGATCATGCCAATGATCTACAAGCGCTTCACCGAGAAGTCCGCAGAGGAATGGCGCCAAATTTACAAAGCACTTCAACTGCTCGAGTTTCTCGTCAAGAACGGCTCGGAACGTGTTATCGACGATGCGCGGTCCCACCTCACACTGCTCAAGATGTTGCGCCAATTCCACCACATCGACCAGAATGGGAAGGACCAGGGCATCAACGTTCGCAACAGAGCTAAGGAGTTGACTGAGCTCCTGAGTGATGTCGAGCGCATCAGAGCTGAGCGCAAGAAGTCGAGAGCTACGAGGCAGAAATACACTGGTGTCGAAGGAGGCGCAGGGCTTTCGATGGGCGGTAGCAGCAGCTCCAGATATGGTGGCTTTGGTGGCGAGAGTGGCGGCGCATCAGCAGATTATGGTGGATACAGCGGAAATAGAGTGTTTGGAGACGGAGGTGGTTTTGGAGGCGAGCCGCAAATGGACTACCACGGAGAGGGCAGTTCCAACCGCGACAGGTTCGATGAGTACGACGAGTACGATGACGGCGGAGCAGTGCATCCAACTGCTGGCCGTAGAAGCGCAGGGCATACTTCCTCTTCATCCACATCAAGACCACGCGCCGGCGTCGAGAGAAGCACAGCACCACCAAGGGCGAAGACCGCCGCACCACCAAAAGCCAAGCAGCCAGAAGTGGACCTCTTCTCCTTCGACGACGCGGTCCTAACCTCCAACGCACCAGCTGCTATGCCACCAAACACCCACGCTCACAACGACGATGACGATGATTTTGACGACTTCGTCGCTGCACCATCAGCTGCACCATCAGCTGCACCAACCAACGCGCCCCTGGCAGCTCTGCAAAGCCCGGTGCCACCGCAGCTATCGACGGCAGACTCATTCACACAATTCGCCTCCCCACAACCCGTCTCAGCACCAAAGCAAGCTGATTTATCAAGCATGATGGGCGTAGCCTCCGTCAGCCCAGCACCAAGCAGCACAAGCACGCCTGTCAACTACTCCGCATTCGCTGGTCGTCCTCCTTCGAAGGCACCAGCGCCAACTTCCGGGTATGCAGGTGCTCAGCCGAATTACTTCACTTCTGTGAAGGCACCAGTCACCTCTGCCCCAGCGGTAGGCGCTGCTCGGTCTGCGGCGAAACCGGCACAGAAACCTGCGGCCGGGGGGGATGTGTTTGGGAATTTGTGGCAGACGGCGAGTGCGGGTGTGAAGAAGAGTGCTACGCCGCAGCAGGGACCGGCGTTGGGCCAGTTGGCGAAGGAGAAGGCGTCTGCGGGGATTTGGGGGGAGGGGCAACCGGCTCTGGCTAAGGCTCCCGCTCAGGCTCAAGGGCAGCAGAAGCAGGGGAATACGGGGAGTGGTGGGTTAGATGACTTGCTGGGTTGAATAACCTACTGTCATCGCAATGTGAACATATCAGATTAGCGACAAGCCAAGATAGGACTGCGGAGGAGACGCTGAGTGGCAGAAGGTGATTAGCATCAGATTGAGCATTAGCAGCCTTGTTTTCGTCGAGTATATAGACAGCGTGCGAAATGGATACGATCATACCACATCAAACCACGCATTGTCTGGTTGCAATAAACATTACCATGGTGTCTGCTGATATCCTAAAAACTGTATCCGATAATCGATTCCGATTTTCAACCCGCCTTTTCCTCAACCAGTCGCCGTTGCCACTTAACCACTTTGCTTCCACAGGGAGGAATTATCATGGTTTATTTATCTTGCTTGAAGACTACCAAGCAGAAAAAAAAGACAAAATAACCATTTAGATAGCACTCTTTTCCTGTTCTAGTCGGCGCAACGGGGCCTGCTAATTTTCGATGGACTTCGACTTCTGGCTATCATGAAATCATGGTACCCATCAAACACAAGCAGGCCATCCAGCTGACTAAGACTACAGACTCTTCGAATACATAGCTACAGGATATCAAACCGCCACACCCTCATCCATATTCGTCAACGGGACATATCCTTCATCCTCCTTCTTCTTCCGCCCCTTAATACTCTCCCAGATATCGGCAACCTTAGCCCTAACACCCCACCTACCCCTCTTCCTCAAACCACCCTTCTCATCCTCAAGCTCCTTCAACCATCTCGGCCTGCCCCAACATTTAAGGAGGAGCGAACTACCAACCACAGACACAGAACTCAACGCCATCGCCGCCCCCGCAGCCATAGGATGCAGATGCACGCCCCACGGCAACCCAAGTCCCATCGCCAGCGGCAAGCCTAAGAAATTATACCCACAAGCCCACGCCAAATTTAGTTTAATCCGTCCCACGATTCCCCTCGCAAGTAAAATGGCCGTCACAATATCCAGCAGGTCATTGGGCCGCATAAGCACCACATCCGCAGCCTCCATCGCCACATCCGTCCCACTCGCCATCGCAATCCCCACATCCGCCGTAGCCAGCGCAGGAGAGTCGTTGATCCCGTCGCCAACCATTGCGACGATTGAGCCGCTGGCTTGGAATTGTGTGATCAGGGCTTGTTTTTGCTCAGGCGAGACGGAGGCGTATGTATCCTCTGGCGAAATCCCGACAGCGCGCGCGACGGCTAAAGCAGTGGATCGGGCGTCGCCAGTTACGATGCAGGCCTTGATGCCCATGCGGTGAAGCGCGGCGATTGCGGCGTGTGCGGATGGTTTCAAGATGTCGGCGAGACAAAGGTGACCGGTGTAGGTGCCGTCGACGGCGGTGAAGATGTTGGTTGTACCGCTTGACTCAGTTTTGGTTGAGTTGGCGGCGTAGGTGTTTATATCTTCTGATGCATCGATAGCACCCGAAGGAACCTTGACGCCTTGGCGAGCCAGGAACGGGACCGAGCCGATCAGGACGCGGTATTGTGTCCTTGGCCCGTTGGTCGGTGGCTCGATGATGGCGGATATACCTTGGCCGACGACGGGTGAGAAATCGTGGATGACTCCATCGATTGTGCCGTGGTGCGGGAGCTGGAGATTATCTTGCGCACCATCGACTATGGCGCGTCCGATGGGGTGTTCGGAGCCCAGCTCCGCAAGACCGATCAGTGTCCACCACAACTTCTTCTTGCCTTGGCTATTATGCCACTCAGTGATGAGTTTTGCATCTGCGACACTCATCTTGCCCATTGTCAAGGTACCAGTCTTGTCCAGCACAACCTGTGTGATGGCAGTAGCAGTCTCGAGTGCAGCTCCACCCTTGACGAGGATACCACGTTCAGCGCCCACACCGGTACCAACCATGACAGCAGTCGGAGTTGCGAGACCGAGGGCACAAGGACAGGCGAAAACGATAACAGAGATACAGAGCTTGACACAAACCATGATGCGTCCACCACTCATCTCATCCTGAAAGATCATCGGTGGGTCCTTCATGACATGGCTGAGCACCATCCAAAGCGCAAAGGTTGTAATGCCAAGTACGAGAATCGTGGGCACGAAGTAGCCAGCAATTGTGTCTGCGAGTCTTTGTATCGGCGCTCTGTTCGTTTGAGCAGACTGCACGAGCTTGACGATCTGGCTGAGCTGGGTATCCTTGCCTACGCGGGTAACGCGGAAATCGACTCTGCCAACGCCGTTCACTGTGCCAGCAATAAGCATGCTACCCTTAGACTTCTGGATTGGCATCGCCTCTCCAGTGACCATGGACTCATCGACGTAAGACTCGCCGTTACAGACCACGCCGTCAGCTGGGATCTTGTCGCCTGGACGGAGGATAACCGCGTCTCCCACTTGCAGCAGCTCTGTCGGGATGATCTTCTCCTCAGAAGCAGAAATGTCGGTCTCCACATCATCTTTTTCGTTGTTGAACTGAAAGCCTTCAGCAGCCTTCTCAGCTGCAATGGGATCGGCATATATTGTTGCCATTGACGGTGCCAGAGACATGAGTCTCGACAGAGCCTTTGAGGTCTGACCCTTCGCCCTATTCTCTAGGAAACGACCGAGTGAAATAAAGGTGATGAGCATGGTGCTCGTATCGAACAAGACGCTTGGCCTCGTATGCGGAGGATGAATAACGGACACCAGCATAGCCATGACGGAGAAGAAGAATGCGGCACTGGTGCCCATCACAACCAGCAGATCCATGGTCGGACTCCTATGCTTTAAACCTTTGTAAGCAGCGACATAGAAGCGCTTACCAATGCCAAATTGCACCGGTATGGTGAGTGCCAGGCACAGAACATCGCCAACGTACAATCCAGGTATAAACAGCATGACTGCTCCGAAGTCTATCGGCTTCAAGAACATCGGGATGATCATACTGATCAGAAACACCGGTATTGCGAAAGCCAATGAGAACCTGAAAGCCGCCCTCCACTCCGCAATCTCCTTCGTTTTCGCCAAAGACTCTAGCTGAGCATTGTTATCGTCGTTATCAGCCACCAGGGCATTAAACGCCAGACTCTCGATCTTCTCAACCAGAGCTCGCAAACCAGTTATCCGAGGCTGATGCGTGACCGCCAGCCGTGAAGTCGATACCGATATCCTCGCTATCTGCACACCAGGCAATGCCAATAACTCGTCCTCCAGAGTGTTAGCTTGACTTGCATCGTTGATACCAAAGAGCTTAAACTGGCTTGTGGTCGTGTCGCTACTTCGTTCTGAGCTGCTGAGAACGGTGCTCAGTATCCTGGCATCGAAGCCTCTGTCGTCTATCGTCTCCAGGATCGTCTCGGGTGTGAGCCGTGTTGCGTCGTGTACTATGACTGCTCGCTCGGCGAGAAGAGAGATGTTGAACTGCACCAGCCCATCGACATCTGAGAACCCGCTTTCGACTGCTGATGTACATGCGCCGCATGTCATACCCTTGATTTCCACCGTCGTCATCGATAATGTCTCCTCTCTGGGCCCTGACAGCGTCCTAGTGTGCCTATGCTTTGAATTCGACTTTGGCTGTTGTACCTGGCTGTCCACCAACGTTGCGCCAAAGCCTCGATCTTCGATTATCTCCAGTATTTGTTCCGCGCTGAGCTCATTCGCATAGTGCTCTATCACCGCTCTTTCCGCCAATAGCGAGATCGAGAAGTGCCTTACTCCAGATACGTCTTTAAAGCCTCCCTCCACCGCGCTTGTGCAAGCACCACAAGTCATTCCCTCGATCTTCACAGTCGTAGTGGTCGCATCCTCCAACTGGTTGTCAAACACTCTCCTTGCGCCTTCTTCAGCTTTCCTCTCCATCCTTCCTATTCTCTCCTCCACTTTCGGTATATGTACGTCCGTCGTTAAGATCTCTGCCTCAAACCCTCTGTCCTCAATGGCTTCTTGTATTTGTCCCGCTCCGACCACCGCTGGATCGTGGTTAACGACTACGCGCTCCATTATCAACGAGACTGAGACGCTCGAGACGCCTGGAAGTTTGGAAACGCCCTTTTCGACGCTTGAAGTGCAGGAGCCGCATGTCATGCCGCCGCAGCGAAGGGTTGTGGTTGCCATCTCGCCTGATTTAGATGTCGGCGTCGTTTCTTTGTTGTCGGAAAGGTTGGGTATGGCTGTATATCTTTGCGCCATGTTTGTTAATCGGTTTGAATTCCCTCGGCCAAAGTGTCGATCGCAAAGTTTCAAGGGACCGATTACGGTATTATCGAGTCAAGTAGAGTAGGTGTGGTATTACATAGACCATGCGACTGCGACACCGACAGTCAGACTCGGCCGCACAACGGAGAGTTTGGGATTGATCACATACATTCAGTATTCACAAAGTGTCAGGAGGCCGGCCCCTTTTGTGAATCTTCTAGCAATGGTCTTCGTATCCCGATCTCGTAATCGCAGCTGTACTCTTCTCAAGGGGGTACTGTATTCGTCCGAATGCAGCCAACAGTGAATGGCGAGGTTGAGTGATGCAAGAGCGGCTGGATCGGAATGGAGTGTTGCAGAATTCAGCGTTATTGAGGTGCGCCGTTACACAGAAGTCGATAAAGAAGCGAAAGCTAACAAAGAGATGAATATGAAGTTCAAAGTGTCGGTCTACGACGTGAAGAAGAGAAGAAACAAGAAAGTGATTGGAAATGATGGACGAGCCGCAAATTGGGCCAAGGACCAGAGAGGATGGAATGCACTTGAAACGGAGATTCCGGAAAAATATCCGTAAAGCGGCACGGGAAGAGCTGAAGTACGAGGGGACTTGGAGAAGAGCCGAATGGCCGATTTGTGTGCAGACGGATACCCAGTCTGAGGAAGCAAAAGTTTCAATAGTTAGAAAGTGGCAGACTAGTTGCCTTTGCAGTGCTTAGCCGTAGATACTATCTTCTTTGTATTGGCTTGATGATTCAAATGAGTTTCAGAAGTGTCCAAGAGTCTCCAAGCGGCATTCGGACTCAACGTGGGGCAGTCCGTGGGCCAGAGGGGACTTCAAAAGACGCCGAACACGACCTTGGATGGATGATCTTGAAGAATTGGCACATGATGCTGTACTTCCGAAGTATTGGTTGTTGAAAAATGATATTTGCTAACAACTTAATGGTAAAGAAAAGTACTTGTGGCGCTGGTAACTGCGATATGTTTATGTGCTGTGGTGTTAGTGATGTTTACAGTGCTTGGTGTTGTGACGAGCCTAGAACTTTGACGGCGGTGTGGCGTTTATCATCATCTGCCATCCCACGTAACCGTGGTGCTGCAACAAGCTGGTGGCAAGCGCAACAGCTGACCCTTGCCTAAATGTCGAGCGTCTGTATGCAGCCTTGCGTCAACCTAGGTGCTAGCCTTGTCCCTGGAGCTTCACCAGCTTCACCCACGTTTCATCCAACAAACCATTCATCAAGTATACCAGATTGTGCTTCTGCTGCACTCCTCATACCATACAGTTTTCCTGCATATCACCTGTATATCCACATACCGTGCAGTGGTCATCGCGCAAGAACTATATCCTCAACTTCATTTCGATCGTGGCCCTACCCACCAAGGTCACCATGGAACAAACCAAAGCTCTGGACGCTCTCGCGGTAGGTGTCCAACGTCGCATAACGATGTGGTATTCTCAACTAACCCTATGTTCCTAGCCATTCCTCGCACTCATCAAGACACCTTCTCATAAAGCCATTGCCGACGTTATCCAACGCGCAACCTCCGCCTCCGACACTTATATCTTCTACGAGCTCCTCAGCACATCACAAGCACAATCCCTACAAAACGAAGCCGAGTATTCCAAGTTTTTCTCTTTACTCCAGCAGTTCACCTACGGCAACTTGGACACCTACTCCGCCGCCCTTGATGCTGGCAATGTCCCACCACTCAATGCCGCACAAACGCTCAAGCTCAAGCAACTGTCCCTCCTCATCTACGCCAAAAACCCACACAACCTGACATACGCCGAGCTTCAGAAGTTATTAAGGATTGGAAGTATTGGGGAGCTTGAGGAGTTTATCACCACGGCTATCTACCAGGGCTTGGTTGCAGCAAGGCTGGATCGGAAGGCGCAGAGAGTGAGCGTCACAAGTGTAGCGCCACTACGGGATGTTCAAGCAGGCGAGACCAACATATTGGAGTTCCAGCTTGAGAGGTGGAGTGAGCGCTGCACATCGACGCTGGAGGACTTGGAGAAGCAGATTGTTGAGGTCAAGGAGGCGGCTGTGGCCAAGCATAAGCAGCAGCAGGAGTGGGAGACTACCGTAAAGGAGCTCATGGATGAGGGCCAGAAGAAGGGAGGTAAGAACGGCACCGCTACCAGGACGAACACGAAGAACAAGAGAGGGTTCCTTGGATTGGGCGGTGGGAGAAGTGGCGGACATAAGGACGTTGATATGGACGAGGATGACGATGAGGGTCAGATCAGGGCAAGCTCGACGAGGATGCAGAGAACCAAGAAGAGTTTCTTGGGCAAGGGCCGCTGAAGTGCTGGTGGAGCATGTGAATCACAGTAAAGCGTTGCCCAGAAAATGGGTCTTGGGAGTGGACCTTAGATTCTGCGTGCCTGAAATAATCTTGCTTGAGCACTTCTAGATTTGGAATGGTGGCACTTTGAAACGTTGACAGCTTGGAGGGCGATCCGGGCCGTTGGGACGCTGTCTGATCTCTAAAGATAAGAAACTCTAACAGAACTTTACCAGAATAATAGACCAAATATCATGAGCTTCATCGCACAACTATTCTCTAAGGTAATATTGATCCGGATGTTCGGCATCGTCATCGCACAGCTACTGTTACACTTATCTTTCCCCTCGTCGCACTGCTGCTGATTGTCCATGGCGCCTGTAACCCGGTTGTCACACTACCGAAGCGGCCCGCTCCCCACGATCCATTTTCAGTAACGAGCAGCAAGCAGATCCATCTTCGAACATTAACCTCTGAATCCGAGTCCGCTCTGTATACCACTCTGCATCTTCAACTTCGTCATAGCGATGTACCTCTAATTATCTATATATTCGCCTTGTCTGCTTCTCAATGTCCCTCCCATCTAACAAGTACACATCGGTGAAATCTTGTCACCCTGTCGCATCACCTGCAAGCTACCCCAGCACTGCCAATCCCCCACTTCTCGCCGCCTGATCACGGTGCTCTACGCCGGATTCGTCCGCGACGCCAGCTCAGACGACTGTGACCTAATACTCCCAAGGCCGCTAGAGGTCGATACAATTCGTGCCCTCAGTGCGTGGCAGCTTAGGCGGCGCACAAATGAACTGACGGCGTAGCGATAAGGTGCAATAAAGAGGAAGTAGGAAAAGGGAGCTACCCTCAGCTGCGCCAGTTTGCGCAATTATACTGCATAAGAACACGAGTGCGAGTATAGAACAGAGCACGACAGCAGTTCATCCACACCTTGTCTGCACCGCTATTCGCACCTTAACGATTTGACGACCTTGACGGCCGACGATATCCCACACAACAAACCGATTAACGTCTCGAAGCCAACTCGTTCATCTTCGAATGCGCAAAACACATGCCTCGCTATTCACAGCGCCATAATAACTATCACATAATATCTCATCTATCCTCGCCACAGTGCACTTCTACGCAGCACTATACGAAGTTCGAAAAAGCGACATGATCATGGCGAACCCTACTCCAGAGAACAAGCCGTCGACGGTCGACCCGAAAACGTATTATGGCTACCTCTTCGAAGCGAATAAGCGGCCTACACCGATGATGAGGGATTTGTTGACCGGATTGGGAAAATACATCGTTCGTTTCCCATGCTCACCTGTCCATCTCAGGCATACGAATCAGTCGGCGGAGAGTCCAGAAGTTCTTGGATACCACAGCTAACACAAACACAGATCAAAAACATGGGCGATACTTCCATCAAAGTCCTCACCCCACCAAAAATGGCCGAATTCTACCGCAAACTCGGCGGCAACTACGATCCCGTCTTCCTCCACCCACACGGTGACTCCCTCTCCTTCATCTTCTCCAGCATCGGGTGCCAGCACACCCTACAACCCGGCTCCAACGACTTCCTGCCACCTTCCGTTCCCGCCTTAACACTAAGAGGGTTCGTCCACTGGCAGAGTATAGAAACGCTTCTTGGGCCGGAAGAACATGTTCACTACCTGCGAAAGGCGCTGAGCGAATGGGACGTAAGACACCCAGAGACAGGAGAGAGATTTCCGAAAGAATTGCCGACTAGTTGTCTGCCAGAGAAGGCGGATGCGGATGTGGAGAAGTGGCATAGGGAATGCTCGCTGCGGTTATGGAAGCAAACGCAGACGCCGGTGGCGAGTCCGAACATGGACCGAAGGCCGGGTGATAGGCCGAGGAGTTATACAGGACCGCCGAGAACGCCAGACGATTTAAAGTATGCGTATAGCCATGCCAAGGTGCCCGTGCATAGTTATTCGGCTACGTCGAGTCCGAGGATGAGGCCGAGTAAGGATAAGGAGGATTACTTTAATAGCAAGCCCATGCCAAGGAGACAGAAAAGCGCTATGCCGACCACAGATGGCCTACATCCGGATCGTGCGGAGAGGCCGAGGACTACGGAGGCAAGGCATGGACACAGAAGCTCTCCGGAAAACGCCGCTTATGGCGAAGCCTTCGATCGAGGAAGGAGAAGATCAGCGCCGAAAAGCTACGCCAGCGGTCGATACGGCGAGCCACTCACCTCACCCGGGCGAGCCAGCTCCCACAACTCCCATTCCCCACGAGACGACATCCGTCCTCACTCAGGCAGTTTCGGCTCTAGCGCTCAGGAATACGCTCGTCGTCACGGCCATCCCCGGCAAGGTCAACCAGTGAGTAGAGGCTCTTCCGAATCAGGCTCCAGCGACGAAGGAGAGACTACCTCCGACTCACCAACTTCTCCTATCCGCACTAAGCGGAGGAGCGATGGGAGTGGGCTGGGCAACAAAAAGAACTCGGCACGCAATGTACCTGACCAACGGTACTCTGCGGCGAGCCCGACGCACCCACCCACCGGTGCGCCGCCAAGTTTTAGCCCGGCTGTAAATACAGGATTTGGCGTTAGCGGCACACGTTCGGGTTCCTATCTCGGCGTCGACGGGCAAGGCGTCCCAAAATCGGCGAGTAAAGAGAGGGCCAAGGAGCGTCACTACAGGGTGCTGAGTGCGGAGAATGTGGAGGGGCTGCATGGGTTTCATCATAAGTATAGCACTTCCACCTCTGGCGGGAGTAGATCGAATAGTAGGAATGGGAGACATAGTGATGGTCGAGAGGCTAAGGAGAAAGGGGGTGGAGTGAGGTTTAGGGAGATAATAGAGAACCACCTGCCGTTCCGGAGGCATTCGGACTCCCCGTCTGACCGCGACAGAGACCGGGAGAGGCATAGAAATGGGGATAGAGAAGATGACCTCACGCCCACAGAGCTGAGGAGGAGGGAAGAGAAGGAGAAGTTCCGAAGGGAAGACATCCCAGCTATGGGGCGTAAGGAGAGGAGTAGTGAGGAGGAGAGGGTCAGGCGCAGCAGTGGGGAAGAGCGGAAGAGTCGTAGGGAACGACAGCTGCTGGAGGAGAGGAGGAGGGAGGAAGTGTGGGTCAGAGAGCGGGAACGGGAGAGGGAAAGGGAGAGGGAAAGGGAGAGGGAAAGGGAGAGGGAAAGGGAGAGAGAAAGAGAGAGAGTTGAGAGAGATGGGCAGGGGACGAGGAAGAAGATGTTTTGGAAGGCTGGGGTGGAGAGTCGACGCTGATGAGGAGTATGGGGCACAAGGTATCTCGGGATTAGCTCAGCTCAACCAGTTTTCACTCACATAATCCAAGATCTCTGTTACCGTTACCCGGACGACTGCTTGTTGGTTTTGTGGAATTTTTTCAACTTGAAAGTTCATAATAAGTATGTTGAGCCCGATTCGGGATAATCATGCTGATCTTCAGCAATTCAACATCAGAGAAGAACAAAGTGGAGCTGCTTAGACCGGACGGCAAAAAGCAACCAATACCAAAACTTGGACTTTGGATGACCTGCTAGATACTGGATATTTTTACATGACAGCCTTGTGGCAAATTCCGGCGAGCAATTGAGTCGCATCATGGTTGCTTTATAAAAAGAGTATTGCTGTATGCCACTATCTGGTGGAGACTATCAAATTGCCCAAACGCCCCTGTCTTTGCCTCTCCGGAATTAGCCAGTCATCAATCTCCTGTATCAATCAGGACTACCTGAGCCACATCTTAATAAGTAGGCCTTTAATATTTGAAACTGTTAAAATCATTTGGTGAAAGCCTCTGGACAAACTTTTGTTGTTATGAAGGACACCATCCATTGTTGCACATCATGCTGTGCTATACTACGATTCCTTCGCGACATGGCAGTTTTGTGCTGGGTTGTGATATGTGCTCGCTGGGAAGAGGATGACGAGTTTCTATTCAATCTATGACTTCAGAGAAAAAGCTAATACCGCGCAATATAAACAAGCGAACAGTGCTGTGGGAGTAGTACTTAAGTACTATTTATATGAGTGCCCTACGTAGGGCACTTGACAGCAAACAGATACGTGGGAACTGCTCGCGAAGCTAATCAAGTCGGCCAAGGCCAGCGAAATCATCAGGCAAGTCTAAGGCAAGAATATCACGAGACGGAGACTTCTAACTTGACTGAAAATTTAGCGCTGTGGCACTACTCCCACTACCTGGCTAGTCTTTGAGCAGCCAGGGAGTATACGGAAATTGCTGCAAGTGGAGTACTTTTCAGTTGTCTACGTAGGTAGTCAGGAGTGGTTGCTCACTCACCCCAATAATGCATGTATAGAAGCAGATAAGAGCTAAAAGACCCCTTAAGTAATGACCACTTCTTTCGGTTCACTCAAGGGCCTTCGCATTTACCAAATCACGGCTTGAAAACTGCAGTTGTAATGGCTCACTTCGCCACAACTTGAACAAAAGGATCGCATAGTTTCTTTGCATGAAAGTCACTAAGTTAACATTACTTCGTACATCACCTCACCGAAATGGGATGAATGTCAGGATTCGAAAAGTGAAATCAATATAGAGTTGACAGCCGCTATGTGTGACGTCTTTTGATCACGTGCAGCGTGGCGGCTCGCGCTAATCACAACGCGCTAATTTCTGAGGTTGGCGCGAGGCAACCGTTAGGGAACTTTGAAGCTACATCACCGTCGCGAAGCCGACCACGACTGTATTTGCCGCCAACAACGACGCCTGAAATACGACACGGTCAGGCATATAGCAACTTACGATATTACATCAATCTGATTCTATTGGGATCTTCCTTCGATGAGATAGGGACAAACTCGGTAGCTGAGGGACAGCTTCCATAACTCAGCGGAGACCTCACCACAACGTCAACTTACGCCCGTCGATACACGATGTCGCTCGAGGGTATTGATTGGGAACTGCAAGAGGCGGAGGATAACGCGGCTCTGCAGCAGCTGCTTGATCAACAAAACAACCCTCAGGATGACAATGGACTCGACTTGAGTAGACCTCTCGAAGTCGGCGAGAAGGCGGATGACGCTGAGGACTTCGAGGACATCAGCGACGATGATCTTCCAGAGGAAGAAGATGCGAATGGCGCACCGCTGCCAGATGACGAGGAGATACCGGATGACTTTGGGGCAAGCAATGACACGGATGACTTGTTTGGAGATGATATGAGGGGGTCTTCGCCGTTCGATGAAGGTGGAAACACAGGCGGTTTGCCGATACCCAACAACTCCGACACGTCGCCAAGCACTGGGGGAAGTTTTCTGGCTATGCCGTCATCAAAGCCGACACCGACGGATTTCAAAGCGATTAACTTCGATCCGGAGCCGAAGCCAGCAGACGAAGCGAACCAAGACCTATCGATCCCCGCGCCAGCTGAAAATCAGGCGGAACTTGTCAAGCAGGTCTGGCCCGGGTTTGAAAAAGGTGTGACGATCAACTGGAACGAGCTGTTGCCACCAAAGAAAGCGCATTACATCCCGAAACAACCCCTTAAGCCCCCGAAACAGATCAATCCGACCAAGGTCAGCCTAGATCTTTCAAAGGACGAAGAGAAAGGGTTTCGAACTGCTGCTCAAGCACAGCCAACGGAGGAGCAGAGGATACAGTCTGCTCTTGCAAGTCATGCCGTGCCGATCATCGAGGAGGAGTCTGATGAGGCGACGGCAGAGGAGGACCTTGACTGGGGCCTTCCCACGCCAGAGGATAGAGTCGGAGGCGTAAGTTGGGCGGATCTTCAGCTTATTTGTGACGATTGGGAGGCACGAATTGACGCCGCTTCTGCCCCAGTCGCCGAAGAGAGGATAGAGCCTGAGGCTACTTACGACGATGTCGAAGATGATTGGTTCAAGGAGATGGGCGTACATCCCGCAAAACGGCAAAAGATCACACACAGCCATGATGATATCGACATACTCAATGCTCCAAGCTTTGAAGTGCCCTCTTTTGACGACTTTGAGCGGATAACAGCCAAGGTTGCAAAGCGCGTTGTTCTTGATCTGAACGATCCGTATCTGCTTATTGATATTCAACAACCGAATCCAGATGATAGACGCTTGATGAGACTCGGTGGTAACTTCAGACGTGGAGGGACTGGCAATTTGTCGAAGAGCTTGTCTCAGCGCTTCAATATCTCGAATGACGAAGCATACGATGCACTCAAGGAGAACCACCAGAATAAGGTTAGAGCCTTGATCGGTAACATCACCGTGGAGCACAGTATGCCAGCGCTCAAGCTGCAATGGCCATACTACAAGGTCAAGCTGAGCATCAAGGATGCCCGTACATATCACAGACCGTCGCTTAAGTTTACGAAGTTTGTCAACCATGTGATATACTTTTCAAAGCCAGCACAAAGAAAAAGGAAACACATGAAAGGGTTGTCGACACAAGAGATTTTCAAAGAGTCCAAAGATCTTTCGCTGGCTGACAACTCCAATGCCATGCTGTTAGAGTACTCGGAAGAGTACCCAACAGTGTTATCCAACTTTGGTATGGGTAGCCGAATCATCAATTACTATAGACGCAAAGATGCCGAGGATCAATCCAGACCAAAGAATGAGATTGGTGAGACCAGCGTTCTTATGCCTGAGGATAGGTCACCATTTGCGCAGTTCGGTACAATCGACCCTGGCGAAACAGTACCGACCTTGCATAATGCCATGTATAGGGCACCAGTCTTTAAGCAGGAGGCTAAGAGCACGGATTTCTTGGTCATTCGCACAGCTACGGGTATAGGTGGCGTTTCGTGGCACCTTCGCAACATCGACCACGTTTACGTGGTTGGCCAGCAGCTCCCATCTATGGAGATCCCCGGCCCACAGTCGAGAAAGGTCACGAACGCCTCTAAGAACCGCATGAAGATGATTGCTTTCAGAAAGATTCGTCACAGCCCAAACAATACTGTCAGGATTGACGAGATCACAACGCACATCGCTGATTCGAGTGATATGCAAAACAGGCAGAAGCTGAAGGAGTTCATCAAGTACTACAAAGACGAGAAGGTATGGCGTGTCAAGCCCGGAGACATCATTCCGGATGAAGCAACTGTCCGTTCTTGGGTGAAGCCAGAAGACATTTGTGTCATTGATGCGATGCAAGTAGGGTTGAGACATCTGGAGGACGCTGGTTATGGCCGTGAGAACGCCGATGATGGGTCAGATGATGAGCGTGAGGGCGACAGTCTTGAGCAGCAGCTGGCACCATGGAAGACTAGTAAGAACTTCTTGGACGCCGCAACTGGAAAGGCTATGTTGCAACTCCACGGCGAGGGCGACCCATCAGGATGTGGCATGGCTTTCAGTTTCATTAAGACGTCGATGAAGGGTGGTTATCTCGACACAATCCAGGGCCCACAAGCTACGACAGAAGATGCCATCGCTCGCGAGCGTAAAGCCAATGGCGGCCACAAGTACAACGTGGATAAGCAGAATGAGATCTATACTCGTGCCATCATGGAGATTTGGGATAAGCAAAAGCGCAGTCTCGAGAGCCAGGAAGAGCCTGACGTCGGCGACGAGATGGACCTTGATCATCCTCTTGAGAGGGAGGACGCCGCGCCGCCCCCTTCGTTGCCAGCCACTTCCGGAAACTTCGATGACTCCGTCAGTCAGATAAGTAGATTCAGTGGTGTCAGCCAGAAGGGCAGCAGTGGCAAGGCTCATCGCATCGTTCGTGTGATCAAAGACAAGTATGGCAACAGGGAAGAAGTTTCCGAGATCGTCACCGATGCAAAGGTCTGGAGAGAATACATGAAGCGTCGTCATGCTCTAGATGCCGATAATCAGAATGTCTATGATGTCAAGCCGACTGGTGATGCCGAGTGGGACAGGAAGGAAGCTCAACGGTATGTATTTATGTTTGCCACCTACCACGTATACATCTTACTAACCCATCTTCTAGTGTACGCAAAGAGCTCGCCCGTCTCGAACGCAATAAAGAGCGTCGCCATGCCCGTGAGAAGCAGAAAGGCATCTATAAAGCTCCAGAAGGTTCGGTGGCTGGTGACGATGCTAGCGTTGCAGGCTCTTCCGCAACTCCTCTTGACTCGACACCTAAGGGTACGACGAGGAAGTGTGCGAACTGTGGACAAGCTGGTCATATCAAGACGAACAAGAAGTTGTGTCCTATGCTTAATGGCACGATGAAGAATGCTAATGACAGACCGGATCATGGATTTGGTGCTGTTGCTCGCCCAACCTAAGTGGGCCTGGTGGCGGCCTTATGAGGGTATGAGGTAGGTGGTGAAGGAAAGGTGATTGATGATGAATCGTTACCACAGCGTTTGTTACTGCATGGTTTGCATTCGAAGGCGTACAGATGCCGGTGGTTAGGGATTCTCGGCGTACACGGAGGGACAAGAAAGGCAGGGGCAATTTGATCATGGCTATGCACTGGCAAGGCCGGGGTTTTGATGGAGCAAATCGAGAAAATCTCCATGTGCACACAGTGGCACACATTATTTCTAGACAGTATTTAATTGCTTAGACGATATTTTAGCAGTAGCTAAAGCGAAATTCACCAGATATATTCTCCTGAGCGTCTGCAACTTGACTACGTGTGCGTTGTCCGCCCTTGATGTTCTTCACGGCTTTCTCTTACAAGCATCCATGCCAAACTTTTTGATACACTCGGTGAGCGGAGTCGAGGCAGGGCCTGTGCTGGCGCGCCTTCAGCCGAACCCTCCTCCTCACCATCGGCATCCGGGTCACCTCTGCCCAGACAAGAGGAGCTACAGCTTGGGCTCTGCTTATCCATGGAGACAGGATTTCCATTTTCATCTTCATAACCTGTTACCAAGTGTTATTAGCGTGTCCCTGTTTCTTCTGAGCAAGAGGAAAATGATACTCACGCAAAGCCCAGGCCACGACAGCATCTTGATCGTCTTCTCAAACACCGAGCAAGCACACGTTTCCTATCTCGTCAATATCTCAAGAACACCTCCCATCACTGGTGTCGGACCACCCATGGCATCCCGTGCCGGCACACGTAGGCATTCCACCACCACCCCCGGTCCTCTTCCTGATCGCCCCACAAGTCTAAATCAAAAGCGGGAACTAAACCCAACCCATATAATACTCATCCGAAGCATCAAACGAAAGAGCCCCCATTTTAGATTGTGTCTCCGAGACCGAAACTAATAAAGTCAGCATTGTCCCTCTTACCCACTCATTGGCATAGTACTTACACTGATAATTAACCCCGGCGGTAATAGCCGTCAGAAATGTCGCCTCCAACCCCACACTAAAACCCTGCGTAATCGTCGTTTCAATCCCCTCCTCCAACTGCATATTCATCCCTGGTGGCAGCGCTGTCCCATATCTCCCCTGTGTCTGCAGCTCGGGACCCATGACTCCAGTGCGTCAATAGTCGCAGTAGACTATGCAGTTGTTGTCCTCGTTGGGTTCGCCGCAGGCCTTCATGGCGCAGTCCCATCGCGATTTGCCGTTGAAGACGAAGTTGGTACAGATGTCGCTGGAGCTGGCTCGCTTGGTTTTGCGTGGCGGAAGGCCGAGACGCCGGCCGTTGCTGACGCCGTAGATTGCGAAGGTTAAGTTGTACGTATGGTGAACGCCGTTATAGTTACCAATGTTACCGCACTTGGCGAGGATAGCGTCGAGGCCTGCTGGAGGCTCCTCGGCGGCAATCAACCGGTTGGGACTGTCGTCAACGCAGATTTATGCTACTGTGCGATTGTTGAGGGATTATATGCGCTGACGTGGTTTGAGAGCGGTGTTGGCTTTTACTTGTTCTAGGACTTTGATAATGCTGAGTTCTGCGTCTTCTTTGGCATTACTGCAGCAACTGTTAGTTAGGAGCTACTGATGTAGTGGTAGTTGTAACCCTCGGTTAACAGAACATGTTGTGCTGACACCGTCTGATCTGGGACGCATTAGAGCCGTGCATGTTGATAGGATAGCGAATTTTTTTGGTTAGCAGTTTGACTTCCTGCATTGCATAATTTGCGGTTCGTGGCTCGAGATAAGTGATATAGATATATGATCCGAAGAGACCAATTGATCAGTTGTTTGATGAAGGTCATAGCTCATGAAGAAGAGCATGCCACCTTATATACCACCCGGTTGCGCTACTTCTTCCATATCTGCTTCTCTTCAGCTCTGCATCGACGTCATATACCACCAAAAGGATGCTACATAAGCCAGAGTATTGTTACGGGCAAATCCTTCGAAACCCCTACTCCGCCTAACAACGTCACAGCTCAGCTTTGAACGACTTCAAGATTTATCTTTCGCTCCCAAAGAGCTCACCAGAGCCTCAGTCTGCCTTTGTACACCATTCTTCGGCTTGCCGCCGGTCTTGTACTCCATATGAAGGAGCTGCGGCTGAGCTTGTAAGACTAAACCAGTTGGCCTGGCCCACTTTCGTCATAGCCAAACACAATGGCAATGATATGCACCAGACTAAATAGACTACAAAGCAACCCCCCCCCC
>RCNJ01000160.1_pt1 | contig 51512 bp, 37 predicted proteins | sample 2041171 | NCBI WGS metagenome assembly RCNJ01 (sample SAMN09708213, study PRJNA481090) | feces metagenome | biome: feces | host: Pygoscelis adeliae | place: Antarctica: Rookery Lake | collected 2010-03-01 | reverse complement strand
TTTTGGTTCAACAGCAGTCATGTTATTCAGTGAATATTCAGCGTTTTGAAGGGAAATTTAAAACTGAATATCGCCAAATCTAATATCAATGTTGGCGCTTCAGATGTGCACTTGGGCATTCAGTAGTGTAATTTCAATCTCGATTTTTAGAAATTTTCGCTTTTGCCTCATAATTTTTCAGCTCGATTTTGCGAGTTGGGTTAAAACCCTCCCTTCCGTTTGTTTGAGGATCCTTTATTCATCCCAAGTTGGATGGGCCCCATCCTTCCATTGACAGGGTATTGATCTTCCATTCTTCAGAATCTAGTGCAGTACTCAGTGTCTCTCAAGCAATGATTGCCACAAACTAGGTGTGCTTAGGTGCCGCTGGGTGGTGGTAGTGATACCTCTATGCTAGAGCCTGGATCCGTTCAAAGCCGTCTTCAGGGATGTCAGTGCGATCTTTGCCCACTTGGCGGGTTTTGTCCCACCGCACTTGCTCTAGCCAGGTCATCAAGCACTGGTGCATCACAGCTCTCAGAGCCATCTCTCGGAGCCGTCGTTGCTATCTTCTGACTGCCGGTCAGCTTATGCGACAGCATCCACTGTGGCAATTGTTTCGCCTAAAGTCCGTCAAAGGATGGTAGTGATGTGTCCATGCTAGAGCGTCAATGCGCTCAGAGCCATCTTTAGGGTATATACCATTGCTATCATCTGACCACAGGCGAGCTTCATGCCCTAACTCGACTGTAACAAGCGCAATGCGCAATGTCCGTCAAGGGATGGTTGTGATATTACTATGCTCGGCCTCAATACGTCGGAAGCTGTCTTCAGGGATGCCACTGCTATCTTCTGTCCGCCAGTGTACTTGACTGGACCGCACTCATTTTGAGGGTGCACTTCGGGAAAGCAGTCAAGGGATGATTTCAATGTGCTCCATATCAGAATTTCAAGGCGCGGAAAGCTGAGTTTAGGGCTACTATCGCTAAATCTTGGCCGCTTGCGTTCTTCAGTTTATGGCGGTCAATATTGAATGGGAGCTGCGGCTTGGAGCTGTGCACTTTGCGTCGTCCCAGTCTAATCCGTTTTCACGTTCTGTGGCGTCGTGGTCTATACTCAGTGATGACCAAGTCGATGAATAAGTGAATAGCAATATGCTTGTCCAGCGGCGATTGAGTAACGAGACTGGTTAACTTACCTGCATCCCAACCTTCCTAGTATCTCTCTAAATACCGCACCGTGGATGCTCTGTTCTCTTCCGAGTTTATTAGCCGCGCTACTCAGACATAAACCTGACATTGTGTTCTGTGGTCCGCTGTCAACCCAGATGCCTGTCCATTGCCGCCACGAGTCTCGAAGTTTGGGCCGTAACCTTTCCCACAGACAACATCTACACACTACCATCATTAACACATTGATACTGCATTCGTCCACCTTGACTTCAACTTCAGAAGGTGTCATATTCATAAACACAGAAGAAACCTTTATCACTATACAACATACCCCAACAACCAGACAACCAACGTCGCAAGCTCTACAGATCCGAACGTAACCTCACAACGCCTATACACCTGCGGAAGCTCCGACACACAATATATACCCTTCGCAACGTCCATTACCCCCCATTCACGTTCGCAAAACCTCATCACTGCGTCACTTAACGACGAGTCTTACATCACCCAGCGCAAAGAAGATGCCTGTCTGGACCCCCCAAATTCCACGCCTGTTCTCTGGAACTCCAACCTCATCCGAGGGCGTTCTCCCAAAGGAGATGATGCCGGTCTATGAGGCGTCAGTCCGCATCCAAACCCTGGAGGAGGCTTTTGCTCATGCAGATATCCCGCTAGCGGAGATGGCAGCGTCCCAGCCACGCGACGCCAATATTGACAACAATATTGACGAGGAGATCTTTCAACCGATTGGCACGTCCAATGATAACGAGATGACTGCCGAGCAGCGCGCGGTACACGTAAGTATTCTTTTCGCTATCATTAAATCTTCCAATGAACCTGTTGGTATCCAGGCGGAGGAGAAGCATGTCGTCTATGACTAACACATACTAGGAAGAGGACAAGTTGATCATCGCGCAGCTTGAGCTTGAGGATGTTCTGAAGGACCGCAAGCCACCAAAGGTTCTCAAGGTCAACGATGCCGAGGAGATCTTGGCCCGCGGCATTGTGCACGGCAGCTCAGTCCCATCTACAACCCCGACCAGCTCAAGAGGCTTCAACTCAAACTCTCCTGGTCGCGGCCCTGGAGGTTACGGTCGCAACTTCGGTCGCGATTGGAGAGGAAGCACTGGCCTGAGCAATGACAACAACTCCTCCGTCGCCACCATGAACCTCGTCGTTTATAACCCTCAAAATGGTGCCGACGACCACGGCTGCCGCATGGTCATCGTCCCACTTCCGGCCGGGGCGAAGCTCGTCGACCTCGTCAAGAGCTGCAAGTTCAAGGCCATTGGCCAGATATACCGTATGCAGCTGTGTGACACGATACCACTCTGCGAGTATATGTCCGCTATGATTGTCCTCGTCAGCGAGAGGGCCTTCACCTCCGAGGAACTCCTGGCCATTTCCTTGGTCAAGGGTGTACCTGCATACCGCGTCCAGTCGAAGACGACCCCGATTCCAGATGACCCTAAGTCTCTTCCTTACAAACTCGAGGAGTGCTTAAAATCAATCAAGATGGAGCCAACGGATATGCTCAACCTCATTGCTAAGGGAGCCACTCGTACCGTCGAGATCACCGGCTGGCCACGAGAGTGGAACTTTGAGCACAACCCAAGCTTCTCCGTCTATGAGGTCCTCAGTCTCTTGTACGTTGATGATCACAGGGTCAACATGGATGGCACACGCCCAATTACCAAGCTTACGTTCGCCGCCTTGGAGAATTTGTTAGTTAAGTGCGACATCTACTCATGGTACAACCAGAAGGATGGCACCGTGTCGCGCCTGAGAGTTCAGTTTTCAAACATCCAGGACGCCTTCGGGCTTTACTGTCGCGCACAGAGTAAACACTGCAGACTCAGTCACCGCATTACTGGTGTGGACTTTGCGGCGGAGAACACGATGACTGCCGAGCAGTATGAGACTTGGAAGAGGGATAAATGGCCACCAGTGGTCTTATCTATGCATTGTAATATGATCACGGGCGGTTCTTTCTACCGAGTCGAGGACTTCACGGGTATGAGACTTAACAACGCTCACACTTATGTGAAGCCATATGAGGAGGATGGCCAACTCCCAGCTTCTCCGCCACCGTCTCCGTTTGCTGAGGTACCAAAGACACCAGTTAGCGCAGACGAGGGTATTGCCCGTCATGGCTGGGCTACTCCATCTCCAACACAGACAGCTGAGGATGCGACTGATTACATCGCCAATACACCACTTCACCGCGTCTCTGCAGGTTCCCATATCCCAGTCCGGCTTCTTGGTCCACCTCTTCCCCCACCAACCTTCCTCAACACCGGAATGGGTCCAGGACTTGAAGGCGTCAGGATGTATGCTGCACGCAACCCTTCCCCCCTCCGCAAGGAAGTCCCACTCTCCCCAATGACCACCACCGTCATCCAGAACATCCCACTGTACCAACGGGTTCCAGTGCGTTACATAGGGTTAAACGCAATGGCCCAAGAGTTTGAACCGATTGCTCGTCGCGGCCGCGCATCAGTCACCGACGCTTCTCCGTTCGACAACGAGCCAGAGGTCGAGGCACCAAGAGCTGCGGGGATTTTTGAGGGAGGATCCGCTATCGTTCGCGTTGACGGACAGGCTGTAATTGAGGCGCCACTGGTTACTGTCCCAACGATGGGTTTGTATAAGTCGGCAACAGGGACCAGCTGGGCCGATGAGGAGGAAGATGAGGATTGGGACAAGTTTAAGTAAGTTCTTTGCTCATGTATGGGTTTGGAGTTGAGATATCGAGGAGTTCGGTAGGAGAGAGGGTTTCGGTTTATGGACATGAAAGAGGCGCAGGCGGGAGGTTACGGATTTCATATTGAGACTGAGCGCTCATAGACGCAATTCAACGCATCTGAAGCGCTTTTACTGTAGCTTATTTAATGAATACATACACCACAATTGTTGTTCTCATGATGGTGTTCATGGTGTTGTGACATATTCCTCGTGGTCGAAATTGACTTTGCGATTGCTAAATGGTTTCTGTACAAGTATAGGTCGAGCGCGCTGGCTGGGACAAATTTCCCCAATTGAGACGCGGAGGTGCGCGGAGGCGTGCAAATATAGATGTGCATACTGGTGGAAATTGTACTTAGCGTATTTTTGCTCTTGTTAACGAGGTTGCGTCTCAGCCTTGATGTTGCGCCTGGCTGGGCCCTCGAGCTCTCAACCCTTCGGCGCCTCGTCCACCACACCACTCCGGACCCCACGACCGAACCCAACCATTCCAGGACGTGAGAAAGATTCCAATTTGAAATCTGGCCTGTTAATTGGTTGCTGCTGTTAGTTTTCAATTCACTAATTAGTCGATCAGGGCGACGGCACGTATGCCAAGCAGTTGGTCGCCGCTGTTGCTGTTGCCCAGCAAGATACTAAGGGCGATGGCGATGCTAAGGGAATACCGAGGAGGCCGATGGCGACACCGATGTTGTCTCTGGCAAGGACACCGAGATTGGAAGCAGCGGTGACACCGAGGCCTCTGTTGCTGACGAGGGAGATTCCGACTCTGGCGAGGAGGAGCTCCTTTGCTACTGTAAGAAGCCGTTCGACTCATACGGGGACAACATGGTGAACTGTTCTGGCGACGGATACACCTGGTTCCACCAGTGTTGCGTCGGACTCTCCAAACTCCACAGGCCTTATGATAAGAAACCTACATCAAAAAAAGATGGAACAAGCTAACAGAGGACGGATACCTGGTGTTGCCAGGACTGCCGCTGGTGAGGGTCCCGCTGTCGAGATCGACTCTGACTCCAATGACGGCCCCGAGCTCAAGGATGCCGAGGAGGCACTTGACTACTTCGTCAAGGGGTACGGCACCACCAAATACTCGGTTGGCAATTGAACTTTCAATTGCTAAGTCCTTCTTATGGACATCGCGTGGCGCTGGCAAGATAGCGAACATGGCGTTGGCGTTAGGCGGCAAACAAGGGACAGCATGGTAATGAAAGTAACCACAATGGAAGCATTAGCAGCAAAATCATGAAACATAACCGTGAGATCCATTCTTCTACTTACGGCTAATCTACACTCTTCTCACTCTCCATGGTCTCGGGCCTCTTATCCTCCTCCATTAACTCAGCTACTGGAGGCGGCACAGGCGTTGAGTTACCAGACCTCGGAGGGCCAGTCACCGGACTACCACCACTCAAAGCACTACTAGTCCTCGGTGGTCCAACTCGTGGTGGACCTTCCCCAGGCGGACCTCCCATCGGTGGACCCTGACTCCCAGACCTCGAAGGCGGTGGTGGCGGCGTACCCGTACTTTTACTCGGCACATAATCCAGCTCTCGACTCTTCGCCTCGCCCTCATTAAAGTAATCATCGATACCTAACCCCTTTCCCCTGACCTCCTTGACCTTCCTTGGCCTATGTGGCGCAACATGCTGTGTGTGTCCCACAGCCTGTGCATGCAGCGGCTCTGGAGTCCCAAACCTTCCTTCCGGACTACCTAAGGCTGGAACCTGGAATTGCGGCGGTGGAGCATAGAGTGGTTCGAAATGCAATCCTGACTTCTCGTCCACATCTCCATGGTTCCCTGCTTGGCCATACCTCGGATGACCACCTCCAAAGCTATTCCCGCCGCCTTCGAACATCACCTCACCTGGCTCTGCGACGGGGCCGGAAAGAGGTGCAGGGATGCGGTGCAAGAACCCGTGGTTGAGCTCACAGCCTAGCACCCCAGCACCCGCCCATTGAGAGGGGATGACTGTTACTTCGCGCACGACGTCGTATTCGGAGTTATACACCCATAGCTTCAGTTCTCTGCCATAGTACTCGGAGAGCAACTCATCGATTGCGGACTCGCCATGTAGGGACCCGGCAGGCGTGCCGATGATGTAATCAGAGTACGGGAGCAGGCCGGCGGTGGCCGCAGGTGAGTGAGGCGGGATGGAGAGGATGTGGTAGACGGCATCGGTAGTAGAAATCGGCGCGTACTGGAGTGTGAGACCGAGCTTAGGGTTTGAGGCGGGGATGGGAAGCGTGATGCGCCGGGTCGTTTGGCCTTTGGCGGAAAAGAGGTCGAGAGAGACGGAGGTGCCGGCGCAGTTGCGGATTTCTTGGGCGAAGAGAGTAGAGTCTGCGGATTCCTGGGAGATGTTAGTACTGGCTAACGAGACGGACGAAGGTAGGTTGACAATGCGGCGGTGATTGATGCCAATGATGAAGTCGAACCATGGCTCAATTGGAAGCTCTGGGTTTGGATTGCGGAGGACTTGGAAGCCGTAGGAGCTTGTTTCTTGTTGAGACGGAACGCCGGAGTCAAGCTTTGAGATTAGGCGGTTGAGAGTATTGAAGGCGCCGAACATTGTGGCAGCGTTTATGAGGTTGTCTCGAGTATTTGATGATTCTTAACAATAGGCTTCAATATGAACAGTAGAGGTGAGGTCAGAATAAGCGCGTGTGTCCACTCAAGGTACCCACCAACTGGTTAGCATTTGTGGCTGGATGAGTTGTGGCGGTGCAGCCTTGTTCTTGGCAGTTGAAAAGCAAGCCTCGCCAATTTTCCTCGACTCGATGATTTGACGATCGCTCTATCAAAACAATTTTGACAACTCCATGATTCACAGCTAGTGGTCGTGACCATAGACGAACATATTTTGAGACAACAGTTTCACGAAATTTGTCGCAATCTACCAGCGCCATCAGCGAATCACGCCCCGACTTCCATACATCCGCCACCACAATCGCGGGGTACTTCGAGTCTAGCCAGGTACATAATTTTCGCTTCACGCCTCTTTGAAAGCACTTCTTTCATTCCCTATCTTACTTCGAGGCCAACACAAACTCAGGTCTAATGGCGTCCAACCAGCCTTTTCAATTCGGCGCATCAGCACCACTCTCATCCACCACAAACGAATTCAATAAGCGCACATTCGACCAACAACTTTACGCCATCTCCAGCAATCTCACTGGCCTCAATCTCGACAGCAATACCGATAGACGTCAGATTAACTCACCAGCTTCGGGCAACAAACGCTCGAACAAGCGCTCGAGAAATCACCGCTTCAACCCACCACCCGGGCCAAGAGCAGACGAAGACGGCGACGTTGAGATCGGTGGTGCTGCGCCAAGAAGGTTGACAGCCAAGGAACAGAGAAGGGCCAGAGAGTCCGCACAACGTCAGGAGATTATACATCGCCAACGCGAATCTATAGTCAGCGACTTCAGGGTCAGTTCAAAGGGCAAGAGGAACGTCAAGACTAACCAAAGAAGCCGCATAGAGCATCGCCAGAGAACAGCGGAGAAGCGTAAGGAGTTGGAAGCGGACCCAGAGAGAGCAGAACGCAGAAAGGAGGCACTGCAAAGGATATACATTCTCGCGCAGGAATATCATCTTACCACAACACATAAAGCTGCTGTAAAGGAACAACTCAAGGCGCTCTGCAACGAGCTTGCCAAGCACACCGAGTATACTACAGAGGAGCTCTACAACGACGTCTGTCAATCCAACTCCGTGAAGCTCGCAGAGCGCATCCTTGGCGACGCAGTGAAGCAGCGCGACAGCCCAAAAGGCGACGTAGCGCTTGAGGTTTTCAAGAAGAGGAAAACGACGAAGGAAAGGAAGGAAGAAGCGAGGCGCAACATCACCCGCCCAAAGTTTAAACACCTCAGGCCGACGACAGAGGAGAAACACCAAGACAACAGGAATTGGAAGACCGCCAGACCACTGCTCGTTAAGCTCTCCCTCGCAATCGACACCAACGACGACCTCGAAATCGCCTACGCATACGGACCAGCCCGCAAGCCAACACAAAACCTCGCCCGCGTCCTGAAAAAGAACTACGAAGAAGTGCTCTCCGAAGTCGTGCCGGCATTAAGTCTCGCCCAAATCGCAAAGTTCGAGAAGCCGTTCCTGGATATCGAAGAAGCGTCTAAGCCGAAGGAACCAGAGCTCCCTGATCTCGGAGCATTGAATTTTAATGATGTCCTTGATTCGCTCTCCAGACCTTGGTCAACTGTCACACCAGCAGTTAGAGGAGCAGAACTCCCAAGTCATCCAGTCGCAACGACTACGTTCCCCATCATCCCAACTTCCACCCTCCCTGCGTTCAATAGAGCCGAGATTGAAGATGAGTTATAGTCGCGAGGAGGTCGCGGCAATCACAGACGACAATTACAAGGCCATCCTTGGCTTGGCAGACCATTGCCACCATTACACAAGTCTATCAGAAGTGCCATGGGATATCCAGAAGTACTGGCAGCAGCGGTATGATATTTGGACGAAGTATGACGACGGCATCATGATGACAGACGATGCGTGGTTCGGCGTCACGCCTGAGCCTGTCGCTATGCACGTCGCGGAAGACATCATGGATTGGTTGGATAGAAACGATGGAACTGCGGCTAATGGAAGTCCAAAGACAATCGTCGATATCTTTGCCGGGGCAGGGGGAAACGCTATCGCCTTTGCGCTCTCCGGGCAGTGGGACATAATCATTGCGGTAGAGAAGAATCCGGATGTTATTGCTTGCGCAAAGAATAATGCATATATATATGGTGTGCTGGATAAGATTACTTGGGTTAATGATGACTGCTTTAAGTACATATCTACCCACTCCGCCGCCTCAAAAACTGACGACTGGGAGCTGCCTTTGGAGGATAAGCTGTTCTTAGATGCATTTATCTTTGCCTCCCCGCCGTGGGGAGGGGTATCCTACCGCGATGAAAAGGTGTTCAACCTGGACGATATGCAGCCTTATTCGGCGCAGCAGATACATGATTTGGTGTGGAGACATGATTGTGCGCTCTTCTTGCCCAGGACGTCAGATATGCGCCAGCTAGCGAATTTGATTCCGAAAGACAGCGAGAGAAAGATTGAGTGTGTGCAGTATTGTATGGATGGCGCAAGTAAGGCTTTGGTGGCGTACGTGCCATGTGCCGAGGAGGATCGGGGGCTGCTTTGTGGCTAGCCTAGCTTAAATTGAAGGAGATGGAATGAAATACTGTTGGAGCCTACACTCAATGATATTGCAACAACTGTGCTATGCGGAGTGGTAATGAGTAGAGTCCCAGTGGGCACAGGAGTGGTATAAGAGGAGCTGGTCGCCAACCTGTTTTACTTCACGATTTTGAACGTCAGAGCGTTCCATGGTGTTCCCATTGCTCCGTGTCATTGGGTATCGCCTATGTCTACCTTTCGCACCAACGCCTGGCGACCGATTGACAGAGCACGATGAGTTTCGGGAAGTCGATTTAGAAGTTCAAGGAGAAGCTCTTCAAGACTCCTCTGCCTGGCGGAGTCTATTAACCTGTCAGCACATCCATTTATCAATTTGTATATTAATTCAGTAGTCAATTTCTGGACTTACCTCTTGCCCGGCAGCGCGTCGCCGGTTCAAAGATCAATCTGGCATCACACAGAGGCTCAAAAAACGTGTCAATAATATTCTATCTACCCGCTATCGAGAAGTATTCGTACTCCCCCCAAACCCCTTCGCTATGCAATGCCTAGGCTGCTAACCCCGCCAACCTACCAGATCTAACCCTCCTTCGGCGTCGTCGCCCACGGCCTACTAAACACATTCAGAATATAATAATCCTTCCCAGGCCCCCTAACACTATACCCTACACTCCACCTCTCCAGCTCGGCCCCCTTGAACTGGAACTCATACTCCGGCTCATAATGATCCTGCACACACAGATGATGGGCCGACGCCGTCCAATACTCCCTGAAATCCGGACCCTCCAACCCATACTCCCGCGCACCACTCACCTCCCTAGCCGTCTCTTCAGCAATCGGCGCATCGGCGCACACACTCCTGCTCCCCTCCCTCCAGCCCACCTGCATCGGCAACCGGTCCTTCCTCAAGTTTTCCGGCGCCCTAGGATGCTCCCTTATTCCCCCCGGAACCCCGACATCCACCCCCGGCAAATCCGGCACATGATCCGTAGGAATCGGTTCCCTACTAACCGTCATCACAGTCATGGTCCTCCTTACATAAGGTGGATTATCTAACCCATTCCCAGCATTCCCTCTCGCCAGGTTTCCGTCTACCACTTCCTCCTGAACCACAGCCGTGCTCACCGGTTCAGAGGATTGATAGGCCGCGGGTCCGAGATGCTGACACGCGATGTCGTATAATTGTCGACCTTGTGCAAAGGTTGTGGTTTGGTCGTGGTTGAGGCCTACAGCTGCGACTTCGTCGGCAAGCTGCAGGGGTTGTGAGGGGCCGCCGAGGTTTGATGCTGCGGGCGCAGATGTAGAGTCGGGAGCTGTAGAGACACCTACCGCCGAGGCGGAAAGTCTCAGAGGAGGCTGGATGGCGAGCTCGTGGAATAAGTTGTCCACGGCGACATTTTTTCCCTCTCCAGAAGTTTTGACGAACCAGACAGAAATCTTATCCTCCTTTCCAGATTGAACGGGCTCGGAGGCGAGGCGGTAGACGTACCGACGGTTGGCCTGCATAACCATTCCCTTCATCGGGCCCGTGGTAGCGATATAATCGCCTTCTTCGTGGAAGAGGTATTCGGCGGTACATTTCTTACACGTCGGTGTCCGAGGATGGAAGACAGCGGTACCTATCAGTGTGCCCGATGGCCAAGATGGGTGTTTCGAGACGATCGTCCGGTTGAGTTTCCACTTCCCACATAGTGCTCGAAAGACGTTGCGCGGGAAGAATTTCCCATACAGACCGGCTTGGACGACGTCTTGCGCTTCGTGGACTTTGGCATTGATGACCACCTGATCAAAATTTGGGGGCAGTGGCAAAAGCGGAGAACAAATAATACCATACTGTTTCCCCCCAAACAACTTCGCCGTTCCCAAAGCATCCTCCAGCTTCCCCCCCCTCAAGGCAAGCAACTCGTTCATAACAAACACATAATCCCCCATCGGAAATTGACTGATCCTCTCGGGATTACTCTTCGCCAATCTCCTCAGCTCATCGATCCTCTCCAAATGCTGCATACCCACAGCCTCTGCTTCACGAACCTTTTTGTGGAGAGGAAGCAGCCCGACCTCACGGACGTCCATTCCGAAACCTTCGATCCAGAGGTCCCGGAGGAGAGCGGCTTGTTGCTCCATGATGGCCCAGAAGGGGCCGGGGTATGTGCCCACAAAGCCCATGTTCATGATAGTGGGACAGATTGTGGACTGCCAGGCGAGATTCAGTGGAAGATAAGAATCTAGCTCATATCCAAGCATCGCCTTCAACCGCTCAGACAGGAAACCAAGACCCGGCTCAAAACCCGTAGCCATAATAATCAGAACGACATCATCCAGCGCCTTCGTAGCCTCAGCGTTCGGTGCAAATGTTGCACCTTCTCGGAACGGAGGTGGTGCGACGGTGGCGCTCAGAGTCGGCGCTTCCCCGATCCCTCCGGCGACAATCTTGAGATCCGTGACTCGTCCGCGGTGTGTAATGATATTGCCCGACTTCGCAAGGGTGGTATAGTCATCACAAATCCCCAATAGAAATGAATCCGTCACCTTGTCACCCAGCTCCTCACTCCAAGCATGTGGTCTCGGTTGACCCGATAGTCTCGACAGATGCGCATTCGTCTTTCCCGCTGCCTGTTTGTCCACAATCCCCGCCCTATTATCCCCAAAGCTCTCCACCGATCGCTTCGCAAGATTAAACAGCGCAAAGTCGATAGGAACAAACAGCGGCGCCGTTCCCTCCCCATCCACCGGCACAAACCTCGGCAGCGTCCAAAACGGCCTACTGGCAACATGATGCACCTCAAGCGCGCTCCACCCAATCAACTTCCTTATCCTCTCCGTCGTCTCAGGATCAGAGGCCTCAGCACTGAGTTTCGTCGCAATCGCACTCGCAACCTCAGCACCCGACATACTGCCGCCCACAACAAGGATCTTCCGTCTTGCGCCCCCGTTTGCCAGGCTCTTGAATAGGTTCATGACACGAAACTGAGAACTGTGAATAATCCTCGGCAACTTCCTCTCCATCAGCAACCGCTGCGTCATTCGGGGTTCGCGCTCAGCTAGCTCTTCGAGCCCTGGGCCGTCGTTCCATTCCTCGTATGCGTCTGGCCAGGCATAGGCCAGTTTTTCTTGGTCGGCGTATGTGAGGCCGTTACGGAAGATGTTGTATATCTCCCTCCTATGATCAGCTGACGTGCTCGGAGGAGCAGGGTGCCGCTCATGACAGGTATGGGGAGCCGGTGTGCAATAATGCGGGCGCAGGGCGGAGGTGGGAGGATCGAGTGGAATGGCGATGCCGGAGTACCAAGTCTCCATCGGCGGCTTCTGCAGCCATGGCTCTGGCGTCAACAATGGGATGGTGTGTGGGAACTTTGACTTTCCGAAGTAGCCCGAGGCGATGACGACGTGGTCGAAGATTAGTGTTTCGTAGACTGAGTCCTTGTTTATGTGTATCCCTGGGCCTTCAAATACTTGGTGCGGCTCTGAGGTGGAGCCCAGTTTGACGGTGATTTTGAACTTCCCGGCTAAGTTCCTCCAGGGCATACCCGGCTGGTTCACCTCGTGGATTGCTGTGAGGCCTATCTGGTCCACATGGACTACGTCGCCCCCATTGTCTCGACCGAGCCTGAAGACAAGATTTTCATCTTCCTCGCTCTCCCGCTCAAGTTCCCTCTTCAGCCTCCGCAGATACGCTCCCACTTCTGCCGCTGTCGGGAAGATGTCCGTCTTATCCGATTTGTCCCCACCTTCTGCTGCTTCCGCCTCCTCGCTCTCCGATCCCACATACGCGGTCGGGTTTGCGTTGGGGGTAGAGTACGAGGTCTCAACGCCGCCGAAAGAAACAGTATATTTCGACTGGTTCGTATGCATATCCGGGTCAAGCATAGGTGAGGTCCATAGGCCTCCTGCGGTGGAGGAGCGGTCGAAGACAGTTATGTGGAAGTGGTTTGGTGGGCAGAGAAAGGTGTTCGCGGAGATGAGACCGCCTGGGCCGGCGCCTGTGAGTGGTTAGGGAGAACATTGAGAGGTATGAGGAGAGGTGGAAAGCAAGAGTAATAGTGCCAGTGGGGGGGAGAGAGGATTGTAGGTGTAGTTATATCACTTGAGCCTGGTAGCTATACTGGGCGTGGAGCGCTGGAAATAGAGAAAGAAGTACCAATAATAGCCACGGCCTTCCGCTCCATCCTCGTCGCCATCGTGGCTAGCCCTCTAATTCCGAGACGAAGTATTGTCACGGAGCGCTAGAGACTAAGGTTGCGATTCTGCAAGTAATTTAGCTCGAAGAAGGTGAATGGGAAGTAGTGATTCTGTCAAGGTCTGGCCCTCGACTCGTTCCTAAATCACCGGCCATGTTAGCATGCTTCAGCTTCGCCGATATTTTGATGTCAGTAGACTTGGATGGAAAATGCCAAGATATATTGGCTACTCTGGTGAAGGGATCGGAGATCGCCAAGACTAAGCTGATCCTTCAAGCTTCCGCTCAACCGGGCTAGATCGACTTGATCGGGCAACGTGTCGGGTAAACTGACTGCTGTCTCAGGCACGAGGGTTGTGACATCTTTGAGGCTCAAGTGGGAGAGGACAAGGGGAGCAAGGAGGGTATTGATCATACTAGTCTAAGATATACAGTGGAGTCCTGAAGAGAGCTAGAAGAGCGATGACCATATCTGAATGTATGCAAGACAGGGTACCGGGAAGCCACAGGCGGGCAAGCTGTCAAAAGGCGTCTCGGCTGTGGGAATGCAACTGCAGATTCGGAATGAGTATACCAAAAGTATACTGGCGGCTAAAAAATAAGCGCCGTCCAAGACTGCTTGTTTTGTGGAAGTTATTTGGAAGAGAAGGATCGGGTTCGTCAAGAATTGTCGTTTTCCATTCGCTCTTTCTCAGGTACGAACATCTTGGCAGTGTTCCCTGGCAAGTGCGCCGTTGAATTGAAAGTGGGGTAATCACCGTAAACCTATTTAGGAGAAGCGGAAGAATGTGACATCTTGGCAGTGGGGAACCTAGTTGACGCGAGATGACATGTCTTGAATGCTCTCCGTATTCGTTGATATCAAGCGACTTAAGCGAAACTATACATACCTTATTGAAGAGGTGGAGATGCTGGTGGAAGCAGAAGGAGGTATAAATGTCGCCAAGTAGTAACAGTAACACCAGCGCTTCAGCACCGCCAGCTCAGCATCCTAACCCCAACCAGGCCTCTTTAGGCCTTGCACCAAACACTCGTTCCTCGTACCACGGTCCCTGAAGTACGAGTACAGATCGAGCTTGTGGAAACCTCACCGCCGAAAACTCATGGCACACAGTCGTCGCACAAAGACCCATGCCATCGATCTTCAGTACACAGCTCCACCCTGGGGGCTGCCAAAGTGCCACCATAACGGCCGCAAAGACCCGTCGGGTAGGTGGGCGCCCAGCACATCAGGACGGCAGAATCTCGCAGTAATCTCGATTGTGCTGAGCTGCTGTACGAAGCCAGGTGAAGGGTGAAGCCCATGAGCTCATCAGCAGTGGATGACGAGGAGCGGTGAGTTGAAATAAGAGTATATGGAGTATATTGCTTTGCAGCGCACCACGTGCTGTTATCGTGTCAGTATCGTGAGTTTTGATGAAATGATCTTACAGTGTCGTAGATGCATGGAAGCCACGAGCTGTCAACTTAAGCTTATCCAAGCTATGGCGCGACGAAGGCGTTCCGAAGCCACCCCAATCCAAGCCACCAGTTCAGCATAGTTTCACCCCATCTTCCCAACATTCGTTTCTGGAGTCCTATAACCATCAGTATTCGTCTCGGCTTTGCGCTTGCTTGGCATCTAACACTCGAGCAGTATTCTGCGGTGTCGCATGATCGAATCTTGAAATCGCTCACCGGCAGCGGTCAACGAGTGTATCTCTACAGAGGTCCATCGCAGCATCGCTTCGGCAGTTCTTTCGCGTCTCCGTCTCGGCGGACCTTCAGTCGGCGCTCAACTTCTCTGAACAGTTTCGGATCGTGTCGAATGAGCATATCGAGCCGATGTCAGGCGATCTCTCGCGATTGAGTCTCACGAATTATCACCCACAGCGGTTGGCACTGTAGGCAATTGCATCGTCGCTACAGCAGTATCTCCTCGACTCCGTCTTGGCGGGTGTTCAATGAGTTAGTCAATAGTCTTGGGCCTTTCTGATGGCACCACATACGAAGCTCTCAAGCACCGAACTGCCAAAATGTCAGCTGCAAGTCATGCATGTAGAGATACCTGGTACCTAGCTCTTCCTCCTCCCCATTCGCTCTACCCTTGCAAATCCCTCTACCCTCTTTTAAAATTCTTCATAGAAGTTCTATGCAAGCTGCTGCAAGTGAGGCAGAAGGCGGGGTACAGACGGAACACCACACTGACGATCGATGTGGTGTTCTCCCTCTCCTCGACCAACATCACTTCCCATTTCAGTCACTAATAGCCACCTCATCAATGGTAAGCTTCGGTAAGCAAGTTAGTGAAGCCCGTCTCCATGTGGGCGACCCTCTTATCTCCATACGACACCTCTTGGCCTCGCCAGTAACCTTTCAACTTCCTAAATCCCTTCGCCGGATTGGTCAAGCTCACTGTCCCATCCGGCGTCACGGAAAATCGGCAGCAATCCTGCAATCGTGTATCGTATGACAAAAGGATCTCTGCGCGAATCTGCCTGTTGGCTCAAGCCCTTTAAACGCAAGATTGCCTTTTCATCTCCTATTTTCCTTCCACTCATGCCTTTTTCAATCCGTTGTTGCCTAAGATCTCCTCGAAATTATCGTAGTTGCGGGCGAGCGCCTCAACTTAAATCTCCGACAGTCCTTTATCAGCAGTCTTGTTCGCCCAGTCCTGTGTTTATCCGTTACCAAACTTGGCACGTGCTGTCCGCAGCTCTGCTAGCCGCAGTGTCCTGGTTCCCGCGATCCCGCCAAGCCCTATCCCCTCCCAATCCATCAGAACCAGGGATTCTGCCACAATCAGCCGCCCGCGCATACAGTCAGTTGCGCACACTTAAATCTTGCGCACCCCACGCGAATTCACCTCTCCAAAACACTTTCCTTCCCTCAGCTTTTGTTCCTCCAACAACGATCCTTCACAATTCCGGTGTTTCGCATTCGGAATTATCTCCTCGTCTTTGCAGACGTCCGTCTTGAACTCTATCAGTTCTCGGGTATCGACAAACACATCCCCATATCGACAATCGTCTCACGTCGACGCAAGCAAAGATGGGTACCGCAGCCTCCAAAGCGCAGGCGCAGCGCGACATCCAGCGTGATAGCCAGGAGTATGCTATGCAGAGCGCTCGTAACTCTCCAGTCCAGATGCGCAACCAGCAGTTCAACAGCATCGGTCTGGATGGTATTGATGAGCGTGGCGACCCAGGTGATGGTGGCGCATTTGGCAATGCTGAGGATGGTGGTTATGCTGGTAGCCTGAGGGGTGGTCAGTATGACGACAATGCTTCATATGGTCAACAGCGCGGTGAGCATTTTGGTGCCCAGCAGCCAGGCTATGGCCAGCAGTATGGCAACGGCCAGCAAGACGGTCAGCCAAAGGACTCTGGCACCTACGGCGCCGCCGACCGTGCCTTAAGCGACAACGACCGTAAGAAGTCGGGTGACTCTCGCACCGGTGGACCAGTTCCACTTGATGTTGAGGGCAACCGCCGCGGTGTTGATCATCAGATTAACCCAGATCGTGGGATGACGTTGAATGAGGCCAAGGCCAGGGTGAGTTACGTTCCTTCCCCGAGAATAGAGGAGGGAAACAGGAGACTCTCAGGAGAGAAAAAGGAGGCACGAGGAAGCTTTATTGAGCATAGCTAACACGAAGTAGGACCGTAGACTTCTCTGGAGGCTCGATCTTCAACTTATTCCATGGGTATGTTTACATTCACTCCTCTACGCAACACCATTCCGTAACACTGGAGTGACAGCATTGCGCATCACCTACCACCACAATCCCATATCCCTATTCAATTGCGCAATGGCTAACATCACAGTTGTGCATTCTCTACCTTCTCTCTTTCCTCGACCGCACGAACATCGGCAACGCCAAGATCGCCGGCCTCTCCGAGGATCTGGGTATGAACGGCACCCAATACAACCTGACGCTCACCATCTTTTTCATCTCCTACAGCTTGTTCGAGCCAGTTACCAATGTTCTGCTCAAGCGCCTCCGCCCATCAGTCTTTATCCCCATCATCATGGTCCTCTGGGGCCTGGTAATGACATTCATGGGCTTCGTGCACAACTACCAAGGTCTCTTGGCCGCTAGATGGTTCCTCGGAATTACTGAGGCGGGTCTATTTCCAGGTGTTGCTTACTATCTTTCTTGTTGGTATAGGCGCTCCGAGTTCGGTATCCGTATGGCTATCTTCTTCTCCGCCGCCGCAGTCTCCGGTTCGTTCGGCGGACTGCTTGCAGCTGCCATCACCAACATGGATGGCATCGGCAACAAGCCAGGTTGGGCTTGGATCTTCATCCTCGAGGGTCTCTTCACCGTCGTCGTCGGCGTCATGTCCTTCAAATACGTCCATGACTTCCCGGATAATGCGAAGTTCTTGAGCGACTCTGAGTAAGTCCCACTCTTCCCCCATCCCCCAAATATCCACCTCCCCCCCTACCTCCTCGTTCTCCCAATGAGTAGAGAACAGACGCTAAACCTGGGATTCTACAGTGCCATCCGCGTCATTCGCCGTCTCAAAGCCGATAAGCAGTCCTCCTACCGCCACGAGACCTTCACCTCCCTCAGTGTCGGCCAAGCCTTCACCGATTACAAAATGTACCTCGGCATGCTGATCTACATGGGGTGCGACATGCCTTTGTACGCCTTTAGTCTCTTTCTCCCCACCATCGTCCGCGATATGGGGTATGCCTCCACCAAAGCCCAGCTTTTGACCGTCCCAGTCTACGCCGTAGCCTGCGTCGTTACCGTCCTCGTCGGCTGGATCGCAGATCGCACAAACCAGCGCGGCCTCTGCAACATGGCCGTAGCCCCGATAGGCATCATCGGTTTCGCGCTGCTCCTCGGCACCGACTCAGTAAACGTCAGATACGGAGCGACCTTTTTGGCCGCGATAGGCATCTACCCCTGCATCTCCAACACCATCACCTGGGTCAGCAATAACATCGAAGGTGTCTACAAACGTGGATTGGTGATGGGTATGGTTATCGGGTGGGGAAATCTTAATGGTATTGTCAGCTCTAACATCTACCGCACCGACAAGGATGCGCCGAGATTTGTGCCGGGTCATAGTGTTGTGTTGGGATACATGGTTATTTGCCTCTTTGGTGGTAGCTTGGCTCTGCATCTCTTGTTGAAGAGGGAGAATAAGCTTAGAGCAGCTGGGAAGAGAGATCATTGGGTCGAGGGATTGTCGCAGGAGAAGATCATGGAGTGTGGCGACAGACGTCCAGACTTCGTGTACACCTTGTAAGACTGTCAAGCTTGCTTGTCTTTGCATTGTTTCTTCGGAGTTCGGTGTCTTGGTCATCACCGGCCTGGGTCTCATCTGGGTCTTAGGGGAGCTCTTCTCACATCATGAGGTGGATCACTTTGCTAGTCAGATTCGATGGGGACGATACATGGGTCAGGTATTAGGCAATTTTCAGCGTGGACATCCTCTTGCTACCACACCTTCATGGGTGGTGAAGCTGGATATCGTACAGCATGTGTGCCGGAGTAGTAGTTAATAAGCGTTGTCGCAAGTCTTCCTTTTCAATGCCGACGTGACTCGTGGTATGCTTGTTCGTGGTGTCTTCTTGGTGTTTTCATGATCTTGCTTATCTATCGATTCAAAGCCTGGCTACAGGATGGATCAATGCTAGCTAACGTGTTTTCTTTCCCAGCCACCTTTTGAATCTCGACTTCGATGTCAGTTTCGTGATCTTGTTCTTGGTGTTGCCGAAGACTTAGACTCCAACGTAGGTTCCGTTGCCGGAATCGACCAGGATTCCCGAGTTGATGTCGGTCTTGTGCTTCTAAAAATTGATTAGTGAATGAACTCTTATCTCTGCCAGGCAGTTCTGACCTTCGAATCTCAATTTGACTCTAAATTTCCATCTCAATTTGGGGAAGGGATTGGGGATGGGACCATGGGTGGCGTCCGGAATAGCTTACCTCGGAGACGTGCCTCTCGATCTCATAGGCCCTGGTCAAGACCTTCCCACAGCCAACAACCGGGCACTGGAAGTGTCCACCGACGCCACGAAAATCACGCTTAATCGGCGTATATCCAGCTGGGAGAACATTTCCAAACTTCTTTGGGCTGTTTTGGCGGCGGCGGAGGGCACGGCGAACTTGTGCGGCAGCAGCAACTGGCTTGGCGATGCCAACACTGGCGTTGTTGACGAGGTTCGCGGCCTCGACGGCGGCAACAACTCTCGCGACACCCAAGTTCTTCTCGACTTCGACTGCAGACCAAAAGTATGGCTGTCCCCAGCCGTTCAGACGGCCAGTATCCATGGCTATCTCCTGCAGGTATGGATAGAAAGTCGCCAGAACTCTCTCACGAGCCGCGAATGCGTCGGTATAGCCGTTGTGCTCCATATTTGCTAAATGTATAGCGTTAGTATAAGTGTCTCAAAGGGCACAAGAAGGAGGGGACTCACCTGTATGGTCGTATATTACGGCCATAAGTCCAGATGTTGAGGTGGGTCGAGGTCGGGACTCTTAGGCGGCGGCGGCAACCTTAGGATTTGGCGACGGCGAGACATCATTAGCGCTAGCTGAGTTGATACCTCAGTATCTCAAGCCAGCCTTACCGTCATATGCGCCGAGACATGGTGTTGTCGCAGGTGAGGTCGCTGACGAAGCGGCGGCATGGGCCTAGGGGGCCACAACAAAATGAGAAGGACGGGCGACAGCATAACCACAATGAAGCAACGGTTTGCTACCCAATTTGGTTCAAAAATCACTGTATTAATGACTAGCTATACTAACTAATTGTTGTGTGTTCTTTAGCAATCTACCTCGTGGCCCAAGAATTTCTGCTACCATAATGCGAACTCATTGTCCAGCGTGCCGACCTCTAAGCTCTCTTTTTTCTGTGCTGCCTTCCAGTGTGCGTTACCCCTGCCCACTTATAGATCTTTTCAGCACCGATAGACTTCTTGAGGGACAAAAGATGTATCAAAGAAACGAGATGCAAGTCTTGCGAGATTCAGGATGCGGCATTCTCGGTCTGGGTTCTCTCTCCGGCACTTTTCAGGGAGGCCACCACGACGCCGTTGAATCCCGAACAAGGTTCCAGATCGTCACAACGCTCATAGAAGGCAATAACTTTGCAACAGTTCAGCTTGAGCTCCATATTTTGTGCTATAATTGTGCTCTTGCTGACGACATAGTCACTTGATATGTAATGTCCTGTAACATCATGCTTGATTCGGCGTCTCACTGAGAGTCAGGGCCATGGCTTCTCGCAAGCGATTTCGTGATGGGTGTACTGAAACACCAGAACCTCGGTGGGGGGAGTCGGCAACGATCTGAAATGCTGAATGAGCGGGGGAGGTTTGAGACGAGCCATGATCTAAAACCGTTGGTGATGGAATTCAAAACTCTGTATACTTCTGTATTCAGTATAAACCAAGATTGGAAATCCTTGCGAGATGTTGATGTTGTTGATGATTTTGAATGAACGGAGTCATGTCGTCTAGGAGCCGCTACGCGAAACGCGCGCGAACAGTCTGGCCAGAGGTTGTACTCGGATAAATATGCCCCTACTACCAAAGTTGACCACAACTTGTGGCCATGTCAAGTGGCCGAACTTGTGCTGATTTTGACTCAACAACCGCCGAGTAGTATGGTGGTTGTTTATGGCCATCGCGGCTAACTTTTGGTCCTGGCGTCTGACATCCAACGTCAGCTTAACCTCAGCATGCAAGCGCATCACATACAAATGGCCATTTTGGCAATCTGAAGCTTAAACTTTGCTACCATATCCTTCAGCAGCAGCGAGTGTCATAACACTGCAGCAAGTCAATCACTGAGGAGATATCCCTCGCCATCAAGCGGCAACACTCATCAGCTCCAGCAGGATAGATAAGACAATGAATGGACTTCGATTTTGATTTTGACTCTGATTCCTACTCATCCTCAGACTCATCTTTCGAGAGATTGGCTACGTTGATATTGGTTGAAACGACCGATGCGTGCAAAACCTGATCGAAACTCATGCCGCCGTCGCCGCCATGGGCTTAGCATCACTCTTCCACGAGTCAACCAACGCGGTATCGGATTAGCACCGAGGCACTTACCACGGTTCAAGGATATGTGGGAGAAGGAACTTCTGAGTCGGCAGCACTATGACAAGAGACTCGCGAGGCCGTAAGAGTATCCGAAGCCACTGCCCCAGGTCGACGTTGGTGCTCGAGTCGTTGATGGCAAGATAGTCAGATGTACATTGGGAGAGCCGCCAATATCCGCATACGACAAGCTGCTAGAGAATGAGGGGAATCAGCAGAAGTACTTCAACAAGCAAAGGTATGAGTAGGTCAGGAGTCAGGGGTGGTGCTATAAGCAGAAGAAAATCAATGACTTATACAAAGAGCAGGGTATACTGGAGCTCTACAAGGAATTGGCTGAAGACATGTCGTCGAACGCTGTGAAAAAGGGAGATATGGCCGCCACAGAGTTTTATGATGCCTCGAAAGAAGATCTGCGCCAGGAGTGGGTGAGTGTTGTGCGCAGTAATCCGGACAGTACTGTGTGTTCGGACAGCTGTGATGGTTCCGAATCGGGCGATGCATATTGGGCAGGTTGTGAGGTGGGAATTGAGCTTCTCGGAGTAAATGTTGATGCGCCAATCACTAACACGGATGTTGACTGAATGCAAGCTGGGGCTAAGTGATCAGACCAGCTTGAACAGATGGAAATTGCACTGTCCGTGGATGTTGCCTAAGTCAGACGTCAATAGGAACCACTGTATCCGTTGGTGGCAGATGTCAAAACGACCAACATCAAGCAGATGTACACGTTTATCCTCTTTGGGTCGGACCACCACGAGATACGTGGGAACTCACGCTCGCACACCCCGAGGGTATTCCTTGATGGAGTGTCGAATGGCACGTTAACTGTAGTCACGCGGTTGAGTGATATCAATGCCGTGTGTATTATTGGATTTAGTAGTGTGTGCGTATGCACTGACTTATGTAGGAAGAGGAGGTAGGCCAATGATGGGAGTCTTTATGCATTTTCATAACTATTTTCTTTTACCCAGAGCTGCATGTGCCAAATGCTTATTTTACCGGCGTGGTGGATTGGTGATCAGAGCAGATAATCTGGGAAAGCAGGATGCGGAGAGGACAACTAGTTATGCATGCAAGTGGTAGCGATGGCAGGCCAGGAACAGCTGATCTACTGGCCATATCAAGCTGAATTGATCCAGGACTCGAGATGCAGAACAATATTGCAGTGCCATGACTAGGTAGGTGGACAGATGGATGCATGGAGCCTTTCTGGCTATATCATCCTGGCGGCTCCCAGACCTTGCTAGAGGCTTTTGAGATGACAACGAGCCCGAGCACCAATCAGTTGGCTTGACGATTTGTAGATTCGACCTCGTACCCCAGCTCTTGGATCTCAGACACACGTGGATTTAGCCTGAAGAGCTATTTTGATCCCTATTCGGCCACAAAACAGTCGTATGTCGTGTATGCCGTTGCGAGCACCAGTTACTTTTATACCTCATGACTTATGTCTCAGCATGTGAAAAGGAAAGGGGACGCGTATGCTGTTTGCTTAAACCCTACCAAGGATCAAAGAGGAGAGGTTTGGTCGTACGATGCCAAGGCGATGAGCTTGCTTCAAGCAAACATCATGGGAATCATTCCGCTCGCCCTTGGTACTCAACGTATATATATATATATCACTTAGTACGTAGGATAGTTGATAGAATAGAATTTTTTTATAAGCGACGATCCTGACCCTGGGACACCTCCTCCCAAGGGTCGTTACACAGCAATTACTATGAACAATACTCTTGAATCAGAGAAAATGGTAACGGAAGAAGATGCACGTCGGAGGTAACGCCCATTTTGTAGACTTCATCATGAGGGTGAAAGCTTGCGTGTTGGTGTCGAGTTCCATGTGAGGTATGTTGAAGTTGCTTGCCGATAATTGGCTTGGCACCGCAGCACAAATTTCAGTATTACCGGTAAGTGCAGGCGGAACAGGGCATCGTAACATCACAGTATATAGCACGGTATATATCAATGGAATCAATTGTCTAACTAATACTATCTATGGGGCCCACATACAATATGTAGGCCGATTCTTGGGCGCTCGCTTGACCCCTGGAATACGTGACAGGCCCCTTGCTGATGGGTACGTAGTATTGGGTCTCACAACCGAGACTCAAACCAGCTTCCCTTTCATCCGGCTCACGTGCGGCATAGAACAGAGTAGTCATCAAGCTTCTTCGTCGTGATGTGGAGGAACCAATAGCAATGCCTGGCACAAAAGAGCTCTTTCAAGACCTGGTGTTCGTCAGAATCAATTTCGTGAATCCCCGAGAATATTGCTTATTCTACGCGGCAGCCATGTCTGAGACCTCGAGTCAAATCACCTATAAGAGAAGAGGGCAGCCTCCCTCTCCAGCAGCATATTAGATCAACTTGAAGCTCAGACAAGCTTTTCCCATGAGCAGATGGAGACTAAGCCATTTCAGTTACATAATGCTTGTTCTATATCGGTACTCGGTTAAAAGTTAAGGCAAAGGTCATACGTGTTATATTTCTGCTCAGCCTTGAATTCAAATCACTCTTTGAAACGCTGCATCACAAGGGACTAAGGGACCGTGGTCTGAATAGAAAGAGGTCAAAAAAGTGGCCGTGGGGTCTGACTTGACTTGTGAGCAAAACAAAAATCGAAGCTCAGCAATACCGTGAACAGTTTAATTAAATCATAGTTCATATTTTTCTTCAGTTTCGGTTTTCATAATTTGGATTCAAACCCTCAATTTCTAATGGAAAAAAGACGAAAGGCTAGTGATCTAGAATAGATGATAAGCTAATGGAAATCCCGCCCGTCTACCAAGTCTGTCTGCCATCTTATGAAGTGACTTTGCTTCGACAACCGTCGAGGAGATTTAATAGCATTCGCACTATTTGATTGGCTTCTCCAGTCCGACTCAAAACCGGCCAATCACGACATAGCATCGCGGGACATTGCCAGCAATCACGCCAAAAAAGGACAATTGAGGGCATGCTCTTTCGGTATTAACAAAGTTCATAAGGGAAGCTGAGAGTCATTAATTTATACTCTCTCATAGTGTCCTTTTTTTCCTTCAAAAATAATTTGAATTTCGAGCCCTTTGTTGTTGCCCAACCGATTTCTTAGTCATCAACCTTGCCCGGGTTATCTTGGTTCCTGCCTGATCGCGTCTAGCCCCGCGCTCCAGACCCCTTCCAGCTGCCAGCCGCCAATGTCTCCACAAGTATGCACAGCCGCGCGATAACCAGAGCCACGACGAGACGTGGCCTTCGCATTTTCCACTACAACACCAGTTGTTTCTTTCTGAGACATCTAGAACTCCACGATCGTCAATCGATCGCCCAAGTTCATCGGAAGTGTTGCAGCCTACTTCACAAGACTGATATTTTCGCAAATACCGCAATCGCAATCGCAATCGCAACAACCCGGCAGCTTTAGAACGAAAGAAGAAGAACAGCAGTCAACATGGGTTTCCTCGGTATGAAGGTCTATGATGACCCAATTCGCCAGCCAACCAATGCGCCATTCGGCACTTACATGATCGTCGCGCCAACCGCCTTCTTCCTCGGTATCCTTTTCATGATGTTCCCATACGACTATCCTCTTCTCTGGTTTGCCCTCCTCTTTCCCACCATGAGCCCCGTTCTCCGCCTTAACCCCACCACCACTGCCCATCAATTGCCGCGCCAGTTACGTACACAGCTAACATACCGTAGGTCGTCGACTCCACCCACCGAAGCCTTCCTCATCGCTCTCGAAGCGCACCTAGCACATCTATACAACTCTCCCCCCATAATCTCCCGCATCCTCCACATCGCCATCAGTATCGGCTTCCTCGGTTTCTTCACCAAGCTATTCAAGCCCTCAGAGTCCAACCTCCTCTTTGACGGTTCCTCACTCGTTTTATACGTAGTCGGCGTCGTTGTGTATCTCACAAACATCGTTAAGGGCCTCAAGGTCGTGTCTGAAGGTGATTGGGAGGAGTTGGCGCGCATGGCGAATATCGGTGGTGCGAAAGAGGAGGGTGAAGGCGTTTATGCGGCTTTGCACGGAGACCAGATTGCGGGACGGGAGGATTCGATGAGAGTTTTGGCGGCGTCGAATACGATTTTGGCGTTGGTGCTTGTTGGTGTTTTGGTGCTTCAGGCTGGTCAGTGGTACGCCGAGAAGCGCGAGGCTGCGGAGGCGAAGGAGTTTAAGGAGAGGGAGGCGAAGGAGGCTGCGAAGCAGACCAAGCATGGTAAGGAGGGGAAGAAGAAGCAGTAAACAAGACGAGGATTGTGGCGGCGGTGTAACATAGTAAGGGTAATGCAGTTCTGTATATTCACCTGGCAACCCAGTTCCGGGACCTATTCGCCAATTGCTTAGAATTGATGCCACGCAACCAACCGGTCTGCACTTCTGCATAGAAGACCTCCGTTATCGGCGGCCACTCGCGAGGTATCAACAGCAGTCGCCCTCTGCTATCACCACAAGAGCTTTTGCTGTCATCGCGGCTCAACTGGTTGGCGACTTTGGTACAAATTATCATAGGATTCACGACGCCCTCTTTCCCTTCCGACGACTAACAGATTAACGACTTCCTCACATCAGCCATATGTCGATACTAGTGTCTACTTTTGAATTGGGAATCAGGGCCAGGACGTGGGCTCTTATACATTTTATTTGCAAGGAGTTGTCGACCGGTTCGGCCATCTAGGTATAGGCGAAACCCTTACAGGCGAGGACAACATCCCATTCTTTACTAGTATATATCGGCTACAATACACAGAAATACTTCTGTTCTGCAACGACGCAAAATTATTCTTTGGTAGCGTTCCATGTTTTGGCATCGCTGGACTGCTCATGTGGAAGCCGAATCGCCGGGAGTAGATTTGTCACTAACAGCTTGCTGTAAGAAAGCCGCAACCTGAGAAATCGGTTGTTTACTGCCATCACACCCCAATGCTGCCACCGCCTCGTCCACTCACAACAGCCGTATGATAGTAAGAAAAGGGAACCGACCAGCGGTCCACGAATGCAGTTCTCGGTCGTTCTTCTAATCTTTCATTGCCTTCGGCAATCTAGGTATATTCTGACTATCGGCTGAATTTCGGCACTACTCTATATCTTAGACTTTCTAGAGCTGTTGGATCCTTTTATACCCCGCCCTGCCTTGTGTTGGGTGAGGTGCTAAGCTGTCGCCACCGACCCCCTCCACCCCCGGACGACATACGTGACGAGTCCAACACCATCTCTTGACGGAGCAAGAATGGATATGAGAGGGGGGTAATCAAGAGAATAGCGGACATCGATCATCTCATGATCTGTGAGAGTTTCATTTTTTGGCCTCCTTTGCGCCGATGTTGTGCAGGCGTTCCAACGCGGTCGAGGTCGCAGTAGGGGACAGGATATGTTGCCGCCATCAACGCTTTATCACTCTTTGCCATCACGAAGACCTGTACCATCGAAAGTTGCATATGGGGAAGCTATGAGCTTGCGCGGTTTTTTTTTCGGGCCGTGATCTTGGGTCAATTTGCACGGATTCCAAGCAGGTAGCTCTGACGGGCTGACGAGCAACAAGATAAATGCTCTTACTCTCGATCCTTTCCTCGCCGACTGATGCGTTCTTATGCTAGTCCCGTTTCTCGCACTCCACACGTATTTTCATGCCTGCTCCTCCCACCTCTTCCGTCGGCTTTCTATACTTTTATACTCCACCCTTGAAGGAGTTGACAAGGACCCCGCAGCACCTCATCTATTTCAAACCTCTAATCCCCTCGACCGAAGCCTGGAGGGCCAGAGAGTCCAAGACATGTCTACTTAAGAAGGTGTAAAGCCCATGAAGCTGGAAGGGGGAAGATAAAACGGGATGCACCAATTCACGGCGTTCCCGCCTCCCCTTCTCGCAATGCGTTGCTTTTCTCCTTTGTACAGTCCCAAAAGCCTATAATGTCAACCGATTAGCTGTTGGCCCACTTCTGACGCTCCTGCGCCCACTGCAACTCACAATCATCTCGTCCTTCCATTCATCACCGGACGACGCCGTCTCGCTATCAACAAACCCACAATTTAAAAAACAGGATGGAAAAACCGGTTAACAGGGCATCACCCGGACAGCCCATGCCTCCTTCTTTGTCTTATTATTTGCTGTCCGTTTTTCTGCTGCCCCTCCTAACCAGGCCCGCGTTTTATACACAGCTTAGCGGAGCGTTGTGCTCTTCCCCTCCTCATCTACCACGTGCTTACCGATTTTCGGAGTCGGCGAAGAGGTGGAATTGGTATGTATAAATTTGTGTTTTGTGATTTGCCAGGGCAGTGTGTGCTGGGCTATGCTAACCAGTTTACCTCGCTTAATATGGTCGAGCTCTATTATGCCGGATTATACCCTCCTCATGTTTCCAAAATATGCTGTGCGGCCTCACCGTTCAAAGTAAAAAATCCAACACCTAACCGCCAATGTAAATGTTCCCCAAAACTCCTTTCTCCTCTTTTTTTATATCCCAGCACAAAATACCTGGCCGACACTGAACTTATGCTCCGTCTGTGCCATACTGATTTCATCTCCTCCCACAACGCATTGATCACCGCCTGCGCCATGATCGCATTTGTGCAACACCAACCATTTAACATACCAGCGTGGAAGCGTTAACAGCGGCCGTGATGGCAACACGACCAATCTCAGTTTCGAAATCGAGAGATGAGGTCGTAAAACCGATGAACAGCCTCATCCTGCCACAGCGTCATTCCTAGAATTGAGATTTGCTTCTTCCTCATCCGTCGCAGCCTCCAACCGCTCACGGATATTACGCAGCACAGTCATCTCCTCATAGCTCACCTCCATCCCAACTGGAATAAACAGCGATTCATCAAGCAAATACTGTCCATCCAGCTCCTCCCTCCCATGTTCCACCGTCCTACTCCTCATCCTTGCCATACTCGATCTACTCATCACAACGCTCAGACTAGCCCTCCTCCCCCCTCCTCCCGGCGCCACCACTTCAGCTTTCTCCTCATCTATAGGTTGGATGATGGGTGGACTCAGAGGGTGCTCAGTCCACCAAAACGCCGGCCAGTGTCTCCTCTCCAAAAAATTGTTGACCACGCACCCAACAACCAGTACACACAACGACCCAACAAAGCAGAGTAACACTAACCACCACCCCAGTCCCCTCCCCTCGGATGTAACAACAGCAATCAACGCCGTCGCGCCAGCCGGGGGATGTACGGTCTTAGTCAATACCATGAGGAAGGATGCGAGCGCTACTGCGACGGTGCCTGCTAGCCACTCCAAGTCCTGAAACCTTGCATACCCACCCTCTACACTCAGAAAGGCTTTGGATATAGCCACCCCAATGACAGCCGCCAAAGGCTGAGAGAGCAACAAGGCCCGTGGTTGGGCGAGAGGTGAAGAGAGGGCTGTGAATTCTAGGAGGGCGGTTGCGCCGAGAGAGGCTATTATTAGAGGGTTGGGACCGAGACCTGAGCGGAAGTGCTGATCTGAGGTTGAGTGGGTATGAGGCCATGTCGTGCTGTGTTGCGTAAAAGTCCCCAATGGCGGGAAGAGGGAGAATACCCAGCACGTCAATACTACACTACAAAACGAGCCGAAGAAGGTTGAGAGAGCTGACAGTATAGTACTTAATGCCTTCTGCGGAGTGCTGGGAGGACGATAACCGAACCAACGACTTATCCATGTTGGGAGTAAATGAAATCGTGGGGCGGGGATATATGGGTTTAGGTATACGTCGATGTCGAACGGCGTTTTTGGAGCGTGGGACCGAGTGGTGGATGTGCGTTTCCATGAGAGGCGGGTGCAGCGTCTTTTGGTGTGTTGTTTTGAAGGACGATTTGAGTTTGACGAGCTGCTGGAGCTGGAGCTGGTGGTTGCCATGATGGCGATTGGTTTGGTTTATTGCCACGATATTTCGTGGCGTGACCCGTGTCTAGGTGGAGATCGTATCCGCGTATTTACGAGAACGACAGAACAGACCAAGAGTTAAAAAGTGACGACGACAACGACAACGACAGTGAGGTATAGAGGAGATGTAAGGATGACAGAAAGAGGTTCGGAGTTTAACGAGGCGGAAAAATCGCGATACGTAAAGAACAAAGATTTGGGAACGGCAGCAAGGGTGTTGAGGCATCTCCGCGGCGTGACCTACTTAACTCGGCGGCCCTATTCCGCTCACTAACTGCCGCAGTTGTCCAATGTTACCTCGTCACTGATGTCATTTGAATAGCCGCGCAAGATTAGGGTTTTCTGATCATTGATCACTGATCACTTCGGCGGAGCGGTAAGTTTCAATAAGACGCCTCCAAATTGCGTGATAATCGCATAATGGAAAAGCTTGGGAGGGGCAAGTGCCGGAAGTAAGCGCCATTGACGTCTGACTCGCAGGTGGGTCCTACTCGTTCCGTGCCCCCGAGTTAGAGATGAGATAAGATTAGATTGTGCTTCGGCGAGCTGGGCTCATCTCGTGATTCGCGCTTATGGAATAAAAGAATGTCAAAGCGCTTATTTAGCCGTCGAAGATGGAAGATAAGGACTTGAGTGCGGCTGAGTAAAGACAGAACGCGTGTTGGAGTGACAGCGAAACAATGAGGCTGCGAAACAGTGAGGCAGCGAAACAGTGAAGCAGAGAAATAATGAGGCAGAGAAATAATGAGGCAGAGAAATAATGAGGCAGCGAAACAATGAGGCAGAGAAATAATGAGGCAGAGAAACAATGAGGCAAGGAAATAACGAGGCAGAGAAACAATGAGGCAGTGAAACCATGAGGCAAAAAGGCGTGATAGATGCCCCTGGCATGGACGAACAAGTGCGCACAGAAGACAGGGGCTGGAAGAAGCATATAAGCCCCTGGCATGGACGAACAAGTGCGCACAGAAGACAAGAGCCGGAAAAATGCAAAGTAATCGAGTAGCATGAGCGTTGTAAGAGACGGCGTTTGCAAAGCGGCGCGGTGTTGTCGAGAAGTTCAGCTGAAGAGCGTTGTGACTCTCGACTCGTCCATGTCAGTGTTCCGAGGCTGTCGTGTCAATCATTGGCATGCCAAAAAAGGTCTCTCTCCGTCCTATGGTCTACTGAGGGGTTTGAAGTTGAAGTTGAAGTTGCAACACGAGACAGTATACTGGAAAGTGTGGCAACGCCGCTGTACGAAGTTGTTGGATATCCAACGCTTTTGATGCCTCGCTCCAGGTGAAGAATGCTCAAGTTAAGAATGCCCAAGTTAAGAATGCCCAAGTTAAGAACGCCCAAGTTAAGAATGCCCAAGTCAAGAATGCCCAAGTTAAGAATGCCCAAGTCAAGAATGCTCAAGTAGGGGATGATCTTATCTGATGGCATGTGAAGCTCGTGGTCACCTATTGGATTGGCTTTTGAGAGGCGAAATACCAGATAACGAGATCTAATCAGTACTTCCAGATTGGCTGCCCAGAATGTCGCCTCTGGAGAAGCCCTTCAGTCCCCGTTGTTCATGTAAATCGTTCAGGACCCATCCACCAAGGTGCACAAACCTTTCGGACAAAAGAAGTGTATGCGCCATTTTCGTCGCCTTGATGGGTAGACACGTGAGTGCCAAGCCACCGATCTCAACAGTTTTAAGGTTGGGCCGCTACCACGGATAACTTTCCTGGGGATGCATGGTCGACGTAAAGGGAGTGTTTGATTGGTGGAGACCTGATGACATCCACAGATCAGGGACCCTAATTTGGATGCAATTCCGACATTTGTGAAGATTGTTCATGTATCGAAGTTGATCTATTGGTCGAGATACCGATGGAGGACTTTCACATGTCAATTATCAACGAGGTTGTCCAAGATCTTATCTTTGGTGTTATTTGATGGTGTTGCGGCCGCCGTTTATGATGAATATGATGAAGCCTTTTCTGGTACTCGGGAACTTGAACACTCAATGCATCAATGAATATACGAGGTAACCAAGCCAGCAGTCACTTTTGGTACTGTGCTTTGGCGCTGTACTCCCATCTTCACATGAACTGCCATCGCCTTCTAGGCGGTGAGATCAACGCTTTCATGTCTTATTGAGGCCGGGAGCTGTACCCGACATTCTCCCTATCATCGGCGGTTATGCCGAAAGAGGGTTTGGCGCGAGGTATCCCTCTTGGCAGCGACGACGACTCTCTGTTCGGGTAGTGGTCCGAAAACCTATGAAACCCATAAAACCCATGAGTGGCTGATGAATGTGGTGGGTGGCGGTGGTGACGAGGAGATGCCGTGAAACTTCCATTTCTAAAGGGTGGACAACAACACCAGATGGAGCAAGACCACCAATAGATGGAGGGAACGTGCTTTGCTGGTTGGTGTGCAGGAGCTGATGCCAAAGACAATAGCTTCAGCCAGCTGCTGTGGCGAGTAAAGTGTCGGAGGAGGACAGTCTACTACTGCTGCACGGGAATCACTTGCAGACAGACCCCAGCATGGGAAATGCCAAAGCTGTGCACCACAAGCGACAAGCGACAAGCGACAGGCGACGGGCGACGGGCGACAGGCGAACTGCGACAGGCGAACTGCGACAGGCGAACTGCGACGGCTTTATCATATGACTATGTTATCATATTACCATGTTATCATGTTATCATATTATCATGTTACCATATTATCATGTTAACATGTTATCATGTTATCATGTTATCATGTTATCATGTTATCAAAGAGTCGACCGTCGAACCACTCCTAGGATCCCTGGAGATGCGTTTAAGCAGCGCCGTCCCAATTGGGATATCTCCATCTGGCAAGAACAGCACCAGCCACAGACCCCTGCTTCAAGGCACATGGAGAAAGAACGGAGGTCGACACAGCTCTGGATTCGTGCTTTCCTATTCTGATTATCGACAAGGTAAAAAAGTCAGGCAACAAGGCCGCAGTTGGAAGAGAATTTTGTGGCCTGACGTGACACTCTGCAGAACTTTGGCCCGACACACCAAAACTTTGTGCTGCCCTTACATAAAACCTCCCCCACACCCGTCGACTTCTAAATCTCCCTTCTCTCCCTTCTCTCCCTTCTTTCGTTTCTTATCTATTTGACATCTTCAATAGAACAACGACCTTCTCTCATTAAGTTGACGAGTATTTAAGTTGTGAGTAGACACGCAGAGGACACATCAATTGGACGCCACTAATCAGAATAATCAGAATAATCAGATTGACCAGACGGTTCCGATCGGGTATCTATCTGACTTAGTCCGAGACGAAGACATTTCGGAGACACTTTTTCTCACAACACTTCTCTCACAACACTTTTCTCACAACACTTTTCACTCAACAACAGCTCTACAGCAGCTACAGAGTTGATTCTCGACACAACACAACACAACTCAATCCCTCACAAACCACACACAATGGCATCCACCGCCATCCCACAGCAGGAGGCCCTCCGTCGCACTGCAGCAGCCTCCGCTGTGTCCACAGCCACCGCGTCCCCAATGGACTCCCCGCACCAATCCCCATCGTCCACCTCCCTCTCCTCGATGGGTTCCTCCCAGGATCTCATGAGCGGCAAGCCACAAAAGCTCGTCGACACGTACGGCAACGAGTTCAAGGTCCCAGACTACGCCATGGGCGACATCATCCGCGCCATCCCAAAGCACTGCTTCAAGCGCAACACCCTTCGCTCCCTCGGATACGTCGCCCGCGACTTTGCCTGCCTCGCCACAACATTCTGGGCCTTCAACAAATACGTTACCCCGGAGATGATCCCAAGCACGCCAGTCCGCGCCGTCCTCTGGGGCGTCTACACCGTCGTGCAGGGTCTCTTCGGCACCGGGGTCTGGGTTCTCGCGCACGAGTGCGGTCACCAGGCATTCTCTCCAAGCAAGGTCGTCAACGACACCGTTGGCTGGGCCTGCCACTCTGCTCTGTTGGTTCCATACTTCTCGTGGAAGATCTCCCACGGCAAGCACCACAAGGCTACCGGTAACATGGACAAGGATATGGTTTTCGTTCCAAAGACCCGCGAAGTCTACTCCACCCGCATCGGCCGCTTCGTTCAGGAACTCGATGAGCTTACTGAGGAGACGCCAATTGCCACTTTGATTCACCTTGTTGGCCAGCAGCTCGCTGGTTGGATTCTTTATCTTGTGGCTAATGTTACCGGACACAACAACCATGAGCTGCAGAAGGAGGGCCGCGGAAAGGGAAAGAAGAATGGGTGGTTTACTGGTGTTAACCATTTCAACCCTTCTTCGCCGCTTTATGAGGCCAAGGATGCTAAGCTTATCTTGCTTTCTGACCTCGGTGTCGGACTCACCATCTCTGCTCTTGTCTACCTGTCAAAGACCTACGGTTTCTCCAACATTTTTGTCTGGTACTTCCTCCCATACATCTGGGTTAACCACTGGCTCGGTAAGTCACTTCCCCCGTTACCACCCCTAAAACCCACCTTACCATGAACTAACGTAAACATCAGTCGCAATCACCTACCTTCAGCACACCGACCCTTCATTGCCCCACTACACCGGCGAATCCTGGAACTACGTCCGCGGCGCCGCCGCAACCATCGACCGCGAATTCGGCTTCATCGGCCGCCACATCTTCCACGGCATCATCGAGACCCACGTCCTGCACCACTACGTCTCCACCATCCCCTTCTACAACGCTGATGAGGCTTCCGAAGCCATCAAGCCAGTTATGGGACAACACTACAGAGCGAATGTGGAAGGAGGCAGCTTGGGCTTCCTGAAGAGTATGTGGATGAGCGCGAGATGGTGTCAGTGGGTTGAGCCGAATGATGGCGCCGAGGGGGAAGCCAAGGGCGTTATGTTCTTTAGGAACAGGAATGGACTCGGTCTCCCACCGGTGAAGATTCCGGCGCCAGCTGAGAAGACCAACTAGGTGTCCTCGCGCAGCCTGCGGCTGCTCGGAGCACCAAAGTTACCATACCATGTATATGACGGCTCCCCAAGATTGGCAAGCCGTGCAGACACGATAGAGACGAAAAGTTGCATACCTAGGCGAAACCATTAATAAGAGTGGGGGCCTCGGCTGGAGTTGGTGGCATATTCGTTCATGAAACGTTAACAGCATGCAATACAGTTTTGAGGACTGGAGTAAAAGTCTAGGATGCATAGACAGCAAGACGAGAAGAAAGACCTTTGGCTATGAAAGGCAAAGATGTTAGACGATAGACTTCGTAAAAGTATGAAATCAGAACATTCACCACTTCCATAGCATCTCTTTGCTTTAGGCGCCACCCTTCCTTAATCATAATGTCGAACAATTGCCGAACGACAACCGACTGACACCGCACGCACTCTTGAAATTCCTCATGATAATCGCCACCTTACGCATCGGCCGATCAAACCAGGGCTCTACATCAATCTACACTCTGACTCCTAGCCTACGCCATTCGAACAGCCAACACCTACAAGTGCACTCGCGCATCTACATTGAGCGCAAAATAGCCTGTCACTAAAAGAAGGAGCTGTCTTGGAGGGTTTCACGTTCAGACCGCAGATTCAGAGGTTAGGGATTATCGCCTATTGTGATGGTTATCGCTGGGGACAGGGTTCTTGTTGCGACCTAAGTTGTTGGAAACGCAATCGTATTCCGTGGAGACACCATCTTGCTTCAAGGGGAAGACTATGAAGCATGGCACTAAACGAGATCAAGCAATTACACTTGGAGGACGGCAGATGGCTGGCGATGGCTTGAAACTGGGAGTTTTGAGAGTCACGGAATTAGGAGAGGTATTGTTTATGTGAAGCCCGTCATTTAACTCGCTTTGTAGTTCTAGCGACGGTTCTCTTTGGCAAGCCAGTTGAGCTGTGGGGAGAGATCTGAAGCGCCCAGATAAGAGTGAGGGAAGGACGCGAAGTGCCATATGGACAGAAGTTGTGTTCTTAAAGCGCATATCTGACCACTCCGCAAAGACGGCTCATATGGCCGGTTGGTTTCGTCTTTTCAGAGCGCGGATTGCGATGCACTTAACGCGCAAGCTGGTCTGCCCAACATCTCGCTCTTACTTCATAGGCGCTTGACACGTGGTTATGACCTTACTTACTGTATGACCGGCCTGCGTTGTGATGCCTTGACCATTCATGCCCAATCTTCTCGGAAGAGGCTGTAGCGCTCAGAGTGGGGTCGTGACAGCGAAGAACTTACTTACCTCCTTCACTTTTCTCTCCATCCCTTACCGATTTACCATAATAACCGAACAAATCCGAGTTTCATATCCTGTTATAATATTTCGAGTGAACATATGAAAGCTAACTCCCGTACTGATCAAAGTGCTCTTTCCATCACGGTAGCCGCCGCACCTTCCCCCAAAGCGGGTACATCCTCCCGCCATCCGTCAGCCGCTTAGCGCGAAGCTCCCCAGAGCTGTCAAAACATCAGGTAAACAAACCTCGGCCTACCAAGCCTCGCTACTGTCGCGCTTCACTTTACCATATGCGCGCCTAACTCGGTATAGAGACCAAACTTGACCTCTCATATCTGAAGTAGCACCATTGGGCAGATATACTTGGTTTAGGGCGAGAGACGCCAGCTCAGAGCACAGAAGCTTGGCACCAATCGCGGCCGTTGCCGCCAAGCTTCCACCGAGCTCCCAGCCTCACGCATTGCTGACGACAGACCTCACCTCTTCACCACAACTTCAGTATACTTGTCGCATCTGCTATAGCTGTGATCGCATAATATAGCTCAAGCTAGATACGAGAAGTTTACCCCCTAAAGGCAGATAACTGTGATATAGGAACGAGACATAGTGAGCTTCACCGCAACTTGCGACCTGACTTCGATGCGCCAAACGGCCGAGTAAGCACAGCAACACCAAGTCTAAGACACGACATTCCGCCACATCAGAACAGCATCATCCCGCATTCCTGCCAAACCTCAAACACACACGAAACATAGAAGAGAACGACAAGAGAAAAAAATCATGTCTTCCCGCAACAAGGACAAGAGAGGCAAGCACAGGTCAACAGCCGACCTGGTTGAGGTCGTGCCGCAACAGATCGTCGAACCTGTCACCACCCAAGGAGGGAGTAGTCGTGGTTTTGATTCTCCGAGGGCAACTCTTCCCAGAGGCGAATCTGATGATTACTACAGTTCCCATCCCGCAGTTGCCGGAGGAGGGTACATACAGAGTCCGGTGGACATCCAGTCCGGTTACAGACACGGGGGAGGAGGACTACCGACAACATCAGAAGGCGGAGGAGGTGGGAGGGGAAGGGGGTATGGCGGAGGGTACGGTTACACAACCGCACCACCACCGCAATCCCACTACCCAACCACCGGCGCAGGCGGAGGCTATGGAGGGCACGGCGCGCCAACTGGTTATCACCCAAACCCATCCTACACCCATTCTGGCCCACCAACCCACAACAGCTACCCAGCATACAACGCCCCCCCACTTCAGCACAACGCAAGCTACGTAGCACACGTGTACCAAGCCCCGCCTCCACACTCCCAGAACACGCCCTCACATCCATCTCATCATGGGCCTCCGCTTCAGCAAAGCTATGGAGGCTACACCCACCCCCAGCAGTACGACGGAAAACCACCAAGAAGAGACTCCACGAGTTCGAGCAGTGGCAGCAGCAGCTATGTAGAGATCTCCCGCTACGCCACCCTTCCAGCCCTAAAGCAGAACCCTCTTGCGGCCGTGAAGACGTTCTTCACGGCCCCGTCTGGATCGAAACGCCGCGCTATCAAGAAGAGGCCAAGCGCTAGTAGTCTTGGACGCAGAAACCCCAAGAAGAAGCATGGAAGACGACATAGCAGTTCTAGTTCAGAGGTCGACAGCGATTTGGCTTATGGGACGGCGTTTGTTAAGAGGCATCGGCTGAGGAGGAGGAGAGGGAGCAGGGGGAGTAGAAGTCCGGGGGGTAGGGGCTATGGGAGTCCAAGGAGACAGGGTAGTGGGAGCCCGAGGAGAGCTAGCCCGTGGAGGTACAGAGATACAGGCTACCAGCCCTCCGCACACCCATCCCACACCTCCAAGTCAGGGGCTTTTCCAGCCGACCACAGAGAGCTCTCCGCTCAGGAGCGCGACCAGCAACCTCGGCCAAATTTGAGTAGGAGGGAGAGCGAGAAATCCGAAAAGAAGAAAAAGAAGTCGGCCGACGAAGAAATCCGCAAGATAGGCGAAGACTTCCACAAGCTAGCCAAACAACAAAACAAACTCCATCTCGCCGAAGCCGCAAAGCGCGGCAGCGTAAACCCTCGTCGTGATGACTCTGGACGTCATGGCCTTGGGCCGAAGGAGATCGAGAGAGGGTTGGGAAGCAGCAAACCGGTTAAACACGCGCACGAAAAGCATGGGAAGCATGGACACCACGGGGATGATGATAGTGATGGCTGGGAGGACGACAACAGTTCAGATTCAGATGGTTCAAGTGCGGACTCAGCACTAGCATTCGGAGGTGAAGACATCTACCCACGCTTCCGCCGCTCTCCCTCACCCCGAGCACAGGCAGGACCAAAGCAGGGAGGCCCGAGGCGGAAATCGACAATAGTAGACCCGAGACTCTTTGGACCAAACAACAGCTTGGCAGGAGTTGTGACTCGCCCTGTTGGTTTCGAGGAGGTGGATATCATGGGGCCAGGAGGCTCGACGCCGGTGCCGCCACCGAATGTTAAGCAGACTGGGTATTTTAGGAGTCCGCTGCCGAGTCCGAAGCCGGCGGCGAGGGGGGAGAGGGAGGCTGAGGAGATCAGGAGGACGGCGAAGAAGAGGGCTGAGCTGGAGATGCAGCGGAGAGACTCTGAAAGGAATCGCGAGTGGGATGGTGGCAGGGATGCGGAGCTGATACAGGTATTTCCTATGCCTACGGACAACCCCCACGCCTTTGACGCTTTGACCTCCACCCCACGGTTGGACCAGGGCGGTATGGAGAAAAGGCCAAGCTTCCACGCAAGGACTGACTCCCTTCCGCTCCGCCAACCTAAGCCCATGTCCCCCGTTCGCCAAAAGGTATACGACGGCCAGGTCTCCATCCCAGAGTTAACGCGCTCGCACGACCACGCCCTCGGCGGTCTCGCTGGCGCCGCTCTCGCAGCCGCAATCGCCGAAGAGAAACGAGCTTGTCGTGAAGCCCTCACCCGTGACGAAGAAGAAAGAAGAAGAGGAGAAGACAGGGAAATAGATTCGATGAGGATGTTCCGTGACGACATGTCCCGACGGAATGGGAAGAGCCCTGAATTGCTTAGGAGTAAGCCAGCTACGGTTATGGGGCAGAATACGCCTATTTATTCCGCTGTGGGAGATCGGCAGGGAAGGGAGAGCAGGGTTGATCCGTTCCGGTATCAGGCTAATGACATTGGGGATGACGTTTTTGAGAAGAAGGTCTACGCGCCGAAGCCTCATCACGAAAGGATAGCGGCTAGAGCTGCAGAGTCAAACCCTGATACGAGTAGGAGGGTAAGTCGGGGTGGTACACCAACCGGTTCATGTAAAGACAAGGAACCAGCAGCCGGGTACCGCTCAATCAAGGACTACAAGTATTACCCAGACAGCCCAAGAGAGAAAAAATATGGTTCCATCCTTCCCAACCTCGCAGGCGTAGCAGCTGCCGCTATTGGAGGTATCGGGATCGCGAAGATGGCATCAAGAGCAGCTGAGCGCGGGCCAGATACAGACTTTCGCCATCCTGCGGATTTCAGTACCAAGCCTGAGATTAATAGATCTCAGACCTTCCCGACGCCTGAAAGTAGCAGCCAAAGGGCGGCTTTTTTAGACAACGAGGGAATCACAGAACCTCTTACTGGTCTAGGAAGCAATTTGGAGATGGGCAATAGTATCGAGGGTGGATATACACCAGCCATCGTCTCCGTAGGACGGAAACCGAAATGGGCGCGGGGCGTTAGTCCTATGCCTCCCACCCGCCGCGCATACTCACCACCGAGGGAGGGGAGCCCGCCACCGCAAATAGCAGACGCAGCACCCTCCTTTGCGCGCTTCGAAGGCGGGATGCCGTCTCGGCTGCCGCATGAGCGGGAGCCGAGCTTTGTGTCTTATGAGGATCCGCAGCCTTTTACTCAACCGGTTGATACTTCCTCTCGTGGTGAGGTGGTGGGAGACACGAAACTGGGTCATAGGAGGGAGGCGCTGAGACGGTTTAGCAGTGATGCTGATCACAGGTATGCGGCTATGAGTTCTGATTATTTCTCTAGTCGTGAGCCGGTCAGAGGCAGAAGCCACACAAGATCTCCTTTGCACGAGATCAGGGAAGGTCGGGATAAGGTTGGACTTAGGTCAAGATCGAGACCAGAGTCACGTAGGCGCAGCAAGTCACCCAACGTCCGTCAAGCACGTCACAGCGGCCGAGAAGCCAGACAAAGAAGCTACCGCAAACACAGCGACGAAGACTGGCGCCGCGATGGAAGAGATCACGAGGGCCGCATTAGAGATGATGAGGGAGAAAGAGGCAGAGCCGTCGATGAAGAGAAGAAAATGTATGACGAGGTAGAGCAATTTACTGCGCCGCTGCCGGCTGCTGCCATAAGTTCTGCCGTGCACGCTGTCCACGCTCAATACGCCCGTCGTTCTCGCGACCAGTCGCCAGCCTCTCACCGTTCTCAGGACCGGGTACAGGGTGAGGCGGATAGGACCTACAAAAAGACAGTCCTCGCACGCCGAATTGCGGAGTCACATAGTGGGGAAAATTCACCGCCGAGAGTGGTGACCCCTCCAGCAATGGAGCACAGAGAGCGTGAAAAAGAGAGGGAAAAACACACCAACAAAAAGGGCCCCTATTCCGAGCCTGATGCGGATTTTGTGTTTGATCATGAAATGCACCCTCATGAGGAGAAGATATTTACTCCTGTTGCGCTGAGAAAGTCGTGGCCGATTCTTGCAGAGATGGAGTCGGAGGGCCGTTTTGACCCGAGTATGGTTGGGCTCAACAGACCTCTCTTAAACATCGTTAGGCCGACGCCGGAGCCTGAGAAACAGATCAAATTGCAGATGCCACGATCCCCCTCCCAGAGCCGAGAGCGCAAATTCGAGACCAGCAAGAAGGTAGAAGCTCAACCAAAGTACGGCGTCCCCGTTTTAGTGGATGATATCCGGGACGTCGATGAGCCAACGTCCTCAACCTCCCGCTTCGTCGCAGAGCCAGAACCACTTGAAAGAAGAGTCTCCTGGGGCGAGAACGAAACCCAACACTACGATGTCGTGACCCCCTACCCCGACAACCCATCCCATAACCCTTTCACCACAGCCTCTGCAGCCTCGCCACCAACCCAGTCACCCACGGATGGGAAACGCACACCTCCCTGGGAACAATCTCATCCCGCAGGCAAAGCATTACCGAGTATTCCTCCATCCGACGACGAAGACCACACCCACGCCCCTCCCTCTCACCCGGACCTACAGACACTAAGAGAAGTAGCCATGGCCACCTCCTCCGCCTCCCCCACCCCATCGACGAGACCCAAGCCGAATAGTCTATGGAGTAAATTTACACCCGACCTCGCCGGGCGCATCCGTGACCAAGAAGCCGCCGCAGCTCTGCTGGTGAACGCAAGCACAATCGGCTTCGCAGACCGAGGCGAAGGCGACGATGTAAACTCGCCTGATAAAGTACCGAGTAGGTTGGAGGAGCTGAGGGAGAGGGAGAGCATATGGGCTAGAGAAGAAGAGGACAGGGAGAGGCAACTAGACGAGGAGGAGAGGTTGGAGAGGGAGGCTAGACACGCGGAACGTGACACCTTCAGGAAAGGGGAAGCGTTCGAATACCGCGGGATAATAGTAGAACCTGAGCTCAGCCCTGAGAACTCCACTCCTGGGAATGAGGAAGCGAGGGGAAGGGATATCGAACTCGACCGCCACGACAGTGGCTCCCCTCCACCTGTCGGACCAAAACCGAGTGTTATGCCTGGTGGCTTTGAGGATGACACAGATATTCCAGTCCTTGCTTACCGTGCAGTGTCACCTCCTGGCTCGGATGTCGAGACCGTCATATATCACCAGCCATTCGATTTATCCACCAAAGCCGAACTCGGCACCTCGTCCGCAAGTAATTCCCGCCCCGTATCTAGAGACCAACCGAAGATAGGATCAGATGACTCCTTCGTCGTCGTAGAGGCCGACCCAACACCACAACCCGAGCGCGATGAGACGATGGTCGTTGTTGTGGAGCCGGAGCACGGAAAATCTGAAAGCTTCGCGGTTGTGGGTCACCCGGTGCAGGGCGAGGAGACGCAGAGTTTGCTCAGGAACGCTGCATCTGAGGGGAGTGAAAGCCCTACTGAGGACTTCGTGATGCCGGTGGAGACACCGGAAGGTGATATGGTCACACCGTTTGAAACTGACAGAGGCATCGATGGTATCGGCGCTACGACCGATTTGTCTACAGGAGAAAGCGCGGTAATCGTAGATGCTCTTGTCGAGCCATCAGGTGAGATAGTGAATGAGCCCTACGACCTGTCGAGAGAGGAGAGTGCAGTGATTGTTGATGCACCGCCTGAGGAGGTGGAGGGTGATGTGGAGATTGTAGCGCCTGCTAAAGAAGGTGAGTCGACCACAGTCATACCCATCGTTCTCGCTCCAACTTTGGAATCAGCAGAAACACGGGATGCCGCCGATGCCACACGTGATGGGGGCCATGACCCAAAGATTGTCCCGCAGGAAGTGGTTCCTGACATCGTGGACGCTGCTACAAAGGACGAGGCTATCGTCATCCCAAGTAATGCAGAGGAAAGTGGAGAAGTCGTAAGCACACCAGTCGAAACTGTTGCTGATCCACCCGAAAACTCTTCCTCAGGCAAGAAGCTAAACAAGAAACAGCGCAGGGCCCTCGAGAAGAAACAAACAGCTGAGGCCGCCCAGGCCGCTCTTGAGGCTGCCGCAATTTCAGTTGCTGCCGGTGCCGGAGTTGCCTTGATCGCCGACGCTCTCAAGGACGAGCCCAAGAGCGAGGAAGTGACGAGAGAAGTGATTAAAAGCGTCGCGGATGAGATCGGTGATGCCCCTGTTGAGGAGTTGAAGGGCGTTGTTGATGCTAGCTTTGAGGCGTCTGATATTGTTGATGCGCCCACCACGGAGAGGGGGAAGCCTGGACTTGTTGAGGCACAAGATGAGGCTTCCCGCGAGGTTATCGATGCTCCCATCGAGCAACCACCTACTTCCGATGTGACAGATGCCCCTAAAGAGCCAAAGGTGGATGAAGATGCGGAAGAAGTATCAAGCTCACCAGTCAACGATACTGCGGCTGGTCCCTATCTTGCAACTTCAGGCACTGAGAACGATTCTTCCACTCCAGCAAAGAAACTAAACAAAAAACAGCGTAAAGCACTCGAGAAGGCCCAGGCGGCACAGAGAGAAGCTGAACGCGAGGCAGAGCTTGCAGCCGCCGCCGAGTCCACCATTGAAGTCGATGCCGCCGACAGCGTCCCTGCTGGGGAGTCTGATACTCACAACATGGGGGAGGCTGTCGCAGTCCAGAATACTGGGCCAACAGCAGAAAGTAGCGGTGCTATAGCGGAGGAAGATAGGGATATCATCGATGCGCCAGTTGATAACGCACAACGTGACACTGAGGATGAGCCCACCAAAATCGTCGTTGAAGCTACGGAGTCGCAGCCAGAAGAGGGTGTTAACACCTTTGAGGCTGTTCAAGCAATCCACGATGCTACTGCGGAGCCAGCAGCTGCCACAGAGCCTCCACTCCCAGGCCCACCAGAAGCAGAGCAAGCTATAATCAACGAGCAAGCCACGGCCGAGCCAATGGTGGAGGGACCAACGAGCGAGGAGCAAGCCGCTATCAACGAGCAAGCCACCGCTGAGCCAATTTCCGAGCTTGTCGATGCACCAATCGAGACTGCTAGCAAGGAGGTTGATATTCCCGATACATCAATCAACACTCCTCAAGATAGTTCAGCCGAGGTTACAGTTGCTGAGGAGCCACCAAAAGACTTGAACAAGAAACAGCGCAAGGTGTGGTTGAAGACAAAGAAGGCTGCTGATGAAGCTACTGCTTTGGAAGTTGCAGATGCTCCGGTCGACGTTCCGGCTGAGACACTAGTCGAGACACCAGCTATGAAAGTGCTGCCAACGGACGCTATCGTCGACACACCTGTTCAGGAGAGCCGCAACATTGTTGAGCCAACTATGGAGCCACAGGTTGACGCGCCTGTCGTAGAGGTTCTTCCCGGCGATGAGATCGTGGACGTCCCTACTGAGGAGGTCAAGCATGAGGTTCTTCCAGGCGATGAGATCGTGGACGTTCCTACCGAGGGAGCCAAGCATGATATCCAATCGACCGATGATCTAACCTCCGCCCCAGTTGGCACCGTTGAGTCATCCACTACCAAAAACGCCCTCCCAGAGCCATCGCCGATCGTCACAACCGCCGACGCCCTCACAGCAACCGGGTACACAATCCGCAGGTCCGAGCCAATTCCTACCTCGGCAGGCGATGTTCTGGAAGCCGAGGCCAGCCCAACTGTGGCAGAATTCCAAGCAATCCTTGACGCCGGGCCACCAGCAGGACTAAACAAGAAGAAGCGTAAGGAGTGGGAAAAAGCAACGAAGGCTAAGATTGCAGATGCGGAGGCGGCTGCTGTCGCTCAAGCAGAGTTGGATGCACAGACGGAGGAGGATAAGAGGGAGCAGGCCAGGGGATTGGTGGTTGATGATATAATCCCTGAAGTCTTGCCGACGCCGATTTATGAGGATGAGTCGGGTGCTTTTGCTAGTGCACCACTTGCGACACCGCCCGTTGAGATAGAGGCCGCAATTGACGAAGGAGAGCACATGCCAAAAAGCAGGGTGGTAAGTGTCAGTATGGCGGAAGCTGCCTCCTTGGCAGAATCTCTGAAAGACGAGAAGAAGCCACAGTTGACCAGGAAGCTAAGTAAGAAGGAGACGAGGAAGCTTGAGAAGGAGGCCAACGAAAGGCAACTTGGTGGGTTGGACGAGGCTGCTGGTGATGCTGATGGATCTTCTACCGCAACCGACACAGATGGAGGTGCGAGGGTGAGCGTGCCTGTCGACGCCTTCGCTGACCTTGCTTCCGCCGGAGATGTTGTAGATGATGAATGGAATGAGTCTGATACCACTTCGAGCAAGAAGAAAAAGAAGAAGAGGAAGACTGTTGAACTCACCGATGAGGTGGCCCCTTCCGGGCCTTCAATCGAAACTGGCTCCGAGGAGCTTAAGGTCGACATACCAACTGATGAATCCGAAGACATAATCCCAGTTGAACCATCACAAGAGGAGGACAGAGAGATAATCGAACAAACAGACGACGACGATGCTTTCCACTCCGCCAACGAAATTGAACCCAACGATCAAGCTACCGATGACGGGAATCTGACCGAGACTGAATTTAAGTCCCCTAAGGTTGTACCCGCTGACACAGATGGCTCTGACGGCCACACCGAGCCTTCTGCCGAACCCATTGCCGAAGATGCTAAGGAGCCGAATATTGAGGTCGCGGCCGAAAAAGACTTCGCCCCCGTAAGCGGGAAAAAGAAGAAGAAGAAGACGAAGAGGGGCGGCTCAGGAACCGGGACAGGGACAGATGCTAGCCCAGAAGAGTCCGCTGCGGAGCAAGAGTCTTTTTTAGCTAAAGCCGACACCCCTGGCGCGGGTGTCGGTCTTGTTGGTGCAATCGCCGCGAATGCTCTTGTTTCCCAAAGCGATGAGGTAGAGGCCTCGCTTCGCTCGGGGGACGAGAATGTGCACCAACAATCAAATGCCGATGGGTCTGAGCGGTGGTCTCAGCCGTTGAGTAGTAGTGTTCAGGGAAATAAGGTGTACGAGGATGAGGATGACAATAAGACGGTGATGGGCTTGGAAGATATCCAGGAACGTAATGAGGGGTCCGCCGGACTGTCTGAAGAAAGAGAGATGGCGATCGATCCAGAGATCAAGGAAAGAAAGATTAGACCGAGTATCGATCCACAATTCGGGGACCTCCTCCCTCTGCCGCCATCTGATCCCGGATCACCGCATCCAGAGCTGGGAGATGAAGGGAGCGCGATTGGTCTCCCTGCGTCACCACCACCTGGATCTCCCGCGACCACGAGGGAACTTAACTTCCTCGAGTCTCCAATTACACCAAGGAAGAGGGCGTCAGGCTCACACATTCCTCGTTCTCCAAGCGTAAGTGCAGTGCCGTTGAACTTTCTCCTTCGTAGAAGGGGAAGTGGCAGTATGCCATCCAGCCCCATAACGCCCCAAGTTGGGGCTACGAGCCCAACGAGGAGCGAGGTATGGGGTTTGAGTCTGGAAAGCAAAGAGAGGAAGAGGCCCACGAGCTGGGATAACAGTAGGGAGATGCAGCCTTTCCAGTTGCCGGAGTTTGCGAGGAGCCATTCAAGGTCCAACAGTGTTACTTCGTTGAGGGCGATGCCCCCATTGTTTGAGAGAGCTGATACTGTTGAGGAGCAAGCTGTTGAGACGGGTGAGCCAGAGAGTAGTGATGCGCAGCCAATTGACGAAGATGTCGTGGTTGAGATCGCGGTTGGGACGCCCTTGGGACCGCAAACTTCGGTTGAATCTCAGCCTATTAAAAAGGTTACTGGGAAAACGCCACTCCCAACATCTGCCACTGGAACGGCGACGGAGTCTTCTTCTGTTGAGTCTGGATCGTCGAATAAGTCTAAGAAAAAGAAGAAGAAGGGCAAGCAGGCGGCTATGTTAGAGCCTGAGCCTATTCTTGAAACTGTTTTGCCAACCGAGATTGTCTCTGAGACGCCTGTTGAGATCACCGCGGATGTCATCGGAGAGTCCGCTGGCGATACACCGATTGAGGCAACCAGACATGTCATCGAGCATGCAGCTGTGATTGGGGTCACCCAAGATGTAATTGATGAGGCGTCTACTGAGGCACCAGCCGAGATTACTGAGCCTGTTACTGAGGCCAGCAAGCCGGCTGCAACTGATGGAAGTGACGGAATCCTTTCTGCCATTGTCGAGGTCATTGTGGCGGAGGAACCTATCCAAAAGCCAGCTCAAATGACAGTGGAGATTGTGGAGCCTGTGACCAATATCGCCCATGAGGATCTCACAGAGGAATGCTCCGTTGAACCAGTAGTTGTCGAAGATGCTGCGGCCGACATTCCGACTATTGACAGACCTCTTGAAACTCCTGCTGAAGATCTATCATCGACAGGTTCCAGCACAGCCACTTCTTCGAAGTCGAAGAAAAAGAAGAAGAAGGACAAGCAGGTCGTTGTGCCAGAGTCCGAGCCTGTTGTTGAAACTTCTTTCCCGACTGGAAGTATCGCGGAGACGCCAATTGATACCAACACAGATGTTGTCCAAGAGCCCATTGGTGAGGCGCCAGTCGAGAGCATGCGAGATATTGCGGAAGCGTCCATTGTGGCTGAGGTCCCTCAGGAGACAATCGCTGAGGCTTTTGTGGGGGGACCAGCTGAGATCATTGAGGCTGCTGGCGACACTATTGAGGCACCAGCGCATGGCAGCATTGTTGCTGACCCTACCAAGGTCGAAAAAGTCCCTGCGGACAGATGTATCCAGGGGACAGAAATCGAAGAGCCACTTCAAGCACCGACTGGAATTGTCCAGTCTGTCGTCGCTACTTCTGAACAAGCCTCAGCCGTACCAGCTGCGCGTCAGGAAGCCACAGCTGAGATACCAATGATCCAAACACCTTTCCCAATTCTCGCTGAGCACGTGACGGAAGATCTCTCATCGACAGGCTTCAGCACAGCAACTTCCTCGAAGTCAAAGAAGAAAAAGAAGAAGGGCAAGAAAGGAAGTATTACAGATGTCATTCCTGACCCAGAAACTGTGGCCGAGACCCCGTATGGGAGCTTGCAAGTGGATGAGGGTCTGGCTACTGAAGGTAGCACGCCCGCCAGTACTTTTGTCACGGCTATGGATGAGAGGCCTGAATATTTATTCCCGCCAACTGACGAGAGTACTCAGAGCTTTGAGCCAGTCATGGAGACTGTCATATCTCCCGTCGAGGCACCGGTTGAGTCTTTGTCTCAGTTGTTGGATAAGGAAAATAGGGAGGTCTTGGATGCGCCAATCACTGTTCCCGAGCCGAACTTCAATCCCAGCATTCCTCCGCCAACCGAACAAGAGCAAGCTCTGATCAATGCTCAAACTACATCCGAGCCAATTTTAGAAGACACTGGCACACCACTCGCTGAGCCTTTCATCGGAGACCTCAAAGCTACTGACACAACCACCAAAATGCCGGCCCAAGATACTACCGCTGAAATGGCTGAAGCGCCAGTCGCTGAGCCTTTCATTAGAGAAGTGAATATTACTGAGGCCCCGACCTACACGCCGGCATTGGCTGTCGAATCGCAACCTCCGACCTCGAGCGATGTAACAGAGAGCGAGGAGCCACCCAAGGGTCTGAATAAGAAACAACGCAAGGCTTGGCTGAAAGCTAAAAAGGCTGCTGACGAAGTTAATGCATTGGAGGCTGCGAACACTCCTGCCGAGGCGCCTGTGGAGAGTGGTTCCGAGCCCCCTGCTCAGGTCATCAGTGAGGCACAAGTCGTTGAGGATGTTACTACTTCTGCGCCACTGCCTATCGCTGAGGAAGCTGTGCAAGACGAAGCTCCCGGTGAAAGCTCTCCTGGCCTTACCACAGCTGAGGCTCTCCGCAGTGCAGGGTACTTCATTGCACCTATTTCAGCACCAGTAGACAACACCTCTATCGCAGACGATCCCGCCACCGAGATTCCCCCACTTTGGGCGAGCAAGACGCCACCAGCTGAAACAGAAAACGCAACTCAAACAGTGGAAGAACTTCAATCTATCCTTGACGCCGGACCATTGGCCGGTCTGAACAAGAAGAAGCGCAAGGAGTGGGTGAAAGCACAGAAGGCCAAGTTAGCTGAAGCTGAAGCTGCTGCCGCCCAAGTCGTTCAGGTTGCTGCTGAAGCAGAAATCGTGACCACCAACGAGCCTGAGAGAGGGCTGAGTGTTGAGGACGGGGCTTGTAAAATCTTACCATCTGATATGCCTGTTGAGGGAACAGGAGACGTGGCTGCCGAGCCGATTTCTGCGCTTGAGCCCATAGCAGAACCTAGCCTCACCGATGAACCCACTACTGATGTCTCCCTTCCTCCGACACCTGCAGAGATTATGCCAGAGTCTGCTACCGTTGACGAACCAGTCACTGAAAATGTCGCCAAGGAGATTCCTTTACCGGAGACTCCACTTGATACGCCTGTCGAACCTGCAAGTGAAAAGCCGTCTACTGACTTCACGTCTACTTCTTCTAAGGAGTCTAAGATGAAAAATAAGAAGGTCAAGGGTGTTGCTGTGACGCCCGAGCCTGAGACCCCCATGGCCGAGCAAAGTTACGATGCTGGCGACGACAACCAACCACAACGCGAGGCTGCCAAGAACCTGAAATTGGCTCTAGACATACCAATTCAGCCCTCTGAGGTTGCCTTAACAAAGCCTGTGGTCGTAGATGCACCGATTGAAACGCCAGCGGAGATTACTGAGGCCCTACCTGAGCCCGCGCAAGTCATGGCCGAGTCAAAATCAGAGCGCTCTCTCAAGGAGGCCACCAAAGATGTCAACAGTGAGACCACCATACCAGCAAGCGAAATCATCGCTCCAATGGAGGCTCCAGAGGGTGCTGCGAACGAAATCGACCCTTTGGTCGAGCCACCTACCACTGACGACATTCCTGTCGAGTCTCCGCCAGGCCTAGCAACAGCTGAAGCTTTCGCCCGTGCCGGTTTTGATATCCCCGCTGAGCCAATCTCTGTGTCCAAGGACAAGGGCAACGGACTTGGGAAGACCACTTCAGAGACACCTCTTTGGGAGACGCCAATTGAGACACCTGCAAAGGCGGCAGCCGAGGACGAATGGGTGTCTGTCAAGAAACTCAATAAGAAGGAACGTCGTGCCTTGGAGAAGAAGCAGGCTATGGAGGCTGAGCTTGCTGCAGCTGAAGCCGAGTCGGCGCCTATAGACGAGACGGTGGTGAAGCCACCTATTGATGCGCATTACAGTGTCGAAAAATCTGTTACTGAGCAGCCAATCGAGCCGCTCTTGCCACCTACCAGTACCGCTCCAGCGCAAGTGGAAGAGGTCGTTCCCGAGGTCCCTCTCCCGGAATCCAATCGAGCCACACCTCTCGAGACTCCTGCAGACACCGCAACAGAGTCGGAAAGGGCGCCAACTAGAAAGCTGGGCAAGAAGGAGAAGAAGGCTCTTGAGAACGAGCAGAAGGCCGAACTCGAAGTCGCCGCCGACGAGCCCTCAAGTGCACCGACCGAAGCGGTTGAATCAATCCTTGAACAACCAGCCGCGGTCTCGGGAGGTGCAACTGAGGAGCCGCTATCGAAGGCCATCAAAACGACAGAGCAGCTGCCTGTGGTTGTGGAACCGCCTTTCGAGAAAGAGATCGAAACTGATGCACGACTTTCCGAATCGACTTCTGAGGTGCCAATCAGGATAAGTACTGAGGACGAAAAGCCATCACTCGAAGAACTCCAGATTGTGCTTGACGGCGGACCACCACCAGGACTGAACAAAAAAAAACGCAAGGAGTGGGAGAGAACACAGAAGGCGAAGCTAGCTGAAGCTGAAGTCGCGGGAGCTTTACGCGCATGCTCTAGCACTCCACTGAATGAGCCCATTGAGAAGGATGTCGTCACAGATTCAGCAACCATTCCAGACCCTGCAGTTGAAAGTGAGCATCGCGAAGTTGTGGGGGAGCTGAACAAAAATGTTACTCCAGAAGCTTTCCAAGACTCGCCCATCGAGGTCGCCATTGGGACACCTCTCCCGGAGACGCCAGTTGAGGCTTCTGCAGAGAAGTTGGGAATACCCGAGGCAGCAAGCGAGACGCCGATTAAGACAACAGCGGATGATGAACGCTCATCCACGCCAGCCAAGATGCTGAACAAGAAGCAACGCAGAGCACTTGAGAAACAGCGCGGGAAAATGGCTTTGGAGATCGAACTTGCTGCTGCTGCACCACCAGAAATCCTAGAAGAAGCTCCAACTGACGTTGTGGAAAATTCGCCTGATACAGAACGCGAGGCCGAGACTGAGCCACCACAGGACGTTGCTACTGAAGCCCTTCCAGAGGCGCCAGTGGAGACTGCTACGGAAATTCCTCTGCCAGAAACATCACTCGAGACACCAGCACAAACCTCAACCGAAACTGTGTCCGACAGCCTTGATGATCTCATTGGCGTGTCGCGCAAAAAGTCCAAGAGGAAGAAGGGAAAGAGGGGTGCCGTTGGCGAAGCTGAGCCTGAACTTCAACTCGTCGCTGAAGAGGCCAACAGAGATCTAGCTGCTGAGGTTATTGTGCCAGGGTCGTCTGCAGAGGAGCCAAAGATTGTTCTCGATGAAGCGCCTCCGAGGACAGCGCCTGTGACGTTTGATTCTTTCCGCACCCATCTCGGAATTGAAGAACTCGGACGTGCTATAGCCACCACTGTTCCTCTCCCATCCCAAGGAGCTACTCCCTACGAGACAGACATCGATCCGGCAGTGCAGACGCCTGAGCAGGGCGCAGCGCCACCCCTACCCACGTTTGACAGTATCCGGACTCATCTCGGCGACGAAGAGCTTGGCCGAGCCATAGGCACAGCTTTGCCTCTTCCATCAGTCGGAGCCGCGCCCTACGAGACAGATAATGGCCTTGCTGTTACTATCGCGGCCGGGCTTGAGGCGTCAGGCTTCGATTCTGAAAGGGTTATGGAAGGTCCGACGTTCTCTAAACAAGTTTCTCCCCGCCAGTCCGCCGAACATCTGAAAGTCATCACAGAAGACCCCGCGATCTCTCGCCACATCTCGCCTAGAGCATCGCAAGAACAACTTGCAAGGGATAATGAGAGGCCCGAGAGTCCGCTGAATGAAGATGAAGGCGTGAACGAACCACTCTTCTCTAAGAAAGCCAAGAAAAAGGGCAAGGGCAAGGGCAAATCTCCTATTGCCAAGAAAGGCGCGGATGGAGGTATGGGGCCTGAAGGTGGGATGGAGACAGTAGCGCCCAGCGACGTGCCAACCTCCGAGTACGACGTGCTTCCATCCGAGCCCATCTCTCCATCCGCAAGCAAGAAAAAGAAGGCCAACAAAGGCAAAGCGCGTGCCGCCTCGATCGTCGACCGCATGCCGAGCACGACTTCCGTGGTCAAAGAACCAAGTTTATCCTTGAAGGACACAGCTATCGTATCTGGAGTCGGAGCTGGTGTTGCGGCTTTTGCATCAGGTATCGCATTGCCAGACAGCTCAGAAGCTGGAAGCAGTAAAAAATGCAAGAAGAAGAAAGGCAAGATTGTTGATATGAGAACCGGAGGCGACAATTTGTTTGATGACCCTGCGCTGTGGGAGGGTGCAG
>RCNJ01000158.1_pt1 | contig 51582 bp, 49 predicted proteins | sample 2041171 | NCBI WGS metagenome assembly RCNJ01 (sample SAMN09708213, study PRJNA481090) | feces metagenome | biome: feces | host: Pygoscelis adeliae | place: Antarctica: Rookery Lake | collected 2010-03-01 | reverse complement strand
TAAAAGTCTAACTACGAAGGTCTGAGTATATGAACTACATGAACAAAGAGTTCAAACGGCAGCTTCCGGCTAATTCTGTTTACAAAGGCTCAGCGCAGACGCACAGGCAGGAAACGGACAAAGGAGTGGCAGCAGCCATATGTCGCATACCGCATTCGCGCTCCTTCCATAATTCAGCAATAAGTCTGCTTGTGCCGAAGTGCTTTTCACAAGAACGAACTGAGTCTACAAGACTCATAACGCTACCATAGATGACCAGTTTAGTTAGCAAAGTTAAGACATGGCCATGAATAACTTGGCACAAACATCGAGCAAAAAAAAGTAGGCGGTAGTGGTCAGCACCGATTAGCGAAACTCGGATACTTGTGAAGCAAATCAAGAACTGAGAAAGTGAGAAACGCAACGGCACATAACATAACACATAGCAATAGGAATAGCCATAGCAACAGCAATAGCCCGCCGTTCCCAATTTGTGAGAGCGGCACTTTCGGCGGCGTCGGCGCTTCCGGCGAGTAAACCTCTAGTTACGCAGCATTTGGGAATATGATCACGTGAGCACTCGATAAATGATCGCGATCGCACCGTCCACTCCCTAGCGGCACGATGAGAACACCGATGCGGATCCGAGCTGTCGGCGCCGAAAGTATCCTCGTATCCTCGTACCAATTCAGCCGCCATGCAATAGTGGTGCGCTTACCTCGTGCTACTCTGTAATAGTTGGGTCTGGCGCTGCTGCTAGCGATTGGCAGGCGTTGTGCTTTGTAAGGCCGCGTCTTGTGGAATCGACGGCGCCCACCATCCATGCGGGTTGGGTTACTCCTGATCGTTACATGTTGGTGGTATTTGCTTAGTGAGCACAAAGATTGTCTGGGCAGACGACACGTGTTTCGGACAGTTGACAGGGTAAACATAGACGCGCGGAAGTAGACGGGATTGATGACGACTTGATGCTGACCTGCTTAATCCCGGGCTCTCATTGCTTGTGTCCTCAATCCTTTCGGGACGGTGCGGGTGCGAGGGAGCGTAATGCTCGGAATTGTTGAGTGGTTATAAATGGTTATAAGTGGTTACGTGGTTATAAGTCGTTATAAGTGATTATGCGTGGTTACGTGGTTATAAGTCGTTACGTGGTTATAAGTCGTTAAGTGGTTAAGTCGTTAAGTGGTTAATTGGTGGTTAAGTGGTTATAAGTGGTTAAGTGGCTAAGTCAAGGATCAATAAGAACCGAAGACATATACGGGTGGGTCCGTAGGGCATGAGACGACAAAACTGCTTCCACCTAACTCGTACTCACTCGTGTTCAAAGGATGAAGTGAGATATGTCATGTCGCTTAGCGGCAGCGGCGAGAGGTTCGGGACTCCGTCAGCGGGGTTAGCTAAAACATTGCTTGGCGAGCTCTCGGCTTTCGTGAGATCGTGAACGTGTAAAATGGACGTGCCACCTTTATTTTGATGACTGCGAGTACGAAAATCGGAAACTTCACCCTCAACCCAAACACGTCGTCCAGTTGCAGCTTTCCATCGTCGGAACTTATAACTCGTGATCGAGACTTCCACGTAGCCTCTCACTCTCTGAACCTCAACTCACCAGCGTCTCCCGTCTAGCCAAGCTTGATTGCGTGGGGTGGTAAGATCAGTAGTGGCATCTGTAGTTTGCGTATAAGCTCCGAAAGCACCGTCGTCGTATTCGCATGTTGTCCGTCTGTCTGTGTGGATTTGAGCGATAAAATGCAGATCTTGGCGGGGGTGGGGCTTGTCTGAATAGGGCCCGACGGTGCTCAAAATAGCCAATTAGTAGCCAGGAGCTTGACTGGGTCCAGAACCGAGAGAAGCTCGCATACCCGAACTGGTTAGGGTGCTATCATGTCGCGGGAGTTGGTTCTGGGTAGTGGCACGTTAGCTGTCGATGCGACTTGGCAGACCGGGTACTGGAGCCTCCGATTGGAGCAGATCGCCTTTTACTGAGTGATGGGTAGTTTGATGGATGGGGGAGCTGTCAATTTTGCCCCATACAGATGCCAGAAGATGGCAGTTGTTAGGGATGGAGGGCGCTGAAGATGAGGTGGAGATATCGCTAGGGAGTCGGATTCATAGCCAACCCACCCACCGAAAGCAACGGCCAGACCCTTTTCTCTTCTGCCCTTTCTTGCTCCACACCTTCTGATTTAACTGGACCCTTTCAAGCACGTTTTAGGTTTGCTAGCTCGCTGTCTCTGTCCCTTCTAGCGTGCCTTACCTTATCTCGAAATTGCGGAGAGTACGACGGCTCCGCGATCTGGCGAAAGCACCGCACCCCTCAAGTTGTCAAGCGTTAAATCCTAATCTGCCACTCCGCTTGCTAGGCGTCTTACTCCCATAAGAACAAATTCCTTTCCTTTCTCCTTCTTCTCCATACAACTAATTCACGAGACGACTTGGTGGTTGACTACGGCGACTTCGACAAATACTATAATACACGCACCCGCTAAGGGTTGTTGTCTCTACTGGGCGACGGTTTAATACCAAGCTTTGATTTTCATATCACCATACACTCATTGGTACAGCTTGGCCACCATGTCGACGTCTACCGGGGTCGCTTCCGCCGTCCCAGGACCATGGGTTCTGCCAGAAGCCCAAGATATCGCCGCCGGCATTACGAACGAGGGCCAGCGCCACGCTGAGACCGAGGAGTCGCGTACGCTGTCTGGGGAGACCGACGATGAGAGCTCCAACAACACTGAGATGAACGAGAAGCATGTGAACACCCTTGCTCGCACCGTGACTCAGGCGTCCGTCAGACGGCCAGATGGAGATTACTTGAACCCTTTCACCGAGTCGCACGACGACCCGAGAATTGATCCTCGTTCGGACAGGTTCAATGCCAGAGCGTGGACTAAGACTTTAATGGGAATCACGAGCAGGGATCCAGAGAGATATCCGACGAGAACTGCCGGTGTGGCATATCGCAGCTTGAATGTTCATGGATATGGTAACCCGACCGATTATCAGAAGACTTTTGGTAACTACCCACTTGAACTGCCAGGTCTGATCAACAAGTGGAGAGGCAAGGGGCAGCGCAAGATTCAGATTCTGCAGGAATTTGAAGGATTGGTCAAGTCGGGAGAGATGTTGGTTGTGCTTGGACGTCCAGGATCTGGATGTTCGACTTTCTTGAAGACCATTTCTGGAGAGACGAGTGGTTTCTTCATTGACGACAGGTCCGAGATCAATTATCAGGTGAGTTGTATTTGGAGTTTTGGAGAAAAGATTCCATTGCTAACGCATATCTAGGGTATTTCCGCCAAGCAGATGCACAACGACTTTAGAGGAGAGTGCATCTACCAGGCCGAGACTGATGTCCATTTCCCACAATTGACCGTTGGTCAAACCCTCAAATTCGCCGCACTCGCCCGCACACCAGACAACCGCCTTCCAGGTGTCACCCGCGAGCAGTATGCCGAGCACATGCGCGATGTTATCATGGCCATTTTCGGTCTCAGCCATACCATCAACACCAAGGTCGGAAACGATTACGTTCGTGGTGTATCTGGAGGAGAGAGAAAGCGTGTTTCCATTGCCGAGGTCGCACTTGGCGGGTCTCCATTGCAGTGCTGGGATAACTCTACCCGTGGCCTCGATTCTGCTACTGCCCTCGAATTTGTCCGCTCCCTGAGGCTTTCCACCGATTTGTCCGGCTGCACTGCCATGGTTGCTATCTACCAGGCTTCCCAGTCCATTTACGATGTTTTTGACAAGGCTTTGGTTCTCTATGAAGGTCGCCAGATCTACTTTGGTCACGTCGACAGAGCGAAGGCTTTCTTCATGGACATGGGATTCGACTGCCCAGAGCGTCAGACCACTGCCGACTTCCTCACCTCCCTGACCTCTCCACTGGAACGTGTCGTCAAGAAGGGTTATGAGCACTCTACTCCAAAGACCCCAGAGGAGTTTGCCCGGAGATGGAACGAGTCCGAGGACCGTGCCCAGCTTCTCCGCGACGTTGACGCGTTCAACCGCGAGTTCCCAGTCGGTGGTGGCCACTTGGAAACTTTCAAGGCTGGTCGTAGGGCTCAGCAGGCCAAGGGACAGCGTCTCAAGTCTCCATACACCATTTCCATCAAGCAGCAGGTTTCCCTCTGTGTCACCAGAGGCTTCCAACGTCTTCGTGGTGACACAAGTGTCCTGATTGGTGGTATCATTGGTAACTCGATTATGGCGCTGATTATCTCGTCTATCTTTTACAACCTGGCCGACAATTCTGAAACATTTTTCAGCAAGGGAGCATTGCTCTTCTTTGCCATCCTCATGAATGCCTTCTCTTCGGCTTTGGAAATTCTGACGCTCTTCGCTCAACGTCCGATCGTGGAGAAGCATACGAAATACGCGTTTTATCATCCGTTCGCCGAAGCTGTCGCGTCCATGATTTGTGACATGCCGAATAAGGTCTTGACCTCGATCACTTTCAACCTGACGCTTTACTTTATGACCAACTTGAGAAGAACGCCAGAGAACTTTTTCATCTTCTTGTTATTCGGTTTCTCTTGCGTCATGGCCATGAGTATGTTCTTCCGTACTATTGGATCCACCGCTCGCTCCCTGTCGCAGGCCATGGCTCCAGCTGCCGTCATCATTCTCGCCTTGATCATCTACACCGGTTTCACCATTCCAATCAGAGACATGCACCCATGGTTCAGATGGATCAACTATCTCGACCCAGTCGGCTACGCTTTCGAGTCCCTGATGGTCAACGAGTTTTCCGGCAGATCAATCCCGTGTGTTCAGTTCCTCCCATTCGGACCAGGATATGAGAACGTTTCCGAGGAGAACAGAATCTGCGTCACCACCGGTGCCATTCCAGGAAGTAGAATGGTCGACGGTGATACCTGGCTCCGTATCAACTACGCTTACGAGAAGTCCCACTTGTGGCGTAACTTCGGTGTCCTCTGGGCTCTTGTTGTTGCTGGTCTTGTTGCTCATCTCGCCGCTACCGAGTACATCACTGCCAAGAAATCCAAGGGTGAGGTTCTTCTCTTCCCACGTACCAAGCTTCCGGATGTCGGCAAGCACCACGATGATGAGGAGGGTGCCCCGCCAGCTCGTGAGACTGCTGATAACACCCTTGAGCGCACTACTACCAATGCTGCCCACGGCGAGGCTCCACCGTCGATCCAGAAGCAGACTGCTATTTTCCACTGGCAGGGCGTCAACTACGATATTAAGATTAAGAAGGAGCCACGCAAGCTTTTGGACGATGTTGATGGATGGGTCAAGCCTGGTACTCTGACCGCACTCATGGGTGTTTCCGGCGCCGGAAAGACTACTCTTCTTGATGTTTTGGCTTCCCGTGTTACCATGGGTGTTGTTACCGGACAGATGCTTGTTGACGGTCGTCAGCGTGATTCTGGATTTCAGCGTAAGACTGGATATGTCCAACAGCAGGATTTGCACTTGGCTACCTCTACCGTCCGCGAGGCTTTGACCTTCTCTGCCCTCCTTAGACAGCCAAAGACGACGCCGATTAAGGAGAAGATTGCTTATGTGGACGAGGTTATCAAGGTCTTGGAGATGGAGAAGTACTCCGACGCCGTCGTTGGTGTGCCAGGCGAAGGCCTCAACGTCGAGCAGCGCAAGCGCCTCACCATCGGCGTTGAGCTTGCTGCCAAGCCAGCGCTCCTCCTCTTCCTCGACGAGCCGACTTCTGGTCTGGACTCTCAAACCGCTTGGTCCATCATCGCCCTCCTGCGCAAGCTTACCGATAACGGCCAGGCGATCCTGTGTACCATCCATCAGCCATCCGCTATTCTGTTCCAGGAGTTCGATCGTCTCCTCTTCCTCGCTAAGGGCGGAAAGACGGTCTACTTTGGCGATATCGGAGAGCGCTCTTCTACGTTAACTGACTATTTCGTGCACAACGGCTCCAGGCCTTGCGGCGAGGAGGAGAACCCTGCTGAGTGGATGTTGGATGTTATTGGTGCGGCCCCGGGCTCGGATAATAAGATTGATTGGCCGCAAGTCTGGCGTGATAGTCCCGAGAAACAGACTGTGAGAGATGAACTCGCTCACATGCGTTCTACTTTGATTGAGAAGCCCGCCGAGAATGATACTCAAGCCCTCGACGAGTATGCCGCCCCATTCGGACTTCAGTTGGCCACCGCTTGCGTCAGAGTCTTCCAGCAATACTGGCGCACACCATCGTACCTTTACTCCAAGACCTTCCTTTGCGTGTCGACTGGTCTCTTCATTGGGTTCTCATTCTGGGATACACCCACCTCGCTCCAGGGGGTCCAGAACCAGTTGTTCTCTATCTTTATGCTCCTCACCATCTTCAGCAATCTTGTACAGCAGATCATGCCTCACTTCGTAACCCAGCGCTCCCTCTACGAGGTCCGCGAGCGCCCATCAAAGACCTACAGCTGGAAAGTCTTTATCCTCTCCAACATCATCGTGGAGCTGCCATGGAACAGTCTGATGGCTGTGCTGCTTTACGCGACCTACTACTGGCCGATCAAGATGTATAAGAACACGTATCCTGCTGATCAGTTTACTGAGCGCACGGGTTTGATGTTCTTGTTGATTTGGAGTTTCTTGATGTTTACTAGTACGTTTACGGATATGGTGATTGCGGGGATTGAGAACGCTGAAGCTGGAGGCAACATCGCCGCCTTGCTGTTCTCGCTTTGCCTTGTGTTCTGTGGCGTGTTGGCAACGCCGGATAAGATGCCGTAAGTCTTCCCGTTGATGAACAATATTAAGGGTATTGCTAACGGTTATTAAACAGTTCCTTCTGGATTTTCATGTATCGTTGGTACTCCCTTTCTTTTTAGTTTTTAACGGAGAAAATAATACTGACGTTGTGTAGGAGTTAGCCCGTTCACGTAAGTCGACTTTGAACCTCCAACCGGCTCAAAATGCCATTTTCGCTTTTCCCCCGAGATCCTGATCGCCAAGCCTTCGCCAAGAACTCCTCGGATTTTTTTTCTATTTAATTGTTATATAAGCTAACGAACTTGTTTATAGGTACTTGGTAGATGCCATGCTTTCGGTTGGATTAGCGAATACCTCCGTCGTATGTTCCGACAGAGAACTCCTAAGACTTACCCCACCAAGTACAGAGACTTGTGGGGAGTACCTTAAGGATTATATGGCTCTTGCTGGCGGATACCTAGTCGATAAGGATGCGACGGGCGAATGCCAGTTCTGCGCCGTTGCCGACACGAACTCTCTCTTGGACCAGCTCTCCTCCTCTTACAGTAACAGATGGAGAAACTTTGGTATTCTTCAGGTACGTTACACCTTGATGGCGGCGGTGTCAACCTGAGTTATGGAAATCCTTGCCTGGTTTTAGTGGTGGTTGGGGATTGGTTGCTAACGGGGGAATAGGTGTACGTCGTCTTCAACATTTTCGGGGCCATCTTCCTTTATTGGCTCATTCGCGTACCGAAGAATACGGGGAAGGAGGAGGCGCCGACGGGGGAGGCTCTCGCTCTTGAAAAGACCAGATCCCATGCCAATGGCGCGCCGCTTGAGAAGAAGGAGACTATGATGAGCAGGGCGGGTAGGAGGATGAGCTTTGGTGCTAAGCAGCCTCACCATGATGCTATCGAGAAGCAGAATACGCAGAGTACTCATCACGCTAGTCGCTCGACTGAGGAGGCCGGAAATGGCGGGGGGAATCCGTACACCGCTCACGAAATCGACCCAAGGATCGGAAATGATATTCTCGAGCCGATCCCAGTTGAGAAGATGTAAGTGGGGGAAGAGTTACTGTTCGAGAAGACTAGAAGCCTCGCACTTCAGAGGACGAGGTGTGGGTCGGAAAAAAAGGAGACGTGAGATGATAGCATTTGCATAGCGAGTTTCGACTTTCATTAGCTCTTTACAGCGGTTATGTTATGGTTGGTGGCAGATACAGAATACTCGCCACTACGTTCTTTAGAGTTTAGATGAAGATATCAGATGGGAGAGAGGACTGTATTTTAGGGAATATTCGACGAATAATAATCTACCTTCACAACCTGTTTCGAGCTTCGATGTCGGGTTAATTTAAGATATGAACAGAACTCTGATACTTTCGCAACTTGTGGACTTGGGCGGGAAGGAGCGGAAACCTCGGACTCAGGGGCAGAGGGGATAACTCGTTTTAAGTAGCTCTTAGGGTAGGGCTGGGGGAAGGCATCTGATATCACCACGGAGGCTGCTTGCTCGATTGCTGGTTGCTCTATACGAGGTAACGGATAAGGGATGACTCGTTTGGGATAGCGCTACCTTGGACACTCGAACTTTAAGCCATCGATATATAAAGTTTGCGAAGACATCCACCGCTTAGCCTCTTTAGCCTGTTTAAACAACCCGTTTTGGACAGCTCTGTCCTGGGCACTTTGGTAGCTTGTGGTAATGAGCTCATATCTAATGGTTGGGGCTTGAGCGGTGAGAAGCGATGAGGGATGAACCGTTTCGGGTAGCGCTAACCTGAGCTGTTGGAGAGTTAATTAAAGTAGCTGGTTGATATTGGCTTTGTGTAGTTTGTGTGGTGCCTGAAGTGGTAACTCGTTTCGGGTAGCGATGTCTTAGGTATTTGGATATAGGTGGTACCGCATTTATGGTTATATAAGACCAGGTACCGTAAATCAGAAGACTGCCATAGGAACGTTTCTTGGAGGGGGGGTTTTTATAAAGGAAGGTACCCTTGTATTTTCGCCGTTCATTAAATGGGCCGTTTTAGGGGGTCTGCCAAGCAAATCGGTTCTCGAGGACCAGGTCATATATATCATTTAGTCTTAACAACCAGCTAAACTACTAAAGCAGTAAATGCGGTGTTGCACTCATACATGGGGCGTTGGGACCCCTCGGCCTCACCCACCTGCCCTTCGCTTTGCTTCGCCAGAAGCACGGTTCGGTTTATATCAGATCGCCGTAGGAGTGCCAACTCGGCGATTACCTACGGCAATGCATCTACGAGGACCTCGCCGGCTCTCCGCTGGGTGAAGCGCTTTGAGTTGATTTGTGCGTGATAGGGGGCGAATGTGGGTTCAAGAGGTTATGAGGGAAGGTTTTTAGGACTTGAGCGTCAATGGTGGGATCGGAGTTCTGGCGTTGTGAGTTTGCAGCGGGTCTTTGGTTGGTCTTCAGGGATCGAGCACATCTTTCTGCAAAGAGGGTGGACATCACGCAATTTGTATTAAGTAGCTACTGCCCATTTGCCTTCACAGGCGTCTGCGGGTCTCTCGGTGTCTCTCTACGAAGTCCTAGCCTCCTGTTGTCAAGATTATGTATCAGCTTGTCATGGTAAGTATTCTTCGGCTCATTATTGGATAGCTGCCTGTAACATATCAGCATTATGCCAAGCAACCCCCACACAGAGGTCTACTACTAACATCTCAATTATAATCAGATACGCAAACAGCAGCCTTGTAGCCATCGACTCTCTCTGCTTCCTCAAACTAAGCGCCTTATCCGTCCGGGACATCCAATCGAAGTAGATCTGCAGCTTCTTCCGAGATATCGAGTTTGCAGGCAATCACCACAGCGAAAGCGTCGTTAACTTATGCCATGTCCATTGTTGGAACCACTCCCTTGCCCGCTCTCTCAATAGCTTTACTTTCAGGTCATTCTCCTGGCCTCGCGCACCCGTCTCCGTGTCCTGCCGTCTGGGCGATCGTGCACGTCCCACCACTTCTTTGACATCCTTCGGCTGTGCAAATCTTAGCGCCCGCTCACCATACCACTGCAGACCATAGTCTGGCGGCTCAATCACCTCTACAATCCTCCTCAGCTCCATTTCCACACCTTTCAGTTCATCCAAGAGTTGGAGATGCATCCTCTTCTGACGACTGATCTTCGGAAGCAACCGAAGCCGGCTCGTTATATCCCGCTTCACACGGTTCTGCCGGATAGTAGTATGGATGACTTAATCCCATTTCTCCCTCGTCGTTTACGGCGAGCCACCATGGCTACGGTTTCTAGGTTGAGCTCCGTGGTGGCCATGACCATTATGATACGACTTCCCACTATGATGGCTATTCCTCCTACTCCTTCTCCCAAAGTGCTGAAACGACGTAACGACCTCCTTAATCGTAGCATCGACGGCTTCTTCGATCACTTTGTTGTGTGCTTGGCGGCGCTCGGTGTCGTCTTGCGTTAGTGTCTTCAATTTCGAGGGCTGAGCTCATGCGGTGGTTGTTGTTGCTTGCTACCGCACTTTCGTTTACGGCACTTTCATTGCCTGATTGTGAGGCGTTGACGATTGTTGAGTCCCGGGATAGCTGGGATTGGTTAATTATAGTTGTCAGTTCGTTGCGGTAGTTTGGTGGAGCGACTATGATTTCGCGTGGGCTGGAACCTGGTAGGCGTTAATCGAATGCATCTAAGCAACCTCCACCGGTTGTACTTTAGTAGAAGGCTTTGGCATACCATGCAAGAGCTGTCCGTACGCCTCCAAACTCCGCATCCGCTGCAAGGACTCCGTTCATACATATAAGCTCGTCGCCCACACAGCGAACGACAAGGTGAGAAGACCAGCAACTGCGCTTGCCACAGCGAGTCCTGAGTCGCGGTTCTCGGGACACACGGGTTGATTTGCCATCTCGTCCCACTCAAATACAGGTCATGTGCGATGGACTTTCCAATGCGGCGTCAAGGTCTGTGAACCGATTCGTTTACTCATGGACAACGTCGCGCAAGACTGAGGAACCAAGCGGTCGAATGATACAATCGCAAAGTACAACGAAGTTGCAGGATACCAGTTTGACGAATTGATTCTGCGCGGCTGGCGGGCTGTTATATCCAGCGCACAGCACGGTCATCGCAGAGCCTCGTGGTGATGGGCCGGGATCATGCCGTGGTTGTTCAGCTGGGGAGATGGTGGTGTGCGCCGCATGCTGGACACAGCGTGAGTGATTGCTCGACCTTCAGAGTCGCATTAGGGTTTTGAAGAGGCCACCTACCAGTTCAGCGGCTGAGATTTCCCGTGGGCGATGACGCGGGTGTCGCTGTTCTACAAAATGTTGCTCGGCGTCGATTTTGAGTTTTGAAAAAAAGACGCGGATTAAACTGGCTAGCTGGCTTGAGGCAGACTCTATGCAAAACGACAGCAACGATTACAGTGCACCAATGTCTGTAAAGTCTGTACTGTCCAACTTTAGCGATCGGTCAAAGTGCTGAACCAGATTCGAGGCTCATAGTGTGAGTACCTCGTCACTAAAGGCGGCCTGTGCGTAGTACTGAACAAGCCAGCGAGGAAAGCCTAGCTAAGAGCGAGCAGCGGCAGGATACAAGCTTCAGGCCAATTATCGATTAAGATTTCAGCTAAAGTCCATTTGGGACGTTGCGATGAGAAGGCGTTGGTGGTGGAGCGCGGTGGCTGCAAATGGTAATCACTCATCCCCAGCCAATCATACCCTTGCATTTTAAAGACGGTGCACCACCTTCAACATGGTTGAGGCTGCTTGGAAACTCTGACAGATCAGCAAGAACCAATGCAAAAGCCAAAACTTAAAACTCAAACTGCCGCTTGGAGAGCTCAACGGGTTGGTTAATTGTTTCTCAATCGACTCACCATGGCCACCACCGAAGTCGACTCGCCACTCTCCATCATCGACTCAGCAGCAGGGATAGTAACTTTCCTCGTCGTTATCACGGGCGCAATATGGCTGCGCATAAGCTGGATGCGACAAGCTCAGAAAGAACTAAGAAGCTTGACGAGAGCTATGGGGTGGTGCATGATCATGCCAATGTTACCCACGTCACCTTCAAATCATACACCTAACCTTCACTGCTCGTCTCCCCACTCTTCCCCAACCTCTTCAACGCCTTCGCCTTCTTCGGGTTCAAATACTTTAGTCTCAGCGTCCTACTCACTTTCCTATACCCACCAAGATACAACCACGTCAACAAAAACACCACAAAGAAATTAAACCCGTTGTACGCCCACAGCAGCCCCCAATTCCGCCACTTATGGCTATAAAAAACATTGAAAGACGCCGCGTATTGGTCCCCATTCGCAAACTGGCACAGCTCACATAATCCATTTCCTGCCGTGGTAACGTATCCGCCCATCTGCGCAATGTATCCCTGGGTATAGGATTCGCACGTCTCGCCGGGTGGCGGGCTGAAGCGTGCGACTTCGGAGGAGTCGCATTGGATGGGCACCCCGTGCACGACGGTCCCGAGGAGCGCTTCGAGGAGGTAATGGAAGGGCGTTAGCCAATACATCCAGCGGCGCCAGAAGGTTGGTAAGACTCTGTATGGGACAACGATGCCGGCAAAGGAGATGACGAAGAGGAAGAAGAATGGGACGAGGAGAGAAGCGAGGAGGTCGTTTGGCGAAAGAGCGGCGATGAATTGGCCGAGGCCTACGTAGAAGATCTACAGTTGTTAGATTCATCCTTCGATACACAATTTAACCTCAGATGAGACTTACCTCGAATAGCATAATACATGACCAGACAAACCACGACACAAAGCGACCGTGAGGGAAACCAACACCCCAGTACCAACATGCCCAGTAGATCGTACCACAAAACATCGAATAAGGGATCTCGGGCAAGATAGCACCCATCACGAACGCAGGCCAAGCATAGATCTTTGAGTTCCCCTCCCGCGTCTTATAGATCGCTCTGGAATCAAGGAACTTGGGCTGCAACTGTTGGATCAACGGCGGCGCAATAACAAGCGTTAAAAAGATCGAGAACAGCCGATTCTGCATATCGATCTGGCTCCTTCCCACCTTCCAAAATGTAAACGTGTTGAACAGCCCCGTAATGATATGCAGACTCAGCTTGCCAACAAAGTACTCCGGCGATCTCCAGTACGCCACAAAAGCGCGCTTTACAACAGCACGCATTTGGGCGAGGTACGGCATGGCGTATTCCCTATCGTCCTCCTTTCCCTCATTTTCACTCGCTTTCGAGCGTCTCTCCTCAATCATCTTCTGGATCTCATCATTCCGCTCCTTCGCATCCTTGGATTTCTCCCACTTACCGCCCCAGTCCTCGCCTTTGTAGTTTGGGTCGCCAGCCCCGATGGCTTCGAGCATGTATTCGGCGGGATTTTCATCGGGCTTGCATTTGTACGCTCCATTGTTTTCAAAGTAACTGATCATGTTTTTGGAATCCTTGCCTAGGTTGCCGTGGAAGACAACACGGCCTCCAGGCTTGAGAAGGAGAAGCTTATCGAATTCTTCAAAAAGGATGGCGGAGGGTTGATGGATGGTACAGAGGATGGCCTGTCCAGCATCCGCGAGCTTTCTCAAGAAACGTACAACGTTGAACGCCGCTTGGGAGTCGAGACCACTGGTGGGCTCGTCGAGGAAAAGTAGAAGCTCTGGCTTTGAGGCGAGCTCGACACCGATAGTGACCCGCTTGCGCTGTTCTTGGTTTAGGCCGCTGCCAATCTTGCCGAGTGTTGCCCCCGCCAGGTTCCGCATCTCGAGGAGGTCAATGATCTTCTCTACGTATTCGTACTTCTCCTCCTTTGGCACTTCCTTGGGTTGTCTCAACAATGCTGAGAAGCGGAAGGCCTCTCTGACTGTGGCGGTCGGCTCGTGTATGTCGTTCTGCTCAGCAAAGCCAGTTGAACGCTGGAAAGAGAGTGGGAGTGGACTTCCATCGACGAGAAAGTCTCCTGTAATCTTGCCAGTATCGACTCGCTGAGCAAGGATGTTTAATAGCGTCGTCTTTCCAGCTCCTGAAGCGCCCATCAACGCCGTCAGCTCGCCAGGTTTGACATATCCATTGACATTATTGAGCAGATCTCTCTCACCATCAGCGGTGTGGATAGTATAGTTGACGTTCTGAAATGTAAATACCTTCTCATTTCTCGCAATCCCCACTCCATCGCTGGACTTAGTCTTCATCGCTTCTGTGCCTTCGGAGTCGTTGTCTCGTTGGGCTTCAACATCATCAGGTCTTTTCTCTCCATCCAACTGCTGCTCAACAGATTTCGGCGCCTGGCCCCTCTTAAACACCGTCACGGCACCACCACCAGCATTCGCCTTCTGCAGCTCATTCCCAATACAAGTCAACACGACGAAGACGATCCACATCCCGATAATGATTCCGATATTTCGCCACAGGTGAGAACGCCTGTATGTATATGACGTCTCAATATACCTCGCCCCATCCACGTACGGCTGATTCGGCTGATTACCCTGCAGCGTACACCCCTGATACCCCGGCCTCGCCATCGGACCAGCAGGTACCAAAAAGCCCTCCGTACACTCAATCCTCAGATTATAAAACTCATTGGCCATCAGCGCCTCGAATCCGTACTGCACAGGATTAATCCAGCGCAGCCAACTGAGCCAGGGGCGCATCTTCTTCGGCGGAATCAGATACCCGGTATAAGTCAGAAGCGCTTGGATAGCCACACCTGTGAATCGTGTTGCAACGTCGAGGGAACTGGCGAATGCGCCGGCGGCCCGGAAGAAGGAGTACATTGATAGTGTGACGAGGAAGATGATGAGCCAGGAGATGAAGAATTGAGAGGGTGTCCGGGAGAGGTTGGACATGAAGTACACTACGAGCTCGAAGATGGAGACTTGGACTGCGACGAGAGGGAGGTCTATGACGACCTGGGCGATGGCATAGGCGGAGGGACGGTAAAAACTGAACGTGCGGTGTTTGAGGAGAATCGGTCTCGATGTAAATGCGGAAGTGAGCTCCGCGAGTGCGAGAAGCGCGTTGAAGAGGAGGAGGAAGAACATGACTCCGCCACGCTGAAAGACACCTTGTGATGTTTTGGGTAAGTCGTAGAATAGTGACCCGACGATGAGGCCTTGGAAGAGGATACCTCCCCATTTTCCGATCAGTGACTGGCGGTCTCCTAATATGACGAAGAATTGTCGGTTCGTGCAGGCCATGACCTGTTGTGGGAAGGTGAGTGTGTAGTTCTTCTTGGCCGTCTTCTTGCTCGTCGCCTGCTCTCTTGCCCTCCTCTGCTCTTCGACCGTGGACTCAAACTCCTCAATCTCCCTCCAATTCTGCTTCTCCGCATCACTGTTCCGGAAGGCCTCAGCGAAAGCTTCAGGAGTCATGGGTATCTTGCCCTCATAATCCTCCTTTACTTTTCGCTCATGCTCATCCGTAACTGAAGTCAAGAAATCAGCCGTCGTCCATCTCGCCGGCTTCGCAAAGCCAAGGTCTTCAAAGTACTTTGCCGCCCCGTTGGTGGGGCCATAATAACAGCATTTTCCCTCGTCCAACAGGATAACCTTATCGAACGCCTTGTACAATGACTCTCCAGCTTGATACAAAGCTACCGCTGTGGAAATCTTCGTCATATTCGTCAAAGTTCTGATCGACTTCACATATTCCAGTGCAGTCGAGGCATCCAGTCCTTTGGTAGAGTTATCCCACATCTGCGTCGAGGCCTTGGTGATCATGGCTTCAGCAATACTGACACGCTTTCGCTCTCCTCCGGAAACGCCGCGCACATTCTCGTTACCGACGAATGTCTTCATCGTATGCTCAATCCAGAACAGCTTCGAAACCGTCTTCAGGAACTCAGTAACATAGCCCTTTCTCGACTCGCCCTCAAGTCTTGACTCCTTTCCAGGCGTCCTTGTCTTGAGAGCAAATTCCAGCGTCCTCTTGACACTTAGAGTAGCATAATGAAGGTCGTCTTCCGGGTTGTACAGGACCTCGCCCCTGAACTCTTTTGCCATGGTCTCAGCCGAAACACCACCGTAGCACACACTTCCTTCTACGCTTTTGAATCCAGCTCTCTGATTACCGAGAACTTTCAAAAACGTCGAACACCCTGACCCTGGTCTTCCAAGCACTAAAATCATCTCGCCGGGTTTTATGACACCGCTGAAGTCGTCTATGATAATTTTAATCGGGGCCCCACCACTAGTCTTCCTATGGGGATTCAACAACTTCCCGAACTTCTCAAAAGGAGCAAGGAAGAAACCTCCCACAGTCGGCTGAACAGCAGCACCGAGGCCAACACCCTTAACAGTAAGATGTTTAAAGGTTACACCAACGTGTCGAGTCTTCTCTTCCTCGGAGTGCTCTTGACGGACTTTACCGAACATTTTGCTCATCATGCGGCTTATTTCTTCTTCTTCTTCTTCTTCTTCTGCATCACTGTCCGTATTAGATCTTGATCCAGATCTATCTCCGCTACGATGGACATTTTGTGAACGTCGGATGGAATGTGTCCGTGTCAGCACCACAGAAGGCTGCGTCCCTGATCTCTCCAACGACAGCACATCCATCTGACTCTCAGCCATCATAGAAGGCGTTCTCGGCCGTCCCAGCCCAGGGCCTTCTCTTCCGCTTGGGTAGCCATTGGTGTTTATCTGCTTCCCTTCCGGTTCTTGTGGGATGTAATCCCCATTCGCATCCTTCTTCCGTATCTTGGCATTATCAGACACTATTGGCGCATGGTCCATGTCGTCAACTGCTTGTTCGTATGGTGGTACGAGACTGCGAATGGCAGTCTGGGATGTGTCGGCATTGGCATTTAGGACTGGCGAGGGTATGAAAGCTTCGTCTGCTGGTGTGGCGTGGATGGGATGCGGTCTTGTCAACGGTGACTGGATCGTGCTGCCGATTAGGACTGAGTAACGCCGTGCTGTCTCTTGGATATCCACCGCTGTTGTGTGGTGGGCTTGCGCTGCCAGGATGCTCTCATTGTTGTTGGTGAACCCTCTGTCTTCTGCTTTTGGATGTTAGATGAGATTGTAATGGGTGAAGACTGGGTGATGTGACATACCGAGTACCTCGTCCATAGACTGCTGGCGCATCATCTTGGCTGTGATGCTCCTGTCAAACGGCAGCACGAAATATAGGCAAAAACATATCCCACGATGTCACTGTTACTGTCAACGGCTTCAATTATTTTTCATTTAATACCCATGTATCTGGCTAGGCCCAATCGAGCTGCCATGCGAACAAACAAAAAGTACCTGAGATAGTGGTGATGTAAGATATCTCGTCCCTACGTCACCATCTAGTCACTAGACTAGTTGAATGGAAGGAAGAAAGTGACAAACAGTGTTTTGCAACATTTCGGCCAAGTAGAGCTGAAAATTATTTTAAATCAAAAATAGAGAAGCTCCCAGCAGAAGCCTTGAGAAATATCTCGCTGCATTCTTAAAGCCGAGCTCAATGCGTTACGATGCATTCCCGACTTCACGATCTCGTCAATCGGGGCGTACCTGTCACCTTGGCGGATCGTCGCCTGCCAAACAGTTTCTTGCGGCGCTCGCATAAATTCCATTTGATAATGGCATCATGGCTGGAAATCCCATGCTGCTGCGATCGGAAAATACTCGGGTGCGGTAAGGTATTCCACGGTAAGACTAACTCGCGAAGATGGTAGTGCAAAGCGTGAGGCACGTTGTGCAGCACGCCGCGCGGGGTCAAAATGAAAGTAGTCTAGGGCGCAAGACGTCCTTTTAAGCTTCCGCCTGCCACCCCACACCCACCTGCCAACTTTGCCAGGTCTCCTCCATATTGGGAATTTAGCGCAGGAGCGATCCACAGCCAAATCCAAAAAATGAACAGAGGGGGATTCGAACCCCCGCATCTTACGATACGTGAATGCACTAGGCGTTATACTCGACCAGAAGTAATTGGATCACTTGAGTCACGCGCCTTAGACCGCTCGGCCATCTGTCCTGAATTGATATCTCCAAGCAATTGCCAAGAACTATAGTCTTAAAAATATTTCTTATGGAAGATGGGACGGCCCGGGAGTTCGTTTCTTCATTCTTCGCTCAAAGATTGAATGCCAAATATAGAAGCGACAACGATCACAACGTAATCTTACAATAGCAGTTTAGTTGCTAAAATCGCATCTTTGTTTAAACAACTGTTTGTGTCTCTCCAAAAAAAAGTACGAAGTAATTGGACCTCGTATGTTATGCGCAGTGTGGGATTTTTATCCAGACCATCTCATGTTTATATATTGCCAGTTGTCACACCTCTCCAAGAGAAATATCAAAACCCGTGCTGGTGTCAATAATCAGGACCCTATTACAATATCGGATTGAAATACCTTCTTCAATCCATTTCAGGCAGTAAGAGCACAGAGCGACCAAACTATGGCGGCATTCATATTTCTTCTGATTGCTAACCAGGCTTGCGTGCTCAGGGGCGCGCTAGGCAGTTTTGTTGGTATCGTGTAACTTCATCATACACGGCCGGAATCCACCAGCGTGTTTTATTTCTATATCCAGGCGAATCCGTTAGATTCTTGATAAGCCAACCGATACTTACTCAGAGGCCGGCTCATCCTTCAGCATGCCCAACTGCTTCATCCTATTCTTACTCAGCTTCTTCCCCGTCTTCGTGGTAAAAACTTCCTTCTCCTCTTTGTCCTCTTCAACTTGCTCAATCTTCTTCGGCTCCTCCTTACTAACCACCTCTTGTCCCTGCGCGAAAAGTCTCATCATCCCCCCTAGCGCCCCCTCCCTATCTTTCCACTCCTTCGCCCCCTCACAATTCCTAATCGCCTCCCTAACCTCGGCTAGCGTATTCTCAGCCTCCTCCGGCTCCGCCTTCCTCTTCTTCCGCTTGCCAACAAGCAAAATATCAACCCTATACCCCTTCCTCAAAAACCCCTTCAGCGTCTCCATCCTATGCTTCAAATCATTTCCATCAATCGCCCAGTTCAATTCCAAAGTTTTGAGCGTCAGCGCTGGATTAGCCTTCTTCTTCTTATCCTCCTTGCTCTTTCCCGCATTCGCTTTCGTTGGGCGGAACTTATCTGGCAAGAAATGGCTCACGGGCACAATTTTGCAGATCGGTAACGTTGGAAGTTGCTTGGTGGGTGAATCTGCCCATTCTCTTGATGGGTCAAATGCGCCTGCCACTTCAACATTTTCGGCGTCTATCTCGGTGAAGCCGCTGCGCTCTTCTGCTGAGAGCGCTTTGGATTTCTTTAGGCTGTGAGAGGAAAGTGTTTGGTAGTTTACTGAGTCTTCTGGCCCGAGTTTCTCGGAGTTTGGGGCCTCCCAGCGAGAGCGTATGCGGGGTGACGGGAGGGCGACGGTGATGAGGGAGTGGGTGGCGGAGTTTATGGATGAGAGGATTGAGGATGTGTTTGTGGGTGGAGATAGACGTCCGCTGTCTGAAACGAGATGGACTACTGGGTATCGATTGAGGATCTCTCCATCTTTTGGTAATATCTTTGGGTTCGTGGTCGCTTTCGGAGTGCTGGCGACGTATAAACTCCTACTCGAGTTGATAACTGGTTGGTGTGTCTGGATGGGAAGACGAAAGGTTGTGGTGTTTCCTGTGACGAAAATTCGACGCAATGCGGTCGCAGCATTGAAGGCGCACCGTGAGGTGCGTATTGTGGAGGACATTGAGACGGCACTGCGAAATGTACACAGTTGTATCTAAAGTGATGAAGCTCACAGCTAAGCTTGAGGGAGCTGTAGATAGCTGTCGATTATGTCATCAGCCTTGTGGTCGAGGCTGAGGATTGAGTATCCAAGTCTACCATCAACCTTGGCGGATACACAACAAGTTCGCACTGCTTCACGAAACTTCCTCGAGCTTGGGTAGTCTTGTGCGAGAATGGCAGCATCCTTCGCTGGCAAATATCTTGGCGGACTCAAATCTTCTGGTCAGCTTTTCGCTGCTACGCTCAAGACCCTCGCCCTCGGCCACATCCTCTGGGAGTACTTCTACGAGCCTGCTGCCGGATGGGGAGCTTCTATGCTCCCTACATTCCACGTTGTCGGCGACCAGATGATAACCGACAAACGTTATAAACTTGGTAGAGGGATACGGGTGGGAGATATCATCAGTTTCAATAGTGTGTACGAGCCAGGCGGGAAAGTTATCAAGAGGGTGATTGGGTTAGAGGGTGACTATGTGATGAGGGACACGCCGGAGGCGGGAAGCACCGCAATGATCCAGGTGAGTGCTGGAAGTACGGATATAGGTAGCGTGGTCGAGCTAACTGATTGGTACAGGTTCCTCGAGGTCATTGTTGGGTTGTGGGAGACAACATGAACGACTCGCTCGACTCGAGGCATTGGGGCCCTCTCCCAATGGCACTGATAAGGGGAAAGGTCATAAAGAAGGTTTTGCCCTGGAGTGAGAGAAAGTGGATCGAAAATGGATTGCACGAGGTGGATTGAGACCTGGCGACTTGCTGGTAGCAATCATGAGAGCATCGACTCAGGAGTCACATCGAAAGCTGGCATAGACCCTCAACAAGAAGCTTTGTGTTCAACCAATCTTGTGGTCTGCACCTTTCCGAAGGATACACAAGAGGCTGGTGCATTGTCCAGCTCAGTAATCCCTCCGCGACAGCTCCAGCGGCCCTGCAACAGGCACCGCCTCGACTAGGCGCTTGCAGGCTGTGTTCGAGGCACAGGGAGCTTTCAGAGCCAGACACAGTTCGTGTCTGAAAGTCAGAGTGCACAACCATGGCCTCGTTCGTGAAAAGAATGGAGACGCAGTCAGTGCGGACATATAAAGCGCACGGTGCGACAAAATAGAATGTGTCGGTGGCATAAGATAGTTTAGAGCTCCCTGCTTCAAAAAACCAGAAATCCCTAAGAGCGCATTATAAAAGGCTCCGCCGAGAAACAATAAACCAAAACTTGATTCCTCGAGTCCCATACAAAGGCCTGTGCAAAAGACGACCTGAACTCCGCACCGCCAGTCATCAGGAAAAGCGTTGCATTCACAATCACCACGGTGGAAGAATAGGAAGATACAAGTGTAGTTGGGAACATCCATTCATGATCTATCTAAAGGTCCTAATCCTAGAACGGAATATCGCGCCAAAGAGCCAATCACCATCTTTCTCTCCGTTACAATAAGAACTTAAAGATTGGTGGTCCGGGTTAAGGAGGGCAAAATGGCAACGCGCACGGGATGTGCATCATTCTGGCTTCAGTGTCCACACTCGCTCGTCCTGAGAGATGGAGACGGCGGGCTCTAGCTATAATGAAGAAGCGTGTCCGAGAGAAAAGACTTTCGAAGTCTACTCTTGCTTTGATCCCCCTGGTGGTTCCGTACAAAAGAAGATGGTTTGATACTTGGTCCTGTCACTCATGTGAGAGGTAGCGGACATACGTCCTTAAGAGATAGTGCTCGTGAGATGGCTGCGGTGCTAATGTTTTGGTTGAAGACTAAGAAGTGAGGATGCATTGGGGGAAATATATAGGATTTCAAACCGCGCTAAACATCGCTTGGCATGGTGGGGCGGCACGTGGTGATTGTGCCTGGCGATGATGCTTTATCGCCATGGGAGACTTCACGTCAAGCCGTCGCACCTCTCCAAGTAAACAGTGCAAGAATATTCATATCTATACAGAGAATTTAAGCGGGCAGCTAGGTGATACATCTCATAGCTTCATTGAGTTTATAAGACACCCCGATCTCTCTTCTGCAATCTTCCGTTGCCTGCTTATCGTTCGCATGGAGTCGCATTTGAACTCCGATCGCATCCTTTCCTCATCAACAACTTGCGATTCGTCGCACTGTCACAATCACTTTACTCTATCTCTCGCGCCCTACGTATAGTTATAACGACAATGGTAAGATCCCTTGCGAACGGAGCCTGAAGACTCAAACTAACTTCACCAGCCACCAAAGCGCAAAGCCGCCTCCGCCCCTTCAGAGCCTAAAGCCCGCCAATCCAAGCTCGCAAAAGAGAACAACATCTCCGCCTCCGAAGAATCCGAAATCCTAGAAGCATACAACCTCTTCTGCATCACCAACCCTGACGTCTCCACGCCCAAAGGCAAAGGCAAGGCCAAAGCCACCTCCACCTCCTCAACCGTCCTCCCCACTCGCGAAGTGCGACGCGCCCTAATAGCGCTGGGCTTAAAACCCAGTCCAGGGGAGATGAAAGACTTTCTCGAGATTCTAGATCCGGACGAAGAGGGCCATACAAGCTATGAGCAGTTTCTTGCCGTGGCGGCGCTGAAGATGAGGGCCAAAGATGGGGAGGAGGATCAGGAGGGAAGAGAAAAGGAGGTGGAGGAGGGGTTTAGGCTGTTTACGGATGGGGAGCGGATAACGATTAATGATTTGAAGAGGGTGGCGATGGTGTTGAAGGAGGATGTTGATGAGCAGTTGCTGAAGGATATGATTCTGGAAGCGAATGGTGGGGGAGGGCTCAGGGAGGGGGTTGATGTTGGGGCTTTTAAGGAGGTTATGGGGAGGGCGGGTGTTTTTAGGACGTAGTATGACGGCGGTTTCTCTGAAAAGACTATACGGAGTTCGGAGCTATGGCGTCGGGAGGCCGTAGGTGAGATGTGCCCTCGGCATTTGCACCCCATGGGAGAGGGATATGTGCCAGTTTTGCTGATTTGCCACGCAGCAATGTATCAAGCGGCTTTATCACGAATATGACATGACTTACAAGCACGTGATGTTTTCTGCGAGTTTTAGAGAATCATCAAGGCCAGGGTACTCAAAACGTAAGGCATCAGAATTGCTGATATCAAGTCAGGTATGTGCTCCTGCAACTGACCTGCCACGATGTGGTGTGGCTCAACTTCATAGGGTTGGCAGGGGCAGCCCGTTTCCTGTATGAAGGTAAACACAACCCTCTACTGCTTCGTCATTTGCAGGACGTTGACAGGTGCAAATCAGCGGGGTCTAACATGGAACTCCGAGCTTCGGTGTCCTTTCACGTCATCACCTCCACGCAATCCTCATTCTTCAACGTTTCATTTGCTACATTTAGGATATACTTAACCTGCACCTTCATACGCATCATCAGAATAGCCCTCAGTATCCCTACCCTGCAAACTGAATGGGGAGGAAGAAAGTCCGTCGCTCTGCTGGGCCGCCGGCGTCCAAGGTGTTTACTCTCCCTGATGTTTCGTTGCGGAGATATGTCATAGAACTAACGCGAATGCAGAAAAAGAGCGCGCAAAAGCCACAACCGGATGAGGACGAGCCACAACCAACCACAGAGCTGGGTACCCTGATGCACGATGACAGCGCGCACGAAGAGCCTGGCGACGTGTCTGCGCCTGGCGAGGCGAGCTCCGACGACTCACGGTCTGTGACACAGTCTGTGGTCGGAGAGGATATGATGGATGTGGCTCATGGAGCACCTGATGGGAAGAAGCATGTTAGGTTTGATCTGACTGCTACTGAGGGAGTCGAGATCGAGGATGAGCTGGATCGGGATGCTGAGCCGGAAATAGAGCCTGACGAGGAGAGGCAGAGGTGAGTAAGGCGGTGGTGGGACATGTCAAGGTCAAGTATAGGGTTAAGAGCAAGCTCGCAAGTGAAGGCGATGAAGAAGTCCGCACTGGCTCGTCGAAGGCGGATGGTGGAATGGGAAGTCGGCAGACTTCCGCCACCGAAGTCAACGCCAATCCTCAACCAAGAGATGCGGTAATGACCAGGTCAAAGACGAAGGCACAACTTAAGACACAGGACGTAAAGAAGGCCGTCCTTGATGCCTTATCGATGAATGAGGGCGACGAAGAACTCTTCGAGGCTGCTGGCGAAGAATCAGATGAAGTAGAGCTCGTTTTTGAGTTCCTTCCAGATGTGCCAATTCCCAGCATAGAATGGTCAGACGAAGAATACGTTCCGGTTGCCGACGTCTCCAATATCCCTATTCGGAGGAAACCCTACTGGCACGACTGCGAAGCTCTGCCGTGGGGTGAATATCACGACCTCAACCCGGAGTTCTTTTACAACGATGATGAAAACAGGGAAACGTGGATCTGGGTCGTTGCCAACATTGAGTCGTGTCGCCATCTCACGAACAAAGGAAAGTTCGTTATCCTCGACTTCTTCTACAACAGCTGGAGCGTCTGCATAGACTACTGGGTAAGGGCCGTGCGTGGAGGAACATCAAAGCCACCTCAGTCCTGACGCTTATGTGCGCCAGTGGTCCTGGTGTTATAGCTTTCTCTTCCAGTGGTGCGCACGCAGACACGACCCTATGGCCGACGCCTTCCACGGCAGAATAGTTGTGCGACGCTTGCGCGAAACGTATGTCCCTAAACAGAAGTCCGGCCTCACGATGTACGAGAACAGACTGCACTGGAACCGCTGCGAGGAACGAATCTATTGCCGGATCAAGAGGGCCTTACACCAACAGAAAAACGGCGTGAGCTCATGGCGGATGAAGCAAATTGGTGTGAAATCGTGAGCAGGCGATTAAAGGAGACGGCACAAGAAATTGCACACCTTGATGGACTGGTACAGGCCCTCCACTCGGCTTCCACTTTGGAACAACGCTGCATACGACGTATTGAGTCCGAGACCTGTCTGACGTCCGATGGTTGTATGGCAGCAATAGCTGCTGTCCATGAGTCCCGTAATTTTGCAAGTGGCTATCTCAGCCCGCATGGGCATGGTTGGCCGCAGCGCGTAGAGTGGTTGAAGAGCAGGCTTAATGATCGGAAGCCGAAGAAGGGGCCATTATTTCGTTGGTGAGCCTCGTCGGTAGCAGTGTGTACTTTGTGCTCTTCGTCACAGCTTATACTATACTGGATTACTCGTCGATGATTGGAAAAAGGGATATATAACTTTGCGGGATTTTAGTATTTGCTTCGCCTGGCATTGGACAACCTGTGACAGGTGGAGGATAGCGCTCGTTGGTTGGGTTTGAAGTATCGTCGGGTGGCCGAAGTTTGCAGCCCCCATCACTTTCCTTGCTTCAACAGTCTAACTGGTTTTGTTGCGCAGTGGTGGTAGACGTTGTCCGCCAGTTGTTCTTATTTCCGTTACATTGGACATCTGCCCCGAGTATCAGCGTGGGTTGTTTGGATAATATCTGGGTTTTGTTACCCTGGCTAGCGTTATTCAGCACATGTTTGAATTGATGATGAATTGAAAGTATCTTCAGGGCGTTTGTTGATGCCGCTTGCTTGTACTTGAGTGCTTCTTGTTATCACAAGTTTGTTAATTGCCCATTTAGGCAGCTCCAGAGCGTTTATATGCGACTCGACATTGTGGTTGCCGCCGTTTGTAGCTCCATTGGCTAATCAGTTAGCGACGGCGATTATAAGTCATGTAGTAAATATCCTTCTGAATATCGCTCTGTCGCGGTGAAATCGCGCCACCATGGCCACATTATACGCCAAGGCCTTACTCTCCACAACTTACCACAGAACTCAGGGACATCCCTCATCCAGCGAGGAGGATGTCTTGAAGTTCTTCGCCAATTAGGTATGTCGTTCTGCTCATTCGAACCCCGGCGCGATACTGTTTCTTTTCACAGGTCATTAACTTCATCAAAAGGTTGAGGCCAATCCGCGCTTCGGCAGCGTTCTTTAGTCCGCCTCGCCGATGACACGGAGCTTATGCGAGTTTGGTGCGGCCTGAATGCCCATGGCCTACTTGAAAGGTTGCGGAGGCGTTACATACCCGGCGTTCAAACTCTTGTGTTTCGTGCTGGATTTGTACAGGAGTAGGTTGGGGGCTATAATACCAGGCAGTCAATACTGCCAATACACAAATACACCAGAAAACACACTAACAATAAACACCAATGCGCATATAGTGATGAGATTCTCTCGCTACCTACACAGCAACACCTCCCATCTTAACCTCTGAAGTTATTCTTCATCTCCCTCAACTTCTCCATAACCCCCTCCGCACTCTTCTCCCCCGTATTCTGCTGGATCTCAGCATCCCCAAGCATCATAAACACATTATGCTTCCTCTCCTCTCCCATCGTCCATCTCCCCGTCGTAACCTCATTAGCAGTCGAATAATCCAGCAACTCCCTCACCTCGGGCTTACTCGAAACCGAGACCGCAAACTTGGCATTCGACTTGGTATACTCGTGTCCCGGATAGATCCTAGTATCGTCTGGCAAAGCACCAAGGGCCTTGTTAAGCGCGGCATCCATCTCCTTAGCCGTGCCCTCGAAGAACCTCCCACAACCACCAGAGAACAACGTATCGCCAGCAAACACCGCAGAGTTAGTTCTCTGGCTCAAAGGATCAGATGGTGTGCCAGTCGCTGGAGAAGAGTCGGTAAAATGCCAGCAGATCGAGTCCTGGGTGTGGCAGGGCGTATGCAGGGCCTTGACGGAGATGGAGCCGAAGGAGAAGGATTGGCCGTGGGGAATGGTCTGGGTGACTGCCTCGGAGTCTTTGCCTGCGATTACGGGGAGCTTCTCGCCGTTGGAGGCTTTGAATTGGGACAGGAGGGTCGTGTTGCCGCCGGCGTGGTCGCCGTGGTGGTGCGTGTTCATGATTGCCGTGAGCTTGGCGACGCCGTTTTTCAATATTGGCGTTAGGACTGGGAGAACACTGCAATATGTTAGAGAACGAATTGTATCTTTGGGGCGGTGAAACAGACTCAGAAGGATATGCTGGATCAATTATCACGGCGTCCTTGGTATTCTCATCTGTCACGATGTAGGCAAAGTTGTCGCCCTTTCCCCAGGCTAGGTAACATCAGTATGAGACCAAAAAACCTGCAGAAACTTGAGTTCATGGATAAACCTTTATCAATTGGGCAACATACACATCTTAATCGGCTTGATATGCATCTTTCTGGTTGTTGTCTTCTGCTTACATGTCAGCTTCGGACGTTCTATGTAGCTGTATCCAACACAGTGTAATGGTAGATAGATCTCACATATACTGATAACTGTCTTAATGGTGTGGATACAGCTGGACGAAGTTTCAAAAATGAATTCATGAGGCAGTGTTGTGTTTAAAGTTTCAATTGGTATAAATCTCCCGACGTCTCTTCCCCCTCACCAACGTCATCTCGAGCTTAGCAAGCCGCTTATCTTATCGCACTGAAGTAGCACGTGACGTCGTTTTCTTCCTCCATGTGCCACATCTCTGACTAGCTTAAGGGCACCTCTATACTTCTCCACGTCCTTTTCATGCTGCTTCGCATATTTGACGATAATTTCCTCTCGTGAGACCAGCCTCTGCCTGATTATACATCCCGACGGACGAATTCAATGCACCTCCGATCTAGTCAAAAGTCCTCCCCACGCGTACCCAAGTGCGCCAGCCATCCCCTCTAACTCCATAGGTTTTACAAACAAGCTCTGAACTCCATTGCCATGTTCGTTCTTCACTCCTCCTCATCATCATACATCTCATTCTTCTTCTCATCCCTGTCGTGAGCCCATCTCTGAAGGACTGGGACGGAAGATGGTGGAACGATACCAGTCTCGGTCAAGACCGAACTTATGTACTCGGCTGGGGTAGCATCGTGCATGATATTCAAGACCTGAAGTCCCTTGGCATCGCGCCAGCCTGGAAACTCGAGCTCATCTGGATCGGCGACCTCGTTGACGACAATCGAATCAAGCGCGACCTTATCCGTGCACTTAACAACCTCACAAAGAACAATGACTGGGATCGCCAAATCCTTAGCCTCCATAGCAACCTGAGAAGTGCCTACACGAGAGTACAAGACACCGTTAGACATCATGGCGTGAGCTCCCAAGAAGACCTTAGTAGCGTTCTTCATGCAATGTCCCAGTCCGTTCATATAACAGTACTTGACATCGATACCCAAGTTGATCAAGGACTTAGCCATAGCCTTGCCTTCAAACAGTGGTCTCGAGTCCACAACCACGACGCTGAACTTCTTTCCATCCGCCTTGGCCTTTGCGAGCGCAAGCTGGACCGAGTTGGACTTTGCGTATGTGAGGATAACATCTCCGTTGTTGATGCAGAGCTCAGTAGCAAGCTGGGCGATGGCGTGGCCGGCGGCGGTGACGCGCTCGCGAAGGAAGTCGTCGATGGCTCTGCACAGGTTGGCCTTGGCATCCATGTCCTCCTCATCTGGGTCGATCTTTGCTATTTGGAGCTTGAGCCAGCGGACGGCGTTACCCATGGAGACGGAGAGTGGGCGACAGGCGATCAGGTAGTCGATTTGTGGGGAGAGGACGTGGGAGAGGAAATGGCGTGTGAAGGTGGCTCCTCCTGGAGTGTTGTAATCTTCGATAACCTAAACACCACACGTTAGCTGAGTCCGTCGAAACCAATGTGTCTGAGCGCTTACTCTCTGAAAAGCCTGCATCATAGCGACAAGACGCGCAGTGCTACCACAGACGATATAAGTTCTCATCTGCTGTCCCAATGCCTGAACAGCTGGGTGAACGTCCTTCCATCCTGCGACAGTAGTTGCGCGCTTCTTGTACAGGTGTCTAAACAGCTCAACGGTCTTATCCTCAACCTTCGGCTTTGGCTCCTCGACCCATGGCTTCTTCTCATCGACCTTCTTCTTCTGCTGCGGCGACAAGTCCTTAACAGTCGAAGCCGTGCGCTTGTGTCCCTGAGCACCGCCCTTCTTCGAAGGGTCGCTTACTGGCTTGCCAGATCCGTGTGCGACAGTCGCTTGCTCGCCAGCTGCTGGTGGGCCGGTCTTCTGAACTGAGCCAGCTGGTCTTTGAGAGATGACAGCTGCGCGCTTTGCCGCCTTCTCGGCCTTCTTTGCTGCTTTCAATGCTACGCCGGCGAGTGGAGCTGCGTCCCCTGCTGGAGCTGCAGCGTCTGGCTTTGCGACACCATTTGCTTTCTTGTTCTCTTTTCCGACTGTTGGTGGGCTAGCTGCTGTTGGCTGGAACGGCGGGCCAGCCTCTGGGACTACATCTGAAGACGGCATTTTGATTTGCTCGCGACGAGCGTTGTTATAGGTTCAGTCGGAGTTTTGTGCTTTGTTTTCGCACAATTGATGTCGTTGAGTATCGTGGTGCGGTGCGCAGGCGCGTTGCGACGGAAATAAGCTGGAAGAGTCACACTTTTGTGAAACTGATCGTGGCTGTATTCTAATGGACGACGTCGATGAAATCTTGCAGATCTAGTACTGTTGCGAGTATGGGAGTAGATCAATGACACGGAATGTCAAGATAAGCTTGGTCGAAATTATTCTTGTTGTTATCCAGTTCGCTATTGTCTAAATGCGTCAGTGAAACAGAACTGTATTGCGCGATAAGCGCGAAATCGCGATAATGATTGTGCCGCACACAGCCGCCTTAAAGTTGAGGCGCCAACGGACCAATGAGGACATTATGTTTGTCGGGTATCAAAATAGCTCCTATTAGCATTTCAAGCATTTGATAGGCTGTATGGCATTTTTTAAACAATAATATGGATACTATGTATCTGGAACGAGAGCTGGTTAGTCCTCCATGTGCCGGCTAATGCTCACTTCTTCAGGAAGTACTCATACGTAGACTTCGATCACAGTACTGCTAAACCTCCATATTGCCCCGGTCACAGTTTGCACGAATCTGGCCCAGCTAAGCTACTTTTGAGTGCTTTGTTTATGTCTTTTTCATTTCTTTCTTCGATGCCGGGAATCCCCCCCATATGTACATCAACTCTACTCCTTCCACGGGTTTCCTCCCCTGTGGCCGCTCTAAACTTCACAAATGGTCTTCGCTGCCGAGCATTCGATAAACTTAAATCTCGTGTATCGTTTTGGTGTGGCTGGGTCGGTATGCGTCACTATCCGGTATGGTATCGTATCCGCTCAAGCTTTACAACTCTCCAGCAGCCTCACGCTCAGCTCTGCGAGCGCGCTTCTCCAACAAAGACTCCCTTCTTGCGGAAAGAATAGTCTGCTGTCTCTCCTGGACACCGCCTAACCAGTAACCGAAAGAAGCGCCAACCCCAGCGAAGATTGGGTAGCCGGCGAGGGAGCTTTTGTTGAAGAATGGGCGCATCTCAATGCCCAATTGCCAGGCGCGGACGGCGAGACCTGTAAATAAATACATTAGCAGCTGTTCCAAGTTTGTAAACAATCATGACAAGAGCTTGCGAATGATTGGGTACATCGTGAACATACCGAAGCCTCCCCAGAAGAGAACCTTGGTGACCATTGTGAAAGTTATGTATATGGGATTTGCGGAGGATGTCTATATGATTTGCGACTCTTCGTGAGCTAGACTGTCGAGTCTTCAATGGCTGGTTCTGACCGTTACACTGGTTGTCGTACTGACGACTTCTGTTGCTCTGGGGTGTCGTTGGGCTTGCCGGCGCTGTAGATTGGCCGAGCTCCGGAAGGAAGGCGCGGCTATCCTTATCGCAGCTTATCGTAACTTCTATCGCGTCGCAAACAGCGCTTCCCTCAAGGTTACGACACTACTTTCACAAAATCATGGAATTCGTATAAAAGTGGCAAAGATATATTTTATCATGGCTGATACGGAATCACACCCGTCGGTCAAGGACGTCGCAATGACGGACGCCACATCCAAACCAGCAGTCATCCTCAACCCAAGAAAGAAGATCAAGACCTCGGAGCTCCCATTGTCGTCTGCAACGCGCACAGCGATTGAGCAACTATCACATAGGTTCAAGAAGAAGGGCGGTTACGATGCGATACGCAAGCAAGTCTGGGTTCAACTCGAAGGCAGCGAATTCGAGCACGACCTTGTCCAGCGCGTCAAGCATAGAGCGATCGAGGAGCTCGAGAGAGATCCAACTTTGCTGTCTGCTGGACGCAAGAAGTCGGCAATCCTGATTGAAGGAGCACTCGAACGAAGCGACATCTATCAGACTGCTGAAGCTCATATCAGAGAGCTGTTGAAGACACAACACATTAGTGCTATCGAGGAAGGTGTCAGGGCACTCAGAGTGGCTGAGGTGGGCGAAGAACAAGCTGCACTCGAGCGTGAGAAGGGAAGCAAAACAGACGGAGACTATGCGAGGGAAGCCGCCGAGCGCCGTGCTGAACGCGAGCGCATTAGACACGAAGAACTGGAGAAGGAGCGCCAACTCGAGGAAGAGAAATACAGAAAGGAGAAAGAGGCTCGTGAGGAACGCCGCAGGGCCGACGATGAGCGCCGCCGACAAGAACGTGAAGCCGATAGAAAGCGGAGGGCAGCGAAAGAACAATCACAAGCTGCTGTAGTAAACGGCGAGCCTGTCCGCGAGCGCGTCTCGAGATTTGACGATCGTGGCACAGGTGGACGCGGTGGTAGCCGTGGCACCAGTCGTCATGAGAGCTGTGGTGGGCGCAAGGGAAGCCTCGATGATCGTCCAGTCGGACGTGGTGATAGTCGTGGTGGTCGTGGAACTAGCCGTGGAAACAGCCGTGGCAGAAGTGGACGCCAGCGAAGCTATACACCGGACATCAGAGACGCACCTCGCGCACCTCGACTGGCGGAGGCACTCAGCAAGGAGGAAATCGAGCGCCATGAACATGAAGCACTTGAGCATCTACTCAGGGCCGAAACCAAGACGTCAAGACCAAGACATATGGCCGAGCCAGAAGTTGACGAGGCTTTAGTGCCACCACCGAGAAAAGTAACGACGACATCAGCTATCAAGCCAATCGACCGCGACCCACCAACAAGGCCCAAAAGAGATGAGCCGAACTTCAGAAAACAGGGGCCTGCACTGGCCGCCGCACATATTCGCAACACATCACAAGCTGAAACCAAGTCCGATGACAGACACAAATATGACAAGCATCGTGAACGCAGCAGAGATCGCGATTTCCGCCGTGGCAGCAGAGATAGAGATAGAGATATTCGTCCAGGTCGCGACAGTCGTGATCGTCGCGACTATAAGCCAAGGAGCAGAAGCAAGGAGGGTCGCCGCCGTGATGATAGATACGACGACCGTCGCTCGAGCTACCGCGATTCGAAGTATCGTGATTCTCGCACGGACTCCCGGACAGACGATAGGGAGCCTCGTAAGCGTGGCCCTTCGCCACCTAAAGAGCCAAAGAATATCATAGGTCCAACTCCGATTGATCCAGCGCGCGACCCAGTATTATCTGCTGTCTCCGGTAGTGAACAAGCACAGATTGGTCGTCGCTTCGTCAACCGTGACGCCGAGGAGAAGAAACTGATTGAGATTCGTACTCGAGAAGCAGAAGCCAAGGCGTTCCTGGCTCAGAGAACAGAAGCTATTGCGAAAGGACTACCACTTCCCAGAGACGATAGTGCAGGCAGACCAAGATTCGGCAGCAGCGGCTCACTGAATGCGCCAATTTTAGGTAGTGGCTTTTCCAGACCGCGCTGGGGACCTCATGCGGATGAATGGGGTGAGAGAGATAGGAAGAGGGACGTTGAAATTGCTGGCTTTGGGACACCGCCAACGCGCCTCAAGGACTTTAGTGATAGAGAGAGGGACACCTGGGATGTGGGACCAAGCACTAGACCGTCGGGTGATAGGTCAGGCCCAAGGTCTGGAAGCACAAGGAGAGATAGGACGCCGATCGGCCCCAAGAGAGAGAGTTCGGCTAGTATTGTCAACTCGACCATATCGACAGAACCGAGGGAGGATAAGGACAGGGGAGATAGTGGAGTTCCGCCGGTGACGAGGGACCAGAGAGGGGAGAGCGCAGAAGCGGGAGAGATCAGACCTGACGCAGACATAATATCTCCAACCAAATCTACCCACTCCACAAGGAGAAGGTCGAGGAGCAGAAGCAAAGGCAGGAGACGAGATGACAGACCAAGCGAGCGTCGCGATGATCGTGGTTGGCGAAGAGACGACAAGTATGAGAGGGATGATAGAAATGATAGAGATAAAGATAGGAGGGGTGATAAGAGACTGAGCAGCAGAGACAGGGATCGTGAGAAGAGGTATAGGCCGAGTAGTAGAGACAGGGATCGTGAGAAGAGGTATAGGCAGAGTAGTAGAGACAGGAGGACGAGTGACAGGCCGAGAGATGGGCCACGAACTTATGGGAGACGCTGATGCTGAGCTTGTAGTGTGTTCGAGGAAAGATGGAACGGCGCTTGGAAGAGTGGGCGTTGTGATGAACTAGATCCGCAAAGCTCGAGGGCAGACGGCGGTACGGGGGAGGATGCATTTGTGGCCAAGTAAAGTGTTGGAGGAATGAGAATCTGGGATGGGGAGGTTGGTGGTAGTAGTCTGGACAGGGTCACGGTCTGCATAAGCACCGCTTGCAGACCGCGGGTAACCCTGTATACTTAATCAAGGGGATAAAGATTGATCGGTATTTTTATGAAGAACGCTCGACCATGCAAAGGGCCGGACAAGGAGTTTGCTTTGTATGATAAAGGCCATCCGGGCGAGATGATCAATGTGGGGTCGAGTTACACCATGGAGTTAAAGAGTTTCCTGCTGCCGGTATCGGAATACGTGCATCCGGTCTCAGATGCAACTACTGTAGGATTATATCGCGTAAAAGGATGAGAGCCTTCAGCCGATAGATGACATATGCCATAGTAATGGATAACGGTATTTGCAGCAAGTGTTCATGCTTCACGTGAGCCTATTGCAGCTTAACTACCTTTTAACTTTAGCATTGCAAGCTGACTAGCTGAGCGTGGTGGTCTGTGTTTTCGATTTATGACTCGATTAAAATAGGGAGTGACGACTTGAAGGATCAATCGTGTTCCCTCCACCCGCTCAGAGCAAAATTGGTAAATTGCTGCCGCATTTTAACCAATTAAACCGTAATTGATCCTTCTTTCTCCCGTTCCATTTGGTCAACCTTGTGATTTTAATGCCTGATACAGTGGCCCACGAGCGACGTGTTCAGTGAACAGCTCGATCTTTGGGAGATCTACTGGCACATGGCCGACGTAGGCGGTCTGTCTCTCACCTAATCACTTAAACTCGCGGTCGAAGTGATCTTAAGCCTGTTTCCGACGCAAAAACTAAACTTTATTCCGTGTACCCGACCATTTGCAGTGGTGACAAAAGCCGCCGCGCGTCCGCCATTCTCACAACCTCCATGCTGTCAAGGTCAGGATACACTGCACCTTAGTATTTGAGATGCATGAAGTGTTGTGTGATACGAAGTTGTTGTAGCTACTGTTGTCATTGATTTGGAACTTCGGTGAACGTTGACAACTCAGCGTGGCTGCTGAGATACAGTCCCAAATCAGACGGCTCAAGTTGCTAATACCAACCAGTTCATTTATACTTTCGCACCACACGACACCATATCCCCAAAAAAGAAACATGGTGTTTAGAAATCAACCTCCTTCAATCTCCTTTTATTCTATTCCATTCAAAACCCTCAAATATTACCCCTTCCGCCCGCCCTGGTACAACAACACCAAGCGGCTTTAGCTCACTTGGGAGAGCGCCAGACTGAAGTCCACTTCATTCCTCACAGCCCCATCTAAGGTTCCACCAAGGATAGAGTTGTTAGCTATCTGGAGGCACTGTGTTCGATCCACAGAAGCCGCATGTCTGCGGGTTCAGGACCACCTGAACCAAGAACACTATTTTTGAAGTTTCACCGCGGGGGTTTGTGGGGAAGTGGTGGATCCACAGGTGGGCTCTGGAGGCACTGCGAATTTTCCTCGACTTCTATAGCCCGTTGTTAGAGCGATGGACATGTACTCTAGATAGGGGATGCTCTTCCAGCCGCTGCGGGAGGGCCAGACGGAGAGACGAATGGGAATGTGCGATGACGATTTTCATGAGGGCGTTGTGACAAAGGATTGCAGAAGCCATCACGCTGAGCGTGTGGAAGCAAAACATAGACAGTTAAACACGACCTAAGGAAACGACAATTGGGGCTTCCAACCTCGTTCATTCATTATAATACATTCTGATTTATACTTTATCTTTGTTTTGGTACATGAGGTTCAGAGAGGAGGTACTGAGCGAATGGCAAAACTCCTTCCCTCTTTTTGCCAGGAAATGCCAAGTTATACAACGCTATCCCGCACCCCAGATCTTACAAATTCCCCAGCTCCCTTTCACTCTTTAAATTTTGTTCATCTTTACACAACTCCCAAATATCGATACCCTTACTTGAGGATCTGGGTGATAAGACCAGTGGCGACAGTGCGTCCACCCTCACGAACGTTGAAGCGCATACCTGGCTCGATGGCCAAAGCAGTGTGGAGCTCGCAGGCCATCTCGACGTTGTCACCTGGCATGACAATCTTGTGGGCCGCATCCTCGGTACCCTCTGGCCAGGTAAGAGTAGACGGCTCATCAGCGGTACGGATGAACAACTGTGGGCGGTAGTTCTCTCCGAAGCCGGTGTGGCGCCCACCCTCTTCCTTGGACAAAACGTACATGGAGGTCATGAATTTCTTGTGGGCCTTCTGGGATCCTGGAGCGGCAATAACCATTCCACGGTGGACATCCTCACGTTTGACACCGCGGAGGAGGAGACCGGAGTTATCGCCGGCGCGGGACTCGTCGCAGGACTTGTGGAAGGTCTCGATATCGGTGACCTTGGTCTTGATGGTGTCGGCTCCCTTTCCAACGATCTCAACCTCGGAATCCTTCTTGAGGGTTCCGCGCTCAACACGGCCGGAAACGACGGTTCCACGACCTGGGATGGAGAAAACATCCTCAACGGACATCAAGAAAGGCTTCTCGAGGTCACGCTGTGGGGTTGGGATCCACTCATCAACAGCCTTCATGAGCTCATCAATCTTGGACTCTCCAAGCTCTGGGCGGCGGCCCTCAAGAGCGCAAAGGGCGGAACCCATGACAATTGGGGTCTCGTCACCCTCGAAACCGTAGGAAGAGAGAAGCTCGCGCATCTCCATCTCGACGAGCTCCAACATCTCTGGGTCCTCAAGGGCATCGACCTTGTTGACGAAGACGACGATCTTCTGGACACCGACCTGGCGGGCGAGCAACAAGTGCTCACGGGTCTGTGGCATCTGTCCGTCGGAGGCGGCGACGACAATGATGGATCCGTCCATGTTGGCGGCACCAGTAATCATGTTCTTAATGTAATCGGCGTGACCTGGACAGTCGACGTGGGAGTAGTGACGGCTGTCGGTGGCGTACTCGACGTGGGCGGTGGAGATGGTAATACCACGCTTGCGCTCTTCTGGAGCCTTGTCAATGGCACCGTAGTCGCGGAAAGAAGCAAGGCCCTTCTCGGCCTGACGCTTGGTGATGGCAGCAGTAAGGGTGGTCTGATACGGTCAGTTTCTGTGCTCGAAGTGTTCGTGAGACCTTGGTGTCTATTCTACCTTTCCGTGATCGACATGGCCGATGGTACCTATCAAACTGGTTAGTCTTTGCATTCTTAACAATATAAGCAGCCGATTGAGACTTACCAACGTTCACATGTGGCTTGGTACGCTCGAACGCAGCGGCGTATGCGCGCATGGCCTCAACACCGTTGCGGCGCTGCATGGCCTGCTGGAGCGGAGTGACAACATTGCCGTTGGCAACAGCGCGAGCTGTGCGCAAGAATGGAGTAATGGATCTGGCGAAAACCATCTTGACCCTGTCGAAATGAATGAAGGGAGGAGGAGGAGTTGTGATGAGAGATGAGCTGAGATGAGCTGATCTGAACCTGGATTCGAGGACGACCCGGCTGTACCTCAGTTTAAAATTCTTAGCCCCCGGACGCCTCGCGTGTGGTTGGTCACGTGCGTGATTGCTTCAACGACAATCTGGTTGGCTGTATTCCTATCCGGCATAACACTCAACACTAGAAACTTACAAAAGCGATTTCCATATGTCGGGCTCATAATGACTTAACTAGCTTTGCTCTAGTCTCATTTTCATTAAGCTTGCCCCAATACTGTATAAAGGCTCCTACGTAACGTTATGCGCCAAGATCCACCAAGGTACTCATGAGGGCGATCGTACTGCTGGAAAGATAGGGGACAACAAATATTATTTTGATTGAATTTGGCAGTGAATACTGCATGGGCTATCGATCGTCCCCTCAATGCTCTACCGACTTCTTGAGCGCTACTTCTCGCCACCACCCGCATCTTGACACCCGCGAGTCAAGCTTCACTGCCAGTGGCGGCAGCCTTCCACCTGGGTCCAAGATGGTCTGAGATAAGCTTACTGAGGAGGTAAGAGTGTGCTACTCGTCAGCAAGAGACACTTGTAAACGGCTCTGCGACCAGGATCCCTGTACTCTTGCCTGGCCTATTTTCTAGCATGACTTCGAAGCTTCTCTCAAGTCTCCTTCACAACCTCAATCTTCGCGGTATTCCTCTCCTCCTCTGCTCCCTTTAGCTTGTTCATAACACCCATCCCCTCATCCTCACTCTGTTCACTCTCGCTACTACTATCATCACTCCCCTTTTCCTCCAGCACTCCAAGCCCAAGATTCATCTCAATATACTGCCTCCTTTCCTTCCTCTCCTTCCCCAACCTTTTCCTTTCCCGCGCGTCAGCCATCTCCTCATCCCCATCACTATCCCCATCATCATCATTAGATTTGTCATCGGAACTTCCACTACTGCTCGTCTCATCATCATCAATCTCCATCCTTCTTTGCTTCAGTGTCCCTAACCTTCTCTCTTCCTCCAGTTCCTTGTTGGCAACCTCCATCTGCTTTAAGAAATCTGGCAAAGTGCCCAAACTACCCATTACGGAACTTTGCGCTCTGAGGGCCGCGAAGTCGAATTTGGGTTTTTGGATTGCTGCGCGGACGTTGGTTACGGCCTCATCTGGGCCTTGCGAAGTTGAGGCCGTTGAACGCGCATTTGGTGATGGACCTTTGGGCCGTGAAGTTAAGGTGGATGATAGTGCTGATGGGCTTGGTGAAAATTCTGGCTCTTCTGATCCAGACCTTTTGATGTTGTTTATTGGTCCTCCATTGTTTATGGTGACGAGGCGTTCCAGCGCTTTTTTGGTGATGGTTGGCTTGTCACGTTTTAGGGTCTTTTTGTTTATGCGTTTGTCGGCCGCCATCGTGTATAAGTGGTGGTTGGGCTTGAGTATACGCAAAATATGCCGATGAGCAGGCGGAATGCTTGTATCCGTCCGTGTCTTGTAGAACTCGTTGAGTTACGGTTGTCTGGTGTGGATGGTAGCTGGCGCAAATTCGTCGCAAAAGTGGGTGAAAATTTGTTGACGACTTAAGTTGAAGTGGAATGATGAGAACAACTGCCGAGGTTGGATATGAGACGAAGTAAGATGAGATGCGAACAAGACAAGGATATAAAATTTAAATGCTAGATGTCGCAAACTGCAAAAGTAGAAGTGATGAAGTAAAGACGCCCGCCGGGTCACATCTAAATTTCTTATCGATATCGGAGTTTCCGTTGCTCGCCGAATACGTCCCCAGTCCAATTAGGGCCGCAGGACGCGGCACTCGGCGTGTTTCAATCGTCCCAAAAGTTTAGTGCCCGTTTGCTTAGCGCCAATCACTGCGGCATGTGGATCTGCCGCCTGCGACCCCTTATCGGTTCCCCGCCATCTTCAAACACATCACCTCAAAGAAAGCATTAATGCAAATGCAGTTTATGCCTTACCTTTGCGTACAGAAACATATTTTAACGATCTCTTTGACAATAATGCACTTTACATCTTCTATCTCTTCACCATCTCTTCACCATCTCTTCTGATTATCATCTCTGGAACTCCACGCTTTGGCCTGAAATCTCCCTAGTGACTGTTGGATAATTTTATCTAGATCTTTAGACTCCCCCCAGGACTCTCACGATGTCATTAAGACAGTCCGGTATCTCTTCGCCATTGTCGCAAAGCTACTCAGCAGAGGACTCGGATATGGCCGCTCCAGTCGACGACAATAATGGAACAGCGTTGAGTAGTAGAGACCCTAACTCCATCGCAAGCTCTGACGCTGCGTCTGCTGCAGCCCGCAGGGAAGCCAGTAAGAAGATGTTCGATGCGACAGCCCGGCGCATGAAGGCACCTCCAGTGGAAGCGAATGGTGCCTCTCATGACCAACAGGTTGCTGAGAAGCCAGAGGTCCACGACTTCCATAATAACTGGGATGTCTTCATTGACCCGTAAGCCAACCAGTTTCATCCTATCATATTTGCACTTCGAAGTACTTTCGAAACTTCGCTGTGAACTGAATATTGAGGTCAAAGAAAGATGAAACTAACTTCCTGCAGAGGACAACCCAAAGACGCCCCCTCCTCCACAACAACACTAACCCCACTCATCACCAAAATCAGCACCGACAAGTCCTTCTTCCAATACCACAATAACGTCCCACTCTCCTCCATGCGCACCGGCCAGTCCATCTACCTCTTCAAACACGGCTTCGTCCCTCGCTGGGAAGACAAGCGCTGTATCTCCGGCGGCTCCTGGACATTTTCCGTGCACGAGTCCCTCGGCCCGGATTCGTTCCTCAAAGTGCAGTTACTTGCGGTGGGGGAACAGCTGGAGGGGTTATGGAGAAGGGGGATATGCTGTGTGGGGTTGGGCTCAGTGTGGGGTGGAAGACGCATAAGGTTAGTGTTTGGCATCGGAATTGTGAGAGTAAGGGGAGGGATGCTATCAGGGAGTTTGTACTGCAAGAGGTGTTTGATGAGGTCAAGACGAAGGGCGAGCCGTATTATCGGACGAACAAGGGGCAGTTGGAGAGGAGAGGACTGCCGATACCTGCTTATGGTGAAGCTGACAAACAGGGTTCGGTGGAGAAATAGAGGATGGCAGGATAAGGCAGGATAAGGCAGGATAAGGCAGGATAAGGCGTGGAGGAATGGAGTAAGGATACAAGGCAGAAGCGACTATGCTGATACATACACAAGACGAGTCACGAATAGAACTATGAGCATGATAAGTCCCGAACCATAAATATACCCAACCTGAACTCCACAATCCCATTCCCATGCTCACACGCTTGGATCTCATCGCTATGTCGTACGGAAAGACGAAAGTCCGATGGTAACCCACCGATTAGCACTAGACCGACCTATGCCAGCAAACCAAACATCTCCTCTCAAAACCTCAATCCGGCCACACCCCCACGTTTTCCAATCTCCAGAACCCGTCCATTAGCCCTCTGTCCCCGTCTACTAAAGTCATGCATTGCTGCCTTGCCTGCATCTGTGAGGAACGTTTGCGTTGTGATGAGGGTGTGGACTGTGTTGATAGACGGCGAACTGATTCGGCGGCAAGGTGCACGGCTTGGGTGTGGAAGGCTGTGATGTCCCGCGCTGTGGTGTCCCGCGCTGTGATGCGGAGAGTAATAAACCCGGCAGTCAGACTAGCGGTGGGACTCCTATAATTGGGGCTCAGGTTGGCATAAGTACGAATAAGGAAGTTTGCTTCTGGGAACAGGTCGATGTTGAATGGTTGTTGATGGAGTTGATATTGAGGAACTGGCTGTTGATAGATTGGTTGTTGGTGAACTGGTTGACGAGGCGGCTGAGCAAGCTGGCCTAGGACTACTCCGCGCCCGAGTTCGACATAGTTTGATCGCTTGAGGGCTCGTGGTTCTGTGTCTGCGCCGTCTACTTGGGCGTGGGCGCGCTTTGGAGGGGCTCCATATACCGCCGCTCCGAGATGTTCGGTGTATTCATGGTTGGCATGAGAAGCGGTCGCTGAGAAACCGGTTGCCTGATGTTGAATAGACTGGGCCTAGGAATTTGACGATCATTGTAGTGCATATTCCTAATACCAGGCTGTCTATTGTTGCTGGTGTTCGCTGGACTCAGGAACGTGCGGTACATACGAGCTATGTCTCACAACATAGGGGTAAACTGCCTTTGCCTATCTTGAGTGCCAGTCCTATGGGCCTGTTGCGGAGCCAATGTGACTTTGGGAGTACTTGATGGAGCCGGAGCAGTACATCCAATCTGGCCTTGGTAGTACTGGGCCGCTGGATGATTTGGGTTCCGTTTGTAGTACCCCTGGATGCGCTTCGTCTGAGCTTGCATAGCATTCGATATCGTTTTGTATATAGCTGATGGAATTGCAACGCCGCGATCATCCTCACCCATTGGAGCTCATAACTCCAGGAGCACCATTCCTAAAGGGAACGCATAAAGAGCGTTGCTTAAGGGCACCATAGTTGACGGCCTGTGGTGTTAACCGGTTAACCTTCGTCTCATCCTCAACAGTGATCTTTTAACCACGAGAAGACTTCCCCAAAGAGCGGAAATCCACGTTCATCCTCTTCGATATCAGAGAGTGGAGCCTCGTCGTCAGAGATGGAAATGGTGTTCTTGCTGGTAGAAGCGACAGCCTTAGCATGGGTACCGGTGTCAATTTTTTTTTAAAGAAGCAGGTTTTGAATAGGGTGAGTTGGAACCGAGCAATTGATCCTGGGGTCGTTTGTCCACGCCTGTAGTGATACCTTTCTCAAGGGCAAGATCGAGGTTGTTCGTTCTCGTTGTCTGTATCATCGTGCTATAACAGGTCGTCCTTCGGCGATTCTTTTGGCTTCGAAAGAGGCCTGGTGACCGGCGTCTCTGGAGCTTGGGGAAGTGGTGCGGTGAGCGCAGCTGCTAAGCAGTTACGCGCAGCGGGCCTAGCTGCGGCTCCTGAAATGATGAACTTCGTGGAAGAAGTTGCCTTCTCAGATTTGATCGTCGGCTGCGCCGCGACCTCGTCGACCTTCGAATGGCCGGCGTGGCTTCAGCAGGAGCCATTGAGACGAGGTGAGAGTGTCGTGTGGTTGTGACAGTAATAAACATAATGGGCTGAAGTGGCAAGGAACAGGAGATGCGGACCCGTTGCGTCGAGGGGTATGAAGGACCGTTCACCGAAAACAAAGAGCTTGTAGAAACAGGCTCGAATAGCGTTCTCACAGCAACAGAGAAAGGGGTATCATGGCTCGACTTATCTAGTCCTTTCCACTGCCGGCCTCGTCAACACAATGCCGATAGGTTTAGGCACCCACAAACCTTTCCACATCTTCCATCCCTCTCCCTCGTCTTCCTCCATCTCCTCGTCTTCCGCTTTCTCAACACCTCTCCTTTCCTCATCACCAACGTCCTCAGCTTTCCTCTTCCTACTCGGCGTCTGCACCCCACCCACTACCTCTTCCTCGGCCTCCTCTTCGCTAGACGACTCAGCATCGGTCCACTTCTCCGGCCCAGCGCCAAAAATAGCAGGGTCCCCACCATCCTGCATGATTTCGCCCATCACCATTCTGACGATTCGCATCATTCTTAGATCGCCTTCGTCCCGGATTTTCTCGAGCAGTTCCATCTTGGTGTCGAGTTCGATGGGTACCATGTACTGCGAGAACACCATGCGTGTGTCTTGGTCTGTGTCGATCTCCGGATCATCGCAGCCTCTCCACTCCAAATACGTCTTCATGACCTCCAAATCCGTAAAGGTAGCTAACTCCTTGTTGAGGGTAATGTGGTCCCATTCGCCGAGGTCGTGGTCTTTTTCCAGACCCATGTAAGGTTCGTCTTCCTCTTCCTCTTCCTCTTCTTCTTCTTCTGCCTCTGCCTCGTCGGGTTTTCGGCGTTTGATCTCAACTGACAGCCTCTGAATCTCCTCCTCCGTCGGCGCCTTCTCCTCATCCTCATCCGCCGTCGTCTGGCTCCCAAAAACCTGGTCACTATCCACACTCCTGTCCTTAAAACACCCTATTTCCGTCCTCTCCCGCCCTTCACCTACCCATGTTGTGTCTCTCACTCTCCGCTCCTCTGGGCCGCGCTCGATGACTCTCCCGTTCCAAAGTTTCCTCGGCGCGCTTTCCCTTTGGATTTCCTTCCATATTAATTTTGTCTCCTGTTTAACCCAGGGTCCCAACCCCGCCCAGTATCCGCCCCATAACCAATTCAACGACTCCTCAACAGCTTTACGTAACCTGGGTAGGCCAGGCAGTCCTTCATGCGTACATTGATGTCGCAGTTCAACCCAAGAACTCGGCAAGCCAATACTCTTCGCTATAGCATACATACTCTGCTTATGCTTCTTAGACTGATACCCATCCAGCAACCCCGTCACAAACCTACAAAACGCACTACTATACGCCAACTTCAGTGCTGAGGCGTCGAGATGAGGACCGACAGGGGTGGTGTAGTCGCTGAGCTGGGCGGATATCAAGAGGGCGGTGGATTCCAGGAGGTGGGGACAGTTGCCGCGGTGGGAGTAGATGGCTACGAGGGATACTGCTCGCGCCTTGGTGTGTTTTAGGGAGTATTGCTGTTCGTCAGATAATGGTTTGGAGCTCGCGGTGCTCGATGGGGAGGGCTCGCCGGTAGGGTAGAATGCGCGGCGGAGGGCGAGGAGGTCGGACTGAGAGCGCCAGGGTGTTATGCTGTACTGTACCATGTTGGAGTATGAGGCATGACAGTGGGAAAAGTGTGTCTTTCTGGAGAAGAGGGAAAATTGTTCGTGGGCTAGCTAAGTCCCGGGTTGGCCGAGTGGTGATTTTCGCCGATGAGACCTGAGCGTCGTATGAGCTAGAGCGTAAGATTTCGCGGTGAAAGATCGACCGTTTCGAGGCCTAAGGACACCTTATACTGGATTGGAATGGCAGAGATGGAATTGCGAATAAATAATGTTGAGGAAACGCTGTTTGAGATGGGTTGAGGTTGAAAGTCAAAAAGTCGCAGCCTCGTATTTCAGCCTTGCATCCTCGACGAGCTCAAGCTTCAGGTACATAGACCTGAGCTTTCCAGATGTGCTAAAGATGTCATCATATAATAATGAGCGGTCCGAAGGTAGCTTCGAAGGTCTTCATTCTCGAACTCTACTCAAAATGGTATAATTTTGTCCCCGCCGACACCAAACGCCTTGAAAGCCCGCGCATCGCCATAACCATGTATCATCCAGAGCTCTACAACTCCTCATCCACCCCATCCTTCTTCTCGCCCTCCTTCGCCTCAGCAAGCATAGCCGCAACCGTGCTGGCAAAAGCGCTCGGCCTCAACGCTTTCACCTCAACCTCCTCCTCGCTCTCCTCCCCACTCTCCTCATCCTGCCACTCACTCTCCGCCATCAGCTTAGCATGCGCAGCCTTCAACTCCTCATTCCTTCTATTCTGCTCCTCCCACACCTTACTCCTTGACTGCACCGTTCTGGCCCTATCCTTGGATTTTTCAACCCTCGTACTCTTCTTATCCATATTCGCCTCTGCACGATCCATCGCATCCTCTTGGCGCTTCTTCGCTCTGGCACTCAGGACAGCTTTGCGACCATGCTTGTTCTTCTTTGTGATGCCTGCGCCGGCGTGAATTTGCAAGACTTTGGCGGTTTTGGCCTTTTTTTCTGGTGGCACGACCACTTTGAGCGATTTGTCAGTGTCAATTGATGGGGAGGCTGCGCGGCGCATTTCGCGGGAGCGGGAGGTCGCGACTGATTTCATTAGCCTCATACTCTCTTATATATAGTAACGGGTGTCTTACCCGACTTGCGCTTCGCTGGGGCAGATTTGGCCATCTTGTGTATGTGTTTGTGGTTTTTTTTGTTTATGTTCTGCGACGGTTGCTGTCGCCGGTCTACCCCACGTCAGCTTGTCCTCGAGAATTATTTTGGTCGCAGATCATGGATAGCGTTAATATGCGATAAGCGGGTAAACCTCGGCTGCGGTCTGCGACTAACCATTGCGGTCACATTTCATCGTCGTAATCATCTTTTGCTTCAACTTTACATTGGACATCGCATTATTCAGCACTTCTATTCCCTTCGGCGGCGTCGATGGCGATAGATCCGGTGCCTCAGAGCTGATAGCCTTTTCAAATACATCGCGCCCAGCGACCTGCTGAAGATAGCAGAGAGCATAGCACGAGACAATCTATTACGACGTCACTAAGTTCCATATGCATTCACAATGAATCCACGCCATGCAAAACTCCTGTGTGATATGGAACGGCGAGAAAGATATCAAGATTCACTATACGACGACTACCCATACGGATACCACCAAGACTACGTTCAAGACATCACGCCTTCCTGGTGCAAAGCAATCCTCAGCTTCGGCACCCCGTTGCTTCTCCTCGGCGGCGCAGCTTTATACACACTCTTTTACGCCCTCGACTACAACCTTCTCTCCTTCCAAGAACTAGCCTGGAATATCCTCGTCCACCTCACGCCGTACAAACTTTTGACGATCCTCGATAAAGAAGCTCAGGCCGCGAGTCTGGGACGAAGCAAATTCAACAAAGCTAGCCGCCACGCAGAGAAGAACGCAATTATGAGACGACTGGTGGGGCTGGATAAAGGAGGAGGTTTGATGGGCGCGGTGGCACAGGGGAGTAGGAGACTGAGTGTGCTGAGTGGAATAAATCTCCCGCTTATTGGTGGTGGAGAGGAGGATGATGGACCGCCGGGGTTGGGCAACTGGGATAATAGCTGTTACCAGAACAGTGTGCTGCAGGGGCTGGCGAGTCTGGAGGGGTTAGGTGACTACCTTGCGGGCCCGCAGCGGCTGGGCACAACGAAGTCGAACTCGAAGGAGAACGGAGAGAGTTGGCGCGGAGAAGAGCTGTTGGATGATCAAGGTCCGGGAGAGCTGGAGATGGCCAGCAGTCTTAGGACACTGATATCCAAACTCAACGACCCGGCTAATAATGGGAGAAAGCTTTGGACACCTGCAGCTTTAAAGTCAATGAGCTCCTGGCAACAACAAGACGCTCAAGAGTATTTCTCCAAAGTCCTCGAAGAGATCGACTCTGAAATATCTAAAACTGCGTCGAAAACATTATCACCCAGCCAAGGATTAACACTCGATGCCAAGCCGTCGAGGCAAACTCTATTGGACACCCTGCCCACAACCGAGTTACGCAACCCCCTGGAAGGCCTACTAGCCCAACGCGTCGGCTGTACGAGCTGTGGCTATTCTGAGGGATTTAGTCTCATACCCTTCAACTGCCTCACCGTCCCACTTGGTCGCTTCTCCCCTGCGCCATTGTCGGAGTGCCTGGATGAATACACAAAACTCGAGCCCATCAGTGGCGTTCAATGCGCAAAGTGTACACTTTTGAGGTATCAGAAATTGTTGTCTGTCTTGGTGTCACGTAACGCTTCACAACCAAAAATAGAAGGTGAGGACGATAAGATGAAGGAGGTTGATGCTATGAAAGAGAGATTAAGCCTAGTCGCGGAGGCATTAGAAGATGAGTTGTTTGAGGATAAGGTGTTGAAACGCCTTAAAATACCACCGAAGAACCGAGCAGAGACCACGAAGAGTCGACAGGCGGTTGTGGCGAGACCGCCGAAGAGTCTTGTAGTGCATGTTAACAGGTCGATGTTCGAGGAAAACACCGGCGAGTTACGCAAAAACTACGCAAATGTTAAATTCGACAAAACTCTTGACCTTGGCCCATGGTGCTTAGGCAGCAACGGACGGGCGTCTGTGTCCAAAGATGGGGAAGGAGAGGATAAGGAGAGGTGGTTGACGGATCCGCAGAAGAGTATGATTGCTTCTTCGACAAGCAAAAGCATGATTAAGGGGCCGATTTATGAGCTTAAGGCGATTGTGACGCATTATGGGAGGCATGAGAATGGGCATTACATAGCGTACCGCCGACGACCTGCTCAACCTGCTAGCGAATCCGACACAGCCCCCGGGGACTTCGAAGGTGTATCTGAGAAGGTTGCCGATGAAATTAAGCCAGAAAATAAATGGTACCGCCTATCCGATGACGAAGTCTCCTGCGTCTCTGAAGGGGATGTACTGGCGCAGGGAGGAGTCTTCATGCTGTTTTACGATATGGTGGAACCGGCTCGTAGGGTGCCACCCACGATTCCTAATGCCGGGTTATGGCCAACCAAGCAAGCCGAGCTGGCTGGGCTAAAGGAGAGGTCCGGAAATATACGAAATCCTGCACCAATGGAAGGAGGGGCAGGCATGGGGAGTATCGAGCGCAAGAAGATGGCTGCTGCTAGTCTGCCGACGCGGGAGGCAACACCTGAACTTACGTTACCATTGTCGGAACCGTTCGATCCGGCTTACACAATAGCAACAGATAAAGAGGTTGGTGTCATCGAGCCTAGTGCGAAGCTTGTGCTAGCTGTGGGCGGAGAGGTTGAGGATACCTCAGATGAAGACGCATCGACGACATCTTCGCTCGAGAATAACCCAGTAATGGTTTCAGAGCCGGTGAAACCGATTGTTATCAAACCATTCACAGGATCATCGGGACGTAATAGGAGCCCGACGAGTACTGTTAGGGAGAGGAGGGAGAGTGCCGGGATAATAATGATATGAGGTGAACTGTGGTTACGGTGCGTTAGCGAGGCGTTGGGGAAGGATAGACAACTGTCCACACAGCTTTCCCGAAGTTAAGCACAAAGCTGCATAGTAGGTGGCTAGGGAATGAATTGATTTTGCTACCCGCTTCTTATTGTTTGTCTGCGACTCGTGCTTTGTGTGTTTGATATGCGTGTGCTCGTTTCTTGGGCGGTAACTTTCGGCAAGATAGCCGGACGACTTCCTCTCTTCACGCATTCTCTGACCTGGCTGTGGCTTCTTCTCGGCGTAGTTTCCGTGTGTTACCGTGGGGCATAGGACGCCATGGCAACAGCTACGTTCACCCTCGCACCTTTCAAAGTCGCGTCCTCGAAGTCACGCTCATACAAACATTGGCTTTGCTAGCGCGCTGCGTATAGCTATATAACAGCGCATTTCGGCCCACCTCAACCTCTTCGACCTTTCTTCGCGCTTGAGTCAGCTCACCACTCGTCCACTCACAATTGCCAACGTGCCACCAGATCCTGTTTGCAGGTCTGCTCCGGATGCGCAGACGTCATGAGATCTTCAAGGTCATGGAGTCTGAGCGCATCCAGGCACAGCAGGCAGAAGCTGGCACGCAGCGTGGCCGCACTCACCGGCCAACAAACAGCCGCCCAAATGAAGGTCGCTGATACCCTCCAAGCTGCAACTACGCAACTGCAGGATTTCCATCTCCAGACACAGGGGTGGAGAAAAAAGGTGGCGGCTGCTAAGGCCAAGATCAAGAGCGAGCGTTGTCTTACCCAAGCTGGCCGTATTGCGATGTTCAACATGTTGGTTGGCGGGGAGCTGGATGGCGACATCGATATTTGTGATGGGGAGCATGTTGGAAGGGACGATGAGTTTGTAGAGGGGTGGTTAAAGGAACGAGTTGAGTACATGTTCCCTCATGTTCGCTACGATCTCTATAAGTATCTACGAACATAGCGGCCAGGCCTAGAGGGCGGTGAGACTAGAGTGGAAGTTCCCTACAAAGACTAAAGCCATATACCACAGGATGCGATCCATAAAATAGAAAGTTGAAGAAACAATCGGGCGTGGAGTGGAGAAATTTTTGAACAATAATCATCAACAACGAGATAAGAGTGCCGCTAACACAATGATATCCCTAGCAACAGCTCATCGTTCGTTGTCAGTACAAACGAGAACCACTAGATATAGCCACATCAGTAGAAACAACACTACTTTGTCCCATCGACCGTTTTTTGAAACGTGCAACGGTGCAAGAATATGTGCTTATGAAGTGATAAAGACTCAGTCCGGAAACTTCCAACCACTTCCAACATCTGCAAAAGCATAACAATAACGGGTCGACGCGCCTCACAAAACGCACAAGACGTGCCAACCAACTCGCCTACGAATTTCGCTTTCCCAACTTATTCTCACTCCAAGTCAACCACCCACCAGTAAGATATATCTTCATGACCTGCCACCCAGATCCATTGGCCATACTGGCTCCTACTCGCAAACCAATCTCGGCAGACTTCATGAAGTCACTCAAGCCCATTGATACCTCCCCCGATACCTCTGATCACTCTGATATCTTCGACATGTTGGAGGCCTCGGACTGCAGCGACCCACCGGCAGAGTCAGATCCTGGGGTATGGCCTCAACTGAGCCCGCGCGGGCAGGTTGAGATCGATGATACCCTACACTCTACCATTGTCGGGCCACTTATCTCTGCCTCTACGGTTTCTCAGCGCAAGCTTGAAGGTGCCGACGCCTCATCTCGCCAGCTCAACAACGATTACGCCGGACATACTGGACCTCCTACCAGCATACCTCTGCGCCTCTCCATCGACAGCGCCTGTCCTGCCGACGAGGACACGCCCACGTTGATAGGAGATGAGACTGACGACGTCGGGGATAAACCATGGTGTACCAGCAGTTTCCTCGATGGTTTCATGGCTGATTATCCGCATGGGCCTGCACCACAGGCGAATGCGGTTTCGGCCTCCAAGATGGCACGCTCTGCTGAGGATGCCGACGAGCGCGAGGTTGCCGTCACAGAGTTCGTTACAATTCCCCCATCGTCACTGCTTAAGAAGGCATCGACCACTTCCAAGTCAGCTCAGTCCGCCTCTGAGACACACACTTCGCATCATCATAGAGAACAGACTGCCACGGATGCCGGTAATGGCACAGCTCAGGCCCAGAACAGACAAGAGAAAGATGCCAGAATCAAGTCTACTCCATTTCCCTCTCCTCCTGCCGGAGCCCCGCCTAAGAGTCCGAAGGCTGTGGGGCCACAAAATGGTCCGTTTCTCTGTTATGGGTATTCGGGAGGTCCAATCAGATACGCTCTAGGGACTCCTGGCTCTCTGTGTCCTTCTCCTACAAAGGGTGGCAGAGGCAGGACCCCCGATAAGGACGACAGGTACGCAGGGTCGCCAAGAACTGCGCCAAACCCATTCTGCCGTCGTTCACGTTCCAGAGGCCGCTCGATCTCCAGTTCACCACGACGTGGAGGGGACTACCGCTCGCCATCTCTTCACGGTATGAGAGAGTACAGCCAGACACCGATTGTTCCACCGGTACAGCTACCAGGACATATGGCAATGAGCATTTATTGTACGACACAGATCACCGCCGACAAGGCTCGCAAGAAGACACAGGGGTTTGGCTTCGCTGGACGCCCTGACGCTGTATTCTTAACCGGGAACAGCGAGCCTGGCACTGCATCCGTAGCCACTCAACCTGGATCAGAGGGATGTAGCGGTGCGACAGCTCCTCGACTTCATCCCTCGAACATCCCTCGACTGTCTCCCCACGGCCAACCGGCCCATGGAGAATCCCAGGCCACCATTGCTCCGGAAGCCACTCATTCAGCTTTGTCCGACACAACGCACCCTGACAGGAGCCACCTCGACGATACTTCCAAGAAGTCCCAAGGCCTCAATGTGACTACCAGATCCAAAGTGAAGAAGGTGCCAGCAGTCATTATCACTACCGACGCTTCTCCTGCTCCAAGGGCAGAGGTCTCTCCAAGCAACCCCTTTTACAATGCTAAGGCCTCCGGGCGTCGCTCACGTCAGGTCAAGCCGACTGTTACGAATAACGGCAAGCGTCAGCGTCCGAGTGTAGAGTCTGATGACGAAGGGTCGGTGAAGCAGGGTGCTAAGAGAGCGAAGGCGTCGCCAAGGATGGGTTGTCCTCGTGAGGAGACTTCCAACAGAAATGGAGCGTCCGGCCAGCATAAAGCTCGTGCTCGTGGCAATAATGGAGTGAACCAAGGACAGAGTTCAAGCACAAGCCTCATCCTCCTCGACACCCCACCAGCAACAGAGGGCGCCGCCTCGCCTCACTATCCATCCTGTCCTCAAGCACCAGCAACCTCGGGGGCCGCGGAACCACCAACTGCTACATTCACATTCACCTATCCTGCCGTGGACGCTTACACAGCCATCTCAGTCGCGATGTCCCACATGGCACTGCACACTCGCCCGCTTGATGACCAACAAGCAAGATCCCAGGCAAGATGCCGCATCCAGACGCACGATCGATTGACACCACAAGGCCAAGCAAGGTTCATTGATGCCTTCCAGGACGCTGGTTATGCCCGGACTTACAACGAGATCAAAGACGGAAAGACGGCGGAAGAGTGGCTGAAGAAGCAGGTTTATGACAGGTGGGCGGGCGAGCAGGGATTGACCTGGAAAAGATGACGATGAGGGCGACGAATAAGGGTTTGGCTTTGATCGTTGCAGAGAGAGTCTGAGATGGAGTGTTCTTGTGTCCGAGATGATGGAGGCTTGGATGTCGGAGATGAAATACTAGGATTGCTCTCGTAGTTGATTGTCTGGGCTGTGATAGTCTGGGTGAGGTCAAGTTTTAACCAGATGATTAGCATTAACGATCTTTTCCTCGCAATGCTTTCGACTCGTCGCCTGAAAACTTAAGCTAGACTTTCACATCAAAATCTCAACCAAGTAACAACATACAGCAGACTTCTACGGGAATCACCGAAGGCTGAACTATCAGCAGCAATCAAATCAAACGCACGCAAAACAAATGACGACTGTACATATCAGAGCCCAACTCGATTGACGGTATCCGCCGTATCATACATGAACCTGCAACTCCTCCAGCCGCCCCACCATTCCCCACTGCTCCCTATCGTTCTCGCTGTCATTCTCGCTATCATCCTCTGCACCATCATCGACCTCCATCTCATTCCTACCAAGAGCCTTCTCTCTTGCCTTGGACTCTTTCGCCCTCTTATCAGGCTCCTTGTGGCAGAAGGCCGTACCGGGAATCCCCTCTTCTCCTTGTTCCCCCTCGCAGAATAATTCAAACTCAAATATCCGCCCACCATGCTGCCTCTGAGAACTTACCACTGAGAAAATACAACTTCAACACCAACTTCCCCTCATACGTCAAACATCCCTACTCCCTGACCAACGGCGTAGCCACCTTCACTCTTGGAGACAGCACCAATTGTCTCCTATCTGTACGAATACTGACTGAACTACGGTGGCAGACGGACCCGCACTTAGGATTATAGCCCGAATAGTTTGTGACAGTGCGCTTCCAGGTGATTTGTTCTTGGCGTAATTGGTTGCGCCGATTGAGACGGCGCTGGGCGAGACGTCCACCGATTGCGCGTTTGACGATTAAAGCACTGTACAAACTATCAACCCCTTCCCCCTTACACAGCATCTTGCTCGCTCGTCCCGAACCCCCCTGTCTCTTGGATACCTTACTCGTGGTGCTCCTTTGGGCCCCAGAGCTCGCCAACATTAAGCTTTGTATGGGAAGATTCAGCGGGGAGGCTGCACGTGTTGCGGTGGTGAGCAGCTTTGCGGATTTCAGTGCCATTACGGCCGAGGATACAGGTTAGGATACAGTTGAGAAACTGGCGCAAGTAGTTAATATGGACTGGAGAGAGGGGGGG
>RCNJ01000157.1_pt1 | contig 51819 bp, 39 predicted proteins | sample 2041171 | NCBI WGS metagenome assembly RCNJ01 (sample SAMN09708213, study PRJNA481090) | feces metagenome | biome: feces | host: Pygoscelis adeliae | place: Antarctica: Rookery Lake | collected 2010-03-01 | reverse complement strand
AATGGGTGGGGGGGGGGGGGGGGTGTGTCTCGTGAGTAGCAGCCGTACTCTGTAGGACTCATGTCGCTGGGACCATTCCGGAATGAGCTGCGTACGGAGTAGTTTCTGCTTCTCTCTAGGGGTGCAGTGCCGCATCAAGCGTTCGAGGAAAGCCGTGCAGTAAAGAAGTCACATACTGCTTAGAAGACTCTATAAAGAGCGAGCTATAAGGACAAAGACGTTACACGAGTCAGATTTAACTCCGTCCTCTGAGGCTACCATTGAAGTAACCAGTTTGTGTACTATTGAGCCCCTGAGTGCATCCAAGTCGGGCCTAGTAGGCGAAAAAGTGGCCGGGCACTGGAAGTTCTCCCAGTTCAGAGTCTCGTTACAGCAATTTGTCAATCAACTCGGTTACAACATGTGACGTATAAAGTTGCAATCTTGAACCCGCTCGGTATGGGCTGCATCTCAGGATTCCTGCGTGGTGTGTCTTCATCGGTGGGGAGCGTACGGAGTAAGATGCGCTCGGAAGACCACTCACCGAAAGGGCTTTAGGGAAAGCTTCTATGGTATACGAAGAACGCCACTACCGCACTCCCGCTCTCGGAAGTGTCAATTATATGTCAGGGCACACTTTGAACCTCTACAGTACCCGTATAGAAGCTTCAACCTCTTTTAATGTCTAATTCTCTATACACCATTATACTCCAGAACATGGTCACTGTGCCTCCATTCAACATGAATTTTGATCACCTTCGCACTTTAACACCTTCAATTCTCCAACACCTTTCACAACCAGTTGACGATCCTGAACGATACGAGTATCGTACTACTTGTACCCTTGTCTGCGTTGTGTAAGCGTTGTGTAAGGCGGCAAGGCGGCAACGGCGACCAACGCCATCACGGCAACAAGGCTGGGGTACGACTGGCACGTGGACCCATTTCGCCTGAGCCTTGCCGCCAACCACTGGCCCTCCCAAAACAATGACTGCATACTGTACGTGCCTCCATCACTCCAATCCTGATTCGCGACAACCTCAGTTCAGAACATTAAATCGATTCCCATCGAACTACGTAACTGCTGCGCATTTGACAACGTGGAACCGGCCACGCCACATCCCGCAGCGACAGCACCAGAACAAGCCAGTTTGTTCTCCACACGCCTCTTCCGACGCCATGCTCCAACCCACGCCTTCTCTCCTCCTCCGGCCCGCAGCATCGATATCTGCCAGCTTGAGGCTTTTGACACATCCAAAACTTCCACTCACGCCCACCGAGTCGAGACAGCTCCTAAACGTCCTTACCACATCCTTTCGAAACCAGCTTGCACAAGAGCATGGCGCGACTAGCATCAATTCGAGCCCGCGCGAACAATCCGCACCGCAAGCACCACGGGCCAAGAAGCGCAACTGCACACATACCGAACGCCACCTCAGTGGCATCCTAACCAACCCTCTGTTTTCGCTGGCATCATCACCAGGAAGTAGCACGTCGAGGGACCCAATGGAGGTTTTCGAACAGGCCTGCTCGCGTGGCTTGATGACTCCATCACGGGCGAGAGCATGCCTGCTTGCGGAGAAGGCAGCTTGTAGAGCTTCAAATGAAGGCTTGTCCGCTATTCCGAAGGGCAACTCAGGGGCGAAGGTGTTCAAGTGGCTGCTGTCTTCAGGTGCCATGGAGAACTCGGCGTGGCTAAGTCCTGCTTCGGAGTCGACTTCTTTGGACAGACGAATAACGCCAGACATTATATTCGAGTTTCTAGTCCTTGAACGACGAGATCAGCTACTCTGGGATTTGTTCGAGCATCACGTCAGCAACCGGACAAAGAACGGGAAGCCCGATTTACTACTCTACCACATCAGCAGGACGTTAGCTCGCTGTAGATCCCTAGATGCGGCATATGATAGTGCCTCAAAAGCCGAGGCCGCGCTGGCGTCCACGGGCTTCTCGCTGCATGTACGCCAACGCGTCCTCACCAAAGCCATGGACAGTCTAGTTCAAGCAACACTCGTCACAGAGACGCCGGAACCGTCAGTGAGCCTTTTTGAAAACTTTGTCTCGAAGGTTGAGGCTAGCAAGATACACCCTCTCTATTCACACCAGCTGCTGCTGCACCATCCGTCTCAGCCGGACGCCAGCGCTGCCATGAACTATCTCAGATCGCTTCCGGAGCCATGGGAGAACATTCCTTCGGAAACTAAGGCTCACATCTGGCTCGCGTTGGACACTGCTAAGCTCCTGCTCAGACAGGATCAGTATGCGGAAGCGAGATGGGTTATGAATCTTATAGAGCAAAGATACCCTGAGCATATTGGCGCGAGGCCTGATCATATAGCTTCTGAAAGGAGAACTTTGCAGCTCGAGAGCGAAGAGGAAAATCTGAGGCTGCTGAATAACCTGGAGGCGGGATTGTGTTAATATGACATGAAGCACGCCCGGTAATGAAATAAGTGCATGGGACTCCACTGTAGATTCGTTTGCACGAAAACGTTGACTCCCAAATCAAGTGCTGATGGGAGACCGGCGTCTCTTCTCTTTCACAGGAGAGGTTCGTTCTTGCTCTCCAGAGTGGCGTGCCTGCATTATACTGGAGGCATTAATCGCAAGTCAGAGACCAGCCCCCATTCCTGACTTGCGATTATGATTGTTATAAAACTTCCATTCTACATAAGCATCCATAAGCGGCTTTGGCATCGAGCGTCTCATATCGCTGCTTTCTGAATTGGTATCATGAGATTTATGTATCTGCACCACAGAGCTTTCCGCTAGGTTTTGAGAGCAGATTTCACATTTTTTTTGAGGGTTAAGCGTTGCTAAAAAGTAAAGCCACTTTAGTTTACGCACAGATTGTCTGATTGGTAATTGGTTGTGTATTATGGTTTAGTTACTGTTTCCTTCGATTCTGCTATTCGTGATTTGTGCTTTGAGTCCGCTTGTAGTAATTAACCTTGTTCAAAGAACCATCAAGCGGATTTACAGATCCGCTGAACATAGGCTTTGCGCCATATAGGGGCAGACCTAAGTTGTGGCACTATTGCGTAAGCAATAAACAAGATGAAGAGCTATGAAGTTCCAAAGGTTGCTCAGGCTTATATGCCACGTTAGCGCCTTATCTAATCCTTACTTCCGCTCACATCCATCGCTGACGCTGGGCAGCCACGGCCCTCCCGGAGTGACTACCACCAAGGCTCTCTGGGAACCAAGCAGAACAGGTCGCCACTTAGACTGACACCCTAAGAAAATCACCAAAACAGAACCCTACCAAGCGCACGCTATCTGTCTCAACCGCCAATCAACCGCCAATCAACCACCACCACCGTCAAACGAGAGCCGTTGCACCCCATCGCCCAAGAGAATTGTACCAAGCGAAACCCCTCCACCCGACCACGATCAGTCAGCGGAATTGCCGGAGGATGAGGAATTCCCATCGTAGGAGGACCCATTCGCCGATTCTCACGCGGGCCCCCCCCAAGCAAAGTCCACTCGATGCAGCGTCGGACGACGACGATGACCTGCAACCCTTGCAAACCCCCCACTCTCCAGCGCGGCTGTTCATTTGCTCAAACTCAATGTCTTGACCTCTGCCTCGCGCTGGATCTGCAGCAAATCGGCGGATGCAGTCGGCGAGAGCGGTCTTTTCTGTGCTGGCGTCCTATGCTTCTGAATCTCCAACCTGTCAATCTCCTTTTCCACATGCGAAGACTTGAGGCCGCAGTTATTTGCCTTTGAAATTCAAGATTCATCAGGAAGACCCTTGCGGCGCTTCGACCTCCGCCTGGCGCCGGATCTGAAGCAGATCAGCGGAAGGCAGTGGTTAAGAATCGTTAGTTCTGTTTTGGCGTCTTGTGCTTCACGGTAACCTCTCGATTTTTCTTTTCGCCTCCCTCCGCAGGCGGTCGTCACAAATCGCCTGCTTTACTTTTGACTTGTGGCGCGTTGCAGCAAGAGTCTTTGCGAGGAGTTTTGCCTTTCGAACGCGACCAACTGCTGCCGCGAGCTGCGGGTCTGTCTCGTTCATGGGATCAACCCGTGCCATTGGACAGGTGAAGTTCTCATCGAAGTATACGACGTTTTCCTCATCATCCCAAGGCATCAGCTCATCTTTATGGGCAGCTGATGCTGCGCCGAGTTAGCCTTGCTCCGCTGGCACTGCGGAAGAATCGACAAATGGGTCCTTCTACGAAGAGAAGTTGCCATCCTCTGATGAGTCGCCTTATTAATGATCGTCAAGTGGTGGCGTGTGTCGCTTGAAACGACAGTCTTGGAAGATGGGGTGCGGTTGATGAAGCTCTCCTTTAGTGGAGGCATGGTCCTGGGAACGACACTCTCAACATTCGGGGTGATAGATGGTGTGCGCATGAACAACCCTCCTTTGGTATCTTCGTTGGCGTGCCGGCCAAAGTCGCAAAGTATTCAGCTTTCTTCCTCGGGGAGCCTTGGTGGTGGTGGCGGGATGTTGCCTAGAAGAGAACGGTTGCGCTTGACGTGACTAAAATACTGTGGCTAAGCTACCTCTATACCCGCGACAGAAGTTACATGGTCCAGAGCTGATCTTCAATACGAAAGGCAGTCTAAACCCCGTTTCAAAGACCTGTCTAATTTGTTGACACAGAGATTGCTGCTGTATAGGCCGTGTTCTCAGTGTGTTTCATCGATTCATGGCCCATGCTATATCTCATCTTCATCGACCACGAAAGGCTCCACATGCTGCCCTCATGGTACGGCGGTAAATGAGCAATTTAATTCCAAATCCCTGATATCTCTACTGCTGCACTATCTCCTACACAATCTGCGCATCGACGGTGGCTTTCACAAACTCCTCCCTGGCGGCCTTCATCTTCTCAAGATCAAATCTCCAAATGCCTCCAGTCTTGTCTTCGTCGAGGTTGAGCCCAATCTTTGGGCCCAGTTGCGTCAACAAAGGGTCTGAGTCAACCCTTGTGAAGTATTTCCTCTCCCATTGTCTTCCCTCCTCCTTCTCCTTCGCGCGCATAGCCCTCTGCTCGTTCTCAATCTTGCTCTTCTCAATCCCCGTCGCATCCATATCACCCTTGGCGATACCCTCTGCCACCTTGCTCCATGCCCTTCGGCTCTCCATAGGGTCCTGTTGGTCGATTGGCGCAATTCTCAATGGCGTGATTGGGGAGTTCCCGGCATCGTGAGAATCGACAACTTCGCCCTTCTTGCCCTTACGAATCTCAAACTTCTTATTCCATTGTCCTGTGACGGTATAGAGGATATCCTTCTCTTTATCAGTTGGGTACATTGTAGCAGTGAAGCTGTTCTTCTTGCCAGACACCCAGCCACGACCGCTATAGTCGATCTTACAGGTATAGCCGGAAGACGAGGTGATGTAGGTCTTGTCGTTCAACTCTACGAATGGAGCTCCGAAGATGAGCCCTTCGATGTGCAGATTCGGAAGGGTAATGAGGTATTCTTCCCCAAAAGCTGGGAGAGAATAGACGGCGTGACCAATCTGTTTGACATGGATGGTAGAGGCGAAGGAAGCCTTTTGCGCGTTGTATCCATGCAAGTGAACGTTATGCTGTTCGTTTCTGATAGCGTAGGCGGTGACTGGTGGATGGTGGCTTTAGAAGGTAAGGTCAGCCATATTTCCTTCGAGAGATGAGTTTAATTTGACATGAGAAGCATTGATGGAATAATAGATGAGCAAGACGACATGACATACCTAACCTGCTCGGAGATCAAATCAGTCTCGCCCACTGCATCGACCCATTTACCCAAGAACTGCTCGCCCAAGAACGGGTTTAGGGGCTTTTTCTCATTACCGTATTTGTCGGATCTCGAGGCATACTGCTGTTTGAGAGTGGACAGGAACCACTTGAGAACCAGCAGGCAACGTTTCTCTGGATCCTGCTCTTTGGCTGGCGCAACAAAGATGGCCGGATGCTCAGCCCAATAGGAACTGAACTCAGTGAGGGAAGTAGATGAGAGGATAAAAGGAGGAGCGGTGAGGGAAGACAGATCGCCCGAGAAGTTGGCGATGGACTTTGGAGGACAACGTTAGTGATTTGTTGTGGAATTATAAGGGGCATTGGGATGTCATAGAGCAGCTGCTTACCTTGAGGAACGAAGCCCAACCCTGCTTCTGGGAATGCGGAACAGCGCCGCCTTCAGATTCTCCGGACATGTTTATTATAGTTCAGTTTGTGAGTTGTTGCGTGAGGTTAGGTGGAATACTGTTGGTGAGGGGGGGGGGAAAGTGGTGCCGGGCTGGATAAGATATGGCAGGTGAGCTTCGTAAGTGGATAACGCGGATATGAGGTGGCAGTTGAGTTATTGGGCAAGCTGTGCTTGTGCTTCCAGGCGTTAGCGCGATGGGTGATGTGTCATACAACAGCGTCCTTAGCTTGTTCAGGTTGTGAAAGTTGCTAAGCGAGTTAGTTTGAGGGAACGTAGAAACAGCTCTTTTCAACTACTTGTATCCAGGACCCTTGTTCGTAGAGTACGAGTACAACCAGACCTTGGACAGGCCCGCCAGACAGAGAACAAGACGTCATTCACCAGAGCCACAAACGCGCCACATCACCGCCACAAACACAGCCACAGCGCTGAAGGTCACCTGAGTGTGTATCTAAGTACCTTGCCAGTACTGTGCCTACAACAGTATAGTACCGCTCCAACGATGCCCCTCACTTCCCTTCTCCTGAGGGGTTACCGCGCTTGAGTATACCCGAGGGCCGGAAGCTGATATAAAAAAGGATAAGTCGTTCTCATTTTAACCTGAGGTTTCCTGCAATCCGCGCGATAGTGTCGGTGAATACTTTCGTGTTGTTCCCTACTCGTACACTCACCTTTTCCATTACTCGTACACTCACCTTTTCCATTCATCTCTCAACCACTCCAAGATTCAACCATCGCCCCAAACCCAACCTTCAAAGTGTTACGATGGCCGCAAAGCCACATCAGGCCTCTGACCTGCCCTTCAAGGTTAGATTATAAGGCTTATTTCCCTCAGCACTTGGATTTTCTAATATTTCGCCAGCTCAACCATCCCGAGCTTCTAAAACAGAAAGCGTACATTGGCTCAAAATGGGTTGATGCTAAATCAGGCGCGAGATTCGATGTCATCGATCCAGGGAGTGGTCAATCCTGGGCCTCAGCACCAGACTGTAGCCCAGACGACGTTGACGATGCAGTCTGCGCCGCTCACACAGCATTCGAGGCCTTCCGCAAAACCACACCCCGCTCTCGTGCACAATTATTGCTCAAATGGGACTCTCTTATTCGTGAAAACAAAGAAGACATCGCCAAGATCATCACTTATGAGACAGGAAAGCCTATCGCTGAATCCCTAGGCGAGCTGGATTACTCCTTGGGCTTCACATGGTGGTTCGCTGGCGAGTGTGAACGCATCAGCGGCACTATTCAGAGCGCTGCCATTCCCGGGCGCCGCGTCTTTACCGTCAAACAGCCAATTGGCGTTGCAGTAGCCCTCGTCCCTTGGAACTTCCCAGTCGCCATGATTTTGAGGAAGGCGTCCGCCGCTATCGCCGCTGGCTGCACCATGGTCATCAAGCCCTCCCCCGAAACACCTTTGTCCGTTTTAGCATTGTGTTACCTCGCCGAGAAGGCTGGAATGCCGGAAGGCGTGCTCAGTGTTCTTACTACGGGTTTGGAAAACACACCTAGCTTATCTGAGGCGCTTTGTAGGCATCCTTTGGTGAAGAAAGTTACCTTTACCGGCTCCACAAGAGTCGGGAAGCTCGTCGCAAAGATCTGTGCGGACGGACTCAAGAAAGTCACATTGGAGCTTGGAGGAAATTGTCCACTTCTTGTTTTCGATGACGCCAACCTCGATCAGGCATTGGATCAGCTGATGTTGCTGAAGTGGAGACATGCTGGGCAAGCATGCATAACTGCCAACAGAGTTTATGTTCAAGCTGGAGTCTACGACGAGTTTGCTCGCCGCCTGGTTGACAGAACGAGAACACTGAAGGTTGGCCATGGTGCTGAGGACGGCACAACCATGGGTCCAGTAACGACAGATAGGAGCCTGCTTAAAGCACAGGAACAAGTTGATGATGCTCTGAGCAACGGTGGAAAGCTTCTGCTCGGGGGGAAGAAGTTGGAGAGGGTGACCGGCTTTTTCTTTGAGCCGACTGTTATTGGCGAAGCTAACAAGCAGATGCTCATCACCAAAGAGGAGACTTTTGCGCCTGTCCTCGCTTTATACAAGTTCGAGCAAGAGGAAGAAGCAGTGAAGGCAGCAAATGACACGTCGATGGGTTTGGCGAGCTACTTCTTCACCAAGAACGTAGACCGCACTTGGCGACTATTGGAGAATCTCGAGGCAGGAATGATTGGGATGAACACCGGTAACTCGAGCGCTGCTGAGTCTCCATTTGGAGGAATGAAAGAGAGTGGTTACGGAAAGGAGTCTGGCATGGATGTTGCAGTTGCAGAGTATCTTGTGACCAAGACTGGTACAATGACAGTGGAGGGACACTTCTAAGTCGATATCATCATCCTGCTTGGTTGAATGTTATATCCGTTCTCTTGCTGGTGAATGCTGATAGATGACTTTGATTTGTTGCACCAATAATTGAAGGGGACTTTTACTAAAGAGACCATAACTCTGTTTTGCATATCCTCACAATTTTACTCCCGGTGATATGACTGCAATACGCCTTTCCACCAAAAATGTACATTGCTGCCTCTACGCTGAGGGACCAGGGGAATGACTTGGTAACTAAACCCTGTGCTTGTGGCCCAATTATGATATGGTAATCGTGCTGTTGCAAGAAGTCGGCGGAGAGACGTGAGGAGCCAGATAATGCTCGGTGTCCGTCACTCAATCGGTGCTATGAGATGGGTTAGGACACGGTGCATCAAGATAGATACCGTGTTGCGAGGATGCAAGCAGCGTGTTCGATTGGACGCTTCAGCCGCGTATAAGAGCTGAGCGTTTTGAGGATTGAGAGTCGAAGTTGCTAAACGTTTGATCGTAAACGTTTGTAGCAAGGGCCATTCTCAAGCGTTTGAACGCTTGTGAGCGCTCACTAACTTTAATAGACAATACGCTAACATAATTTAGCATGACGTTTTTTTAGCGCAGAAGTGGTCGACAACTTTAAGCTATTAAAGCCTGCTAATCGAGGTCGGAATTTGCCTTTAGCTTGCTTTTGTGCCATTTTTTGGAAAACTTGCAACCATTAGCTACCTCTATTTGTCATTTAAAAAGCTGTTATGCGTATTTATGGAGCCTTACCAAATCTCAAACGTTTCAAACGCTTCAAGCATTTTTGAGCTAGCTCTGAGCGTTTGCCCTATCCATTTCTAATTATAAAAACCTTCGTGCATTCATCACGATTGGACAAAACTCTCGGACGCTTGGAGAGTACAATCGAACGCGCTGGATGCAAGACGGTATATCGAGCTTAGAAGTGCCTCAAATACGAGCCTCGACACAAAAATCATCGCCTAACCGGGATAAAGCTGTCTGTCGGATCTGTCTGTCCTGGAGCATTTCGCGTACTGTCGTTGTCCATCGCAGCAGCTTTTCAGACGCTGCTCTTTTCTGCCGTCGAGAATGGTGATATATTGAAATTTATGGTCGCCAGCAGAGCCTGCTTACCCTGCTAGGAGCTCTATCTCGTCCAAATTCGACGGTGTAGAGTGGAGAAATAAAAAAAACCTAGTTTGATTCGCACGAACATCAAGATTTAAACTCAAAAAGATGTACTTTTGCCGGGTTTGAGAGCAGTTCTGTCCCAAGTTTGGCCGAATTCACTGCCTAATGGGGACAAGTCTGTCTGTCAGATCTGTCTGTCCCGAGGCATTCCGAAGAGTACGAAGCGTACCTCGACAAGAACTTCGCCTCTCCGGTCGCTCGCTTCGATAAAATGGACGAGACAGAACCAGATGCCACAGCAATCCACTCTTCAAACGCAAAGTTCATTTGAAAGGCTTTTGCTGCACTTCGACCCCCGCCTCGCGCAAGATCTGAAGCAGATCAGCGGACGCAGTAAGCAAGAGTGGTTTTGTCTGTCTTGTATGCTTGTTCTTCTCAATATCCGACCTCTCGATCTCCTTCTGCCTCCCTTTATAGGAGATCTTCACAATTTGGCCTCTTTATTCCTCACATGTGGCGCATAGCTGCAAGAGTCGTCGCGAGGAATTAAGCGTTATGGAAGCGACCAAACTCGGCATAAAGCGCAGAGTGCGCCTCGTTACGTAGATTGATTGAGAATGGCTAGGGCGGCATAGGTCTCCTGTATATATGTGTCATACTCCTCGTCATCTCAGGGCAGCAGGTCATCGTCGTCGTCCCATTCTGCGCCGAGTGGGCATTGCTCCGTGGGCACCGCGTGAGAATCGATGAATCGGGTCCTTCCATAAAGGAATTCCTCACATTCTAATGAATCCCCTGACTGGTCATCGTCGATTGGAGGCGTGTCGCTTAGGACAATCCTCTTGGGCGATGGGGTGCGAACGACACTGAACAGTCGGTGTTAGAATGAGGTGCGCCTACGAAGCCTCGCGTTTGATGTCTTCGTTGTTGAAGTGCTGGTCAAAGTGGCGAGGTACATTCTTTACGGCCTTCGAAGACTGTCTGTAGGCCAATATGGGCCGGGGGTCGTAGATTACGTTGACTAGGTCCTTCTTACCGCCGTCTTATACCCTCACAGCATCGGGCCTCGATGCAAAGATCGTGATTAACGCACTTGGTCTAATCGCCGTGCCCTCACCCACTTCTTAGCACCGATACAGTGATGGACAGCATTATCAGGAAAGAAAACTCCAGGGACCATGCTTAATGCAGTTTGATAGCCGGTGTGCATAGCGAGCCCGTCGAGCACCCTGGTAAAGAGGTATCTAATAACAGCCAACGCCAATTTATGCAACTGCTCATGTCACAATCTATACCGTCCCACCCACGCACCATTCCCTATGTGCGCACCCTTATGCTTAAAAATCAAACCTCTCTCCATATCACCCGGTCCATCCTTGCCAGCCACCGTTGTTCCTCCTCGAAACACTCCTATAATAATCATAATCCATAGGATCGTTCATCCTCCGCCTCGCCTCGTCCTCTCTCTGTCTCTCCCTTTCTCTCTCGACATCCTCTTGCGGCAAGTTTCCATAACCTTGCGGGCCACCACCTAAACTCCCTGGCGCCACCGTGCTTCCTACGTAGTCATTGCCTTCATGCGCGTACGGCGAAGGCGTCATCGACACCGGCACTCCCTGCGCGTTGGGCACCAGTGCCTCCGTGGATGCGCGAGGGATGTGAGAGTTGTTCGTGGCGTAATTACGAAGACCCATATCAGCAGTATCATCGTAAGCCGGTGCGGCGTACCCAGCTGGGTATGTGTGGCCAACCCCACTACTATAGTTCGTGCCTCTAATTCTGTGAGCACCAGGAATCTCATGCACGTTTGGAACAGGAGATCCTGATCTGCTTCCTGCTTCGCTACCGGAATACTTTGTGAACTTGAAAGTATCCGCGGTCTCCGCACCAGATCTATCAAATGGGTTGGGCGTCATGCCGTAGATATCGCCGCCTCCGTGATCTTCACCAAACTCGGCGCGATCTTTGTAGTATGCGAAGTCAAGTTTAGACTCATCTACCATCTCGAATCCTGGCACCAAGTTTCCAGATAGTTTGGCGTTTGCGGACTTCCCTGGGGCCCCGGCCTTCATGGTATCAAGTGCGTAGGTGTCAGAGTAACCCGAAACAGAGACGAAGTCATTGTGGTCCGGATTATTGCTATCGGTCAACCGACCTCTGTAAATAGACGCCAAGATACTTTGTGCTCGGGCATGAACCATTGGCGTCATTAGTGGCTTGTACAGTGCGGGATGTCCATAGCGAGAAGCAAGCCTGTCGCTCTTCCTACTCTTCCCGGCGCCCTCCTCATCCCTGACAACATTGGTTGTAGTGTAATAATGAGTTTTGGCGTCAAACTTTCTCCGGCAATAAAACTTAAAAGCCAGCATGAGGAATGGCAGCGGAATGACGCAAAAGGCTTGGTGATGCCACTGTGTATCCCCCCTGACCCAGACGGACAGGAAGACAACGCAATTCGCGAACATGGTTGCAAATACCATCCGGTTGAACAGTACGCGCCAAAACATGCCACCGCTCTCTGTTTTCGTGATGAAGATGTACAGCAAAAGGTATTTTTTGAGATAGGCATCGATCAGGAAGTACAGTGCTGCCGCCGGAAGCACGAGAGGCTGGATCGTGGCGAACGCCAAAGCAACGGTGGAATAGAATAGGAAGTAGTTATAGTAGGCCGCATAGTCAAATGCCGGGGGGGCAGTGAGCTCGATCAGCTCTCTGGGTGTTGGCGAGGAGAACTTGCGCACGCACGAGGACCACAAAAGTGTCCAGAGTTGAGCCAGATCAGCCGCCGCACCAAGATTACGCTGCAGCAGCCACGTAATCCAGAAAGGCGAAATGTCACAGAGAGCACTGTGAAGGGTAAGCGCTATATTTTGGTCGTGGATGGCTTGCCAGGCGGATTTTGCATTATCGCCCTGCGTGTCCTTGATTACTCCGCCAATGAATCCCCAGAATGTGGAGAAGACGCAGAAAACCACGAGATTGTTGAAGACAAAGAAAGTGTATAATTTCCCAGTAACATGGCGCTCGCGGCCGGTTTTCGTCCTGTCACCTGCTTTCATCGCCAGACGGCGAAAGATGATGGGAAGCACAAGATATATGAGCGACGTGATAGCGGGCGAGGCGATACCTTGCACCAGAGCCCATACACGTCGGTTGGATGCCAACGAGCTCTGAAATGCGGGCCACACCAGACCCAAATTGGCGAGGTTGACGATGAAAATAGCTATCATGGCGTTGGGAGCGATCCAGACTAGTGTGAGCAAAGTGACCCAAAGGAAGTTGATGATCAGCTTCCACCGCCTCTCTTTCGGCCCCAACGGCATATTCTGCCATATAACATCGTTCGGTCTCGGCGCGAGCACAACAGCCGTGCCTTGCGGGTGCTTTTTGCGACAGGTATACGCGATGCTATGCGCTTCTGCAATCTCTTCATAACTAGCAAATCCATATGGCAAGGCGTTGCGCTTATCAAGGGACATTCTGACGTCCTTGATTTCCACCTCCAAACTCTTGATTCGGCCGGAAAGATACTCAATCGCATCTACCTTCTGGCTTTTGACATAGCTGCCATATGATGGGTCGTTTTTTGATGGATAACATGTCGGTCTTGTAGGAGGCAAGTTATCTGGATTCTTCAAGTATTTCGCCAAAAACTTTTCTAGTTTTCGGACAGTGTGTTCGTGCTCCGCGATCAGCTTTGGTAGATCTTTCACATTCCGCGCAATGGCTGTCCTGGAGAAGGACGACGTCGGCACCACCTCGTCGATTAAGCGGCCAATGCCCTCGTCTGTCCGGTATGACTTTGGAATGTCGTTGATCATCAAGGTTCTAGCGTGCAGGCTGCCCATGTATTCTGGGCTATTGAAGTAGTCGCGTCGGAGCTCTGTGACCTTGCGGTAGTTATAATACAGATATCCACAGATAATAAGGTCAAAAGCATACGCTACCACGACCTGTGCCCAATTCGGTTGGTCGAAAGTATTAATGGGTGTAATCCTTGCCAGCGGAGATATGTTGTCAAATGCTTCGCTGATGCCGCACAGCACATTCACTGGAATCAGGATTCCAACACCGAGCACGGTGAGTGTAAGGAATATATTCCTGCACATGCGAGTGAAGCGTAAAAACACAGTCGCATCGAGGCCCAAGTGTCGTATAAGGTCATTCTCCTTTGTCTTTACAACCGGATTGAACCAGGCGAACATTCCCTTGCCCATGGGAGGGGGCGCATGTGCTTCATCTGCGTGTTTAAGCTTGGGAGCATAGACGACGGAATTGTATGGTCGAAGCAGGGAGAAGGCCACCGCTATAACGAGTGTGAAGCCAACCGAAGAGCCTAAAGATGCCCATACGGAGTCTAATGCTAGCTGAGGAGCACAAGTCAGTGCTGGCTCCATGACGCGACGAGGGGAAGAGGCAGACAACGCACATCGTGTTTGAAAGGGTTCTTCAGCAGTTGCCCGAACTGCGTTTTGGCAAACTCATCCCAGCTACGTCGAGCAAGGCCGCTCGAAATATTCATTTCTAACGAGTGTAAGTGGCCAGGCGCCTTTATTGGCGAGCGAGGTTTGATGTCGCGCCAGAGAGACCCAGCGGCTGACGTTGTCGGCCGGGTGGTGGTGTCGTCGAATCTCAGCTGAAGCGTTCTATCGAAGATTACTGTGGGTGGTTGAGTGAATAAAATGAGAACGAGTGTAGAGGTGTCGTTCTTCTCTTTGTTGATAATCGCCTCAGACTTCGGGTGGTTTTGCAGTCGCTGAGGGTAAGGAAAGGAAGAGAGATAGTGATAGTGTTCTAGGTATAAAGTATGTGGCAGAACTGGAGGCCGTAAGGCTGCTGTATGTCTCCGCTTCACAAGAAGTGGTGGAATGTTAGGATAACAGTACGAGTAAGAAAGTATAGACCAGGGACTTCTTCGATCCCCTGCTCAGTGTTCGTCATGCCTTGAAGCGGCCGTGCACGGGTCAGTACCAGGGGTCAAGAGACAAGGGTGATAATTGGAAAGTGCAAGGAGGAGGGAGCCTCGAACGCGAATAGCCTACCGAGTGGAGTACGAGAACTCAGAGTAGCGATACCCTGAGACTTCAGACTTCAGACTTCAACCAGTCAAACGTCTGCCACGACCCACCCATAAGTGTCTTGTTCTGCCGCTGATTTCAGGCCAGAATCGACCCAGCGGTACAATACTGTGTACCTCTACGGAGTACTCCGTTGCGGAGACGAGATACTTTTAGATTCCGCTAATCTGTATCTCGCCTAGACCGTGTCCCGCCGGCGGTTGGGTAGCGTTTTTATCATTGGCCAAGCGAGACAATGAACAAGGCCATTCAACCACGGTCACGCCGAAATCCATGACGAAAACGAATCACGCTCAAACGTCGCTAAAGAGGCACTAGCGGATCGCTTGTCTCCAAGGTACTGTTTGCGTCTCGTTTAGCTTAGCATCCAGATGTGCCTCATCCGATGGAGAAATTGAAACCTCTTTTCTCCATTTATTTTTGCCACTCTCCCTGTTATGCGCAGCGTACCCAAAGTGGTATCGCGTACGCAGTCAAGTAGTGAAAATTACCCCACGAGTATAGCAATGCTTAATTAGCCGACTCCTGAGTAGTGGTAACGAACTCCTCGGCTAATTAAGCATGGAAGTAGTGCCAAATGTAGGTAGAAAAGGCTAATTCAGCTTTTGTAAATCTTCAGATCAGCTAAGCCAAAGACTTGATATTGAGTTGAAGATAAGAAAGCTGGTTGTCCAATGGCAACTTCACTTGATGGACGAGTGGTCAAATGTTAATAACAAGGCGATTCTGGAGTTCCTCCTTTTTGGCCGAAGCAAGCGTTAAAAGAGGCGTAGCTCGCTACTCTTCACTTCTCAAATAATGAGAGTACTTCACGAGTGCTGAATAGTGAAAACGGTAAAAGTAGAGACAGGAAACTACTCTATTCAACTAGTCGTTTACTTGGGGGAAACACTGCTTCTGCCCTTTTGCTTTACTTTATTGTTCTCCCGATATGTTTCCCCCCTCCAACAGTCCCTGCAGTTGTCTGTTCTGTGTGTGCACCCCCATCACCACTACTCTTCCCACCTCCTTCGTCCCTATAACCGCCATCTCTCTGTTCAGTGCCCCACCTTCGTCTTGCCCTTTCCTCCTTACCATTCTTGTTCCGCTGGACCTCGTCCTCAGTCTCGATTCTGACCCTGCGATTTGCCTCTTCATGTACCCTCTTATATTCATCACCCATCCTCCTAAACGGTGAAACAGGCCTCGCGAACTCATTCAACATTTCCCTCTTCTCCTCCTTCCCTCTTGAAACCACATCTGTGGCCCAACCCAATAGATCCTCACGGTTCGCATGGCCCTCTAAGACATGTGGCGGTGGGCCTGCAGCATACGCTGGCTGGCCAGCATCTTCCAGCGTCTGGTCTCTTGTATCCTCGGCGTCCTCCTTTTTGCGTTTGCTTAAATGGCCAGTGAAGGCCAAAATGGGTGAGCGGAGGAAGTTCATTGTATGTGTTATGGTCTGCACTTCGAACTGTCCAACCAGGCCAGAGTGCTTGTAAGATTGCTTGATTGTCGGCTCGATATCACGTCGTATATGCTTCGTAATGTTGAAACCGTTTGATAGGTGTGGCTTCCCCAGGCTTATGTTAACTTGTTCGTTTTCATATATCCATCATGTCCTCCGCTTGCGAAACCTACAGTACTATTTTCACACCAATTCCCTATTTTGGGAACTTCTAGCGCCCAAGTGTGATAACGTGGTCTAAGATAAAGCGTAAAGAGTCTACTGCCGGAAGTGTTTCGGCTCAGATCGAAAGAGCTCGAGGACAGACGGATGAGCATGGTTGCTCTTTGAACTGTCACCAGGTAGGGCCAACCTTGGTTGAGACTTATCACATCATGACGAATTGACGCACCTGACAACTGACAAGGTTTGCACTGCTCACGAAATACAGGCACCCCAAACAACGGCAAGTCAAGACAAAGACCAAAGAGGTGGGTTTCGAGAACAAATCTCCTGGTAGCACAACTCTAAAGTCAAAATAGAATCTTTTCATAGCACCTCGACGCCAACCTATCCTACCAAATCATAAACCAGAGCCATTCCTGGTAGCGGCGATGTCTCCGCGGAGTGCAATCTCCCGTCAACTGATAAGACTACTCAACAGTTTAGGACTTGTTCCTAGTGCTTCGTCTTGTCGGAGCGGTTGGTTCCTTCTTTTTAGTTGTGGTCGTCGTCTCAGGCTTGTCACCCTTAGCTGGACGACCTCTTCCTCTCGGCTTCCCATTAGGAATCTGACCATCCTCAGTCTTGGCCTTCTTAACTTCACCACCCTCTTCGTCTACGGTATCCTCTGCGGCATCTTCGGCCTTTCTCTTCTTTCCATTCTCACCGTTTTCTTGTCCTTTGTCCTTCTCCTCGTCTTCATCCTGCTTCTTCTTGGTCTTGGCGTTCTGCTGGGCAACAGACCCGGACCTCTCCGCGTGAGGGTTCGCTTCCTGGTGCAGCTCCACGACCTCATTCACTTCCTCGCCACCCTTTCCGTTATCCTTATGCTGCTCTTCATTTGTCTTCTCCTCGCCAGCCTCCTTCATATCCGTATCCTTGTCCTCCTCATCTTCACTCTTGTTCTTAGTTCCTTCCTCCTGCTGTGCGTCCAACTCCTCAGCTTTGCCGTTCTCATTAGCTTCCTTTTCCTGCTTGCTCTTTTTACTCAACTCATCCTTTCCTTCCTGTCCCACCACTCCCTTTTCCTTGCCCTCCGCCATCTCTGGTGCCTCTCCATCTCCTTTCGTGAGAACATGTAACTCAGCTGCGCGCTTTACGACATCGTTCCCCTGTCGTTCAACATGAACAGCCGGGTTCTCTTCATCGCCGTTCTTGGAGATCTGCTTGCCCTTGGAGGTGATGGTAAGCTTATCCGGGACGATTTCGGAGACGACACCCGATGGGTGTCCTTTGGCACCGTAGTTCCACTGGACTGTAGGAAGGATTAGCGTCTGGCTATACTTGTATTTTAAATGAAGTTGGGAAATGGTCCCTTGGGTGAGAGCGAGAAGGCGATTCTTGCGTTAACACTTTGTTACATTAGGCGCAACCAAGGTGTGACACCGGCGCAGAAGAGCTCGACGAAAGTCACTGAGTCGCTTGGCCTGATCACCTCATGCCTGATAGCAACCGCGAGGAGAGGTTTGCTGCGCAAGCCATTTCAATGCCTGACTAAAGTTCCCCGATGCTTGCGCCTGCTCCCACCCATCTCCAGTCTATCACTAGATTGAAAGACATCTCGAACAGGGCATTAGGAGCTGCATTAAATCTATAGACTCACCTTTATCGCCCTCGTCGATGTCCTCGATCTCCATTCCTGCCTGTCTCTCCTGCTCGGGCATTGCTGTTGTGGTCGTAAAATGGATTATGACGTAATAAAAAGCTCCTGACTCCTGCGCTGGAGTGTCAAAGGCTTCTCGAAGATATGATACTGGCGTGTGAGATACTTGTCTTAGAAGACCTTATTCATGTAGTGATGAAATGGAACTTAAATGGTGATGAAGCAATCACTGCAGAATGAATGGAATTGATGGGTTGAGAATGAGAAGCCGGAATCAAGAATGCGACAAAGGTATCTGGCTAATACGCGCTCGGCAACGAGGCAGGTACAAGTACGACGTGAGGGGCAGAGCAGGAGAAACGTGATTCGCCCATGCCAAAGACTTGCATCGAGCCAATGGTTTCGTAGAATTGGGACCCCGAGCCTCAAAGCCGGCACTGACTCCAGGTGGGCCAATGAATGTGCGGCGTGGGGACGGTCAAGTAACTTGCTCTGCATGGTCGTTGAACGAGGCACGAAGGGGACCATGCTTGCGCGCTTCTCGCCCAGCCAGCCAAAGCCAGTAGTGCTCCGGGTAGCTCAAAGCCGAAAAATATCTCGTTACGGCTGTGATGAAATCGTTTTTCAGTGTCATTGGTTGCGACCACTGCGTGCGTCCGCTGCCTCGACGTCTTCTACGATCGACAAATGACGACGTGGACAACGCCAGGTGGGGCCAGCCAAGCTTGTTTCCCCAGATTTTGGGCTTGGCAAGAAGAGCAAACTAACGGCACGAGTACAGTACGTGCAACCATCTGTCCTTCTCGGCCGCCGTGGGCAAGCGATCTTTGTGGATCATCTTCTTGAGACCCGACTTGTGGCAAAGTGCCGCAAGAGTCCTCGCCATAAATTTCATCTTTCGAAAGCGAATGGCTGCGGCCTCGAGCTGCGGATCATTCTCGTCCAGTGGACCGTTACGAGCGACTTGAGCGGCGAAATTCTCCTCAAGGTATGCGTCGTATTGTTCATCATCAAGGCAGCAGCTCGACAATGACGATGCTGTAACCAGTGGACTGTGCTCGCCTGGCACTTTCTTTGGATTGATGAAAGTGGCACACGTTTTTTGCTTAATTTGACGGCCCTTAAAGAATGTTTCTGGACAGAAATGGGCCTGCAGAATATCTTTTAGACATGAAAAGCTTGAATGGGGGGTTTTTTTAAAAAACCTCTTCCTGGGCGACGCCATACAGCTAACTGTGCTCGGCAGCGCGTATCACACCGGTGAAGCATCCATTGCGCGGCAGAGCTGGGTTGACTCCTATCTCATGGGAGATTGATGAGCCCTGTCGTATTCCGTTGAATACTGAGGCTGGGCGTCAAGCATCCTAGAGTTCATTTGTATGAAGTTCGAGTGTGACTTCAAGTGAGATTTCAAGTAAAGATTTCAAGTAAGAGTACGAGTAGGAGTTCCTGTGGTAGTTTATATGGTATGATTTGTCTCGTGCTTCGTGTATAGTGGTTTGTTTTGTGTTGGATGCTTCATGCGGGTAATATGTATGTGCCTTGAGTTTTGGGTAGCGGTTAGTGTCTTAATAAAGCTGTTGTGATGCTCTGAAGGACGGACGGGTCGAGCGTGCTGATCTCTCTCAAAAAAATTGGGCCTGAGGCCGTAAATTACATTGACCATGTCCCTCTTATCACAGGCTAACATCCTCGCAACACGAGGTCTCGATATGAAGTCGTGATTAAAGCACTTGGGCCAACCACCGTGTTCTTAATCTACCCTCCTACTTCGTGTTCAAGATATTCTCTAAAACAATGATAATATGGCGCCTGTGCTTGGGTTTCTGTGGTAAGCTACCACTGAAGTCTCACCATTTTACCACCGAACGCAGTCTCTGGCCATGGGAGTAATCACAATCTTGGCTGTGTCTCGAGCAGCCGGACATACAGTATATATATACCCGTACTGTATCTTGACCAGTTTCTATGACGCTCTTTTAGTCGAGTTCATTGGTGCTAAGCACTAAACTACATGTTTTCAATAATGCTCTGAAACACTTGCACTCATTTGTGGCTCTTGTCCTGACCGTGTCAACTACTTGACACATGTTGTCATATCGTAGTCGACAGGCCAAACGTCAATACTGTCCATATATTTAGGGGTGTGGCTCCCTCCACGAGAGTATTTACAGTTGCAACTCATAAAACAACAAGTACACCTCTCTCTGCATGCCAAGTACCTCACTGGTCTTGCTTTCCTTAACCTTTTCATCACTGATTCGCCACCACCTCTCTGCCATCTTCTGTTTCTGTCGCCTCTTGTGCATCTTCTTCAGGTTGATCTTGTCCAAGGCTCCCTCGGCATCCGCATCGGTCGCTGTCCAAGTCGTTCCCGTTGCTATTGTGTCCAGGCCTGTAGTTACGGTAGTGGTGGTGCCCAGTGTAGGCGAGGTAACTGTGGGAGATTGTGATGACGACCTGGAGGACTTGGATGGCGATTTAGAAAGTGTGCGCGAGATGTTATTCGATAGTTTGGAAATGGACGAGCGTGTCCTCAAACGCAGTCCTTCCTTCTTTGTTGGTGTGCTCTCATCTTTAGACACACCTGATGAGGTAGAGGCTGAAGACGGAGTGCGGGAACGTGAAACGTGCTCTGATTTGGCCGTACTAGGCGGAGATACAGAATCCGACATTGAAACCCGCGATATCGACGGGTTACGTGGCTTTGAACACCGTAGATCTGCGTCGTGCTTCAGGACCGTTCCATCGTTTGGTCTCACAGCTCTTAGTTGCGGCGTGGGTGCGATACTTGTCCCAGGAGTATTGGAGCGGCTGAACGCTTCTGATGGCTCGAAAGGATTACGATTTGCAAATGGTTTTGGTGTATTCTGGCGACGGAAAGTCTCATAGTGACCACTGTGATGACTACCCTTGTGCGTCACTACACTTTGCAGCTTGTATTTATGTTGGTTAAGCAGTCCACCAAGAGGCAAAGCTTCTGGAAAGACGACCTTGGCGGCGTTCTTGACCGAGGATCCCTGCCCATAAATCGACCGAGAAAGGTGCAGGGAGAGGATCTTGGGGAAGGATGTGATTCTGATGTGGCGTGCGATTCTGCGTTTTGGGGCGAATTTGGCATGAGCGAGCTCAACATACGGAGGAAGCGGTGCCTCTGGGTCGTTTTCAATGGCGTGTTCAATAGCGGCCTCACTCCTTGCAATTGTCGCCCTATAGGCATCATCACGTCCCGGCGTATCAGGTACACCGTCGAGGACTTGTAGGGCATGGACAAGACGACATTTCTCGCACCGGAAATCGTCGATGTATTCGGTCTTGAAGACGCCATCAAAACACGCATTAAGGGTCGTAGTTGGAAGAGCTGGGACGTTGAGAGTCAAAGAGCAGAAGGTAGAAACGTTGGGCGAAGGTTTATAGCCGCAACTCAGGCACTCTATTTGAGATTCAAAGGTTCCTTCAAGCGGGAAGCCTTCTTCGCCGTCTTCAGGATCAGAAGATGAGGGCGGTGATTGTGTTGGTGGTGGTGCGGTAGCCGTGGCTATGTCCCTTTCTTGATCCTTGATATCGATTGAAGAGTGATCTAGAGCTTCCGTCCCTATGGTTGGTTGATGTCTATCGTTTGGCTCTTGTTCGTTTTCTGTCGCCACCTCTATTGTGAGACGGGAAAGCTCGCGTGTCAGCGCAGCATTATCCAACACGCCTTTGCCGGCTTCTCTGGCTGCTTTCCTAGCACGTTGGCCAGCGTGGTATTCATCGCACAGCCTTTCGGCTACTATTTGTAGAAACTCTTGGGCATCCTGTTGCTGCCGACTTATCCGTTGTCTAAAAGCAACCTCTAAGCACTTCACGAAGGGCCCGATGGATATGGTTTTCTTGTATAGCGGCCTTTCGTTCAAGCCATCTATCAACTCCTTTAATCCCTTTGTGACAATTCCGTTTTGCAGTCCGTCTATCTTCCACTCTGGAAGCTCCGGGCGTAATGGGTCATCCACAAGATTTCTGTAAACAGACGGTCCGTCCAGGTGCCTTCTGTGTATCTCTCTGATCAGATAGAGTCGCAGGTCGCCTAGTCCTGCCAGGGCCTGTACTGTCGAGTTAATGAAGCAGTCGTTCGCCGGGTTGACGAGGCCAACAACGCCTCTCTTGCGAGAATTGGCGTTCCCCTCTGCTTCGGCGTCTATAAAGAATGTGGGTGCAAAGACGTAGACAAGAGTCGCTGCGGCGAGCGACGCACCAACAGCGTAGGTCGCGACATTGAGTGGCTTGTCGGGCATCACGCTGAAGGCCGTGTTGAGTTGTTTACGGATTGAGTGTTAACAATCATCCATTGGCGTTCGGAACTTCCACACCTGGCGCCCGGGAGGCCACAGAGAGGTCCTAGTTTGATAACTATAGAAAATGCGGGTCGACAGTGGGTTACAAAATAGTTTGGTAGCCTTGTTGGCGTGATGCATGGAGATGGAATACGAGCCAGAGAGTGAAGTTTTGCCAAAGTGAGGTGGGTGCTGTGGCTGCGAGGGAGCAGTTCCGGCAAACTTTGATAATATCCTTAGTCAGTGATACAGGCAATATGTTAAGCGCGCGGGTGTCTGCCTTTGGGATGAGTAGATGCCGGTCATTGAGGTGCTGCGTGCAAGACAACAAAATACCAAAGTTCAGCGTCCTGCAGGCAGCACGTCAATGGGAGGCACCCTCTTCCCCACATTCCTGCAACATCGGCCGCTCTGTTGGCGTGTCGGCGTCGGCCAGTCGGAGTTTGTTAATCCCAATCTGCATCCTGCACCCAGCTCCAAAATTGCTGCCTGAGGCGGAACAATTTTATCTGGCTGGGCCGCACTGTAGCAAGTGAGTCTGGTAGGATAGCTTTCAGCGCAAACGAGACTCAGAATGGCTTCCTTTATCAGCTCTCTGAGAGCATCTCAGTGCATGTCCTGCGTGCGCCGCGTACAATCTGGCGCCGGTGAGCCGTGGCTTGCTTCGGCGCAGCAGCAGATTCGTGGGAAGAAGAAGCTCGCAAAAACTCCGTCCACCGTCACTGTTCGCCTTCTGAGGGACGTCAAAGGATATGGAAAGGCCGGTAAGTGATGAGTGGAACGAAACGAAGAAGAACGAAAGCTAACAGAAAGCTAGGAACCATTCTACCACTCCAGGTTGGGCGCATGAGAAACGAATTCTTTCCGAGAAGAATGGCCGACTACACATCTCCAGCTGTGGTGAAGCAGATGATCGCCGAGGGTAAACTAATAGAAAGAGACTACACTTTTGGACTTCAGCATTTCGAGGTTAAGAAGCAAATCGAGGTTAAGAAGCAAAGCGAGGATTCCACTTCGCCAGCTCCTCGCAAGGCAAAGGTCGAGCTCGGCCTTCCAGAGGTATGCCTATACAACCGATTCAAGACGAGAGTACAGGCTAACGGCCATTATAGGTTGAGAAGTCTACTGCAACCATTGAAAAACTATTGCCAGCAAGTCTCGAGTTCGCCCGTGCCCCAATTGTTGCACCAGAGACACCGGTTCAAAGACGCTCGCCGTCTCTCAGACCATTGGCGACCACTACAACTGCAGCTGGAGAGGCAACTGTGGAGGGAAAGAAGGCTATCTTTGGTTCAGTTTCGACCGCTGATATTGCAGCGAGCATCCGTGGTTTGCTCGCTGAAGATGCTGAGGGATCTCGCATCGTTCTGGGCCCAGAGGACATTTCCTTCGCTATCGCTACCGAGGAATCGGACCGCGTGAAGCACCTTGGTCAGTTCGATATCGATATCAAGCTCAAGGGTTCCTCAAAATTTGTGAGGAGGGCAATCAATGTTGTTGCTGAGGACGATCAGGCATAGAGATACCACGAGTTAGAGTGTAAAATTGTCAGCGCTGCGCGCAGTGTATACCATGTACGAGGTAAGTAACTGAAAGCCGAGTATAAGCGGTAAAGCCGTTTCCTACAGCCATTTGCCATGTTATTCGGATGCAATTATGCAATTGTATAGAAGGAAAGCCCGATCGATCGGATCTTATGTCAAGCCGCGGGACAGCGCAGCTGACAGTGACAACTGCCAACCTCGTCTTGTTGCACCTATTACCCTCGCCCATTCGACTCGAGCCAATCGATGGCAAGAAATGGCGCGCGCGGACTGGATTGAGTACTCGTATCCTTGGCAATTATTCCTCATCTCACGTGAATCCTTCTGGCCGTCCTAGTAGCCGGGGACACCAGTTGGGGTGCTCGTACGCGAACGAAATTCAACCTCTCCAGGCCAGGCCGTAATGTAGCAGCGGAATCTAACTGAATTCTCTATTCCGCCTGCTCGAAATAGTTACTCAATGCCATATAAACTGGGCTAGTTCCGAGGACTTGTATACCTGTGTCCCGAAAGGTCTAAGAAATCAGCTTTGGGGTCCATTGGCAGGTTCTGGTTGGATGGTCAGTGACGGAATGTCACGGAAGGAGGGCATCATAGGCCCCATCATCCCATGCCACTTGCTATGACCCCGCCATTGACTTCGGGAGAGGGCAGAAGGAGACTAGACAACTGGGCTGCTTTCGTAACAACTCCCACTCCTGACTGGTTTCTCTATATCTTCTCGACCACAACCATCAGCAACCTCACCTTACGCAAAGTTCAGAAAGATCTTGTGAGTAGACCACGTTTTTCTGGCAGTTAACTGGGGCCGTTCTCGTGCCTTCCATCAATGTGGATGGATCGTCTGGGCGCTGGCGGGAGCTGCAGCTCGGTGTAATTCACACCGTCATAACCCCACCTTACCTCTAGCGGGGTCGTATATTACTTCAACCACAGCTCCCCTCCGCCTTCTGCTTTCTCTTCTGATTCATACCACAAACTCCACCCACAAGATACCCAGCACAGAGCAATCAAGCTAATCCTCAAAACGAAAGATACCCCAAAAACCAAGCCAATTACACCAAACCGCAATCATGGGCTGCCAAGACGTTCTCACCCGCAAGACCGGAGTCATCGTCGGCGACGATGTTCACAAGCTCTTCAAGCACGCACAGGCGAACAACTACGCCATCCCGGCCATTGTAAGTATCTCATACTGCTTGCGTAGGCAGTCACCCAGCTTGTCAAACTCTTCGCTAATCCCATCATCAGAACGTCACCTCTTCCTCCACCGTTGTTGCATCCCTAGAGGCTGCTCGCGATGCCAAATCCCCAATTATCCTCCAGATGTCTCAGGGTGGTGCCGCATATTTCGCCGGAAAGGTAAGAATTATTGACGCTGCTATTTCCGCGCAGAATGCTAATTGGTCATTAGGGTGTTGCCAACGACAAGCAGCAGGCCTCCATCGCTGGTGGTATTGCCGGTGCTCACTTCATCCGCGCTGTCGCCCCAGCATACGGCATTCCAGTCGTTATCCACACCGACCACTGCTCCAAGAAGCTCCTTCCATGGTTGGATGGTCTTCTCGATGCCGATGAGAAGTACTTCGCTGAGCACGGCGAGCCACTTTTCTCCTCCCACATGATCGATCTTTCCGAGGAGGAGGTTGACCACAACATCCAGACCACCGCTGCTTACCTCAAGCGCGCTGCCCCAATGAAGCAGTGGCTCGAGATGGAGATTGGCATCACTGGTGGAGAGGAGGACGGAGTCAATAACGAGGATGTTGACAACAACTCTCTTTACACCCAGCCAGAGGACATTCTCAACATCCACAACGCCCTCTCCCCAATTTCTCCATACTTCTCTATCGCCGCCGGCTTTGGAAACGTCCACGGTGTCTACAAGCCAGGAAACGTCAAGCTCCAGCCATCTCTTCTCAAGAAACACCAGGACCACGTCAAGGCCGCCATCAAGGCCAAGGATGACAAGCCAGTCTTCCTTGTCTTCCACGGTGGATCCGGATCCTCCAAGGAGGAATTCAAGGAGGCTATCTCTTACGGTGTTGTCAAGGTCAACTTGGACACTGACCTCCAGTACGCTTACCTCATCGGTATCCGTGACTACGTCTTGAACAAGAAGGACTACATCATGAAGCAGGTTGGTAACCCAGATGGTGAGGACAAGCCAAACAAGAAGTACTTCGACCCAAGAGTCTGGGTCCGTGAGGGTGAGAAGACCATGTCTGTTCGCGTTAAGGAGGGTCTTGAGGACTTCAACGCCACCAACCAGTTGTAAATGCTTTTTTCTGGAGTCACAGATACCGATAGCGCCATTAGCGGGTAGCTTGAGATAGTTCATGATTATGAAAATGAAAATGATTACATGACCCATTCCTGAAATACCATCGCTATGAGAAGGACGTTGTGCTGCTTTGGGTTCATAATGTGAGACATCACCCGCGACACGTTTGCAAACTCGCGAAACTTGATCTCAATTGGCAACAATCTGTCGCGGGAAGGGCTTTTTGGACATGTTTGAGGTGGCTATTTAGACCAATTTTGCTGTATGAATCCGCCGGACTCATGGAGGTCCGAGTGCACTTGAGTCCAATTCTGCTTAAGCCTTTTTTGGGTCTCGAGTCCATGGCAAGACAACTTTGGAAGCTAAAATGGAAACCAGTCCGTTTTCATATTTCATGAATCAGGTCCAGCGTTGTTGGTGAGTAGCCGACTACTCGAGTAGTTATGAGTACTTTACTACTCAATAATACTCGTTTATATATTTCAATCTCAGCGCCCACATAGTTCTACGTTCGGGCCTATTTGACGGTAAAGCCGGATCTTTGTCAAATCTCAATATTATGGCTTGGCAGCTGGTCTCGAGGTTGCAAAATCTCTAGGATCGGGCGCTGTTTGGTTGCAAGAGCTAATCTTTGCAAGTTCAGCGTACACGTGATAAACACGCTAGTGATTGTGGCTTTCTCTCGCGTTGCTGACGCGTCAATACTTGCCGCTCTTTGGAAAATGCTACTTAATTACTAGTCCTGCACCGCTGGTCATGTGGCTTTTGAAGGATTCACATTAAATGCTGGAACTTTTGCTAGGTTTGACATGGCGGGTATTGAGATACTGAGTGGTATGGAACCTCAGTGGCTAATGCCTGTTACAACCAAGTTTCAAAGCTAAACTAGCGCATTTTTGTCACCTGAAGTTGGACTCATGGACTCGCGTCCAATGAGATGGACCCGAGGCGAATCCAGGACTCAGGATCAAGACTCGGCAAAACTGAAATCACGCTTGAGTCCGGACTCGTCTAACACTGAATTTTACAATCAGAGGACGATTGAAAGTAAATGTCTTTTAATTTTCAGATGCATGCAATTCTAGCTAGTCTAACATCCACATTCAACTTGATTAAGCCGCCCAAGTATCGTCCTCTTAACTCAAACCCCTTTCCGGGAGTTTCCTTCATGCTCATTAAACTTGCAGACGATCAGCAAGCAAGCCATCAGGTATGCTGGCCCGTTGGTCTTTCATGACTAGCTTATCCCTCGATTCCAGGGTCGTGTTTTGCTTCGATGCTCTTTTGGTTGATAGCCATCGCAACTGTGGCCTCGCCGTCCTCGGTCGCAATGCTGACATCGATTTTGTTGGCCTCATAATAAGTTTTCATGGAGTTAGCAATGGTAATCATTTCGCCCTTCTCGCTTCCCTGTCTTTTCATTTCCTCAAGGACGTCGCCCTTCTTAGAGCAGGGTCCTATCGCTCGACCACCTGCATACGAACGTCTCCCACGAAAGCTAGATATATACTGTCTGAGCGCTTTGTCAAGAACATGACGCGGTATGAACTCCTGCCGCGGATATCTCCTAGGATGTCCTAGATACTGTGGACCACGAGGCGCATCGATGGGAGACTTGGGCCTGGCGTACGATGCTCGCAGGAGCTCAGCAGGATGCACAGGAGGCATGGAGACACGGTAATCGGGAATCGGCTCGGCGTCTGAAGTGGACCGGTGAGAGGCAATTTTAAGCTGTGGTTCGTTGACTGGATACATCGTGACCGGCATGTCCATGAGATCTCTCTTTTCCTCCACCTTAACTCCATTTAGCTTTTCCGTAAGTGCTGCTAAGGGAATCTGAATCTTTCCTAATTCGTCGACAAACGCTTCCACATAAGTTCCTTTTTGAGCAGAAGCATCGATGCCTAGCCGACGAACGGGTTCTCTACTGCCAGTCTCTCTGTCGTCGTTGTTCCCAATACCGGCAGCTTGGTTGTAAAATTGAATGGTGGCGAGATGACCTTCCTTGATTTTCATCAGCTCGTCATCAGTCTCATGCAGAATTTGGTGCCGATTTCTGCAGTTGACGCCACGACGACATGTGCCAATCAGCCAGCGACGGCATATTGCGGGTGGCATTGGTAAAGGAGCCACAACAGTTGCATGAGCCAATACAGGAGCAGGTGGTGGATGGAAACTGGTGCTGTGATAACAATGTTGAGGCAATGCAGGTTGAGCTGGCTGCACACACTCCGTGCAATTCGCCAAGGATGAAGCTTGGTGATTTAGGATAGGTTGTTGAGGCTGAAGAGGCTGCTGGAGCTGCTGTGTTCGTAAAGCCTGTTGCTGCAGCTGATGCTGGGCTTGTGGAGTGGTAGACGAAAGCGGTAATTGAACATCCAGTGCAATTACTGCTGCCGGCACCGGCGCCGCAGAAGTTTGCATATTCTTGGTCATTTTCGGCGATTCTGGGCTTGACGGTGGTGCACGTGGTTCAGTGTATGCCCGAACGGCTGGTGTCTCTATTGGAGGCAATGGAATACCAGGTTGGGTCGCCGGCATTTGCTTGATCTGGATTTGAGGCTGTCTGTCACCTGGTCAATGTCATATCACTGTTCAGTTTCGATCGGCTGACCTCGTTTTATTGCCTTGATGACCTCCCTGCCTCGGGAAGAGCTCGTCCAAGCAACAATAGTCTACCGGAACGAAATGGCTGGTCTGAGGAATATTGTGGCGAGAGGTATAATCTTCGGGCAGGTCTAGAGCAGAGTAGTATGATGCCATGCGTCCCTGCGCGTCGGGGACGTAGTACACCTTAGGTGCGGTCTTCGATAGTGTTCCATGTTGTGATGGTGGTAGGCAGGCGTGCGCCATTTTTCGTCCGTCTATATCCAAAGCAAAAGGTGTGGCACTCCGTTGAAACCGACTAGGATAGTCGACGCAGGCGATGAAGAAAGGGACGGCAATGTGGTGAAGCTTGACAGAAAGAGACACTAAGAAATTGGAGAATTCCTTTATAGCTCGCATCGCTAAGCCAATTTGCTTGCTCAGTACTTATAGCATACCTATTATGATTGCAAACTTGCAACATAGTACTATGCACGTGGCCTTGAAGCGCAATCGTTCTGACGGCTTGTGTACGGCCACAACTAAGTATATCCTAAGATACGCCGTCTATGATGTCCACCCTCACTCTAGCTTCGTTGTCGTCTATAAGGAAACCGACCTGCCTTGTGCCATCCTCTACCTCAACCTTTCTTTCCAGCCATTTCCCCCCTTCCTTTAGCACACCAGGCTTCGTAGGCACGCTTTCGTCATATTCGCTCCTGTCGCTCAAGTCTTCATATCCGGCCACGGGATCCCACTCGCCAGTCTCCCAAACAAGGCGCAAGCCAAGCGGCCTGTGGGCAAACAACTTCCCAACAATGTTTTTGATGCGGTAAGTGTCAAAACCCCGCGGAATTTCATGCACTCTGACAATTTCCTCTTGTTGGTTTTGCTTGGTATTAGCAGGCATGTAAAATGTGAACGTGATGAGCCTTGCTTCCAAATAGTTCGGATTAGTACTTTCGTCCTTCCTCGCCACAACCGGCTTACCGTACGCATGGCAGAGTTCAGCATAACGCCTATGCTTAGCTGTAATCGAAATCTCAAGCTCTTCAGGAACTTCAGCCATTTCCTTAGCAATACGGGAGAGATAGAACATCTCTGCGTTGGTCCGATCAGCATCTGTGATATTGCTGAAGTTGAGGTATTTGAGCTTTGGTAAGCGAGCCAAAGTTAACATATACCCTTCATCAATGCTCGTCGCCTGAGCTCCTGCTTTGACGACGGCTTCGACAACCGGATTGTGTGATATACGTAGCGATGTGAGTCCTGGAAAGATATACGGCAGCCGATCCACAAAATCCCAGGAATCGATCTGGTTGTAAGACAGATCTACGTGTTCCAATGCCTGCCCAAACTGATGAACCAATGTCCGCTGACGATACTTTTGTATGTTGTTTCCTTTAAGATGCAAACTTTTGAGCCGCGGAAGCCGAGCAAGAATATGCAACTGTGGGAGTCCAGTGAAGGAGTTGTACTCTAGCTTCAGCGATGTAATAGTTTCGGGAAGAGGTATCTCCATTCCAGGATCGTATAGTGTTTCGATCTGGTTTAAACTGGCGTCAAGACTGAGAAGGTCTGGAAACTGCATGGCCAGGAAGCATATATTTCCCCAAGATAAGAGCGTTTCGTCAACACCAAGATCCAGGACCCCTGCATACGCAGAGGTACCTTTGTACCCATACTCAAGCTCCTCTTCCGTTATCTGCAAACGGTTTCCGCTTTTCATAGTTAGTACATCGTGCGGTACACATCAAGGGCTCGGTACCTTAGGCGCAGGCTCTTCAAATCATCCAATTCGGCACAAATATTGATGATCTCGTCACCATTCTGGAAAAGATTTCTGCTCAAGTCGAGTTCCACTATCTTTGGACACACATCACGGATTTTGTGGTTCTCGACTCCCGCTTTCACAATCCGCATGGCATCCACAAGCACAATCTTGAGCTCTCCCAACTCGGCGAGCTGGGCACGAATTTTGTCGAACCCAATCTCATAAGCAACCTTACCCCCCGCCATCTCGATCTCTTGCTGCTGGTGAGCGAGTGTATCTCGTCGGTCGACTTCTTCTGTTGCATACTTCCTACGGACAGCTTCAACGAAACTTTGCACTGCATCAGGTGTTCTTGTTGGGCGGACAAAAGAAGCAGCTTGCTTGGATTTGGACAAAGCTAGACGCGAGTTAGGTCGATCGTAAATGTCACTACTTAAAAACCTACTTGCAAAGTACCTCACCCCGTTGTGCTCTCCATCATGTTTGCCTCGTCCCTCGTAGTCCCATTCAACACCAACCCAGTCTCCTTTGGTGCCGTCCACAGTGCCAACATATCTCACAGTACATGGCACACCATCGTAAGACAAGCGTTGCCCTACAAAGTATTCCAAAGGCATTGCGGAAGATTGGTGCTGTTGTGTTGTAAACAGTAGACGTCAAGGTAGCACAGCCTTGCGGCAAGGCTCGGTCGGGCTGTAGGCTGCAGCTCTGATAATATATTCCTGGCGCGGCTCGCGAGCTCTCTTGCTCAGCCTCACCAACTTCCACATACCAAATACACACATCCTCATTCAGCACGTCTTCGTCCCCCGGCAATCAGAGATCGATCGCAAAGCAAAGCACACTCCTGTCAAGCATACGGCTTTCTCTCCGCCATACATATTACGCGATCTAAACAATGGATTATCAGAACCGCGCCGGCTCCAAGTTCGGCGGCGGCGGTGTTGCCTCGCAATCAGCAACCAATGCTGACCGCCGCGAGCGCTTGCGCAAACTCGCCCTCGAGACCATCGACCTCGATAAAGACCCATATTTCTTCAAGAACCATGTTGGCTCCTTCGAATGTCGCCTTTGCTTGACCGTCCATCAAAACGACGGCTCCTACCTCACCCATACCCAGGGTCGCAAACATCAAACCAATCTTGCGCGCCGTGCTGCAAGAGAGCAGAAGGAGGGACGTGGGGCGAATGACCCAGTCACGGGTCTGCCGTTGGGCATGGTTGGGGCACAAGTGTCCGTCAGGAGGAACGTGGTAAAGATCGGTCGACCAGGATACAAGATCACCAAGACACGCGACCCAGTAACTCGCCAGCAAGGACTGCTCTTCCAGCTGCAGTACCCAGAGATCTCGCCTGATGCCACACCGAAGGTCCGCTTCATGAGTGCATTCGAGCAGAAGGTCGATGACCCACCGGACAAGAACTTCCAGTACATGTTGGTGGCTGCCGAGCCGTATCAGACGTGCGGATTTAAGCTACAGGCAAGAGAGGTGGACAGGACGAACGATAGGTTCTGGACGTGGTGGGATGCTGATCTCAAAGAATTTTGGGTGCAAATAATGTTCAAGACGGAGAGAGATGAGAGGTTCAGCGGCGTGCCTGGACTGGCTCCTACGGGACCGAGGAGATGAATTTCTAGCTGGTTATTTCGGAGCTTATGTTGCTTTTATTGTAATTGGCCTTTGGCTGGCATTTTCACGGTCTTGCGGCGTTGACGATAGTGCAGTTGGGGCCTAGTAAGGAAATTGCAGAAGCGCAGTTCTAAATATACCATAAAGGACATCCGAGGACATTAAGTCGGCGTTTTGCATTCCCAATTCGACTTTTCCTCTGAGTTACGGTTGCGTGGTAGTTGATGTGATGTACGCCTTGAGGCTAAGTGCTTTAATCACAACTTTACATCGAGATCCGGTGCTGTGAGGAAAGACGACGATGGCAAGGACGTAGTCAACGTAATTTATGGTCTCTCGCCCATTTCTGTTTGGAGACATCCCTTCCTTCAGATCTCCGGAGGATGACGACTTCCCTTTGTGGGAGTGCGACCCACTCGTCGATTCCAGGAGCGGGCCAGTAGAGCACGGCTCAATCGACGCAACACCTGCTGAGGACGATGATTGCAGCCCTGGGATGATGAAGAGTGTCGTGGACGTGGAAATCAATGAGATAGACCGCTGCGCTGGAGAGTGCGAGAGATGCAATGCTGCAATGGTTCCATCCACAATGAGCTGAGTCACCGTAGCCATGTCACTCAACGGTATCAAGGGAAGAGCTTCCATTCCATGCTCGAAATCTGCCACAAGGTAAGCTTCCAAGGAGGAGTGTGGCACATGTAAGTGCTGCCATAGTGCCATACGCAGGAAGGTGAGTCTTCATAGGAAGGAGAATACAAAGAAACTACCACAAGAACTACCGAACATATTACCACATTGACTCCGCCTCGAATACACGCACACATTTACACAGAAGGACACAAATATATGGACACTAATGCCCAGCCACAGTACTCCATGGATTACGAAGGCTGGGCGTTGAGGGCTATTTTCTTGACGCAAGATTTGTTCTCGTTAGTTTGTATAGATAGTGTGGTTCATTGAGGTAGATGGTACTTCCGTCTTCAATTCCATATAGTGGTTTCGATGTCATCTTCGATCTTTCTGAAGTGTCCTTGATGTTATTGTGATGGCAAGCAGGAAGGATGCGTCGGGCGAGCTGATGTTTATAGGCCGGTATACGCCGGAGGCTGTAAATTACGTTGACTAAGTCCTCCTTACCACCGTCTCCTACCCTCACAGAACCGGATCTCGATGCAAAGCCGTGATTAAAGCACTTGGTCAAATCAGCGTACCCTTGGAGATAGTGGTGGGACGCCTGCTGATCCTCCCTAATACGTTTCCTCGGTCCGTTAACCCGTTGCTCAGTCACGAATACAGTCACAAACTATTAGGTCTCAAGCCAAAGCCACCCTCCGAAACATACCCACGTGCGGAATCTCCGCCTCCCACCACTCCCCCATCCCCTCATCAACCACAAACCCACAACGTTCCCAAAACCCCACCACACTCTGCTGCGCATGCACACACAACAGTCCCGTCCACGTCCTCATATCCTCGTCCACCTCCCCCCTTTCCTCGTCATTCGCCTCCTTCTTACTAAACACCTCATTTCCATGCCTAGCAGCGAATTCCACAGCAGCGTCAACTAGCTTCTTCCCAATTCCGTATTTCCTGTAAACGTCGACTACTGCCATCCTGCCGAGTTTCAGGTAAGGCTCCCGACCGTCGTGGAGGGTGGTCGCGCGATCCACGATCCATGGTCTTGGTTCTGGGGCGAGCTTGTTATCTTCCACCTTTGGATTCTCAGGTAATTCGAGCTTGCTCCCCGGCAGAGGGTGTTCCTCTTGCGGAAACGGCACCACGCGGATTGTGCCTACTGGAACGGGCTCCTCGTCATCTGATATCGCGTAAGCAACCCAGTGCTGGCACCTAGGGTCATCCGCATCGGCTTCAAGGAGAAGAGGAATGTTTTGACCGCGGACAAAGACGTCTTCGCGGACGGTCATGCAGTCTAGGAAGGCTCGGGGGATGGAGGAGTCTTGGCTGGTTTGGGGGAGGGAGCGGTCGTAGAGGTTGAGGTCCATTGGGGGTTGGAAGGTGATAATTATTGTTGGTGCCATGATGTCTGAATTTTGTGAATCGGAGATCTTTTCTAGTTTTATTATGTGGTGCTGAATTGAAGTTGAAATGCTCTAATGACGACTAAAATGAAAGTGCTTGATAACGTGGCAAAAAAAACAGTTGCTGAATTTTTCTGCTACAGAACTTCGCAATGCTGGGAACGAGGAGAGCGGCGCGCTTCAATGAAAGTGCCAAAAATCAAAACGATTTGAGGAATAAGGGAAGCTTCGGAGTTGAGGATATGTAGTAGTCAGCTTGCTGTCGCCTTGATGGATACCAAGAGGATTTTCTGCGGATATTAAGTCGTGATTGGTTGCATGATCCGGTGAGTGGAGCCAAGACGTCCTGCCCAAGAACGATCCTCCCGCCAACCTTGCCGCCCTTACACATGACCTCACCCCAAACTTACAGTTCGTTTATAGTCCGCTCCAGTTCAATACAGATAACAAAGACAAAATAATCTGGCGCGATGGTAGCAAGTCCAACTTGTACCCCGAATGGTTCTGCTTTCTATTCAAACGCGGCGTTTGAGCAGTTTCTTCCTGCCATTTTCTTGCTAAGAATTGGCTTTTGGGAATCTCCGAGTTTGACAACAACCATACATTTTGACTTTTAGAGTTACTATGGCTCTTCCACGTTAGCTCCGTTGTGCAAAGCTTTCCATAGGGTGCGCTCGACCGCTCGTTCTGATGTAGCCGTTGGTCACCTGTGTTATGGCTCGGCTGCCGCCTCGCGACAAGGCGCTCAATGACGCGGTTTTTACGAAAGCTAATTATGGCCTGCCAACGTCGAAGCAACTTGACAAAATCGCAGATCTGATCAGGTTCGCTCCAACCATATACTCATATTGACGCTGAATTAATGGACGGGGAACTATCATTGGAGGTTCCAAACAATGTAACGACATGAATATATACAAACAGTCGTTATGCACGCGTCTAATCGCCATATAATGCCCCTCCTTCCCTCATGTTTCACGACCAGGTTCCACCGGAGTAGAGGTGCTCTAATCACGCAAAGTTTTCGTGTCTTCTATGATCACGAGCTCAAAGCCAAGCAAGCATCAACAGCTTGACCAACACTACGCCACATTAGTTTGTGTTCTGTGCTGTTTATTTGCCTCGGAAGAAAACTTACCGCCCATTCTTCACAGCCACAACATCACTGATAACATCCCTATCCAAATCCGGAAACATGCCCTGCAGCGTCTCAACCACATTCTTATGCTCCTCCCTGGCCAACCTCTGCGCCTCCGCCGCCTCTGCAGACGCCTGTCTCACCGCCCTCAACACTCCATCGTGTTCAGCGGCATCCTGATACAGCAACTGTCTGGTGCTCGCCGCTTCGGCCGCATGCTCACTAGCCTGCGCCTCACTTACATGAGTCCTCACAGGCGGCCGATTTGGGCTGCCCTGTGGACTGCGGTGCAGTGGAACGTCGGTAGACCGCCGCGGCGTTCCGAATCGTTGACTGCCACTACCTGCTATCATGCCCGTGAGAGGCGTTCTTGGCCTTGAGGTTCCTTGGTTGACGGACGGAGAGGCACTGTCGTCTCCAAACATCCTGCCAATGGTGTTCAGGGGCTGTCTAAAAGTGCGTAACAAACCAGCTGCCGCGCCTTCATTCTTGTCTTCGTCGTCATCGCTACCATCTCTGGAGGTTGTTGATCTCCCTTGTTCCTCCGTCGATTTGCGAGGTTTTTCCGAGTGACTCGAAGGAGGCGAGCCGGGCTTGTTGCTTGACGGTTTAGGAGGTGGCGGGGGAGCCGTTGCCACTTCCTCAGCCAACGCGCGCTCGGTGATATCCTTGCAGGCCTGCTCAACATTCTTCTCGAATTCTTCATCCGTGATTGTAAGGCTTGTGCGATCCAGGTTCTCAATAAACTGCACAGAACCAAGCAATGAGCTCAAGTAGTAGCCTGCCTCGCCACCTAATTTATCCTGATTGCGAAAGCGCAGAATATACTGCACATTACTAACCAAGTGTTCTGGGTTTGCTCGAAGTACCGTGTAAATAAGAAGCGGCATAAACGAGTCCGCACTGCCATCCGATTTCGAATGTTTCAGAAGGCCAAATATGACTTTGCAGCAGTTGAGGACGCATATTATCTTATCCCTCGGCGCACGGTATGTTTTGATCTTGAGCAGTTCCTGTTGTGCAAGTACCAAAAAGCGCCTGCCCGAGTCGCCCACTGGCGGAATATCGAGATGCTCTTCTTTGACCCAGCCATAAATACTTATTTTCTGCGCTAGTAACTCGTCCCTCTCCACATCTTCTTGGTGCTGTCCTCGTCTTCCTGGACCCATCGGCCTTTCACCACCCCTCCTTCTCGGCCTTGCCCCCGGAATCGGTTGCGGTGGCGGTATTGCAGGACCGAAGGTTTGGTTGTATAGTCTATTCATGACCAGTTTCTCCATTCCCTCCCTCGCATTATCGAACTCGGCATCTGAAACCTCTCGCCAAACTTCACATTGCGCCATCTTTTGTGTTATAAAGACGAGGAAATCACCAATAATTTTGACTTGCTCATGCACCATCCATTGCTTCTTCCCAAATTCCGCAAGAAAGCTTCTGAGAAACTTTGCAACTGGGTCGGCGGTGCGATGTCGAAGCTGCTCTAAAAATCTGTGGAAGTCGAATGGAAGGTCTGGTTCAGGCTCAGGCTCAGGAAGCGGTGGTCGATATAATGAGGTTGCGTGTGGGGACATGGGCGACTCTGGTATTGAGCAGTGAATTGAGTCCTTGCTCCGTATAGGTGTCAAGCCTGGCATGCTAATCTCCTTTGGCGGCACTTCCGGTCCTTTATCACTGACCTTACTGTGTTGCCTTTCATCTTTTCCATTGCCCGTCTCCTCCGATATCTTCAAGTTCTGTAAATCCTGAACATAGCTCTTATTCAAGCTAACCAAACTGCTTTTCCGCGGTGGGTGTTTTATTTCAGAGCCCAACAGTGGACCAGCCATCTCGAGACGCGGACTCATGACCTCTTCCTCCCCTGGTCCTCCACCGGCAACGCTGAACTGGTCCATTATACTTTGAATCTCAGCTTTGTCGGTTGGGTCGCGCTCATCTTCACTTGCGGAAGGTTTCTCGTCAAACCCGGCGTCAGAGCATGTAGGTGAGCGTTCAGTGGTCCGCAATCCGGACGATGGTGTAGAGGCGAACGGTGTCTTCGGGGTGGGGTCGAGGTAAGTCGTCGCATCGGACTTCAACCCGTTTGGGAATGGGCTAAGCGTAGGAGTGGTCGGACCTGGCCTCAATGTCGCCTCTGAAGACTCCATGTTGTCCTGGTTTATGGTTGCAGATGGTTGTGCATCATCTGCAGCCTTTCTCAGCCCGTCAGCTCCCTCTCGAAGGCCATCTGCGCTCTCGTCGCGGCTGTCTTGCGACTTGCTCTTCTTGTAGCTTGGCTCCCCCTTCTCGTCCGATATCTGCTCGTTTGGCTCCTTACTTGGAATGTCGATGTCATTGGATCCATGCAGCCCATCTGCTCCAGCGCCATTTTCCAAGGGAAAGGCGTCACTCATCGCTGAAGGCGCGGCCTTCTGGCTCTCGAGTTGTTGAGCTGAGATCGAACCGCTGGTTGAGACGTTATGCGACCCCACGCCCCCGTGGTTCATCCCATCGTTCGTGGTATCCATATCAAGAAGGTGACCGGTTTCTCCCAGCGCTTGCACTACCGGACCTTCGCTCATGGGGCCGCCAGCCTCAGCTGTTTCGGTGCGCTGCTCGCTCGCTTGCGAGGTATTTACGCCATCGCCGTTCAACGCATCGTCGTCGTCCCTACTCTTAGTGGTATCCATAAAAACTGGTTGTTCGTGGTTCAATAATGCGTATCGGGGTAGCAAGAAATTGGCGGGGTGGAGAGGTAAACACGCTGATCGGTCAAGACTATGCGCACAACATATTGTCCAGGAGAGGTGAAGATACAAGACGAGTAGTTGAGAAGCAAAGCGCTCTTAGTATCTAAGAGTGTATTCGTAAAGCTGATTTGAGCTAATTTGTGGTCTATGGTATAGTTTTCGTGGTGTTGAGTCCAGTAGGACGTGTATCGCCAGCCTGCCGTCAAGGGTCCCGACAGCTGACGAGGCTAGAGTGGCACCCCTGCAACCTTCAACACGACTCACCAACCGCGGACAGCTTCCGACAACACCAAAGACACTGTCACGACGCACGCACCACCCAAAGAATCAACCCTTTAATTTCTGCAGTTACTTACTCTCCTGGTATACTACTTGGGGGGGAAATAGTGTAGTACCTAATCATGTGCGGAATATTTGCCCGTGTCTCGACCTCTCCGCCGCCTAAAAGCCAGCCCGAAGGGCTTCTGGAAGGGCTCAAAAACAGAGGTCCAGATCTCTGTGGTAGCTTAGATGTCACACCAGCAACGTCAGACGAAGTTCCTGTGCACCTCCACTTCACTTCCACTGTTCTCGCCTTAAGAGGTGATCACGTTGCTCGCCAACCGCTCCAGGATCCATCTTCGAAGTCCATTCTTTCCTGGAATGGAGAGGCGTGGAAGATAGGCAAGGCCGAAATTGCTACTAAAAACGATGGTGAGGAGATCATTCAACTCCTTGCTGCAGCAGCAACCCCCAATGATGCCAACACGAGCATTGAGGCGACGATGGACGTCCTTCGAAGCATTTCCGGCCCATTCGCGTTTGTTTATTTTGACAGTATTCACCAGCTGATTTACTTTGGCCGAGATTGTCTTGGGCGACGCTCGCTGCTCTACAACGGCGAGGACGACCCTAGTTCAGTGTTGCTTGCGAGTATAGCAGGCTCGGCAACAGGAGCATGGAAGGAGGTCGAGGCGGATGGTATATATGTGCTCACACTGAGCTTGTCTAACATACCGTCATTACTCCGTCCCGTGGACCTCTCCGCGATACCAAGCACGACGTTCCCTATCTACCGTATGCCATGGACCTCAGACGACAAACAAGGAGGCCGCCACGTGCCAGTGAGTCCATCTTTCATTTCTCTGCGAGCTCGTCCTGATTCTTTTCAGTCACTTCCCTTGGGCTCACTAAACGCCGCCGTTCCCTTACCCGATGTTACCCCAGTTCTGGATCTTGAGTCGCCATCTGTTGCTCGGCTGCAGCAGCGGATGGACGAATCCCTTCGACTCCGCGTTCTTAACATTCCAAACCGGCCTTCTCTAGGAGAGCCGGCTGTGGTCAAGCTGGCTGTTCTCTTTTCAGGCGGTTTGGACTGTACTGTGTTGGCACGTATGGCACACGATATTCTTCCCGCGGATAAGCCCATTGATCTGTTAAACGTGGCATTTGAGAATCCACGAGTAGTGGCTGCTTCCAAACAGGCACCAAAGGTATCGAAAAAGACAGGAAAGATGCGGAAAGCGGCTGCGCGGAACAGCTCAGACATGTCTGCGATAGAGGAAGGTACCAGCACATTAGCATCGCCAGCTGAAGTAGTAGAGTTATCACCTTACGAATCCTGCCCCGACCGCATGACAGGCCGCGCCGCGCATGCCGAGCTCCTACGTGTCTGTCCGGGCCGCACCTTCCGCTTCGTCGCTGTTAACGTGCCATACACCGAGTTCGTTTCCCATAAACAGCACGTCATTAACCTGATATATCCGCATAATACCGAGATGGACCTCTCCATCGCTGCAGCACTCTACTTCGCTAGTCGAGGTGTTGGGCTCGCTTCAAACACCACGGAGTATAGTGATGAAAGGCATTACACTACATCGGCAAGAGTGCTCCTCAGCGGACTGGGCGCAGATGAGCTATTTGGGGGGTATACGCGTCACGGCACCGCATATTCTCGGCATGGATTTCGTGGGCTGATAGAAGAACTCGAACTAGACGTCAGCCGGCTCGGAAAGAGGAATTTGGGGAGAGATGACAGGGCGATTTCGAACTGGAGTCATGAGGTCAGATTTCCGTTTCTGGATGAAGACCTTGTCACTTGGGCGTTGAAAGCGCCGGTTTGGGAGAAAACGGGATTTGGCACAGTGGATGGGGGTGAGACGAAGGGGCTGGACGACGAGAAGAAGGTGCTTAGATTGTTGGCGTGGAAGCTGGGGTTGAAGGGTGCGGCGGGGGAGAAGAAGAGGGCTATTCAGTTTGGGGCGAGGACGGCGAAGATGGAGACGGGGAGGAGTAAGGGAACGACGCTTGTTTTCTGAATGCGCTGGGTCACTTTGTCTTTTGGCCGAACTGCTTGGCAGGGGGCAAGTGAAGTGTCTATAGTCAGTGGCAGGACAGACAGAGGTCATAGCTGTGATGACACACAGATACTACTGAGTCTCATCTAGCTTCACGCAGAGTCCAAGCTAGCAGAGTGTTTCTGATGCCGGCATACTTGCCGCTATCAGTAACCCGGAGTTTGGACGTGCAATGGGCGTAAAGAGGCAATGAAGTTGTTAAAAGGCAAGTCTGAGCTATACTATTCCGACAACGCGGAAGCATAATTTATTAGAGGTCGGCCCACTTGATTGCATGTCTGCGGATTCGGCAAGGGAACCTAGCTTTCATGTTTAAAATAAAGTACATCTAACCACACATCCGGACTCAGCACATGAGATATCACCCATTGTAGCTAACTGATTTCTTTGATGGCCACGTTTCTCGCGTTTTTCTCGTTGCTTTCCCCGGATCGAAAAGGTCTTTGAAGAGGTTGCAATGGCTTAAGGAGTTTGTTGGAGGAGTAGATGAGAAAATGAAGGGAGATCGGTTAATGGTTGAGGGGATTTGTGGGCACCCCGGCTCCTCGTGAATCGAGATTCGTCAAAAAAGCGGTTATTTTATGAGGGAATCCTTTTGGAGTCCTTACCTCGTTGAAAGCTCCCTTGGTGATAGTTCTCCAGTCCTTTAACCGAGTACAAAGAGAGAATCAATGAAGCAAGGTATGCAGCCTTTATCCGAAGATCGATATAATTGCTGGTTGGACGGCTTCTACTCAATATTTATTTTCGCTATACGACTCTTTCCGGCCGACTATACCTAAGCAGACATGAGTACTTCCAACCAGAAACCTGCTTCATTGGCAAATATCGACGTCCCACTACAGCTCGTCAACAGTGTTGAGCACGGAGTGGTACCCGGTAGTACCCGAGGGGTCGCCAGGTAGGTTGGGTATTATAGGTGCGACGCCCAGGTAAGTACTGGGTAGTTATCCAGATTAACCTTATTAAGGGACACGTAATGTATGTAAACGAATTCTGGCTTATATTGATAGAAATCCTGCTAGCAAGTATACAAAAGTGTGTATGATTCGCTCAAGGTCGACTTAATAGCCAGCCGCTTAATTGAGCTTCAAACGACTATTCAGGTCACGTGGACGCTCGCTTGAACTACCTCTTGTAGGCAGGGCGTTTTCATTTCATACCGGATAACTACCCGGATACGCGGGTAGGGTACTGAGAGTCTCTCGGGTAGGTATTTGGCAGTAATTTACCCAGAAGCTACCCAGTATGGGCTAGCCGACTCTCAATACTGCTCATCAACCCCATCTCCAACGCGGCTGGACCGCGAACATTTGGTGTAGAGTATGAATTTATTTACTCCGCACTGCCAAGAAATTCAAAACGAATGACGACCCAAACCATTAAAGGACTGCTGGGACAAAGATACAACATCCAGCGTTGCCAAATTCGCACACAACAAGATCAAAGGTCTACTGACGCCAAGCATATTCCGGTAATGGACTGGATAGAGCCTACGTACTCACCTGAGGACTCATCTGGGGACCCAAAGAAGAAAAAAGATCCGCATTGGGGTTCTGGGAAAGTAAAGGAAGATGAGACTATCAAAACGAAGCGTACACCAAGGTATGGGCACCTTGGCATGGAAGTTGTGAGTCGTGTACTCAAAGCCAATTTCAAAGCCAATAATGCAGGTAGTGAGGTCTTGGTGGAGGTCACCAAGGTTGCTGACCCGCTAAATACCCGAATCAGGAGTAATGCCAATCACAAAACCTGCGGGCTCCATGTGCATACCGGCAACGAGGACAAGGGGTTTAACTCTGTGTGGATTAAGAAGCTCATTGCCACTTTGTATACATTCAAGCCAACCTTCCAGGCTTCTCACCCATCCCATAGGAGGAATCACCCATTTTGTAAGCCATCCAGACAACACGCAAATTGGGGAAAGGGCCCGATGGGACGTCCTGACGACGGTAATGAGTGGCCCCAACGCTTGAGCGGCATGCAAAATTTTGACGACCTGGTCTATATTGTGCCCCGTGTTGGGAGGTTAACTAACCGGCTCGGTTAGGGGGGTTCAAGGCCAGCGGGTTAGGTTAAGGCGAAGACCAAGGTTAGGTTAGGTTATGCCACGGTTATAGGTGGGACGGTTATAACCTTCCCCTTTCAGCTAGTTAAGCGACTTTTCAAAACTACTAGAGTAACGCTAACTGTCTATTAACACCTTAACAACCATATAAGCCAACTACCACCTCGAGCCAACCACACAGCACAGCATTAGGGCATTTTGTTTCTAGTGGCGCTAAGACTAAAATAGAGGCGCCAAGTCTATTACAGACTTAAGAAGTCGATTAGGTAGGCTTGGCGGCCAGGTTATGCAACCGGCTATAAAATCGAGGTTGGGTTGTTTTTCCAAATGTCAAGGTTAGGTTAAACCGGCGGTTTAACCGGTTGTCTCACGGTTAGAGGTCTAACAATGCCCAACAATGGTTGTGCCGGGCCGGAAATGTGCGTACGAATTTGGAAACCTGCGCGATGACTCGGGCCAACCAGGGACCAAGGAAACCGTAGAGTGGAGGCAACATGGAGACAGTTTCGAGAAAGACGAGGTTGAGAACTGGGCGCGCTTCGTTGTGTGGTTTATGGAGTGGACTCGCGATGCACCCGAGCCGGAATTCTGGAGGTTTCTGTTCGCTGAAATTGGCAGACAGGACGAAGCGTATCATCTACAGTTGAAGGGCAAGGCCCCGATTAGTTGCGATTACGAGAGGTTTGAGACTCAAGATTTTCTGTGGATTGATCAAATTGCGGATATGTTGCGATTGACTAACATTGCCAATCACTGGCATAATAGGTAGAACTCGCATGCTAATCATTTCACTATTGGCGAGAATGTAAAGTTAATTCAACTTGTAACACTGTGCGAGTTCTCGACTACTTACGCCTAAACAAATGCACTTGGCACTCCACAAATCCCAGACTCAACGGATACTTATGACTTTCATCAACCTCAAAGTACCTCTCCTCATCGCCAACAAGTCTTTCCCACGGTGCCTCCCCCTTCTTCTCTCCATCCTCATCATCACTTTCTTCATCCCCACTAACTCCCTTTCCAAGCAACGCAAGCTCAAGCAGAAACTCAAGCGGATAGCGCTTAGACCCGGTCTTAACATCGGCCTCCAACTCGTCAACAACAAGCAACAGAGAGTTCTTTGGCGCAGTCTTGGTAAGCTGCATCAAGAACTTCATAGTCTTTGAAACACTCTGACTCTGCAGAGCCGGCAAAGTGCTCGCGATAGTGATGATGGCTGGCTCGGCCCCAATCATCCCGTCCAGCCCTTTCTCTTTCCACTCCCCCAGGATATCCACTCTGTGATACTCCACACCAAGAGCGGATGGCGCGAGGAACGGAACAGCAGCTGCCTTTGCAGACGCACTAGCATACTTCGACAGCACCGGCGGGGCCGTCAAAGCCTTGTTCAATGTCTCGACCTCTCCGGACCAATCCGCCGAATCAACAAGATGCAAATTCACCTTCCTCCCTCCGTTCTCCTCCGCCCCTCCCACACTCCCCGGCTCAGCATGACGCAGCAGCGCAGCAACGGCCATTAGTTCCGCTGGTCCACCGCCAAAGGACACAACATTCACAGCTGCCCCCCCCTCAACTTCACCCCTCAACCTATTAAACACCGAAACATCACAGAGTTCACCATCACACCACCCCCCCAGTAACGCAGCAAGCGTCAAGGCAGTCCCCGGACTCCATCTGACACAGTAGGCCTCTCTCTCATCCCTCTGTGCAAACGGCGTCAAGTCCCTCGCCTCCAGCGCCACCCTAACACTCTCCAGTCTCGGCTTCAACGCCTCCACATCAAGAATACACTCAAAGGCCGTCCTAAAAACATCCAACACCTTCTGCTGCACCTCCGCCTCCACCACATCCTCAACAATCCTCGTGTCGACCTCAGGCTCCTTCTCAACCTTTGGGCGAACAGCGCGGTCCTTTTTCTTCTTGGAGAAACCCACGCCTTTCCATCCGGGCCGTTCGCGGGGTGCGGCGGGGATGAAGGGCGCTTTGAGGATGGATTGGGCGGAGGAGGGGTGACAGTGTTTTGGGGCGGACTTTTCTTGGCGGACGTATTTGGACATTTTGTTTGGTAATGTTGGAAGTGGCGAGTGTGGTGGGTGTAGGATGGTGGCGCACACGTGATGTGTTGTTGTGCTGGTGCAGCTGATTTGGGTATATCTTCTATCTGAGTGAGGTAACAAATACCAGATTGCTTTGTCTTGATGAAGATTTGGCGTGGTGTTGGGTTTAGAAAGAAGTCGTGTACTGAGGTTGATTGATTGCTGCCTGGCAGAATCTGCGTGGAAACTTTCACCGAGCTAGAGGCGGGTGTGGATGCGGGAGCAGGTGTCAGAACGCCAAAGTCAAGGCCGCTTCAGCACAGGGTGCGAGACTGCGATATAGAGTAAGTGAGGCTTGAATCGGAGGAAAAAAAGAAACATCACGCTACGGTATGTAATTTTCGTCATCAGACCGAAAGGGTGCCAGGGTTTAGCCATTCCTCATGGCTATCTCGTGCGAAAATCGCTGCCACCACCAGTAACAGAAACGCCAGTGACCATGGTCATATTTGCCAGATTTGACAGCCAAAGTCAACTAGTGGACTTCTGGGTCAAATTGATTTGCAGCTTGTTATACATTGGGATTGTGATTTAGGAGGTCTCGTCACTAGGAAAGCAGTTTCCGAAATATTGTTTCAATGCATCCGGCATCGCACCCAAAGATTCAGAAGGCCGTTAAATTGATATCTATATAACAAATATCCTGCAGACATTTTCGCTTGTATACAAGTGTACAATGAACTCCTGTATTTAGGGATTTCGGCAGAATGATTTTCCGTCCGTCAAGAGCATCCTGCAAAGATGGTAGTATCAGTCGCCGATACGTAAAGTCATGACTTCCGCACGCCGTCACTTCTCTCTTCTCGAGAATTTTTTCACCAGCTGCACAATTAGAGCTTATCTTCTTCCACCATACGAAATGTCTTCAGTGGCTCCCGGCATACCCAAAGGACTTGGAGCCCTCGAGTCAACCGGACTCCTCTGTCCCATCCCGCCATAAGATCCTCCCGGGCTTGGTGGCATACCAAGAGTACTTGGTCTCCTCGAGTTTCTGCCAGATCCGAATGGGTCAGCGCTCGAATCTCGTCCGCGGCCGCGGCCGCGAGCCATGCCTCCTGCGCCCGGCTCGTGGATCAGAGGCAAATAAGCATCACTGGCGCTTCCCTTTGACGCCTCCTTCTGGCCATTCGCGATAGCAAGTGCCTCTGCCTGCTTCTTCTCCCTCATCTCCTCCTTGCGAGTCTTGCAGGCCATGAAAATGACAGTGCCGATCATGGCGGACAAGAAGACGGCCATACAACAGGTGATGATGATGCCGGACATAATCGGCACGTTTTGCTTAACCATGCAGATCTGGTCACCCTTCTCGGTCATCTGGCACAGCATGCCTGGGGCACAGGCAATCTCCGGTGTCTTGGTTGGATAACATTTGGATGTAGCCTCTCCTTTGATCTTGGTGCAGGAGCTGGCATCCTTGTAGCGGGTGGTGAGGCAGGCGAGGGACTTTGCCTTCGTTGCACCAGGGGCGTTGGTAACTTTGGTCATGTCGCCTTCAACTGAAGTTTCGTCAGCGGCAAGCTTCGGGAGTCCGCCGGTTGGCCCGGTGTTGTCGGTATTCTCTGTGCCACCAGTGATAGTGACACCAGCAGGCTTCTCAGATTCTGTTGGGTTCGCGTCCGCTGGCGCAGGGGTTTCTGCTGATGCGGCCTTGGTCTCCTCGGCTGCTTTGGCAGCATCCTCGGCTGCTTTGGCAGCATCCTCGGCTGCCTTGCTCTCAGCGGCAGCAGCGGCGTCATCCGCCTTCGTGTCCGCATCGTTATCATCGCCTTCGGCTTCATCGTCAGCTGGTAACTTGGGCAGTTGACGCTTCCTCATCCTCAGATCCCCAGCGGAGAAGCTGCGGACCTCAGCACAATCGTTCTTCAGCCATGCAGCGAAGCTCTTTGCCTCATCATCAGAGCATCCTGCTTTCTTTAAGCAACCCGGAACACAGCTTTCTTTGCTCTCGATGCAGCTGATGATGGTGGCGGCGTTGCCGCAGGCTGCCTGGACGGCGGTTTCGGATGGAGTGAGCTGGCCGCACTCTGCGTTGACGGTAACGGCAGAGATGAGGAGCGAGGCGGCGGCCGTCAAAACGGTGAACGTGCGCATCTTGATGGTAGACGTGACCCGACTCGCTGGCAGGCTGTCAAGAAGTGATTGATTGATTGATAGGAGGATTCGAGTTTGGTTGAGAGCGTTAGCGATCGTCCTGGCGGAGGGGTCCGATCGGTGATTTCAGTGGTTCGAGGCTCCAAAAGTCAGAGATGTTCGAACGCCGTGCTGGATGGCGTCGCCTATCAAGCGAGTGAATATCAATTGCCAAGAAAGAAAGATGGCAGAAGATCGTTACCACAATAACATGGTCAACTAGAAATATATCACAAATACGAAACGCATCCGGGCAACAGGCCTAAGGCGTTGCCGACACGAAAAAAGGAGGACATGGCACTAATGATCTATCTTAAGCTCAGTTGGGGAGCGACCGCCAATCAGCGGCTCCTAAACCGCTGGCTGAAAACTGAAGTTCGCGTTGGCGGTCTGAGAGTTCCAGCTAGGGAATGGCCCAGTGTGGCTGGTGAGCTTTTCAGTGGAGGGGGCAGGGCGAAGGGCGGACCTTTTCAGGAGACTGGCCGACGGATCCGCTGCAGGAGAACCCCGTTGGTGCGGCTGAGCTGAAAAGACCTTCTCGCCAGCAGAAAGGCGGAAAATACAGAATTGCCGGATCTGGTAAGGTTAATAAGGCTTCGATGCTGCGTAAGTATAAGCAGAACGCGATTCCAATTCTTTGTTATCGGCAAGGACTTCTCTCAACCTAAACCACTAAAGTTGTGCACCACGGCTCTTAACGGCCCCAAGCCCGTCCTACGTCATCAGCCTCGTGGTCCCGCTCTGCCTCGTCAGGCAGGTCGAAGAATCACTCTATCCCTCCATATATAATGCCTCTATATAAGCTCTTTATGAATCGATCATTTAGAGCTTTCTGTAAACCCATATTTGAACTACTTGATCACCAGAAATAGAACTTCACACAAAAACCTCCTACATAGAACACTTGCAATAACAACCTCCACAACCATGCCTCTCGTCGTCCCAGGTGTAAACTCCCCAGACGCCAGCACCGCTGGCACAGATTGGACCATGAAGCTGCTGGGAAAGAAGATCGGTGATAAGCATGATGAAACTGTGAGCCTTCCTCTCTATCTTCCTCCTACCGTCTCTACTCCCCGCCCTTTCATATCTCGTTTTATGAAATTTGAAAGTCTCAAGAGTGAAGACTGACGAGACGAGCAGACATTCGCCAAGACCGAATTGCCACAACAAACTCGCATTCTGAAGCCGGGAGACATGGCTACCATGGATTTTAACCCCATGCGGATGAATGTTTACCTGGGGGATGATGGGACTGTTCGGAAGGTCGAGCATAAGTAGACGGGTTGACCTGTTTGGGTCGTAACCAAGCTTATTATACAAGGGGCTTGTGCGAGTGCGTTGCATTGAAGGATGGACCAGCCGACATGACGAATTGAGCACGATGACATGACTTCTGAGATATATGGTCGGGAGGGATGTTTGGAGTTGGTCGAGCCAGTTGACTAGACGGCCGCACTACATGAAGAACAAAGTGTAGAGATTAGATTTGCAATTCCAATCTATACTTCCTGGACATCTTATATGAGGCCGCGCGTTCCATACAGGACCACAAGGATCAAGGCCTTGGTTCCTCTGGCATTTGACTCTAAGAGACAATTGAGGACTTCAGACTTGAGAATCGAGGAGCTCTGAACAGGCTATTGTCGTTTATTTCATACAAGTTGTATGCCTCCAGTTAGAGACTTCATCTGCTGTCTTACACCCAATGTCTTCATGCTAACTGATTTCCGCGAAGTTTCCTCATCGTCGATATCAATTTCAAAATTCACTTGGTACTTGTTCAGTTTTCTTAACGTTACATGCTACTCTGCATTTGTCGGAGTGATGGAAGAAGGAGTGACGCGCCTGTCTAACTGTCCTCCGCCCCACCCCTCCATCCGCCCAGCGGGCGCTAAACGAGGGGCACGCAGCGACGCATCGCGGGGTCAAGGTCAGATACAAACTTCACTTTCTCTACATCAAACAAAACCAACGTCAACATGTTCAAGAAAGAGTGAGTATGCCTACCTTGGGCTCTTATCTGGCGTTGGTTTGAGGATGTCAACCAGTTTGCACGTCTGATTAAAGATGCAAAACAAGCTAAGAGGTTACATGCTAACCAGTTCATAGCATTACACCGGGCTCAAAGTCCAAGGTCAAGTCCTCGGTTCAGAGGGCGCTGCGCGCACAACTTGTCCAAATGTACCCGGGACTGGAGCAGTATATTGATGAGGTTATCCCAAAGAAGAGCCAGTTGGATGCTATGAAAGTGTAAGTCGCTACCTCCTGCTTTCTCTCAGCGCCGTCCTTCGCGGCATGGTCCTCTTCGAGGTAATGGCTGCCCAATGGCCCATCTGTTTATAAGCTCTGAGTCTTCTTGCTGCCAATCCTCGATCTCGTCCAAAGCACCTTACTAATGTCTCCCTCCAGCGACCGCGCAACCCTCTACCTCATCTCCGGCACCCCAATCTTCTTCCAACACATGACCGACCCCCTAATCCCTCACCTCCGCCTCATCCACCGCTTCCCGTCCGCCTTCCCAAAACTCCGCATCGACCGCGGCGCAATCCGTTTCGTCCTCTCGGGCGCTACGCTAATGGCACCAGGCCTCACCTCAACAGGCGGTCGTCTTCCAGGTCCAGAATCAGAGGAACAGGACGTGTGGGGCAAGGCGAAGGGGGATACGTGGGAGGGGGAGAAGGGCATAGACATGGAGGCCGGTGAGCCGGTGGTTATTATGGCGGAGGGGAAGGAGGAGGCTTGTGCGGTGGGGTTGTTGGCGATGGGAACAAAGGAGTGTAGGGAGAAGGGGAAGGGGCCGGTGATGGAGGATGCGCATTATCTGGGTGATGGGCTGTGGAAGTTGCATACTGAGTGATGAGGTTTTAAGGAAAGGAAAGGAAGTGCTAGCTTGTGTGTGGTGAAGAGTGCTGAGGCATGAAGCTCGAGCGTTTAGAGGCCACCAAGAACCCCACTGAAGCTTGAAAGACGTGTCGCATTTAGCTGTGTTGTAATGCAAGAATTAACAACCATTTTCGAAGGCGCTATCCTGCGGATGGCGGCTCGGCACTAACTTGTTAGCGCTCTGATATGGCAACTACCGGGTGGAAAAACTCGAGTTTGTACACTCTGACTGCTTCAGAGAAATGCAGCCGTTACTGCTCCTACCAGTCCTAGGCGGCCCAGTCTTTTCAGCTCGACTTTCTCTTATCCCTCTTTCTTCTTCAAGCTTTCATTCTAAATCGACGACTACGAGCCTGACACGCTCTAGCACCATCCAGAAGTCCGAGACTTGAACTCCCTTGACTGCTACCTATGGAAGCAATGTCGCAGCTGACTCCTCGTTGCTAGCACGGTGCATTCGTGCGGGACGGATCTCGGAGACCAGGACGGCCGCGATTTGGTGAACTCTTCATCGCCGGCCTTCCTCTCCCCAACTACCCATTCTTGGCATCGTCTCACGCTGGATCTGGAGCAGCTGCAAAGGTGGTGCTTGAGCGGCTTCTTGCGCTGAGCTCTGCGCGTGCAGTGTACACTCTTCTTATTCTTCGCCGTGATCATCTCCTCTCCCTCTCTTTGGGCATTCCTCGCGGATCGACTTCTTCAGGTTCGCTTTTTGGAATCGCGGCCGAGGCCTCCCAGGGACTTCGATGCGAGAATGCGACCGGCTTAGCCTCGAGCATTGATTGGTCTCGGCGGTCTAGCGGAAGAGCGGATCCGAAAGCAAACTGCGAGGTAGTTTGACATCAGCTTCTTGGTGGCTGCCCGCGAAGGGCAGCTTAGGACGCGCATAGAGAGTTTGATTAGCTTCTCCCCTTCGTTTCGTAGGAGTGGCTTTAGCTCCACATCGAGGTCACGATGTAGCTACGTTCAGTTACAACTGACCAAGCTGGTTCGCTTGGACGACAGATAGTAGTTCCCGATCAGTGGACCGGACCATACGTGACCTACTGACGATGAAGGGAAGAGAGCCTCAACCTTGCGAGCGGTTGGAGGAGATACTGGAACGTCGTCGGAAGAATTTCGTCTTAGGTCTCATCTTTGCTGGCCAACTCTTCTATTTGGTGGTCTAGTAATAGTCTTCACCGATTCTCAATCACGGGTATACTGATGCGGACTATTCAGATGTCTGGCAGGTGACTTAAACCCAAGAGTAACGGATGAGCAGTCAAGATATGAGAGCGCCGGCAGACCACTTCCAAACTGCGTAATACTGGTAGAAGGCTATACTCATGTTAAGCAAATGTTTGTAACTTATGTCACACTATTTTTTGGCAGGCCGAGATATGTTTTTTAAAAGGGATCCCACATCCCATCCACATGGTATGCCACCAGGTGCAATGTCGTGCAATTGCACAACCGAGCTCTTTGAGTATCGCCCGAGCTTCATGCATCGGGATATCCGAAGAAGAATGGTTAGTGCTGGAGGCCTTCGTGCCTTAGCTCAATCGGTTACTTTAGTGTGGCATCCTTCGCGCGGGAGGCTTGCATGGCATTATTTCATACAGACAAGTTAGCACGGCGGGGTAAGAGTGCGAGTGAAACATGAGTAAAAACACACCGGGAAATGTGCCTCAGTATGTGTTTGGATAAGAGAAGAGGGATTTCGTTTAAGAATACTGGGAGAAAGATGTGTCGTGGATTGCGACATTCTACTGTAGCGAGTAGCGACAGTCGTACGAGAGGTGCCTGGCGATCCCAATCTGGTGATACTTGAACACATGGCATGCATGGACACATGGCTTTTCATGGACACACCTCGCTTAAGGTAGGATGCATTGACCAATTGCACGATTCCAGAGAGAACGTTGAAAACTTGTAGGTGCTAACTACTTTTTCGTCGTATACAGTAGTAGGTTTCCCGTCGAGGACAACGTTCGATCATGTTTCCGGTTATGGCTTAGCGACGACGGATGCGATACCACGAGCCTCGATGCGCCGTTGATCCTAATCCGGAACACGGGAATTGACGCTGGACAGCGCAAAAGAGTGCGCTTCCTAATCAGGAAATTGTTTAGGCCCTGCATCACATAAGCGCATGTGGTGGCTTCAACAGCCCTGCGGAATGTCGGGCGAGTCAACTCTTACAATACAGCAGGGCGTCAGGAAAGGTAGCCAGCTACAGTAGGTGCACCGAGTAGCATCGTGAGAAGGATTAAGAACAAACCAAAGCTAAGGAAGGGTAAGAGTAGCTTACTAAGTGGTACTCATAAAATACCGTAATACAGTATAGTCTCGGTAATACGATATGCGATGTGCCG
>RCNJ01000156.1_pt1 | contig 52087 bp, 51 predicted proteins | sample 2041171 | NCBI WGS metagenome assembly RCNJ01 (sample SAMN09708213, study PRJNA481090) | feces metagenome | biome: feces | host: Pygoscelis adeliae | place: Antarctica: Rookery Lake | collected 2010-03-01 | reverse complement strand
GAACTCTCCAAGGGTGCCGACAAGCTCTCCGCTGGGTCCACCCGTGTCGCCACGGGAGCCTCGGAGCTCGCCGAAGGCAACCAGGCGCTCGGCGCGGGTTCCATCAAGCTGCATAAGGGAACCAGCGAGTTGGCGCGTAAGACCCCCGATCTGGTCAGCGGCGCTCAGGAGGCCGCGGAAGGTTCGGTGAAGATTCGACATGGCGCCGGGGAACTGGCCGAAGGCAACGGCAAGCTCGCCGCCGGTGCCGGCAAGCTCGATGCAGGCGCCGAACGCCTGGCGGCCGGTACCACCCAGCTCGGGGATGGCCTGGGCAAACTCGATACCGGATCGAAGACCTTGGAAACCGGCATCGGCAAGGTCGATGATGGTGCCGGCGAATTGGCCGACGGCAACACGAAGCTGGCCGACGGCACCGCAGAACTGTTCTCCGGTTCGACGGAACTTACCGGCGGGACGGAGGAGTTGCGTGGATCCACCGACGCGGTGTCTGCCGACTCGATCGTCACTTCACCGAAGGGCCTGCTGCTCCTGCTCCCGCTGCTGTTGTTGGCGATCCCCGCCGTCCTGCTCTTGCGCGCCCGGCAGCACCTGCGCCGCCGCTAGGAACCAGATCGGCCACCTCTGGCTGGACACGCCAGCGGCCGGGCCCCTAAAAACATAGAAGCAGCTTCTGCTCGGGGCCCGGCCGCTGGCACGTGCGGGTTCGACCTCTACTGGTCCGTCGCCTGATCCCCCAGTTGGGCAGCGGCTGCCCGATCCAGCACCACGGTGACATTCGGGTGCCGCTGGATCACCGAAGCGGGAAACTCCTGACCCACCGGTCCCTCAAGGGCCAGGCGGACGGCTTCTGCCTTATGCGCTCCGTGGGCGACGAGTAGCAACTGCCGGGCCTCGAAGATCGTGCCGATCCCCTGGGTGACGCATTGTTCGGGGACTTCTTCGAGCGAGCCGAAGAAGCGGGCATTATCCTGTCGGGTCCTCTCGGCCAGCGGCACCACACGGGTCCGCGAGTCGAAAGCCGATCCCGGCTCGTTGAATCCGATATGGCCATTTGAACCGATGCCCAGGATCTGTACGTCGATCCCTCCGGCGGCGTGGATGGCTGCGTCGTAGGCCTCCGCGTTGGCGGCATGGTCGTCCCCGTGTGGATCCGGGGTGTGGACCAGGGCCGGATCCAGGCCCAATGGCTCGGTGACCTCGGTGCGTACGACTTCGGCATAGGACTGTGGATGCCCCTCGGGCAGGCCGAGGTACTCGTCGAGGGCGAATCCCGAGACCGCTGAGAAGTCGGCGCCGGAGGCAGCCAACGCCGCATAGAGAGGCAGGGGGGACGACCCCGTGGCCAGGCCGATCACTGCGGCCGGGTCGGTCTTGACCGCCTCCAGGATCACCTGGGCGGCCAACCGGCCGGCTTCCTCGGCGTCATCCCCGATGAGGATGCGTGCGTTCGGATGTTTGACGCTACTGGTCACGTTGTCTCCTTCTGCTGCGATGCGGCTCATGATCGGGTTCCATTATGGTGCAGGGCGGCGTCGAACCAACCGGTGATGCTGGTCGGGTGGGTGATGGCCGTTCCGACGACGACGGCGTGGGCCCCGGCATCAAGGGCCGCGCGAGCCTGCGCCGGGGTGTGGATGCGCCCTTCGGCGACCAGGGGCCGACCCAGATCGGCGCCGGCGATCGCGGCCAACAGCTCCAGGTCGGGTCCTTCGGTCTTCGGTCGTTCACCCGTGTACCCGGCCAACGTGGTGCCGACAAGGTCGGCTCCGGCCTCGACGGCGGCGACCGCATCGTCGAAGGACCCGCAGTCGGCCATGACCAGCGCCGGGGACCCGGCATGGACTCGGGAAATGGTCTCCGCCAGTGTCAGCCCGTCCGGGCGGGGGCGGCGCGTCCCGTCGATGGCCACGACGTGGGCCCCGGCCGAGGCCACCGCCAGCGCATGATGTGCGGTGGGGGTGATGAAGACGCCTTCATGCCCGTCCTTCCAGAGCCCAATGACCGGGACCTCGACGGCGGAACGGGTTAATTGGATATCTGCCAGGCCCTGGACCCGCACGGCCGCGGCGCCGCCGGCGACTGCGGAGGCTGCCATTTGCGCCATGGCCTGAGGGTTGCGCATCGGCTCACCGGGATAGGCCTGGGCGGAGACGATCAAGCGGCCATGAACGGTGGAGAGGAACTCATCGGGCGACATGCTGCTGTCTTTCTGTCCGGGCGTGCTTCAAGAGGAACGACTGCGGGGCCTGCCGGTCCCGTCCGTATTCTTCCATGCTGGGGTTGCGAACGGGAAGCCGAAAGGTTGGCCGGTCGGTGCCGGAACCGGCGGATGCCCGCCGGTTCCGGATCAGAGCAATCCAGCCCGGCGCAGGATGGCGGCGATGGCCTGGCTTTCGCCGTCGTTCAGGGAGGCCATGGGCACGCTCATGGTGTTCGCTTCGATGACCCCGAGCAGGACCAGCGCGGTCTTGAAGGACCCCAGACCGGAGGCGCCGCCCGAAACGCGGTTGGAGTCGGGGGTGAAAGCGATCTCGAACAGGTTCGCCAGATGGTCCTGTTCGGCGCGGGCCGCGGGCCAGTCCCCGGCCGAGGCGGCATCCTCACGGCAGTGGAGTCCAAGGACAAGCCCGCTGCTGCGCGGCTGATGCATCGTCCCTTCGATGGCATCCGTGAACAACTCGCGGAATTCGCCCTCGGGGCCTATGAACTGGACACGACGGCCGGAAGGACGAAGCGGAGATCGGGCCCTTCGCCGGGTTCGGACTGGAACCCCTGGGATTCCAACACCCGGATCGAGGCCTGATTCCCGGGAAGTACCCTGTTTAACAGTCCTCGGTCACCGAAGACCACTCGAATCGGACCCACGGCAGCGCCGAGCATCCAGCTGGCGATCCCCCGCCCCCAGGCCCCGGGACAGACCCAATAGCCGATTTCATCGGCGGGGCCGCGGCGCGAGGACACCACCAGACCCACGCGCCGGCCGTCTTCGAGGCCGATGAACCATCGTACGGCGGCCGGATCCCCGCCCGGCAAGGCAGTCAGGGCTTCAGTAACGCGCCGGCTGGTGTATTCCGGGCTCCAGGTGGCGCCGTTGCCGACATATCGAGTCACTCGGGAATCGCTGGCCAGCGTCTCCACGAACCGTGCATCATCCGCGGTAAAGGGGCCGCAGCACGGGCAATTCGGGACCCATCGTCGGCACATCAGTCATACGCCGATTTTTGCACCAGGGCCGGGTGGTTGTCCACGAAGCGGAACCGGGGCTAGCTGCGGACCCGCCGACCCCACGTGTGGGGTGCGGGCTTGCGCGCCCCGGGGAGCGCCGTCGATTCGCGCCACTGCGTCGCCCACTCCGGCAAGTGCAGGCCCTCGGGCACCTCGGCGCCGAAGGCGGAGAGGATCTCCTCGTTGGCCACCGGTCCCTGACGCCCCAGCAGACGGGTGCAGATCAGTGCGCTGACATAGATCTCGCCCCCGGAGACGATCCGCTGCTCGAAATAGATGCTGCGCTCATCCATGCCAGCGATACGTGTTTCAACACTGAACTTCTGGTTTAAGACCACCGATTTCCTGAAGGTGATGGTCTCCGCCTGGACCACCGGGGTCCAGCGACGGCGCTTCATCGTGTCCCACGCTCCGGCGCGGACCATCAGATCAAACCGGCCGAGGTCGAAGATCGAGAAGTACATGCCGTTGTTGATGTGCCCGGCGACATCGATATCGGTGAGCAGGGCACGCATGGGCATCGAATCGACGTCGAACAGGTCAAGCTTCGGTCGACGTCGGGCCTGCAGGAGCATGAGCAGAAAGCGGAAGATCATGTGCATACCCTCATGTTACCCATGGGTAACCAGTTCGTCACGCCCTCGCTGGTGACTCAGCGTTTGCGCAGGGCGTACCCGTTGATCGCATCCGCCGCCCGGATGAGGGTCAGGTGCGAAAAGGCCTGGGGGAAGTTCCCGGCCATCCGCTCACTGACGGTGTCGTATTCCTCGGCGAGTAGACCCAGTCCGTTGGAATACCCCACGAGCTGGTCCATCAACCGCCGGGCATCCTCGATGCGGCCGGTGTGGGCGTACTGCTCCACGAGCCAGAAGGAGCAGGCCAGGAAGGGGTGTTCAGCGCCGGCCAATCCGTCATGCCCGGCAGACGTCCTGTACCGCAACAGCAGTCCGGCGTCGTCCATCAGATCGCGTTCGAGGCGCTCCACCGTTCCGAGCATCTTCGGATCGTCGTAATCGATGAAGCCGACCTGTGGCAGCACCAGCAGTGAAGCGTCGACCTCGGTGTCGCCGTAGGTCTGGGTGAAGCAGTTCTGCTCGGTATTGAAGCCCTGCTCCATGATCTCCTCATGAAGGCGATCGCGCAGCTGCGCCCACGAAGCGTCATCGCCGTCGAGCCCGTGTTCACGCACCGCACGGACGCCACGATCGAAGGCAGCCCACATCATCACGCGTGAGTGGGTGAAGTACTGCAGGTCTCCGCGCATCTCCCAGATGCCGTGGTCCTTATGGTCGAAGTGCTTCTCGACGTACCCGAGCAGTGTCTTCTGCAACGGCCAGGAGAAGTGGTCCTCGACACCACCGATGTTGCGCAGCTTCTCGAGCGCCACGAGCACTTCGCCGACGACGTCGCCCTGGTATTGGTCCACCGCACCGTTTCCGACGCGTACCGGCAGCGAGCCCTCGTAGCCGGGCAGGTGGTCCAGATCGCGTTCGGGCAACCGGCGCTCCCCGGCCAGTCCATACATGATCTGCAGGTCTTCGGGGTCCCCGGCCACAGCGCGCAGGAGCCAGTCACGCCATTTCAGCGCTTCCTTCTCATAGCCGTGGGTCATCATCGCCTCGAGCGTCAGGGCGGCGTCACGCAGCCAGCAGAAGCGGTAGTCCCAGTTCCGTTCGCCACCAAAGTCCTCGGGAAGGGAGGTCGTCGGCGCGGCGACGATCCCTCCCGTGGCCTCATGAGTGAGCGCGCGCAGCACCAGCACCGAGCGCTTGACCACTTCATGGTAGGAATCCTGGACAGGGATGTCGCGGGACCAGCGCTGCCAGTAGGAAACGGTCTCCTGGATGCTCGCCCCGGGGTCGATGCGTGAGGGGACCTTGCGGTGCGAGGGGAACCAGCTCAGTTCGAAATCGACAGCTTCGCCCGCCGAGACGATGAAGTCACCGACGTGGCGGCGGTCCTCGCCATGGGGCAGACGATCCCCATGCAGCACCATGGCGTCGGGGCCGGCCATCGCGACGATCGACGTCACCCCGGTGGATTCATCCTCATGCCGCCGGACCCAGGGGATCACCGATCCGTAGCCGAAGCGGAAGCTGATCTCCTGGTGCATGGTCACACTTCCGACCAGGCCTTCGACGCGGCGCACGATCGACGCCCTGCGGGCCCCCACCGGCATCAGATCGGTGACCAGGACCTGGCCTTCGGCCGTCTTCCAGAGGGTCCTGAGCACGAACGTGGAGTCGATGTAGGTGCGCTGCACGACGACGGGACGCCCGTCATTGGCCGGGTCACCCGCCGACTCGGCATTATCGACTCCCGCGGCCCGCGCGGCCTTGACCCGTTCGGAGCGCCGGGCGGGGTGGTCGGGTTCGCAGTCGTCGGCCGCGCCTGCGGGGGCAAGAAGCCAGCGACCGTCCTCGGAATCGCCCAGCAGGGCGGTGAACGCCGCGTCGGAATCGAAGCGCGGGAAGCAGAGCCAGTCGACACTGCCGGATTCGGAGACCAGCGCACCGGTGCGTTGGTCGGAAAGCAGTGCGTAATCTTCGATCAAAGAGGCCATCACCCTAGCCAACCGCAGCGAGGACGCCGGGGCAAGCCGTGGGCCAGCCCAGCACCGCCGACAGGGGGAGCAACACGTGACGACGTTCTGTTTTCCGCTGTTTTCCTGCATCTTTTTCGACGTGTTGGAAGATCGCACCTAAAATCGTCGAAACACGGATTCGCTGTGATGAGGATCATCGAAGGGAACGCGCCATGTCCGCCGAGGAGCGACACAGCTGGAGGGGCGATCGGGTCGGTCCCCGCGGGATCGGCGTCAGCCCCGGCCGCATCATCGGCCGGGTCCGCCGCATGGCAGATGCCATCGACGCCCCGCAGGACCCCGACGCCCAGGCGCTGGCCTCCGAGGGGTACGCCCAGGAAGCGACGACGCGCCTGCAGGAGGCTGGCCGTTCCGTCGCCGCCGAGCTGCGCACCCGCGCCGAGCAGACCAATGCCGCCGGCGCCGAGGTCCTTTCGGCGGCAGCGCTGATGGCCACCGACTCGATGCTCCACCAGTCGGCTGCCACGGCCCTGGCCGCAGGCCGTGGAATCGAGCCGGCGATCTGGGAGGCAGCGGAGACGGTTGCGGCGATGTTGACATCGCTGGGCGGCTACATGGCAGAACGGGCCGCTGACGTGTTCGACGTCCGCTCGCGCATCATCGCCGAATTGCGAGGCGTCCCCGCACCGGGAATCCCCGACTCCGGGACCGCGTTCATCCTGGTGGCCCGGGATCTGGCCCCCACGGACACCGCGACCCTGGATCCGTCACTCGTCACCGCCCTGGTCACTAGCACTGGAGGCGCCCAATCCCACACGGCCATCCTGGCCCGCGCCCTGGGCATCCCGGCGATCGTCGCTGCGACGGGCGCGGACTCGTTGGTCGAAGGCGCCGAAATCTACGTCGACGGGGGCGCCGGCACCATCTGCACCGGCCCCGGTGAGAAGGAACGTGCCGCGGTCCGGGCCTTCGCCGAGCGGGCCCCGCTGAAGGTCTTCGACGGCCACGGCACGACGGCGGATGGTCATGCGGTGCCCCTTCTCGCCAATGTCGGGGGCGGAGCCGAAGCCGCTGCTGCCGCCGCCGCGGGCGCAGAGGGCGTGGGTCTGCTGCGCACCGAATTCTGTTTCCTGGGCCGGCACGCGGAACCGGGCCACGAGGAGCAGGTCGCCGCCTACGCCGCGGTGTTCGAGCTGTTCCCCGGACGGAAGGTGATCGTCCGGTCCCTGGACGCCGGATCCGATAAGCCGCTGCCGTTCCTCACCGATGCCACCGAGCCGAACCCGGCGCTGGGCGTGCGGGGGTTCCGCACTGATGTCCGCGCGCCGGGCGTGCTGGCCCGGCAGTTGGCGGCGATCGCCGAGGCGGCCGCAGCCCACGAGGCCGACGTGAAGGTCATGGCCCCGATGATCTCCACGGCGAGCGAGGCCGCCGACTTTGCCGCCCTATGCGCCGAGGCCGGACTACATGGTGCAGGTGTCATGGTCGAGGTCCCTTCCGCAGCGGTGCGCGCGGCCTCGGTGCTGCGCCGGGTCGCTTTCGCATCGATTGGCACCTACGACCTCACCCAGTACACGATGGCCGCCGACCGTCAGCTCGCCGGCTTGGCCACGTTGAACGATCCGTGGCAGCCGGCGGTTCTGGAACTCGTCCGGCTCACCGTCGCGGGCGCCGAAGCCGCCGGTGCATCGCAGGTTTCCACGCCAGAGGTGGGCGTCTGCGGTGAGGCGGCTGCCGACCCGGCCCTCGCCGTCGTCCTCGTGGGTCTGGGGATCTCCTCACTGTCGATGACCGCCCGGGCCTTGGCACCCGTTTCCGCCGTCCTGCGCACCGTCACCTTCGCCCAGGCGAGGTCCCTGGCCGCCGCGGCCGTGGATGCCGAGAGTGCCTATGAAGCCCGGGCCACCGTCCGCGACGCACTGCCGATGCTGAAGGACCTCGGCCTCTGATGAACACCGACCAACCATCCCTGGAGGGAACCATGGCAGAACGTGAGGCAACCATTGCCAGCTGTGTGGGGCTCCATGCCCGCCCGGCGGCGCTCTTCGCCCAGGCCGTCGGCGAACTGGACCTGGAGGTCACCATTGCCGGTCGGGGCGAGCCCGCCGATGAAGCGATGGACGCCTCGAGCATCCTGTCGGTGATGGCGCTGGGCGCCGAGCACGGCACCGTGGTCGTGCTGCGCGCCGAGGGAGCCGGCGCCGACGCGGCCCTGGACCAGCTTGTCCGCATCCTCGAGACGGATCACGACGCCCAGTAGGAGCCGGGATGGAAGTGTGAATCGCAACGGTAAGCGGCCGTGTACCCGCAGCGCTAAATGGTGCCCCTGATGCCCGCAAGGGGAACCGTGGGCGGGCACCGGGAATCCGGGAGGGACCCCGGCGGCGGACTCGTCGCGGCCCCCTCGATGCTCATCGAGTGACCAACCAACGAACATCACGGATGATATTCAACGCCACGAACCACGCCATCCACCGTTGCGATCCACCATCGAATTCCACCAAGACCACCCTCCCAAGAAGCCCTGGTTGGCTGTCCCGTGAGCGGTCCCGTGCCGGCCCTGCTGCTCGCAGGCGGCAGAAACGAGTGTCCACCTTTTTGGGCTAGGGCCTCGATTCGGATAGACGTGGGTTGCCACCCGGTGCAAAGGTTGTCGTATGAATGCCGCCATAAACTTCTATTTCGACCCGGTCTGCCCTTTCGCCTGGATGACGAGCAAGTGGGTGCGGCAGGTGCAGTCCCAGCGCGAATACACCGTGGACTGGCGGTTCATCTCGTTGCGTCTGATCAACGCCGAAGTTGAATATGACGAGCATTTTCCTCCTGAATACGAGGCCGGACACACAGCCGGACTCCGGCTCCTGCGGGTGGCAGCCCGGGCACGTGCGGAGCATGGCCGCGAGTCGGTGGCCGGGTTGTATGCGGCGCTCGGGGCGCACATCTTCGATGCTGCCCCGGACCCGGTCAACCCGCGCACCGAGGGTGAGGTGCGTGAGCGGCGTGGGTCGCGTGAGTTCGTGGAACCGATCCTCGCCGAGGCTGGCTTGCCCCTGACACTGGCGCAGGCTCTCGACGACGAGTCCTGGGACCCTGAGATCCGGCAGGAGACGGACGAGGCGCTGGCACTGACGGGCAAGGATGTGGGCACGCCCATCATCCACTTTGAGCCACCCGCCGGTGTAGCCTTCTTCGGGCCGGTGATCAGCCGGCTGCCGGACGAAGAATCGGCCGTCGAACTGTGGGACCACGTGGTCGGGCTGGCACGCTTCCCCGGTTTCGCGGAACTCAAGCGAAGCCTGCGCGAGCAGCCTCAGCTCGCTGCCCTCGGAGTCGACGCTGAAACGGTCGGCCGGCAGGAGGACTGGCACGCCGGCAGCAGAAGCGACCAGTCGGCGAGGAGGGAACCATGAGCCAACCAGGCATCCGCCATCACGAGGAGTCCATCGCCGTTCACGCGTCAGCCGAGACCCTCTACGACCTGGTCTCCGACATCACCCGCACCGGCGAGTGGAGCCCGGTCTGTACGTCGTGTTGGTGGGACGATGAGGCCACCGCCGGACTGCTCGGTGCCTGGTTCACCGGGCGTAATGAGCTGCCGCACCGGACCTGGGAGACCCGGTCCGAGGTCGTGGCTGCCGAGCACGGTCGCGAGTTCGCCTGGATAGTGGGTGGCAGCTTCGTCCGATGGGGCTTCACCATGACCCCGACAGATACCGGATCGATCCTGACCGAGTCGTGGGACTTCCTGCCGGGTGGGATCGCCATGTTCCAGGAGAAGTTCGCTAACGAGGCGGATGTCCAGATCGCCGACCGCACACAGCAGGCTTTCGACGGCATCCCGAAAACGCTCGCCGCGATCAAACGGATCGCCGAGTCCATCGCCGTAAATGAGGACGTCCGGTCATAACCGGCTCACTCGGCGCGTCCAACCTCCCCGCACCGATCGGTGACTGGTCGTCCACGAGACCTGCCGGCGTGTTTTTTCTGCCCGCCACCATTGAGGACCCAGGTGTCAGGCTCCGCAGCGCGCGGAACCTACCGCTCATGACATATATCCGAAGCTCCGCGAGGCTCCCGCCCCACGAACGGCTGACACAAGGCGAAAGTTCTCCCCGGGCACCTGCGGAGCTGCGGAGCTGCGGAGCTGCCAAATGGTGGCGCGAAAACCGAGCCATTCAACGACGCGACCCACCAGGCGAGAGGCTCTCATCCTTCTCTCCTCCCTGTCTCATCTTTGTCTCATTTACGTTTCCTAAAGTTGTTCACCAGAGCAATGAGAGGGAATCATGTTTACGTTTTGGATGGCCTTGCTGGCCAATGTCCTGGGAACCGCCGTCCTGGTGTACGTCGTCTACTTCCGCAGGCACCACCGCAGGGATCTGGCGCTCGCCTACGTCGCTTTGAGCATGGGCATCTTCGCGGTCACCCTGCTGCTGACCACCAGTGACGCCGGAGCGGGTCTGGGTCTGGGGCTGTTCGGCATCCTGTCGATCATCCGTCTGCGGTCCAACACCCTGACCCAGGAGGAAGTGGCCTACTACTTCATCGCCCTGGCCATGGGGCTGGTCAATGGGCTGCACCCGGATCCCGCCTGGCTCGCGCCGACGATCACCGCTGCCCTGCTGCTGGTGATGTTCGTCGCCGACCACCCCCGCTTTGCCGCCACCACGACCCGCCAGGTCGTGACCATGGACACCGCCTACCCGCGCAGCGAGGACATGGATGCCGCCCTGGAGCAGTTGCTCGGAGCGCGCATCCTGCGTACCGTGGTGCTTGAACTGGACATGGTGCGCGACACCACCGTCGTGGACGTCCGCTTCCGCGAACTGCCGGCCACGGCACCACGGCCTCGACGGGACACTGCCGCCGCGGCACTCCGCGAGCAGGAAACCACCGCTGCCCCCGTGCCTGCACCGGCGGAACGGGAGTACGCCAACCAGGGCCAAGGGTCCAAGTGAAGGCCCGGCAGGCGTTGGAAGCCGCCGTCACCGCCCGGGAACCAATAGGGCTTCAGGAGGTCAATGAGGGTGCTGCCTTGCAGACCCGCGTAGACCATAAGTACCTGCTGACCCCGGAGCAATTCACTGCCCTCGCAGCGAAGCTGGACGATAGTTTCCGGGTGCTCACCATCGATGGCCGGCGCACCTTCCGCTACGAATCCGTCTACTTCGACACCCCGGGATTCGAGCAGTACCGCGCCCATCGACAGGGTCGCCGGCGCCGCTATAAGGTCCGCACCCGCACCTATGCCGACACCGGCCTGTGTATGTTCGAGATCAAGACCAAGGGTCTGCGCGGAGCGACCGTCAAACACCGGATCCCGCACCAGATGGACAACGCCGGGCGGATCACCGACGATGCCCGCGCCTTCCTGGACGGGGTGCTCGACACCGAATACTCCATCACCCCCGCCGCACTGCAGCCGGTGATGGAAAGCGACTACCGCAGGGCGACGTTCGTCGATCCCGTCGATGGCGAACGGCTGACCTGCGATGTGGATCTGGTCTACACCGACGCGGCCCGCGTATTGCATGGTCCCGAGCTCTTCGTGATCGAGACCAAGACTGCCTCGGGTCAGGGAGCGGCATCCACGGCGTTATCCGAACTGGGCATCCGCCCGGTCAGCATGAGCAAGTACTGCGTGGGCATCGCCATGTTGAACCCCGGGCTCCCGGCGAATAAGTGGAGTCGCCTGCTGCGGCGCAACTTCGACTGGGCCCCCGCGGCCCGAGCCCCTGCACGGCCGGTTCCTGGGCTGGGCCCCGGTTTTGAACCCGGGCCGGGACGCTAGCGGACCGCCACGTGGGCGGTGGCCGATCCGGGAGCTATTTCGGTGTGGCCCGCGTCGCGGATCAGTGGCCCGGCACCCGCAGTGGCGGCGCTGGCCAGCAGCTCGACCTCCCGCATCCACGTGACGGAGACGTCGTGTCCGGCCCGGATCCAGTCGGTGCGGCGTTCCGGTCCGAGCTCCAGCACCCAGGCGAAGAGTGCATGGGCCGCTTGGGCTGCGGCCTTTCCGGTGCTCATTTCCAGGTCCTGGTTCAGCACGATCACCGGCAGGCCAGCGGCCACCGGTTCCGTCGTGCCCGCTGGCAGCTCGGTGCCGGAGACCTGTAGCCGGGCCAGGGCCTTGGGCAACGCATCCATGGGCAGTGGCGGCAGGGCCATCGCGGCGGCCCGGCCGTGGGTGGCTTCGATGGCTTCGGGATGTGCCGTGGCTGTCTTCGCATAGTTTTTTGCATCGGCCCGGCGCACCGATTTGGTGTCGGGGCCGGACAGCCACCTCTCCCAGGCGGGATTGGAAGGATCCGCAGCACAGGCCAACACCGAGGCGAGGGCCACTGCTGCGATGCCATCGGGTTCGGGGGCCGGGCTTTCGCGGTCCACGAGCAGGACGATGACCTGGACCAGTCCGGTGGAGGGGGCCCGGGGTTCTGTGCTCATGCGGGGAGGACTTTCGTGGTGGAACGGTACGTGCCTTCACCGATGGTGCCACAGACACGAACGACGCCGGCCCGGGCTGGAAAGCCCGGGCCGGCGTCGTTCAACACGATGCGGATCTAGATGATCGTGTCGCTGAGGTGGTCAGGCGTCCCGAAGCGGTGGGCCGTGATCGAGATCGCCTGTTCACGCAGGAACGGGAGCAACTCGACGCGTCCTGCGGCAACGACCGGGTGGTCGTAGATCGCGACGTCCGGCTTGCCCTGCGTCGCGGCGTAGGTTTCCTGCGAAGAGGCGCCGATGTAGCGGATCCTGGTGCCGGAATCGGGTCCGGTCCGGCGGGCCAGACGCTCGACATGTGCCTTCCACATCCGGGCGTCCTCGACCGCTACCTCGATGCCCTCGGAGCGCAGGGCGGCCAGGACACGGGCTGGCAGCTCGGTCGTGACGCTGACGCTGATCCCCGCCCCCGGGCGTTCGGTGGTGCCGATGCAACCGCTGGCCCCGGCACTGGAGGTGGCCTTATGGGCGCGGAGCCCGGCGGAGACCACCCGCAGCAGCTCGGCCATCCCGTGACCGGAGGTGCCTTCCTCGTAGCGCACGGTCACCGGGACCGGGCGGTAGCGGAAGATGTTGCGTTCGGCCTGCAGCATGGAGACGTCCTTGACGGCACCGAACTCCTTGACCACCTGGTGGTAGTCGGTCGCCCGGGCGGTCTGCAGCCAGGCGAAGTCGGCGGGGTCGATGGCATTTCCTGCCGCGGGGCCGGTTTCGGCCGCAACGACACCGAGGATGTCGCTACCTCCGGCGACCTCCGCGTTCGAGGTGGCCGAGGTGTTGGTTCCCGTCGCGGTGCGCACGGTGGCGTGGGAGACGGCTGCGTGGGATTCGGCGGCGGCTTCCGCCTCGGCGCTAACCGGTGCATCGGTCCATGAGCCCATGCCGACCAGGTAGTTCGGCCCACCGGCCTTGGTCCCGGCACCGACGGCCGACTTCTTCCAGCCCCCGAACGGCTGCCGGCGCACGATCGCCCCGGTGATGCCGCGGTTGACGTAGAGGTTGCCTGCCTTGACGTTGTCCAGCCAGTACTCCAGCTCGTCGGGGTCCAGCGAGTGGAGCCCCGTGGTGAGTCCGTATTCGATGTCGTTGACGATCTCCACGGCTTCCTCGAGGGTCTCGGCGGTCATGACGCCGAGGATCGGGCCGAAGTACTCGGTCAGGTGGTATTCGGAGCCACGCTGCACGCCGGTGCGGACGCCGGGGCTCCACAGCTGGCCGGTGTCATCGAGTTGACGCGGTTCCAGCACCCAACGTTCGCCGGCGCCCAAGGTGGTCAGCCCGCGCAGCAGCTTGCCCTGCGCCGGTTCGATGACCGGGCCCATCTGGGTTCCGGCGTCGTCCGGGTAGCCGACCTGTAGAGAACGGACGGCATCGATGAGCTGGCTGTGGAAACGCGGCGACTTGGCGACCGCTCCGACCATGATCACCAGCGAAGCCGCTGAGCACTTCTGTCCGGCGTGTCCGAAGGCGGAGGCGGCGACGTCACGTGCTGCCAGGTCCAGGTCGGCCGAGGCCGTCACGATGAGCGCGTTCTTGCCCGAGGTCTCCGCCAGCAACGGCAGGTCCTCGCGGAAGGAGCGGAACAGCTCGGCGGTCTCGTAACCGCCGGTGAGGATGAGCCGGTCCACCTTCGGGTGCGAAACCAGTCGCGTCCCCAGATCGCGTTCGGAGAGCTGGACGAAGGAGAGTAGTTCGCGACCGATCCCGGCGGCGTCGAGCGCCTCCCAGATGGCCTGGACCATGATGGCCCCGGAGCGCGCTGCCTGCTTGGCGGGTTTGATGACGACGCCGGAGCCGGCAGCCAGAGCCGAAAGGGTGGAGCCGGCGGGGATGGCGACCGGGAAGTTCCACGGAGGGGTCACCACCGTCAAACGCGAGGGCACGAACGTGGCTCCGTCGACGGTGTCCAACGCGCGGGCAGATTCGGCGTAGAAGTGGGCGAAGTCGATGGCCTCGGAGACTTCCGGGTCACCCTGGTCGAGGGTCTTGCCGCATTCGGAGGCCATGACCTCGAGCAGTTCACCCCGGTAGGCGGCCAGTCGTTCGCCGGCGTGATGCAGCACCCCGGCGCGCTCGGCACCGCTGAGCTTGCCCCAGGATTCCGCTGCTGCATGGGTGGCCGCGATGACGGCATCCACCTCACCGGTGGTGGTGAGCAGGTGGGATTGGATGGTGTCGCGACCCAGTGTGCTCTGTGGCACCCGGGCCAGGATGTCGTTGGCCCAGGCGCGGTTGCCGGCAAGGTCGGGGTCGGTATCCGGGGTGTTGGAGAACTTCCGCTCCCCCGAAGCGTATTCGGCGACCTCCGCAACGGCGATCTCCGCGTCGTACGTGCTGCGGTCCTGGATGCGGTTCGGCGTGGGGACGATGTCGCTCATGTCCTCCAGGGAGGCCCGGAAGCGATCCGTCTCCCGTTCGAAGAGGGCTTCGTTTTCGTGGAGTTCGAAGACGGCGGACATGAAGTTCTCCTGGCTGGCTCCTTCTTCGAGCCGGCGGATGAGGTAGGAGATCGCCACATCGAATTCCCCGGGGTGGACCACCGGGGTGTAGAGCAGCAGGGATCCGACGTCGGCCTTCACGGCTGCTGCCTGCCCGGTAGCCATGCCCAGGAGCATCTCGAAGTCGATGCCTTCGGAAATTCCGCGGGCCTTGGCCAGCAGATGCGCCAGGGCGACGTCGAAGAGGTTGTGCCCGGCGATGCCCAGGTGCACGTTGGCGGTGTGCTCGGGCCGCAGTGCGTAGTCGATCACTCCTTTATAGGAGGTGTCCGTGGCCTGTTTGGAATGCCAGGTGGCCGCCGGCCAGCCGTGGATATCGGCTTCCATGATCTCCATGGGCAGGTTGGCGCCCTTGACCAGGCGGACCTTCACCGGTGCACCACCGGAGGCGACGCGGTCTGCGGCGAACTCCTGCAGTTCGATCATCGAGGGGAGGGCGTCCGGCAGGTACGCCTGCAGCACGATGCCGCCTTCGACATCCCTGAACTCGGGCAGGGCCATGAGCTGTTTGAAAACGGCCATGGTCAGGTCCAGGTCTTTGTACTCCTCCATGTCCAGGTTGATGAACTTGCGCGGGGAGGAGTCCCGGGCCTGCCGGTAGAGCGGGGTCAACTGCTCCACGATGTTCCCGACGGCTGCGTCGAAGTCCCAGTGGTTGTGCGGGGAGACGCTCGAGGAGACCTTCACGGAAACGTAGTCGACGTCAGGTCGACGCAGGAGCCGGGAGATGCCCTCCAGCCGGCGGCCGGCTTCCTTCTCACCGAGGATGGCCTCGCCGAGCAGGTTGATGTTCAGCCGCACGTCCTCCTGTTGGATCTTCTCGATGGCCGGGCCGAGCTTGGCATCGGTGGCATCGACAATCAGGTGGCCGACCATTTCGCGCAGGACGCGACGGGCGACGGGGATCACCACACCGGGGAGGACCGGGGCCATGACCCCACCGAGGGCGACGGCGGAGCGCATGTACCAGGGCAGGAAGGAGGGGACCTTCGGGGCCAGCGCGCGCAGATTGCGGGCGGCAACATGCAGGTCCTCCGGGCGGATCACGCCGTCGACGAAGCCGACGGTGAAGTCCAGGCCCTGCGGATCCTTCAGGACTCCGGCCAGCTGGCGGGCCGAGGCATCGACGGGTTGCTTGGAACCTTCGGTTAGCCAGTGGCGGACCAGTGCGATGGCGTCGTCGGCCAGGTCCCGGGGGGAAAAGTTGTCCGTCCCGGCGGAAGGAGAAGTAGTGGTCACGTCAGTGGTGCTCCTAGCAGAAATCGACCGGTGGGAAACCGGCCTGCGCGACATGGGGCAGAGTCCCCCATCAAGCAAGTATCCAACGCTCATGAGTTAAGGAAAAGCGACGAATAGTGAAGGATGATGTTAAGAGAAGTTGAATCGACGATGAATCGTGAAAGGGGTCACCATGCTGGAGGTCAGGAGGTTGCGTCTTTTACGTGAATTGAGCATCCGGGGCACGGTCTCCGGCGTCGCTGCGGCGCTGAACTACAGCCCGTCGGCTGTCTCGCAGCAGTTGTCCCTGCTCGAGAAGGAAGCCGGGGTGGCACTTTTGCGCCGCAGCGGTCGAATGCTGGCGCTCACCCCACAGGCACAGGTGCTCGTAGCCCATACGACCGAATTGCTCGCTGCACTCGAACGCGCCGAAGCCGCCCTGTCCAGCACCTTGCCGGCGATCTCTGGGACCGTGCGTCTGGCCATGTTCCAAAGTGCCGTACTGGCGTTGATGCCCGCCGCATTGGAGGCATTGCGCACCGAACATCCGGGGATCCGCGTGGAGATGACCCAGCACGAACCAGAGACGGCCCTGCATGAGACGTGGGCCCGTGATTTCGACTTGGTGGTCGCCGAACAGTACCCAGGCCATGCGGCCACGCACTACCAGGGGCTGGACCGGCGCCCACTGGCCTTGGACTCCATCCGACTGGGCGTGTCCGCCGAAGCGAGCAGCCCATCGGCGGTGGGGTCATTGGAGCACGCAGCGGCCCAGCCCTGGGTCATGGAACCGCGCGGCACCGCGTCGCGCCACTGGGCCGAACAGCTCTGTCGCAGCGCGGGCTTCGAACCGGACGTCAGGTACGAATCGGCGGATCTGCAAGCGCATATCGCACTCGTGCAGTCCGGACATGCGGTGGCCCTGTTGCCGGATCTGGTCTGGGCCCACCGCGAACCGGAGCTACGTCGCATCGAAGTGCCCTCCCGCCCGTGGCGGACGACCTTTACGGCCGCACGGGAATCGAGCACCCAGAATCCCGCCATCACGGCGGTCCGCAAAGCCCTGGAGGATCAGGCGGACGCATTGGCGCAGGATTCCCCGCACGTGGTCACGGAAAGATAACGCCCCCGTGATGCCAATCACATAGATCTTTGACAATGCCCTACCCTGATAAACACACACTCGCATCGCCCGGTAGTTGACATTGGTTGACAGTTGGCCGGCGTACCCCTCCGGGAAACCCCCGGACGCACATTCCACCTTCCAGCCAAACGAGGAACACCATGTCTGAACAAGCATTCCAGCTTGTGGCCATCGTCATATATCTCGCCGCAATGCTCGGGATCGGCTACTACGCCTACCGCCAAACCTCCGACCTCGACGACTACATGCTCGCGGGCCGCGGGCTCAAGCCCGGCGTCGCTGCGCTTTCCGCCGGCGCCTCCGATATGTCCGGTTGGCTGCTGCTGGGCCTGCCGGGCGCCATTTACGCCTCCGGACTGATCGAAGCCTGGATCGCCATTGGCCTGACCGTCGGTGCCTGGCTGAACTGGAAGTTCGTCGCCCCGCGCTTGCGCTCCTACACGGAGATCTCGCAGAACGCGATCACCATCCCCAGCTTCTTCGAGAAGCGGCTCAAGGATAAATCACATGTGCTGCGCATCGCCGCCTCCGCGATCATCCTGGTCTTCTTCACCTTCTACGTCTCCTCCGGCATGGTCGCCGCGGGCAAGTTCTTCGAGAGCTCCTTCGGCTGGGAATACACCGCCGGCATGGCCACCGTCGCAGTGATCACCCTCGCGTACACGCTCTTCGGCGGCTTCATCGGTGCCACACTGACCGACGTTGCCCAGGGACTCCTGATGTTCGTTGCGCTGATCACCGTGCCGATCGTGGGCGTCATCGCCACCGGCGGTATCGGCGCCACCATGGACGGCATCAAGGCAGCCAAGCCCGGGGCACTGAACATCTTCGACGGATTCGGTGTGGAACCGACGGGGCTCTGGCTGCTCGGCATCATCTCTGCTGCGGCCTGGGGCCTGGGCTACTTCGGTCAGCCGCACATCATCGTCCGGTTCATGGCACTGCGCAGCCCGGCCGATGCCAAGGCAGGCCGCCGGATCGGCGTGAGCTGGATGGCCATCTCAGCAATTGGCGCCGTAGCCACCGCCCTGGTCGGCATCGCCTACTTCGCCGACGATCCGGCCAAGGAGATCACCGACCCGGAGACGGTGTTCCTGCTGCTGAGCCAGATCTTCTTCCACCCCTTCCTCGCCGGCCTCGTGCTCGCGGCGGTGCTGGCGGCGGTCATGTCCACGATCTCCTCGCAGCTCATCGTCTCCTCCTCCGCTCTGGTGGAGGACCTGTACAACATCGTCGGCCGGGAATCGACGGCCAAGAAGCAGGTCATGCTCGGACGTGCCGGCGTGCTGGTGATCGCGGTCATCGCCTTCCTCATCGCCCTGGACCGGGAGGCCAGCGTTCTGGACCTGGTGGCCTTCGCCTGGGCCGGCTTCGGTGCGGCCTTCGGCCCGCTGGTGCTGCTGAGCCTTTATTGGCGCAAGCTGACCAGTACCGGCGCACTGAGCGGCATGATCATCGGCGCGGCAACGGTCTTCATCTGGGCCAAGATCCCGGTATTGACCGACAACGTGTACGAGATCATCCCGGCGTTCATCCTCAACATCGTCGTCGCCATCGTCGTTTCGAAGATGACGGCCAAGCCCAACGAGCTCATCGACGAGGAGTTCTCCGCCATGGAGGACCAGGTCGCTGCGAAGCCCCGCGAGGTCTCCAGCAAGTAGACCGTTCTGGTCGCCTCGGCGGCATGCCACCATCCGTCCCCGCTCCCGGGGTGCTTGGCGGCATGCCGCCGTTGTCGTCTCCGGGAGCTCCGGCACCCTGGGCAGCCGCCGTGGCCACGATTTGACCACAGGTTCCCATAGGTCCCGGGCTTGTCAATTCTTGCTGGTAGCATTTCGATACGTCACGCCGGGGGCTTCCGCCCTCCGGGGGCACCGACCCCCACATCAACGTGGGGCTGCAAGGAGGAGAATCACATGGGATTTCTAGGATTTCTACTTCTCGGCCTGATCTGCGGGGCCATCGCGAAGGCGATCCTGCCCGGTAAGCAGGCGGGCGGCTGGATCGCCACGCTGATTCTGGGTGTCATCGGCGCCTTCCTCGGCGGCTGGATCGGTGGCGCACTATTCGGCGCGGACATGAGCGAGTTCTTCAGCTTGTCCTCGTGGCTGTGGGCCATCATCGGCTCGTTGATCGTCCTGGTCATCTGGGGCTTCATCACGGGTCGCCGCAAGGCCTAGGCTCCAGCGGCATCAACGAAGGAGGTGGCCATCCCGCACGGGGTGGCCGCCTCCTTCGTTTCCGCCCGTCTCACGGCCCCCTGCTTGTCCAGCGGTTCGCGGCTAAGCTGAAACCATGGCCTGGAACCGCACGCAACAGCACGTGCTCGCACTGGCGTCGGACGACGTCTGGCGCATCATTTCCGATCCCTCCAGATTGCCCGATTGGAATCCCGCGGTCAGGTCCCTGGCCCCCGCCCACGACGGCGCACTGGTTCCGGGCACCCGGCTGGCCTTCACCCCCAACCCTCCGCTCCTCGGTGCAGTGCACTCACGCACGGCCCCGGACGCCGTGATCACCCGGAACCAGGCGGGCGCCACCTTTGCCTGGCGTCAACCGCAGCCCGGCGGTGGTCTGCTGGTGCACTGGGAGATCGCCGACCATCCAGTCGGAACCCTGCTGACCCAACGGGTAGCCATTGAGGGCTACGGCTCCCGGCTCTTCACCGAGTCCAACGCCAAGCCCCTGGCATCCCACTTCGACGAAAACTGTGCCCGTCCCTACCAGTTGGCCGGTGGAACAACGGATCCGGCCCGCCGCGTGGTCATCGCCGGGGGCAGCGGTTTCCTCGGCATCCGGCTGGCCGCAGATTTGTTCTGCCGCGGCCTGGATCCAGTGATCCTCACGCGCAGCCCGGACCCCGTTTCGCCGTTCCGCCAGGTCAGCTGGGGCGGTCGCAGCCAGGGCGCCTGGACCGCTGAGCTGGCCAGCGCCGACGGCACCGTCAGCCTGGTCAACCTCGCCGGCCGGCTGGTCGACGCCCGCCCCACGTCACAGAACATCGCCGACCTGCGCGACTCCCGGGTCGATGCCACCCGCGCCCTCGTCCAAGCCAGCCGCAAACACGCAGTCCCCCTGGAACGCTGGGTCCAGGCCAGCACGACGGCCATCTATTCCGACGCCGGTGACCAACATCTGACAGAGGATTCGCCGTTGCCCGAGGCGGGCGATGCGCTGCCGCAGATGACCGGTGTCGCCCGGCCGTGGGAGGAGGCTCTCAACGGCGCCCACGCAGCCCGGGCCACGATCCTGCGCACCGGCGTCGTGCTGGAACAAGAAAGCCCCGCCTTCGACCGTCTGTCGCTGCTCGCCCGCATCGGATTGGGCGGCCAGATCGGCTCGGGACGCCAATGGGTCAGCTGGATCCATCTGGATGATTGGCTCCGCATCGTCCGGGCCGGCCTCGGGCTGGAACCAGGGGTCGAACTGGACGAGGGGCTCGTGATCGCTGCCTCCCCCTGCCCGGTCCGCAATGCCGAGTTCATGGCAGCCCTGAGATCTGCGCTGGCGCCGGGTCCGCTGAAACGGTTCTCACTGCCGACCCCGGAGCCGGTGCTCAAGTTCGGTGCCGCCGCCCTAGGCACCGACCCTGCCTTGGGCCTGACCGGACGGCATGCGACGTCGAGGCGGCTACCCGAAGCCGGTTTCACGTTCACCTACCCCGAGCTCGATGGCGCACTCGCGGCCATCACCGGATAGACCGCCATGATCACGTACGCGTTTATGAACTCACCGATCGGCCGGCTGCGGATCTCCGCCACTGAAAGTGGTCTGGCCGGCGTGCACATGGAAAACCATGCGCACCAGCCCGCGGGGCCGCCGGAGGGCACCGAGGTCCCCGGCTCCGCCACCCCCGGGACCATCACGCAGGCCATCGACGAACTGCACGAGTACTTTGCCGGCACCCGGACCCGTTTCGGGGTGTCGCTGGACCCCGGCGGCACCGAGTTCCAACAGCGGGTCTGGGCCCTGTTGCAGAGCATCGACCATGGAACGACGCGCAGCTACGGGCAATTGGCCGCCGATCTGGGTGACCCGCATCTGACCCGAGCCGTCGGCACCGCCAACGGGCGCAACCCGCTCTCGATCATCGTTCCCTGCCATCGCGTCATCGGTGCCGACGGGTCGATGACAGGCTACGGCGGAGGAGTCGACCGCAAGCTCTTCCTGCTCCGGCTCGAGGGCGTCCTGCCTTCGGCCGAGGACCAGCCCTCGTTGTTCTGACGCCTCAGGAGGCACCATGCGTACTGTCGCCATCGTCTACTACGGCCGGCACGGACCCACCCGCGCTTATGCCCAGGCGCTTGAGGACGCCCTGCGCGGTGCCGGCAACCTGGCCGAACAGATCCAAGTGCGCGACGCCGCGGCCAATGACGTCGTCTTCTACGACGGATTGGTCCTGGTCGGGCCGCCACGCTTCGGTCGCCTGCATGGCCTGGCCCTGGCCCGGGCGCTCGCCCCCGAACGCAACAGCGCCGTCGTCGTCATCGGCGGAAACCGCCCGGCAGAGTCCTACCAACGGCTGTTCCGCCCCAGCGAGCTGCCCAGCATCTTCTTCTTTCAGGAAAGGTCCCACGAGGACACTTCAGTGATCTTCTCCACGGTGGCCGGTGTGCTGGACTGGGCCCAGAAGCTCTAGGACCGGACGGAGGCTGCAACGGCCTACCGTGGAAGCAGCAGCCCCGCACCGACACCAGGAGAAGACGATGACGAGCACCGATCCCACCGAAACCGCGCAGGAGCTGGACATGCGGGAACTGCGCAAGCCCGACCGGCACCCGACGGTTTTCGCCGCATATACACAGTTACCGGTCGACGGGTCGATCGTCCTGGTCAACGACCACGACCCGGAGAACCTGCGCGTCGAGTTCGAGGCCGAGCATCCCGGAAGCCACGACTGGAAATATCTGGTCTCCGGACCGGATCAGTGGCACATCCGCATCACCAAACTGGCCAGCACACCGCTGCCGCGGGTTCTGATCGACACCAACACCGTGGCGGCCGCGACCGGGGAACCCGATGTCTCCGGCGCCGTCTGGAACATTCCGGTGCGCGAACGCGACCTGGACTCGAACATCATCTCCCTGGAGCCTGGAGGTTCCATCGATTCCTACGCCGGCCCCGAACTGGACGTCCTCATCCACGTCCTGGGTGGCGAGGGCACACTGGGCACCGAGCGGGGCGAAATCGCTCTCTCCCCCGGAGCCCTGGTCTGGCTGCCGCGCAGGTCCCTGCGGGCGTTCAAGGCCGGACCGGATGGGCTGCGCTATTTGACGGTGCACCAACGCCGGCAGTCCTTGGTGCTGCGGACCACGCGGCCCGACGCCCCCGCCTAACAGAACCCGCCTCCCCGGGACGCGGCGGGGCTGGGTGGCTTCGTCTCGGGTCAGGCTTCCGACTCGGTCACGACCAGCTCACCTGCACGGATCTGCACGAGCGTCAGATCCAGCAACGGGGTGTCCACCTCCAGCGACCTGGCCCTGAGCTGCAGGTCACCCAGAATGTGTTCGGCCTCCGTCGCGTACCCGGCGGCCACATCACGGTAGAGCGATGAGGTGAAGGCAGACCCCGGTTCGGTGAGGAGTCCGACGGCCTGTTCGTGACCGGAGGCCTTCGTGGGGTGGCCGGCAGCTGCGGCAACGGCCTCGGTTTCGGCGATCGCGGCGTCGATATGGGCGCGGCCACCGGCTGCGAGGATGTTGCCCACGCTATTGCGGAACAGGCAGGTGATGACCCCTGCTGCCGCGATGAACACCCATTTATCCCACAGCGCCTGCAGCACGTCATCCGTTTCGAAGAGCTTGAGGCCAGGGACCTGCAGCGTGTCCGCGACCGCGGCCGGGACGGTGCTGCCGTCGAAGGTTCCGATCGTCATGGTGGCCAGGGAAGTCATCTGCAGCACGGAACCGTCATCGTCCAGCTTGGCAATGATCTTGACCAAGCCGCCCAGCGGAGTGCCGGTGGGAAGCGCCCGGATCAAGTCGATGTGACGCATCCCGTTGAGGAAGGGGATGACGGTGGTGTCGGCCCCGATGAACGGTGTGGCATCGCGTAGCGCGGCGTCGAGCCCGGTGGCCTTCACCGCCAGCAACACCAAGTCAAACGGTCCCGCGTCCTGATCTGCGGTGATGGCCGGCACCGGCATGGTGCGGTCGCCGTCCGGGGCAATGAACTTCAGCCCGTCGCGACGTAGTTTTTCGGCCCGGGAGGCCCGGACGAGGTAGGTGACATCGCGGCCGGCTTCCAGCAGACGCACACCAAAGGCACCGCCGGTCGCACCGGCCCCGACGATCAGAATTCTCATATCGACATTGTCCTCTCCGAACATGCCAGAATGGCAACATGGATTTGAGTTACTTCTGGACCGGCTGGGAGCCGGTCATACACACCCTGCTCATCGGCATCGTCGGCTACCTCGTGCTGGTGATCCTACTGCGCGGGACGGGGCCGCGCACCATGGCCAAAATGACACCCCTGGACTTCGTCATCGCCGTCACCCTGGGGTCGACCTTCGGCCGCACCGTCACGGCAGTCGATGTCAGCCTCGCCCAGGCAGTAGCGGCACTGGTGCTACTCGTCGGCGTGCAGTGGGCACTCGCCGGTGTCCGGGCGCGCTGGAATATCATGCGCCGTGTACTGGACTCGCCACCGGTGCTGCTCTACTACAACGACGAGCTGCAGCACAGTGCGCTGCGCCGGCACCGGCTCACGGAAGCCGACGTCCACACCGCGGCCCGCCAGTCGGGGCAGGGGTCCCTGGCCGACGTCCAGGCAGTGGTCTTGCAACAGGACGGTTCCCTTGGAGTCATCACCAGCTCCGCGATGGGCGACGGGTCCAGCATCCTGCCCTACGCCGAGCACGAGCGGGATTAAGCCCTGGGACACAAAAAGGGCTTCCCGGTTCCAATGAACCGGGAAGCCCTTTTCCTGTGGTGGAGGTAAGGGGATTCGAACCCCTGACCTTCTGCATGCCATGCAGACGCGCTACCAACTGCGCCATACCCCCGCAGGTTGTCCCCGCCGTTGTCTTCCGACGTCCGGGACGATTCAATAATCTACAGCACCCGCACCGTGATGCGCCAATCGAGGCCGGGCGGCGCCAGTACGGGTACCGGGAACGACGGCGGGGAAGGTGCCGATAGTGCCTACGCGGATCCGGACAGCGGCCGTGCTCCCTTCCCAACCCCGGCGACCGACGGCAAGATGGGTGGAGGGCACCACAGTGTCCGTTCCCGGGACGAAAGGCACCACCATGAGCATCGGAATGACCCCCTACCTGAGCTTCGGTGGCAATGCGCGTGAAGCCATGGAATTCTATAAAAGCGTTTTCGGCGGCGAACTAGGCCTGCTGACCTTCGCCGAGGGGATGGGCGAGAAGGACCCTGAACAGGGCCAGAGGATCATGCACTCGTCGTTGTTCGTTGAACGCGGCATCCATCTGATGGGCAGCGACGCGAGCCCGGATTGCGATCCGACCCCGAACGGGACCACGTCGCTGAGTTCCGACGGGACCGCCGGACAGGACGGTGGCATCCTGCATGGCTGGTGGGACAAGCTCGCAGCCGAAGCGACCGTCACCATGCCGCTGGAGCAGGCACCCTGGGGAGACTCCTTCGGGCAACTGACCGACAGGTTCGGTGTCGCCTGGATGTTCAATATCACCGCCAAGCAGGAGTAGGCCCAGCGGCGTCTTCCGGTCCAACGCGCATTGACTGTCCTCGACGGGAGCGTGGCCAGTAGGCTTGAAAGGGTGGACCAGACCCCCTCGTCTACTGAGCTTCGCCCGCCGTGGCAGCATCACGGCCTGCGTCCCGACCCAACGTCCAGAAAGCCGCCATGCGCACAGAATCCCGGGACCCCACGACCCCTGCCCCGAAATCGCCCAAGTTGGTCTACGCGGTCAGCGGCATCGCTGCTGTCGGGGGCTTCCTCTTCGGCTACGACACCGGGGTGATCTCCGGGGCGCTGCTGTTCATCAACGATGACTTTTCACTGACGCCGCTCACCGAAGGCGTGGTCGTTAGTTCCATCCTGGTCGGTGCAATCATCGGCGCCGTGGGATGCGGTCCCCTCTCGGACCGGTATGGCCGGAAGAACACGATCATCGCCGCCGCGGCGGTGTTCACCATCGGCGCCCTGTTGGCGGCGTTCGCCCCCACGGCAGGGTTCCTGGTGGTGGCCCGCCTCGTGCTGGGTCTCGCGGTCGGCGCCGCGTCGGTCCTGGTTCCGCTCTTCATCGCCGAGGCAGCACCTCCGGCGATCCGCGGTCGACTGGTCTCGGCCAACCAGCTGCTCATCACCATCGGCATCCTCGTCGCGTACCTGACCAACGCGTTGTTCGCCTACGACGGCGGTTGGCGGTGGATGTTCGGTCTCGGCGTCATTCCGGCGATCGTGCTGGGCGTGGGGATGCTCTTCCTGCCGGAGACTCCGCGTTGGCTCTTCGAGAAGGGCCGCACCGCCGAGGCACGGACTGTATTGGGCAGGCTCCGGGATCCGCAGACGGCCGAGGCCGAGTACCAGGAGATCCACCGGTCCCTCCATGAGGATGTCCAACCCAAATCCACGTTGCGCGACCTCACCACCCCGTGGGTGCGGCCGGCCCTGATTGCCGGCATCGGCGTCTCCATCTTCGGCCAGGCGAGCGGCATCAACAGCGTCATCTACTACGCCCCGACGATTTTCAACAGCACCGGGCTCGGAGCCTCCACCGCGATTCTGGGCACCGTGGGCATCGGTGCCGTGAACGTCATCATGACCCTCGTCGGCATGTCGTTGGTCGACAAGATCGGGCGCCGCATCCTGTTGATGAGCGGGTTCGCCGTCATGAGCATCACGCTCATCGTGCTCGGCTTCGTGCTGCACGGCGAGAATCTGGGCCCCTCGGCGGGATGGATCGCCATGGTGTGTCTGGCCGTCTACATCGCAGCCTTCGGTGCCAGCGTCGGGATCGTCGTCTTCGTGCTGCCCTCCGAGGTCTACCCGCAGAGAATCCGGGGCTCGGCCATGAGTGCCACCCTGATGTGCAACTGGGGCATGAACTTCGTCGTTTCGCTGACCTTCCTGTCCCTGTTCGACGCTCTGGGCAAGTCGTGGACCTTCTGGCTCTACGCCCTGATCTGCGCCCTGGGGTGGCTCTTTGCCGTCAAGCTCGTCCCCGAGACCAAGGGGCGCAGCCTGGAGGAAATCGAGTCCTGGTCGCGAGCGCGGGCCAACTAAATCCCGGGAAGGTCTAGCTGGTCTCCCGGGCGGGCGTGGCGACGGTCGTGGCGTCGGCAGCCGCACGGGCCTTGAAGACCCGTGCGGTCAGCAGCGCCAGACACAGGCCCAACAGGGCCAGCCCCGCACCGAGGAAGGCCGGCGCCTGGTAGCCGAAGCCGAGTTTGATCACCGCGGCACCGAGGGCTGCGCCGAGGGCATTGGCGACGTTCAGCGCCGAGTGGTTCAACGAGGCAGCCAGTGACTGCGCCTTGGGTGCCGAATCCATGAGCAGGGCCTGCAGGCTCGGCACCAGGATGGATCCGGTGCCGCCGAGGATGAAGACCAGGATCAGGGCGGGAGCCGGGTAGGGCGAGAGGACCCCGAAGGCACTCATGAACACGACCATCGCCGACATGGCGATGTAGATGCTGCCATGGACCGACCAGTCGGCCAGTCGCCCGCCCAACAGGTTTCCCAATACCATCCCGATCCCGTAGAGGCCCAGGACCAGGGGGACGGCCCCCTTTTCGAGACCGGTGATGTCGGTCATCGTCGGTGAGATGAAGGAGTAGACGGCGAAGAATCCGCCGAAGCCCACGATGCCGGTGGCCATGGCCAGCCAGACCCGTCCGTTGCGCAGCGCGGTCAGTTCCCCGCGAATGCTGGCACCCTCGTGGATCGGGTTGTAGGGAACCCAGAGGCGGATGCAGATCAGGGTCAGGACACCGATCAGGGCCACCGAGGCGAACATCCAGCGCCACCCCAGCTGTTGTCCCAGCCAGGTCACCGCGGGCACACCCAACACATTGGCCACCGACAGGCCCATCATCACCCAGGCGATCGCCCGGCCACGCATCGTGGCCGGAACCAGGTTCCCCGCGAGGATGGCGGCGAGCCCGAAATAGGCGCCATGCGGAAGGCCTGAGAGGAAACGGGTCACCAGCATCGAATCATAGGTCGGCGCCAGGAACGAGGAGAAGTTGGCAAGGGTGAAGAACACCATCAGCCAGGACACCATCGTCTTATGTGCCACCCGGGCCCCCAGGGCGGTCAGCAGCGGAGCACCGACAACGACACCGAGGGCATAGGCGGCAATCATCAAACCCATGTCGGCGTTGCCGACACCGAGGTCGGTTGCCCCCTCCTGCAACAGGCCCATGATGGCGAATTCGGTGGTGCCGATGCCGAACCCACCCAACGCCAGCGAGGCCATGGCAATGAACAGGGGACGCCCTGTGAGCATGGTGTTGCGTGGCGGGTGGGTCATGCGGCGGTTCCTACCTTCGAGGGTCGTGCGGTGGAGGATGACCGGCCAGGTGCCTCTTTGCCGTCCGTGGCGCGTATCGACGACAACAGTCTATGGACACCACTCCATTCGCGCACCATCGACGGCACGGAGCCCTCGGCAAGAGGTCAGAGGTCGGCCAGTTCAACCCCGGTGTCTGCCAGCCGGTCTGCCGGCAACGTACGGCCCACGATGGAACGCAGGGTGTCATTGACGTCCCAGATGTTCACGTTCATCGCCGCGGTGACAACGCCGTCCTCGAGCCAGAAGGCAATGAACTCCCCCGACTCGAGCGTCCCGCGGATGACTGCCTGCGCGCCCGGACCGGCATGTCCGACGTATTCCATCCCGAGGTCGAACTGGTCGGTGAAGAAGTAGGGCAACCAGTCATACCGGTCCGCGTGGTTCAGGATGGTCTTCGCCGCCAGTTCCCCTTGGCGGATGGCATTGTCCCAGTGCTCGACGCGAAGGCGGCCCAGCTTGGTGTTCTCCGCATTGGCGACGTCTCCGGCGGCGAGGATGTCGGGATCGTTGGTGCGCAGCGAGCTGTCGACCAGAACCCCGTTGTCGGTCTTGAGCCCGGCGGCCTCCGCCAGGGAGGTGGCCGGGACGGCTCCGATGGCAATGAGTACGACGTCGGCCGGCACCTCACCGTCCGAAGTGTCCAGCCCGGCGGCCCGTCCGTCGCGCTCGATGATGCCCTTCACCTGGGTGCCCATGCGCAGCTCGACCCCGTTGCTGCGGTGCACCTCGGCGAAGTGCGCGCCGATCTTTTCGCCCATGACATTTTCCAACGGGGTGTTGTTCGGGGCGACGACGGTGACTTCCATACCTGCCTGCCGGGCGCTGGAGGCGACCTCGAGGCCGATCCAACCGGCACCGACGACTGCGAGGCGTCCGCCGGTGGCCAGGGCTTCCTTCAGGACCTGTGCGTCGCCGAGGCGGCGCAACATCATCACCCCGGGTAGATCGGTTCCCGGCAGGTCGAGGTGACGCGAATCAGCGCCGGTGGCTAAGAGCAGTTGCCCGTAGGGGTACTCATCCCCCGAATCCAGCCGCACCACATGCCGCTGGCGGTCGATCTCGGACGCATGCCCGCCCAGCACCAGGTTCACATCGTGCGCTGCGTACCAATCGGCGTCGTGCTCGATGCCGGCCTCGGCGTCCTGCTTGCCCTGGAGGAACTCCTTGGACAGCGGCGGGCGCTCATAAGGCGGGGTCGCCTCGTCGGCGATGAGGGTGATGCCTCCGGAGTACCCCTGTTCGCGCAGGGCCTGCGCGGCATGAGCCGCCGCAAGTCCTCCACCGATGATGACGGTGCCGTCCGTTGTTGCCATGTTGTCCTCCTGGCTGATGTTGCCTGCCCCCGGCATGGGGGCTGTTTCCTTCAACGTAGGCCCGACCCCGCCGAGGTGCAAGCACCAGTGATATCAGACCAGGTGGTGCGGATACCCCTGCGCGCGCCCCTGGAACTCGAGGATCGCCGGATTGGCGACGGCTCCGTCCCGGATCTCAATGGCGCGGGTGACGGTTTCGCTGTTTGCCCAGGCATCCGGACCACCCATCAGGATGGGCAGGAACGGCAGAAGCGCGTCGCTGATCTCCCAACTGGCCGAATTCCAGAGGTACGACGGGCTGTGGTCCACCGCGTAGTAGTCGATGTTGTTCCCGACCGTGAACATCGGTTCGGCGAAGGTGGTCGGTCGTGCCCAATCGAAGCCCATGCCCGCATCGCAGGAGACGTCGATGATCAGGCTGCCCGGTTCGAAGGCCCCCAGATCCTCGGTGCGCAGATACAGCAAGGGATCGTTGGGATCCTGCAGGGTGCAATTCACCACGATGTCGCTTTCGGCCAGGAACGGCGCCAACGGAACGCGCCCGCGGTCATCGGTGATGACTTCGGACAGGTAGGGACCGCCGTCGTGATCGAACTGGATCATCTGCACGGAGTGGATCGGCGCTGCCACCGAGGCGACCTTGCGGTTGGTGAGCACCCGGATGTCCGTCACACCGTGGGCCTTCAGGGCGGTGACCGCGCCCCGGGCGGTGGCGCCGAAACCGATGACGACTGCAGTGAGCCGGCGGCCGTAGTCCCCGGTGACCCCGGTGAGCGCCATGGAGTGGATGACGGAGCAGTATCCGGCAAGTTCGTTGTTCTTATGGAAGACATGCAGGGAGAACCCGCCGTCGCCGGCCCAGTGGTTCATGGCCTCGAAGGCAATCAACGTCAGATTCTTGTCGATGGCCAGCTGGGTCATTTCGCGGTCCTGCACGCAATGCGGCCATCCCCAGAGCGTCTGGCCCTCGCGCAGATCCTCGAGGTCCCGGGCCTGCGGCTTGGCCAGCAGGACCGTGTCCGCGGCATCGATGACGCCGGTACGGTTCGAGACGGCCCCCACCAGGGTGGCCAGATCGGCATCGGAATATCCGAACCGCTCCCCGTAGCCTTCCTCCAGTACCATGCGTGCCCGCAGGGCCGGGTCGATGCGTTCCAGGTGGCCGGGGTGGATGGGAACGCGATGCTCATCGACTTTTCGCGACGTGCCCAGTACACCCAGAACGGGTTCCTTCTCAGTTGCCATGGTCCACATCCCTTTCGGGGCGCCGCGCTGGCGCCACTGGCCTTAGATTACACCGGAGTCGAATCCGCAGAAGCCGGTTCTAGACTGGCACCATGGAGAATCCAGCATGACGGTCGTCATCGCGTTCATCGCCAATATCCTGGTGGCGATCGCAAAATCCGTGGCTGCCCTGCTGACCGGGTCGGCCTCCATGGTCGCGGAGGCAGCGCACTCCTGGGCCGATGCCGGGAACGAGATCTTCCTGCTCATCGCCGATCTTCGTTCGGCGCGGCCGAAGGATTCGAGGCACCCGTTGGGGTTCGGGCGTGAAGCCTACGTCTGGTCGATGTTCGCCGCCGTGGGCATCTTCACCGCCGGTGCCGTCTTTTCGATCATGCACGGCCTCCAGGAGCTCAGCGACCCCGCCCCCGTGGAGTCACCGGGGATCGCCTATCTCGTGTTGGGCCTGGCCTTCCTGATCGAGGGATCGTCCTTCACCCAGGCCGTGGTGCAGGCCCGCCGGAAGGCCCGAGCGCAGGGAACCTCGACCTTCGACCTGGTGCTGCGGACCTCGAACACGACCCTGCGGGCCGTGGTGGCCGAGGACTTCGCCGCGCTGATCGGTCTCGTCGCCGCCGGCGCCGGCATCTACCTCCACCAGATCACCGGCGATGCCAGGTGGGATGCCATCGGCTCCATCGTCATCGGTGTGTTGCTCGGCGTCGTGGCACTGGTGCTCATCGACAGGAATCGGCTGTTCCTCGTCGGGGCGAGTTCGACGCCGGAAATCCGTTCCCAGGTCGGCCGGGCCCTGCAAGGCCATGCGGAAATCGAGCGTGTCACCTACCTGCATCTGGAATACATCGGACCGGACCGGCTGTTCCTGGTCGCCGAGGTGGATCTGGAGGGCAACGATCCGGAGGAAGACGTGGCCCGGCAGATGCGCCGGCTCGAACGCGAGCTCGAAGCAAATAAGGCCATCGAAACAGCGGTGCTATCGCTCTCGGTCAGCGACGAGGCGTCACTGGAGTTCTAATCGTCCTGCCAGCGGGTGATGCCGCCGGTCCACGCCGGGTAGCCGGCGCCGTCGACCGAGGCGATGTTCAGGACGGCAGCCATCGCCGCGTCGCGACCCTCGAGGTGTTTTCGCCCGGCCCGGGCGATCGCTGAGAGCAGCCGGCGCTGCGCCATCCCGGTGGACAGCTCCGGCATTCCCTGCTGCCCCGTCGCGGCAGGGGTGCTGGGGGTCTGCCAAGGCGTTTCCCGCAGGGCTTCGGTGATGGCTTGGAAAAGCGGCGATGCCAGTCCGGCCTTCTCGGCGGCGCGTTCAACGGAGATCGCTGCCATCCCGTCGGCGACCAGCTCCCTGGAAGTGGCGCGTGCGGCCTCGGTGAGGTCCGCCACCATCTGCCGCGCTGCCTCCGGGGAGGAAGTACCCGATGGTTGTGGATCCTCCTCTCGTTCCGGTGCCGCGCCGGCGTCCGCGGCGGGGCTCTCGGCGGCGGCGGCGGTCGCCGCGTCCGGGACTTCACCAGTCACCGCGTCGATGGATTGTCGGCCGGCTGCCTTGCGGTCGGTGTGCCGCAGGCCGATCATCGCCGAGGAGACCGGCGAAACGACGGTCTGGGTGTAGTAGCGGGCCTCGATGGCGGTGGCCGTCGCCAAGTCGACCTGCGCGCACTCAACGGCAGCAGCCAAGATGGCGCGGGGGGCCGGATTGTGCAGGGCATCGGGTCGGCCACGCAACCGGGCGGGCAGGAATTGCAGGATCCCGGTCAGCGCGTTCATGCCTGTCGAGGCGGGGACCTGGGGTGTTCCCGCGGGGAAGGCGTACTCCTCGGCGTCCCAGGGTTGACGGACGTAGGGGTGCTCGCGGATCCATTGCCGCGCAGCCGGCATGAGTTCCTCCTCGTCGTCGAGCGCCTCGTCGATGATGCCCAACTGGACGGCATCCTGGGCGCCCACGATGGCCGCGCTGAGCAGCAGTTCGTCCAGGGCCCGTTCGATCCCCAGCAGACGGGTGGTGCGCAGGACGCCTCCGGCGGCCGGGCAGATCCCGAAGTCCACTTCGGGCAGACCGAATCTGTTGCCGGGGGCATCGACGGCGATGCGATGGTGGGTGGCCAGGGCCAGACCCAGACCTCCACCGATGGCCGCACCGTTCAGGGCGGCCACGACGGGGATGTCGAGCGTTTCCATTCGGCGCAACAGCAGGCCCCATTCCAGGGCCAGATCGTTGACCGCCTGGGCGTCCGAATGCGTTGCCGCAGCCATGTCGTCCAGGTCGGCGCTGGCGCAGAAGCTGCTCTTGGCAGAGGTGATGATGATGCCGGTAACGGCAGAAGGTTCCGCTGCCCGGCGGCCCTCAACCGCCTCCAGTCGCCGAGTCAGGGAGGCGATGAAGGCAGCATCGAGCAGGTTCACGGGCTTCCCCGGCGCATCGAGGACCCAGGTGAGGATCCCGGCGTCGTCTTCCTGCTCGCGGATGACTTCTTGTTTTCCCATGTCTATCCTCCGGTTCAGACGCGTTCGATCAAGGTCGCGACACCCATGCCGCCACCGATGCACAACGTGACGACGGCTCGTGAGAGGCCCGTGCGTTCGAGTTCGTCCACCATGGTGCCCAGGATCATCGCCCCGGTGGCTCCGAGCGGGTGGCCCATCGCGATGGCACCACCGTGGACGTTGAGGCGGTCGTCGTCAATGGCGAAGTCACGCTGGTATTTCAGGGCGACGGCGGCGAAGGCCTCGTTGATTTCCCATAGGTCGATGTCCTCCGGGGTCAACCCGGCGACGTCCAGCAGCTTGCGGGTGGCGGGTGTGGGGCCGGTGAGCATGATCGTCGGGTCGGCTCCGGAGACCGCTGCAGCTGTGATGCGGGCCCGTGGGGTCAACCCCAGGTCCTGGCCCACGGATTCGGAGCCGATCAGGACCAGGGCCGCCCCGTCGACGATGCCCGAGGAGTTGCCTCCGGTGTGGACGTGGTCGATCTCCTGGACCCAATGGTATTTTTCCAGCGCGACGGCGTCGAAGCCGCCGTCGGTGCCCATCCTTGCGAAGGCGGGACGGATCGAGGCCAGGGTCTCCACGCTGGTGCCGCGCCGCAGATGCTCGTCGTGGTCCAGGATGACCAGCCCGTTCTGGTCCCTCACGGGCACGATCGAGCGGTCGAAATAGCCCTGGTCCCAGGCTGCGGCAGCACGCTGCTGGGATCTGGCGGCAAAGGCGTCCACGGTCGTGCGGTCGAAGCCTTCGATCGTGGCAATGAGGTCGGCACTGATGCCCTGCGGGACATAGGAGGTATCGAAACTGGTGGCCGGGTCGAAGGCCCATGCTCCTCCGTCGGAGCCGATGGGGACCCTGGACATGGATTCGACGCCGCCGGCGATGATCAGGTGTTCCCACCCGGAGCGGATCTTCGCAGCGGCAAGATTCGCCGCTTCCAGTCCGGAGGCGCAGAACCGGTTGAGTTGGACTCCCCCGACAGTGTCCGGAAGCCCGGCGGCGATGGCCGCGATACGGGCGATGTCCGCACCCTGATCGCCGATCGGGGTGACCACCCCGAGGATCAGATCGTCGATGCGTGACTCATCCAGCCCGGGGTTGCGTTCACGCAGGGCATCGATCAGACCGGTGACCAGCGAAATCGGTTTGGTCCCGTGCAGTGCTCCCTGTCGTCCGCGGCCGCGAGGCGTGCGCACGGCGTCGTAGATATAGGCTTCGCTATTCATGCCAGGTCGGCTCCCTTCACTGCATCTTCCCGGCGTGCGACGTCGCACGTTGGTTCCATCTTAGGGGTCTCGCGCGGCAGAGAGCAGGCCCGCCGAACAGCGGTCTTGGTTGTCGGCTGGGTAGTTGTCTCAGACGCCGGTATCGGGGTGATGCGTCCAGGCCAGTGGAGGCTGGTTGCCGCCATGTGCCGCTGACGCGGTGTTGCCTAGCCTTCGCAATCGAGGCAGTACTTCACGCCGCCCTCTTCGCGGGCCAGCTGTGAGCGGTGGCGAACCAGGAAGCAGGAGCCGCAGGTGAACTCGTCGGAGGCCTGGGGCAGGACCCGGATGACCAACTCGTCGTCGACGATGGCACCGGGAAGTTCGGGACCGTCGAGGGCTTCTCCTTCGTCGAGTTCCTCGACCACCGTGCGGGCGTTGGGGGCATCCATCGCCTTGACACTCTTGAGGGTTTCCTCGCTACGCTCCGCAACATCAGGGCGGGCTTCGTCGTAGTCCTGGGCCATGGTGGTGCTCCTCATGTTGTCGGTGTATGCCCCGCAAGAGTAAGACAGGTAGCCGCTCGTGGCGGAAAATTCCCCTGTAGGCGTACCGATAGAGGAAGCATCGTTTGCTGCTGCGAATCCGCACCCGTTGACGGACTTCCAACGTGGCGTGGAGCTGCGCGCGAGTGCGCGAAAAGGTCGGAAAGCAAAAACGAGTCCAGCCGGGGTATCACCCCGGCTGGACTCGGATTCGGTGGAGCTTGGGGGAATCGAACCCCCGACCTTTTCATTGCGAACGAAACGCTCTACCAACTGAGCTAAAGCCCCGCGCGCATGAAATCACACGCGATTACCACGTGGGTCAGCTTAACGCACTTCAGCGCCGCAAGACAAAACAGTGGCGTGCGGTTCAGCTATTGCGTCCGCGCGCAGCCACCGCCCAGTGGTCGACGATGTCGTAGGCGGCCTGCAGTTCGGTACTACCGTTCTTCCGCTGGACGACCGTCACCGCATCCACGAGATTCGGTACGAGGCAGACGTGGTTCGGGATGACCTGCAGGACCTCCCCGTGGCCGGGGAGCCGACTTCCCGCCGGGTAATCCACAGTCCCGTGATGCTCGGACAGTGCCGAGACATGGGCTTGAGGAACGCCCAGGATCCGCCCGAATCCGCTGGCCCAGGAAGGGCGGTCCCCTCCGAGGATCTTCGACCCGGCGTCGAGCACCACCTGCCCACCTCCCTCTGGGACGTCCCGCCGGGAGACGACCGTCGCCGCGACGGTCAAAGCGATGTCCCCGACGTCACAGTGGCCCATTTCCAGTTGTTGGGCATCATTGAACACATACACGCCGGGCCTGACTTCGGTCGCCGCACCGGGGTCGGAAGCGTAGGCCGTCGGTGTTGAACCACCGCTGAGTTCCAGGGCGCCGAAGCCGGCGGTCTGCAGCGATCTGGCGCCTTGGCGAAGAACCCGGGATTCGTCGTCCACGGCGCCGGTGGAGGCGCCGGGCCCGTAGCTGTGCCCGGGAAAGGTGAACAGTCCCACGACGCGCAACCCGGCCTCGCGGGCCACAACGGCAACGGATGCGGCATCCTCGGGATTCGCCCCGCTGCGGTGGTGTCCGCTGTCGAGTTCGATCATGATGCCCGGCGTAGCGGCCTCATCGCCCAGTCTGACGGCCAGGTTCCGCGCGCCTTCGCCGGAATCGACGCCGACGCGCAGCCGGATTCGTCGGGCGAGTGCCGCCAGTCTCGGCGCCATCGGCTCCCCCACCCAGAGCGGATAGGCAATGAACAGGTCATCCACTCCCGCGTCGGCGAAGACCTCTGCCTCCCCGAGGGTTGCAACGGTAAAGCCGGTGGCCCCGGCGGCCTGCTGCATCGCGGCGATCAGCGGGATCTTATGGGTTTTAGCGTGGGGGCGTAGTCGCTGTCCTCGAGCGGAAACGGCCCGCGCCAGTGCGTCGATGTTCCGGTGGAGGATATCGAGGTCGATCAGGACCTCGGGGGTCTGCAGTGACGCGGGAACGACGGCGGGGATTCCACCGCCCCTAGCGGCTTCCATCACGGGTGATGCCACCGTCCTGCTTGAGCCCCTCGCGGGTGGCGACATATTGACGTTCGATGTAGGCCTCGAGTTCACTGCGCTCCACGCGCCAGACGCCACGGCCGCCGACCTTGATGGCGGGGAGCTCTCCACTACGTACCAGTGAACGCACCTGGGGCATGTTGACGCTCAACTCTTCGGCGACGTCTTCCAGACGCATGAATCTCATACCTCGAAGTTAGCCCGGGTTTGACGTCGTTTCCAGTCATTAGGTGCAAGTGGGGACAATCCGGGGTCACGTCACGTAGGCCCGCAGGATTCCCGCCCGGGGAATCTCGCGGGCCATACTCGTAGTGGACTACTGGCTGAGGGCCTTGTGGGCCGTGCCGTCCCGGAAGCATTGGTGTTGCCGCCGATCCGTCAACCTGACCTTCGAATGCTTGTGGCATTGTTCAGTTCCTCCCATCAATAGATCATCCATCAGTCATACCGCGCAACAGTATTGATTCCGATTGAACAATATGACTAGTCTTATATTCCGTGGGCGGAGAACGTTGGTCATTTTGACCGACATCCGGCCGACGCCATCCGCAGGACCCCAGCAAAGGAGCATCGGGTGACACCCGAGCGATACCAACTCGACACCACGGATCGCCGCATCCTGGCCGCCATGGACCAGGACCCGCGCATCCCCATCATGATGCTGGCCCAACGTCTCGGCCTGGCTCGTGGAACCGTCCAATCCCGCCTCGAGAAGCTGGCAGCCTCCGGCGCCTTGCGCCCCAACAGCAGCCGCGTCACCCCTGCCGCCCTCGGGCGCGGCGTCTCCGCCTCCGTATCGGCGGAATTGGATCAGTCCAAGCTGGACGACGCAATCGCTGCGCTGCGAGACATCCCTGAGGTGCTCGAATGCTTCGCGCCGGCCGGGGACACCGATCTGCTCATCCGGGTCGTGGCCTCGGACCCAGACGACCTCTATCGGGTCAGTGAGGTCATCCGCTTCTGTCCCGGCATCACGCGGACGTCGACGTCGATGTTCCTGCGTGAGGTCATCCCCTACCGCACCACCGGCCTCCTGGAGGAACACTAGGAACCGGGCGGACCGCGGCGCTCAGGCCCCGGTCCGCTGACCTGCGGCGCGCACCACCTTATCGACCATGCTCTTGAAGATGACCCCGTGGAAGGGCAGGACCCCCAACCAATAGAGCCGGCCCCACAGCCCGCGGGGGAAGAAGATCGCTCGTTGGCGATACACGCTTCCGCCCCCGGATGCTGGTTCGACCGTCAGCTCCAGCCAGGCACCACCAGGAACCTTCATCTCGGCCCGCAACAAAAGCGACTTGCCTGGTTCGATGGCCTCGACCCTCCACCAGTCAACGACGTCGTTGAGCATCAGGTTCGTTTGGCTCCGGCGTCCACGACGCAAGCCGACGCCGCCGGCCAGCTTGTCCATCCAGCCCCGGACCGACCAGGCCAAGGGCATTGAGTACCAGCCGTTATCGCCGCCGATGCCTTCGATGACCTTCCAGACCTGCTCGGGGGAGGCGTCGGACGTCCGTTCGCGCTCATCGGTGAAAACGGTGCTCCGGGCCCATTCCGGATCACTCGGCAACGGTTCGGCCGGCTCCGTCACCACCTCGGCATTCGCCCAGGACGTTTCCACGGCCCCCGCCTCGATCTTGATCAAGGCCAGCTCCACCGACCGTTCGTAGCCGGTCAACCCACCCTCCGGAGGAGGAATCAGGTCGTCGATGCGTCGATCCTTCACCACGCAGTCATGCTGCAGCGACTCCACCAGCGGAATGGCCAGAGCGCGGGGAATGGGGGTGACCAGATTGACCCACTGGCCGGCGAGCCACGGGGTGAGCACCGGCAACGCAATCACCCAGGGCTGGCGCAGGCCCGCCACCTTGGCATAGCCGCGCATCATTTCCGAATAGGTCGGCGCGTCCGGGCCGCCGATGTCGAAGGTCCCGGCCGCCCCGTCGGGCAACTCGACGGCGTTGACCAGGTAGTAGAGCGCATCCCTCACGGCAATGGGTTGGACCCTGTTCCTCACCCAGCGGGGCGCGGGCATGACCGGCAGGACGTCGGTGAGGTGCCTGACCATCTCGAAGCTGGCGGAGCCGGACCCGATGAGCAGCCCGGCCTGCAACACCACCGTCGGGGTTCCCGAGGTGGAAAGGATTTCCCCGACCTCCTTGCGGGAGGCCAGATGCCTGCTGAGCTCTCCCTCGGGGTGCAGCCCGGAGAGGTAGACGATGCGCTTGAGCCCTGCCTCACGCGCGGCTTGGGCCACATTGAGGGCACAACTGCGTTCGATCCGCTCGAAGGAGGCGTCACCGCCCATGGAATGCACCAGATACATCATGACGTCGACCCCCTCGACCAGCTGTTTCGCGGCGTCGGCGTCCTCGAGCGCACCTTCAACGACCTCGACCTGATGGGCCCACGGAATATCGCGGAGTTTGGCGCGATTGCGGGTCAGCACCCGCACGGAGTGCCCCCGCTCCAGCAGCAAGGGCACCACCCTTCCCCCGACATATCCGGTGGCTCCTGCAACGGCAACGATGCTCATGTGGTTCTCCTTCACTGGGTGATGCTTGCGACGGCTACGGCTTCAACGAACGAATCTCACGCCCCGGGGGCTCTGGTGGCCGGCCTGTTTGCCGGACCGTGGGTGGCCCAGCGTACTGCGACAACGGCCACCAGCACGATGACAGCGGCAATTGCCGCAATGACGGCCACGGGGGTCGACTCCAGACCGCCGTCGGTGCGGCCGACGGTGATCCAAGCCAGTCCCCAAGCCAGCGCCAAACCGGGTCCCAGCCGACCGCGCGAGTAGATCGCGGTACCCACGCCGATTGCAGCGACGACCAACAGAACGACGCCGGCGATGACCGGTACAGGAAGCCCGAAAGCAGTGAATCCGGAGGAGGCCAGCAAGGCCGAGACGTTGGCTACGGCCGCCACGGAAACCCATCCCAGGTAAAGACCGAAGGTGCCGCCGACGGCGACCCGATCTAGCAGATTGGACTCCGGGCTGCGCCGCAGAATCACCAGAATGACGCACAGCGTGGCCAGAAGGGCGAAGATCACCACGACGCTGATCGCCAGCCAACCCAACTGCACCACCCCCAACCACGCGGCGTTGAGCAGGCCGGACGCCGCGGCCCATCCTCGGAGCTTGCGATGCAGGACATCGTCTCTCCGGGAGGGCAGGAACTGGACCACCGCGTAGAGGAAGAGGCCGAGATAGACGATGCTCCAGATCGAGAAGGCGCCCGAACCCGGCGCCAGGATGGTCCCATCCGCCGACAGCCAGCCGTCCACCACGTCCTGCACCGGTGTCCCCACCACGGCACCGCTTCCGAGAAAAGCTCCCGCGATGGCCAAGGCCATGGCGGCAGCGGTCAAGATCGCGGACAAGAGGGGCGAGGATGCTCTGGTGGTCTTCATTCTTCGCTCCTACTCATCGGCTCCAGGGGAGACGCACTCGACAAATATTGATTCATGTACAAGTATGTAGCTAGATTTTCTTATTATCAAGTAAGGCTGGAACATGGCAGAGAATGAGCAATCAACCTCCCCTGCGAGCCGAATGCACCCGGCTTCAGTACACCTCCGCAGGATCCTGGTACTCAACGACGTCATGGAATACCGCATGCGGATGCACCTGAAAACGAATGACACCGATTTCCAGGCCATGCAACAGCTCATGCAGCTGGGACCGCTGACGCCTTCGAAATTGGCGGGGGCACTCCATCTGACGACGGCCGCCATCACTAGCGTCATCGACCGGCTGGAAAAGGCTGGTCATGCCGAACGCATCCCCCACCCCACGGACCGCCGCGGGGTCCTGGTCAAACCCACTGATTCCTCGGTGCGCGAGGCAATGCGACAACTGATGCCCATGATCCTGAAAACCGATTCGCTGGTGCGTGAGATGGACGATAAGGAGCAGCAGGCCGTCACCCGCTACCTCCACGGGGTCGTGGAGGCAGTGGAAGGGCGGATCGATGCGATGTCACAGGAGTATCAGGAGCAGTCGAACCGGAGGTACGGTTCGGCCACCGTCCGAGTCGAAACCTCCGGAGAGGAGTCCCGGAAGTGAGCGCACAACCACAAACTTGGGTGCAGGTTGACACAGCCAACCGCCTCGACAGGATGCGTGGTTCCGGCGCCCCGGCTGCACGGCTTACCCGCGATGAAGCAGCCGAACGCTACCTCGACAAGGTGCGTCGAGTCCTCGCTGAAGAACAACGCGCCACCCGAGCGTCGCCGGAACTTGAATCGCCGAATTATGCCGTGCTGTGTCGTCGACTGGAAGCCAACCTGGACGGGGGAAAACGCACACGTCCCCTATTGGTGCACGTCGCCTTCCGGGCCTTCAGAGGACAGGACGACGACGCGGCGGCAACCCTCGGCGCCGGATTCGAGATGCTCCACTCCGCACTGCTCATGCACGACGACGTCATCGACCGCGATTTCATCCGCAGAGGCGTCCCGAATCTCGGGGCGGTATACCGCGACGACGTACTTTCACTCGGGCATGCTAACGATACAGCTGAATATGCCGGGCACGCAGCGTCCATCATCGCCGGAGACATCCTGCTTGCTGGTTCCATCAGGCTCGCTGCCCTGGCAGGGGTCAAAAGCTCGAACGCTCGCGCGATCCTCGACGTGGTGCACGCAGCGCTGTTGGCTTCAGCAGCAGGAGAACTAGACGATCTGCTCTTCTCACTCTCACCGGCGAGCACACCGGTCTCAGACGTACTGAACATGGAGCGTTTGAAGACCGCTGCCTACTCCTTTGAGGCACCGTTGCAGGCCGGGGCCCTGTTGGCAGGTGCCCCGCAGGAGGTGGCTGCGCGGCTGGGCCGGTTGGGGCGCAACATCGGCACCGCCTATCAGATCATCGACGACGTCCTCGGAACCTTCGGCGACCCGGCTGAGACCGGGAAATCCATCGAATCGGATCTTCGTTCGGGTAAGCGCACAGTGCTGACGGCCCAGGCGGAGAGCCACCACGGCTTCCGGCAGGCCAAAGAAACCTTCGCGGCAGGGCTTATCGGGATCGACGACCTCCGCCAAGCATTGGCGGACTGTGGAGTCGAGGCCAACGCCAGAACGCTCGCGAGTGATTTGGTTTCCTCTGCCCTTCGAGACGCCGAGGACATGGAGCTGGCACCAAGGGTCCTGCAGGAACTCACCATGATCGGCAACCACGTCCTGAACCGAAGGAGGTAGCGATGAGCAGCATGGACCTAACGAAATACTCGAACGCCGCCGCCCGCAGTGCCGGCGTCGTGATCTCCCATTATTCGACGTCGTTTGGGCTGGCCTGCCGGCTCTTGGCCGATGGAGCACGCCGTGACATCGAGAACATCTACGCCCTAGTGCGCGTCGCCGACGAAGTAGTCGACGGGGCTGCAGCCGCCGCAGGGCTGGACCCAGCCGCCGTGGGCGAACAATTGAACCGTCTGGAACAAGAGACGGAACTGGCGTTGCGGTCGGGATACAGCACCAACCTGGTGGTCCATGCTTTCGCCCAAACGGCTCGTGCCTGCGATCTCGGAACGGAACTCACCCGACCATTTTTTGCATCGATGCGAGCCGACCTGACAGTCACCCGGCACGACGCCGATTCGCTGGACGAGTACATCTATGGCTCCGCAGAGGTCGTGGGGCTGATGTCCCTGCGCGTCTTCCAGACGATGCCTGGAGCCAGCAGGGAGCATGATGAGGAACTCGAACAGGCGGCCCGAAGCCTTGGATCGGCGTTCCAGAAGGTCAATTTCCTGCGCGACCTGGCAGCCGACGGTCAGGAGTTGGGCCGCGATTACCTTTCCGGGCCGAGCGCCTCCACCCTCGACGAACCAGCCAAGAACAAGTTGGTCGCGCAGATCCGTGCCGAGCTCACCCAGGCAGAGGCCGGCATCCAGCTACTGGCGCCCGGTGCGCAGCGTGCCGTCAGGCTCGCCCACGGGCTGTTCGCGGCACTGGTCGATCGCCTGGACGCAGCCCCCGCCGAGCATTTGCTGCAGCGCAGGATCCGGGTTCCCGGAACAGCGAAAGCCACCATCGCGCTGCGTGCCATCGCAGCACGCTCCCCCCGCAACGCAAAGGCAGTTTGATGAGCTGGACTTCATTCCGACGTCGCGCAGCACGACGCTACTACGACCCCGCCGGCCGTTCTACACGTCGAAGCCGGCACCCCGCCGCCGACTCAACCCCCGCCACCGGACGTCCTTCCCCCACGGGCAAAGCAACCCGCACGGTCGTGGTCATCGGCGGCGGCATGGCCGGGCTGGCCACCGCCGGCTTATTGGCCCGCGACGGTCACGACGTCACGCTCCTGGAGCGCGGGGAACACCTCGGAGGACGCGCGGGACGCTATGCAGTTGACGGCTTCACCTTCGATACCGGGCCCTCTTGGTACCTCATGCCCGAGGTCATCGACCACTGGTTCCGGCTGATGGGAACCAGTGCAGACGAGCAGCTCGACCTGGTGAAACTCGCCCCCGCTTATCGCACCTGGTTCGAAGGGTACGAGGATCCGGTGGACGTGCGCACCGGCCGAGCTGACGCCGAGGCACTTTTCGAGTCCATGGATCCAGGGTCGGGCGAGCAGCTGCGGGCCTATCTTGAATCAGCAGCACTGACCTACACGCTGGCCAAGAAGCACTTTCTCTACGATGACTTCCGTACCTTGCTGGGTCTGCTTCACCCAACGGTGCTCCGCCACGGGGTGACCATGGCCCGACTTCTGGCCACGAACCTCGATGCGTTCATCGGCGGAAGGTTCCGGGACCCGCGCCAGCGCCAGTTGCTCGGATACCCAGCCGTCTTCCTGGGGACCTCCCCCTTCAAGGCACCGGCGATGTACCACCTGATGAGCCACCTCGATCTCGCCGACGGCGTCCTCTACCCCCGGGGCGGATTCGCCGCCCTCGTCGACGCCATGGAAGCCAGCGCACGGGCCGCAGGCGTCACGATCATCACCGGCGCCACGGCGAAACGCATCACCACCCGTGACGGACCCCGCCGTCGTGCCGTGGTGGATACCGTGGAATACACCGACGCCCTCGGTGCCCGGCAGATAATCCAGGCGACCGAGGTGGTGGCCGCAACCGATTTGCACCATGTCGAGACCACAATGCTCCCACCCGGCCGACAGAGCCACCCTGAACGGGTGTGGCGGCGTCGCGACCCGGGGCCCAGCGCCGTGTTGGTCTGTCTGGGAATTCGCGGAAACCTCGACGAGCTGGTCCACCACAACCTGCTCTTCACCTCCGACTGGCGGGAGAACTTCGGCCGGATCGACGCCGGGAAGGACCTCACCTCGCGGACGTCGATCTACGTCTGCAAACCCAGCGAAACCGATGCCGGTGTCGCCCCTGCCGGGCACGAGAACCTTTTCATCCTCGTCCCCTCCCCGGCGGTGGAGGCCTGGGGTGGTGGTGGCGACAACGGCACCGGGGCGCCCATGGTGGAAAAGGTGGCCGACGCCGCCATCGACCAACTCGCCGACTGGGCGGGGATCCCGGACCTGCGCGAGCGGATCGTCGTGCGGCGTAGCTACGGCCCCGGGGATTTCGTGGAGAAGTTCAACGCCTGGAAGGGCAGCGCCCTGGGCGCGGCCCATACCCTGCGCCAGAGTGCCTTCCTGCGACCGGGGATCCGCAGCCGCAAGGTGGACGGCTTGTTCTATGCCGGAAGTTCCGTACGCCCGGGCATCGGGGTACCCATGTGCATGATCAGCGCCGAACTGGTCCTCAAGGCCATCCGCGGGCAGACGTTCCGCGGCGCGTTGCCGGTGCCCGGGTCTCCGCTGTCCGGGGCGAATGCCGAACCCGTGGCGAGGACGGCATGACCTACCTGCTGATCCTGCTGGTTCTGCTGGGCTGCATGACGCTGCTCGATGCCCGCTTCGGCTTGTTCTTCTGGTCTCGCCCCTGGAGGTCGGCACTCGTCCTGGGCCTGGGCGTCGTCTACTTCCTGAGTTGGGATCTATGGGCCATCGCCGTGGGCATCTTCCTGCACCGCGACTCCCCCTTGATGACCGGCATCATGCTGGCCGACCAACTTCCCGTGGAGGAGCCGGTGTTCCTGCTGTTCCTGAGCTATCAGACCATGATCGCGTTCACCGGATGCGTTGCCTGGCTTCGCCACCGGGCCCGTGACAAGACAGCCCACCGGGCAGCCGTGCGGGAAGGAACAATGAACTCGTGAGCTACCTGGAACTGAACTACTTCTTCCTCGGCCTGGCCTTGGTGACCCTACTCGGGGCCGCCCTCGCCCGCCGGCTGGATGGCCGTCGGATCACGGCGATGTTGGTCGGTACCTTCGCCATGCTGGTCCTGACAGCAGTCTTCGACAACGTCATGATCGGCTCGGGGCTTTTCGACTACTCGTCCGCGGCGTTGGCCGGGCCGAGGATCGGCCTGGCTCCGTTGGAGGACTTCGCCTATCCGCTGGGTGCCGCCATCCTGCTGCCTTCGGCCTGGTTGCTGTTGGAGCCCCGCCCCCGAAAGGACTCATGAAGGACCTCATTGCCACCTCCCGCCCCGTCTCGTGGGTCAACACCGCCTACCCGTTCGCGGCCGCCTACCTGCTGGCCACCGGTGGCATCGACTGGATCCTGGTGGTGGGGACACTGTTCTTCCTGCTGCCCTACAACCTGGCGATGTACGGGATCAACGACGTCTTCGACTACGAATCGGACCTGCTGAACCCACGCAAAGGCGGGGCCGAGGGAGCCGTCGTCGATCGGACCCGGCACCGGACGATCCTGTGGGCCTCGGCGTTGTTTGCGCTGCCCTTCGTCGTTGCCCTGGCCACGCAGGGTGGTTGGTCCGCCAACCTGGTCCTCACCGTTTCGTTGTTCGCCGTCTATGCCTACAGCGCCCCGGTGCTCCGGTTCAAGGAACGCCCCTTCCTGGATTCGGCCACCTCCAGCATCCACTTCGTCTCCCCTGCCCTCTACGGTCTGGTCCTGGCGGGAGCCACCTTCACCCCGGGGCTGTGGTGTCTTCTGGCTGCCTATTTCCTCTGGGGGATGGCCAGTCATGCCTTCGGATCGGTGCAGGACATCGTCCCGGACCGCGAGGCCGGTCTGGGATCGGTGGGCACGGTGCTCGGCGCCCGCCCGACGGTCCTGTCGGCCGCCGCTACCTATGTTGCCGCTGGGCTGCTGATGATCGCCACCGACTGGCCCGGGCCCCTGGCCGGGCTGCTGGCCTTGCCGTATGTGGCCAACGTCCTGCAGTTCCTGCGCGTTGACGACGCCGGATCGGGGGTAGCCAACCGTGGATGGCGCCGCTTTTTGTGGCTGAACTACTTCACGGGGTTCTGCGTGACCATGCTGCTGATCTGGTACGTGGGGATCCGATGAGCTCGATCATGTGGTTTCGCGACGACCTGCGCCTCGCCGACAACCCAGCCCTCATGGCGGCCACCAACGACGGCGGGGTCGTCGCCGTATACATCCTCGACGAGGAGTCCGAGGGACTGCGGCCACTGGGCGGGGCCGCCCGCTGGTGGCTGCATCAGGTGTTGACCGGGCCCCGAGCCGATCTTGAGGACCGGGACATTCAATTGGTATTGCGCCGCGGGCCGGCGGCCACGGTCTTGTCGACCCTGATGAAGGAGCTGGAACCGGAAAGCATCTACTGGAACCGCAGGTACTGGGAACCAGAACGGGCCGTGGATGCGGCGGTGAAGGAGAACAGCCGGGCAGCCGGCGTGCACGCCGAGAGCTTCCAGGCGTCGCTCCTGCATGAACCCTGGAAGGTCACCACCGGTCAGGGCGGCCAATACCGGGTCTTCACGCCGTTTTGGAACCAGCTCAAGAAGCTGGACTTCCGACACCCCCTGGAAGCCCCACCAGCCCGAGACAATTCGAGTGACCCTCATCCGGAGGAGGACATCCCCACGGTCGAGTCGGACGATCTAGCGGGTTGGAAGCTGGTTCCACCTGGCTCCGCCTGGTCGGAAAAACTCGCTGCCCACTGGAGTCCGGGAGAAGCCGCCGCCTGGCAGCTGCTGGAGGAGTTCACCGAAGAGGCCATGGCCGACTACGAGGAGGGGCACGACTTCCCGGGCATCGCGGGCACCAGTCGACTTTCGCCGTACCTTCGGTGGGGGCACATCAGCCCCTTCCAACTCTGGCATGCCCTCTCCGACCGTCCCGGTCCGAGCTCGGTAGGCAGCGCGGCCTTCCTGCGGCAGTTGGGATGGCGCGAGTTCTGCTGGCATCAACTCTTCCACCACCCCGAGTTGGCCCGGGCGAACCTGCGGCGCGCCTTCGACGGCTTCGACTGGAGGTGGCCAGCGGAACAGGGGTCGACTACGCCGGCGGGGCTGCGCGGCAGCCACCCCCCGCCGCCCGCGGAGCAGGCCGCTTCGCAGGAACCCGTGGATGCGTGGAAGGCCGGGACCACGGGTGTGCCCATGGTCGATGCAGGCATGCGCGAGCTGTGGGAAACCGGTTGGATGCACAACCGCGTGCGAATGCTGGTCGCCAGCTTCCTGACCAAGAACATGGGGGTGCACTGGCAGGTCGGGGAACAGTGGTTCTGGGAGACCCTGGTGGATGCCGATCAGGCGTCCAACCCCGCGAACTGGCAATGGGTGGCTGGCTCCGGCGCCGATGCGTCACCGTTCTTCCGGATCTTCAACCCGCAAACCCAAGCCAAGCGCTTCGACGCGGCTGGCCGATATGTCAGCAGTTGGGTACCGGACGCAACGCTTCCCGGTTATCCCGAGCCCATCGAGGACCTCGCCGAGTCCCGCCGACGGGCTTTGGCGGACTACGACCGGATCAAGAAGACCTAGCAGGTCCGGGGGCCACCCCGCAGTGGGGACTATGAGCCGGTGGCGCCCATCATCGATTGCATCAGCTCCGGGTTGACGGACTGGTACGTCAACCAGAGGATGCCGGCGCTCAAGACCAGCGAGAGACCGCCCCAGATGGCTCCGAGCTTGGCCAGGAAGCGGACCTCGCCGCTCGGCATGGCGAGCTTATCCGCCTTGAAATCATCGGCCAGACGTCCCATCCGCAGCGCGGGGGACTCGGGGATGGGTTCAGTCATGCCAGCCAGGGTGTTTGCGGCCCAGTCGGTGCGACCGTCACGCAGGCGGGCAATGGTGAGATCGTGTTTGCGGTCCTGACGGAGCTGGACGATGCGCTCACCATGGCGAGCCAGCAGGATGTCCTCGCCGAGATGTATCGTCTTGCCTTCTGCAAGCTGCTGACGATCCGGTGCGACGCCCATGACCATGCTCCCTCCGAGTGAACCCACACTCCGTGAAAATCTTTCGTACTACTAAAGTACGCCGGAAATCCGCGGCAACACGGTGAAGGGCGGGAGAACGCGAGCAAACTCACAGGGGGTTGTGGGGCAGGCCGCCGGGCGAGGGCCGACGGTGGATCAGCGAGCGGCAAAATGCCAGATGACCCCGATGGTCCAGACCGAACCAGCAAGCGCGGCGAATCCGAACTCGATGAGGATCCCGATTCCCGTGGATTTCAGTGTCGTCACGCTGGCGCGCAACGCGGATGGCAGGTTCCGCCGACGGGCATATTCGGCCAGCAGCAACCCGACACCGAATCCAACGAAGAGCCCCAGGATGGGGATCAGGAACATCCCCGCAATACCTGCGGCCACGGCGAACAGGATCGTCCCGCGGGGGATCTGCTGGCTTTTGAGGCTGCGTCCGGTGAGGATCATCGAAGCCGACCAGCCGGCCATGGCCAGGACCATGCCCACCACCGCGCAGGTCCACGCCGCCGGACCGCCGATGAGCAGGGCCCAACCCAGCAGCGTGAGGATCGTCAGAAGGCTTCCCGGCAACACGGGGTAGACCGTTCCGACGACGGAAAAGGCCAGCAAAAGGCCGGCGATGATGGTGACCAGGATTTGTGTGTCCACAACCCTAGTCTGCCAGCATCACCGGCCCAGGAAACGCCTCGGTTCTAGAGGTTGATCTTGACGTCGGCTTCCTTACGAAGCTTCTTCACCAGTGCCTGGGTGGCTTCGTTCTCCTTCTGCTCGACGAGCTGCTGCTTCAGCTGCGGCTTCACTTCCTTGTACTCGGGCATCTCCGGGGCTTCCTTGCCGGATTTTCCCTGCTGCGCCTGGGCGTCCTCGGCCTTCTTATAGGCGGCCTTGAGCTCCTTCTCGCTGGGCTTGAAGGTTCCCATTTCCTTCTTGATGAAACCTTCGACCTCGACCTGTTCCTTGATCTGCTTGTCGACGGTCTTGCGTTCCATGCCCTGTTTCTTCAGCGCGGCCAGGAACTCCTTCTTGTCCATTTTCTGGGACTTCGCGGCTTCGGTCAGCGCCTTGTCCATCTGCTCGTCAGTGGCTTTGATACCCGACTTCTCTGCCTTCTGGATCAGCAGTTCGGAGCCGACCATGCCCTCGGCAACCTGCTTCTTCATCTCCGTCTGGTCGGAGAGGTCCTGACCGGACATCTGCGCCTGCATCGCCGCCTGCTGGAACTGGCTCTCGTAGACGCGCGTGAATTCCTTCTTGGAAATGTCCTTGTCGTTGACCTTGGCCACGACATCGGGAAGACCCTTCAGGTCCGGAGAGGGGGCGGCAGCCTGCTCGCTGGACTGCGAGGAGGGTGCCGCGGACGAGCCGTCGGCTTCTTCATTGCCGCCGCTACCGCAGGCAGTGACCAGGGAAAGCGACCCCACCAGTGCCAGTGCGGCCAGCATCTTCTTCTTGTTCACGTGCTACCTCCTGAGGATTTTGAATCTCGTTGAGATTAGCAACGCGACCTGAACGTCGACTGAAGATCCGACCCTCCGGACCACTTTTATGCTGTGGGCCAACTTCCTGCTCCAACAACGAGCCCACATCAACCATGGATTGTTGAACAATCCCCGCTTCTGGTGCATGCTGAGGAGACCTGCAAGGAGACGGAGATCACGGTGCCCACCATCGACCTGAACAGCGACGTCGGCGAATCATTCGGCGAATGGAGCAAGGGCGACGACGCCGCCATGTTCCGCTCCGTCTCCAGCGCAAATGTCGCCTGCGGATTCCACGCCGGAGACCCCTCCACCATGGGCCGGACCTGCCGCGATGCCGTGGCTGCCGGAGTGGGCATCGGGGCACATGTCTCCTATCAGGACCTGGCCGGTTTCGGTCGTCGCTTCGTGGACTGCTCCCCCGTCGAATTGGCCGACGACGTCCTGTACCAACTCGGGGCACTCGACGCCGTGGCCCGCGCGGCCGGCGGCGCCATCAGCTACGTCAAACCCCATGGCGCCCTGTACAACGCCATCGTCCACCACCGCGAACACGCCCAAGCCGTCGTCGACGCGGTCAAGGCCTTCGGCAACGACCTGCCGCTGCTCCTGTTGCCCGGATCCGTCGCACTGGAACGCGCCGAAGCCGCCGGATTGCGCGCGGTCATCGAAGCCTTCGCCGACCGCGCCTACAACCCCGACGGCTCACTGGTATCGCGCCGCGAAAAGGGCTCGGTACTCCACGATGCCGCGGCCATCAGCGCCAATATGATCCGACTGGCCACCCAGGGCACCCTGACGGCCCGGGACGGCTCAACGCTCTCGATCCCCGTCGAGAGCATCTGTCTGCACGGCGACACGACCGGAGCCGTCGAACTCGCGAGCGCAGTCCGCCGGGGGCTGGAAGAGGCAGGCGTGGAGATCCGGTCGTTCGCATGAGGACGCCGGCGCTGCGCTGGGCCGGGACACGCACCTTGTTACTCGAAATGGACACGCTGGAGGACGTGGTGGCCCTCCACGCCCGGTTGGCCGGCTCCCCATTGCCCGGACAAATCGAGGTGCTCGCCGCAGCGGCCACCGTCATGCTCGCCTTCGACACCCGCACCAACGCCCTCGCAGCGCCCGTTGCCCTGGAACGGCTCGACGGCGGCCCGGATGCCGCGGTGACCGGACGCGACATCACCGTGGACGTGGTGTACGACGGCGATGACCTCGCCGAGGTCGCTCGGCTCACCGGGCTGGGTGCCGACGGCGTGATCGCGGCCCACACTTCCCAGGTCTGGACTGCAGCCTTCGGCGGCTTCGCGCCGGGCTTCGCCTATCTACACGGGGAGGACGCCTCGCTGCAGGTACCGCGCCGGCAGTCCCCGCGCACAGCCGTCCCGGCAGGATCGGTCGCCCTCGCCGGCCGGTTCTCTGCCGTCTATCCGGCCCGGTCCCCAGGCGGTTGGCAGCTGATTGGCCGGACGGAAGCAGTGATGTGGGATCTCGACCGGGAACATCCGGCCCTGGTCGGCCCCGGGGACCGGGTACGCTACCGCGCCGTCCGCGAACTCGTTGACGTCCACTCGGCTGCCGAAAACGCAATGCCAGCGGGCGAGGGGACCAGCAGCGATGATGCATCCGATACCGCACTTCTGGTTCTTGCCCCGGGCCTGCAGTCCCTCATCCAGGACCTGGGTCGCCCCGGGCTTGGCGATCTCGGGGTTCCGGCCGCCGGCGCTGCCGATACGTCGTCGGCGCGGCAGGCCAACCGGCTCGTGGGAAACCCCGCCCAAGACGCGGTGCTCGAAACCCTGATGGGGGGACTCCGACTCCGTGCCCACGGGGAACTCACCCTGGCATTGACCGGTGCCGCCGAGGGGGCGGAGGTCTCCGGTCCGCTCGGCCGACGATCTGTTGCCGCCCGTGCGCCATTCGCACTGCATAACGGCGAAACCCTCACCGTGCAGGCACCGAGCAGCGGATTGCGCAGCTACCTCGCGGTCCGTGGCGGCCTCTTGGTGGCCCAGGTGCTGGGCAGCCGTTCGGCGGATACGCTATCGGGAATCGGGCCTGCACCCCTGGTTTCGGGCACCTCGTTGCCTGTCGGTACCGTCGCACGCGGCCACATCGTCGGACACCCCGAACCAGCCGTCCTCCCCCGGATCCAGGAGGGCGCCGTGAACCTGCGCATCACCTTCGGTCCCCGGGCCGACTGGTTCAACGACGACGCCATCGATGCCCTCTGCCGTGAACCGTGGTCCGTGGGAAGCCAGTCGAACCGGGTCGGCCTTCGCCTGGAAGCCGCCGACCGGCAAACCCCCGTGGAACGCACCCGAACCGGCGAACTGTCCAGTGAAGGGACGACGACCGGCTCCCTGCAGGTTCCGCCGTCGGGTCTGCCCGTTCTCTTCCTCACCGACCACCCCGTCACCGGCGGGTACCCGGTGATCGCCGTCGTCGTCCCCGAGGACCTGCCGGCGGCCGCCCAGATTCCCCCGGGTGGCCGCGTCCGCTTCACCCTGGTGGACCCCGACACCCTCCTGCCCCGGCCGGCGGACGAGAGGGCATGATCATGACGTCTCCTGCTCATGAACACGACGCCGATGCATCACGTCACGCCCACACGGGGGCGTGGATCGCCGCGGTGCTTCGTCGGCGGATCGCCGGGGGCCTGCTCAGCCCAGGGTCGAAACTCTCCGAGCAGCAGCTCTCGGTGGCCCTCGGTGTCTCGCGAAACACCTTGCGGGAGGCCTTTGGAACGCTGGCCGCCGAATCAGTGGTCGTGCGGATCCCCAACCGCGGGGTCTTCGTAGCCTCCCCCGGAGCCGAGGACGTCCGGGAGATCTACCGGGTGCGACGCGTGATCGAACCCTCCGCCGTTCTGTGGGGCACTCCCTCGGAACGTGAGCTGGACGCCATGGATGCCATCGTCGCCCGGGCGGTGTCGGCCCGGGACGCCGGCTCGGTGCCTGAGATGGCCGATGCGAACCAGGCCTTGCATCAAGCAGTCATCGCCCTGACCGGAAGCGAAACGCTACAGGTGCTGATGGAGCGCGTGTTGGCCCGGATGCGATTGGTCTTCCATGCCATGGCCTCGGCACCGGATTTCCACACCCACTATGTGAGTCGCAATATCGATCTCGTGGCCAGGTTGCGGTCCGGACGGTCGGAGGAAGCTGCCCGGGTGCTGCACGAGTACCTCGACGCCGCCGAAGTCGAGCTCCTGAGACACCTCGAGGTCCGGGCAGCCGATCCGGAGACCCGCTAACTCACGGTTCCGGCCACCCGGGCCGAAGGAAAAGGTCACCCAGCCTCAACGTCTCATGCCCCTGTGCCCGCGGTAAAGCGTGCATCAGGGAGGCAATACAGGCTTTCCCGAAAGAACCAAGAAGG
>RCNJ01000177.1_pt1 | contig 52747 bp, 52 predicted proteins | sample 2041171 | NCBI WGS metagenome assembly RCNJ01 (sample SAMN09708213, study PRJNA481090) | feces metagenome | biome: feces | host: Pygoscelis adeliae | place: Antarctica: Rookery Lake | collected 2010-03-01 | reverse complement strand
AAAAACATACCACATTCGCAGTTTTCACTCGAGCTTCACTTGAACCTATTTCGAAGCAGATGAGGGGCATATCTTCCTTGGATGTCTGACTATACACCAGCCATACACTTGTTTATGATAACTACCCGTATTGGATCAGCGATGCTAACTGCCACTGCTCAGGCTACGAGTCATCTCTCATCAGCAACGATTTCGTCATTGTTTTCAAGCTTCGCTTGTTGTTTCTTATGTTACTTCACCTCTCAAACACTCTGGCCCTTACCTCCTTTGCTTCGTGCTCAGGTTCAACCTATGGTATAGGCCTATTTTTGCGTAGAGGAAGACCAACGCACCGATTACTCACCGCGGCATCCTGCCCTTCGGGGTTGTGGTTGTGGTGGTCCACATACTATGGTCAACATCCTATTTTTCATTGCAGACCTGGCTTGTCCAGTGTTGTGGAGAAGAATTATTTACTGGGTGGTGATGCTAGGCGTGGCTTTGTGCATCTGTGAGCTCTTGATCTTATCTGTATTTCCTGCTGTCAGTACTGCCCACGTCCCTGGTTTTCCTCTTCCGATAACAATGTGAGAACAACTGGGATAAACCTGCACATCTCGGTCAGTGTGTGATATGTCTCGATCGGAGACGAAGCACGAAGGGCATTCCTTCTTCAAATTCTGGACATCAACGTCCGCGCATATAAGCTGGCCGTAGACGAATTCCAGATAGTGCTCTCCAACTTACGTCCCGCCATAGCGTTCATATGGCACCACCGTCTCGGTGTTCTATGCGAGAACTCGTCTTGCCCTAACACCTGTTACGATGAAAATCACAAATCAAATTTCTTAAAGCTATATAATCAGCTCGAGGGGGGTATGATTTACATTGCAGCAGTTGCATATTTCACATGTGAGGGCATCATTTGTCTTCTTGACCACTGTCGTTCGTCCCAGCTAAGGTTGGTTGGTTGGTGTTCTGCCGTGTGGGCTATATATGCTGGATGCTAAGAGTGATTAGAGCAACTGCCCGAAAAAGGTTGTGATGATGGCAGGGAGCTTCTGCTGCCAGCATCATGCCTCGATCAGTCAGTCGCAAACTTCTGGCTTCGATCTTTTGAATTGCGTCCCTGAGAGCATGTACGATTTCTCATGGTTTATTTTAATGCTACCGTTCCGTGTTATATCCGAGTCTCGAGCATTTATAGGGAACTCTGCTCTTCGTCTTCAGCCTCTGAACAACTCGGTGACCAAGGGGAAGTCTTGGCCAGAGTACGATACATCATAGACTGCTTGATGTCATCATACGTTTACGAGCTTCCTCGGTTCTCAAACTGCCCGATACAGCAGATCTTTGAAATTCGGGCTCTAGGTGCCGTCACGTAAGTTCGGTACGTTTGAGTCCTCCACTGTTTGTGTTTGTAAAACTATCTTCATCACACCAAGCTCTTCTGTGTTGCCGCTAGAGCATATCTGGTAGTATCGAGACTCGCTTTTTGCATGCTGCTTTGTGAGTACCTTGGTGACGTTACTGGCGGCCAGGTTGCTCACTCTGTTCCTTTACAAGGCCATAGATTGGTATGATTGAGCTTAACTTGACTTGCTGATTCTTGAGCCTACGCGCGGCGGTTCCATAGGCATTAGTTTGCTGGTGTTCATGCTTAGAATGAGGGGCTGTGTCCATATGTTCTAAACGAGGCGCTCGAAGCCCACTATATCCAAGGGTAAGCTATTTACGAAAACTAGCTAGTTTGGTTACTAATCAGTCTGATGGTTATTCTCATGGAACATTTGCATCTGTCTGCTCATGATGGCAGCATAATAGAACCTCACACTCCCAGTCACTGTGAAGATAGCGCAATGTTTGCGGCCGCCTTTTAAGTGGAAATGGTAGATTCTGTAACTGAGGGATCGAAATTATCAAAATTTGAAATTCATTAAGATGCTGGCAGACGGCCGTTTGTCCGTAGTACACGTAATCATACATCTGATACGGCTCTCTCTCTCTCACGAGGCTCCTGACCTTCCAATTTGGGTAGTCGATTTACATTGAGCCTGATACGATTATACTAAGATATCTCGTAGGTCGGGTGAGACCTCATGTAACAGGAGCTTCGAAATTACTTCCCTCAGCTTAAAATGGGTCACTGTGCAGGACCTCACTAATAGCGCAACGTCCTCAGGTGCTGTTACAGTTATGTCCAGTAAACAAGTGTCACAATTGGCATCATTCGCTCCAGCATGATTAGTTCATGAAGTTCATTATGTCGTTAAACTATGATACAGGGTTTTACGACCGATCCATGTCAGTCAATTATGTCATTAAACTAGTTTCAAATATTATACGCTTAGGAGTTGGTAACAGTTCCGCCGTTTGGATGCAAGGTGGATCCGGAGATGAAAGAGCTGTCCTGGGAGCCCAAGAAGACGAAACAGGTAGCAACCTCGACTGGTTGACCTGGACGTCCCATTGGAGAGGTGAACTGCTCCTGTGCCGAGGATGGCATGGTAGCAGGGATGAGAGGAGTCCAGATTGGTCCTGGAGCAACGGCGTTGACACGGATGCCACGAGACAACTGCTGATTGGAGAGAGCACGAGAGAATGCCACGATTGCCCCCTTAGTGCTGGAGTAGTCAAGGAGATCTGGACGGCCGATGTAGTGGTTGATGCTGGCGTTGACGATGATGGTATCGCCGCGAGTCATGGTTGGGAGGATGTACTTGGAGAGGAAGAAGAACGAATGGATGTTGGTGTTGAAGGTGTTCAGCCACTGGTCCTCGGAGAGATCATCGATGCTCTCCTGGACTTTCTGGGTGCCGTGGTTCAGGATCAAGATGTTGACGGTGCCCATCAACTGTCTTGCCTTCTCAGCAACGGTCTTGCACTGCTCCATCTTTCTCAAGTCGGCAGCAATGAGGTGCAGTTTGCCGCCCTTCTCCTGAGCAAGACGCTGGGTCTCCTGAGCATCCTTCTCCTCCTCTGGCAGGTAAACAATGGCCGACTCAGCACCCTCCATGGCATAAAGGATGGCGGTAGCACGTCCAATACCCGAGTCTCCACCAGTGATCAACGCCTTGCGTCCTGCGAGCTTGCCGGCAGCACGGTATGGCATGTAGCCTCCCTCTGGTGTTGGGACCATGTCGTTGACGGCCTTCTCTGGCATCTCAGTCTGCTTTCCTGGGATGGTCTCCTGGTGGGAGATTGGGACCCTGTGGTCTTATTGATGTTAGATACAGCTTGAACGGTGAAGTTGTTCTGAGACTTACCCTTCTGGAACTGGCTGTCACCGCAAGTGGCCTGGTTGGCAATGTTCTTGATGGTATCCATTTTGATTTGTTGTGTGGTTCTTATTTCGTTTGGTGTTGTTTTTCGGTGTTCCGTCAAGTTCGTGAAGTAATTCGCTTCAATTGGGTATCTCAAACCTTTTGTGGTATGAAGAAGAAAAAAGGAAAATGGCAGGAAGGGGTCAGGAAGGAGATATACTTCTTTGTTTGGGAGTGGGGAAGAGGCTCCGGATGGTACGCCATTGAAGTGATGTCAGAAGCATCGAGAGGCTATGGATGCGCGGCCGCAGATCACTCGCCATGGGCATGAAGGAGGGCCACAAATCTGCATCACACGGAGTAAAGCGTGTGCGCGGCTAAATCCCGGCAAAACATGACTAGAGACCATTCTGGACAGCTAGTGTTGCAATGATTTCTGTGTTTCGTTCTGCTTGTCGATGTTGATGATGGAATTCCACAGATATCTTCATAGCAGTTGTGGATTGGATATGCTTTTATGAATGCTAAGAGTACGAGGTCATCAGAGCCGAATTCTCACATATTAAGGAGTGATTCCGTGTTATCTCTGCTGAGGAAAATCTCCAGCTATAATGCACCGGTCCCTTAAAACCAGTTTAACAAACAACTGTGTTTCAAGGGTTGTTGTGTAGATAGTCCAAGTGTTCTCACTTAGAACGGAGCGCGACGTTTGAGGTGTCGTTGACGTGACACGTGATAAGGCGGCTAGACTTGGCACCCATGTCGTTAGCTTATCGTCGTCCCTGCCAGCCACACACCGGACGAGCTACAGCTCTATCAAAACGCCAGCGACGTTGCAACTCGCCAACTCCTCCTAAACACGAAATACCCTATTCACTTTGCACGCTTATCTGTGCCGCAGCTTAGCTACCGTATCACAACTATAAACGGGAGTCAGCGATTCCTTAAACACAAACATGGGAGACCCAAGAGAGTCGTCATCGTACTCGGTCATTCCACGACTCCGCTATAATACCATCGGCGGTGTCAATGGCCCGCTGGTCATCCTTGAGAATGTATAGCCACCCATACGCCTCAAAACTATGTCCCGCCTCCTGACGATATGAAATAGGTCAAATTCCCAAGATATAACGAGATTGTGAACATTACACTTCCAGATGGAACACAGAGGTCCGGACAGGTCCTCGAGGCCAGAGGAACCAGGGCAGTGGTCCAGGTTTTTGAGGGAACCACCGGTATTGATGTGAAGAAGACCAACGTCGAGTTTACGGGAGAGTCCCTGAAGCTCGGTGTTTCCGAGGACATGCTTGGTCGCATCTTTGATGGATCTGGAAGAGCTATCGACAAGGGACCAAAGGTCCTGGCTGAGGATTACCTTGATATCAACGGCAGTCCGATCAACCCATACTCCCGCGTCTACCCAGAAGAGATGATTTCTACTGGTATCTCCGCCATCGACACCATGAACTCCATCGCCCGTGGACAAAAGATTCCTATCTTCTCTGCCGCCGGTCTTCCACATAACGAAATCGCTGCCCAAATTTGTAGGCAAGCTGGTCTTGTGCAGAAGCAGGGTATTACAAACAAGGGTGTTCATGATGGCCACGAGGAGAACTTCTCCATCGTTTTCGCTGCTATGGGTGTTAACTTGGAAACTGCTCGTTTCTTCACGCGCGATTTTGAGGAGAACGGATCTTTGGAGCGCACCACCCTCTTCCTCAACTTGGCCAACGATCCGACCATTGAGCGTATTATTACCCCACGTCTTGCGCTCACTACCGCCGAGTACTACGCCTACCAGCTTGAGAAGCACGTCTTGGTCATCATGACTGATCTCACTTCTTACTGTGACGCTCTTCGTGAGGTCTCTGCCGCTCGTGAAGAAGTTCCAGGTCGCCGTGGTTACCCAGGTTACATGTACACTGATCTGTCCACCATCTACGAGCGTGCTGGTCGTGTCCAGGGCCGCAACGGTTCCATCACCCAAATTCCAATACTCACCATGCCTAACGACGATATCACCCACCCAATTCCAGATTTGACTGGTTACATTACCGAGGGGCAGATTTTTATCGATCGTCAGCTCCACAACCGTGGTATCTTCCCACCGATTAACGTCCTTCCATCGCTTTCCCGTCTTATGAAATCTGCTATTGGGGAGGGTCTCACCAGAAAGGATCACGGTGATGTTTCTAACCAGCTTTACGCCAAGTATGCCATTGGTCGTGATGCTGCATCTATGAAGGCTGTCGTCGGAGAGGAGGCTTTGTCGTCCGAAGACAAGCTCTCTTTGGAGTTCCTGGAGAAGTTCGAGCGCACTTTCATCTCCCAGTCGCCATACGAATCGAGAACTATCTACGAGTCTTTGGATCAGGCTTGGGGTCTTCTCCGTATCTACCCTAAGGAGTTGCTTAACAGAATTCCAGCCAAGGTCCTGGCAGAGTTCTACCAGAGAAGCGAGAGGAGGAACAAGCCAAGGCAGGAGCAGAAGGATACCAGGGACAACACTAAGCCACAGGAGGAGAACTTGGTCGATGTGTAACCGGCGACGGTTTCTGCGGATCACGAGTTGGCAGTTGTGGATACCATAGATTTAGTGCGCGTGCTTGTGCCAATGTACCTTTAGCTTTTGAGCGAATGAATTTCAGTGCATACCCTAGATTTCAACTTCCTGGTGTGGGAATTTACACTTTCTTGTACTTTGGGGTCTGGTGCTAATCGCACCCGAGTAAATAGTTTACGAGATGCTTTAACGTCCTGACATTGAACTGCTCAGGTGCCCCTTGTACTTTACACATTCTGACAAGTCTTGCCGTTGCTAGCTACGAACTTCAAGCTCCCGTTTTCTTTTCACGGTTTAAAAAACGCCAAACGGAAAATAAATGTAATCAGCTAACTACCTATACAACACTCAAAACCTGGCAGAGTGTACAGAGGCGTAGCCAGACAAACAAGTCTTATATTTAGCAGGAAAATCACCTTTACTAAAAATTGAAGGTGAGCGTACTCGACCTAAGGTGGTCTTACATGGCGAAGAATAAGCATTTCATGTGTTCCTCCTTTCGTCCTTTTACATTTACCGGTGGGGAGTCGTGACCCTCTCCGAGATGTTATTAAAGGTTTAGCCGATGGAGAAATTATTCATAAACCTCGGTCATAATATTCTTAGGGACCTCATACATGAGTATGCTTACTAGTTATTGATGAACAGCTTCATCCGTGCTTTCATTATTATTTCGTTTGGAAAAAGAGACCTGCAATAAGAGAAAATAATTGATGCCAAGACTCCAAGGGTGGCCGGGTGAGGTCATTACCATGCACCCCGCGATCGCCGAAATCTGGGGTACGTCAAAGCTTCCACCGTCAAGCTACCTTTAGTTGAGCTAATTTCATCTTTATTTAGCTACCTTCATCTCCTACCCACCACCCAAGCTCACAATTGATACCGCAAAGATGGTTGGAGCAGGCCCCAGGAGTCAGAATAGGAATTTCAATTCTAAGGTAAGCACTTTGAAGCAACGAAGCAGAAAGGCCAGGCTAACAAATCAGACCATAACTATGCCCCTCGCGGCATTCTGTATGGCAGGCGTCTTGTTCATGTAAGCGCAACCTTGGTGGCTACTCCACCTTCTACCACCACTTTGACTCTCGAAAGCACATACACGTACAAAGGTTAATCGGTTTACAGCTACGCACGCACATCCATTCAAGCCGCCAAGCGCAATGCACAAGCACACCGTGAAGCCGACGGCGGCCAAATATCCTGGCGCAACGAGTCCCTACGCCGACACGGTATCATCGAGCCGCCCGAGAGCCAGAGCAGTGTCAAGCAATTGCTGGGTGTCGGAACACAAAAGACGAGCATGGTGAAGCAGAAGGCGGATGAGGAGTGGAAGGCAAAGGCGGCGGAGGAAGAGAGGCAGAGGACGGAGGCACTGAAGGGCGTCAAGTGAAGGCAAGGAGCACGACTGATCGCAAATCCATGGCATTTTTGTTATTCAGGTAGTCCTCAGCGGAAATTACCGCGAACGACGATACGACCATGACGGGCTTAAGTTCAACTCGACTAACCCAGATTCCTTCTCCGGTAGAAGGCATGATCCATGTTTGTCCATGACGCTTCGTGGATATCATTGATTGCCACCAAGCTTGGGTTGCTCTTGAAGGCCGTCGTTTAAGCAAAATGATGCGAAAGGTGCATGGACGTAAATTAGGGAATGAAGAGAGTGTTTGCAATAATGACATCGACCACATTTCGAATGAATTTAATTCAACAGAGATTGAAAATAAACTGAGGATCCTAATCCGTTTTGGTATCATTATCGAAGTCCTTTTATAGTTACCATACCCGACTCGATAAGCAAACAGCATCAGAAACAAGGTGGCCTGCACTTGGATATTAGCGATCGCAGGGAAATGATTCTGTATACATTTACTTTGGTGCACTATGCTGCAGTCTAATGTTTTTCTTCCCCTACGCCATCACCAGTTCCAGACAAGCCACTCGTCAGGCCTTGCATTCTACGCCCCAGTATGTCATCTTCGCTTCCCAGGCTCACCAGACTCTTCTTCCTCGTCAGCTTCCTTCCTCCCCCCTTCTGCGCTCTCTCTGCCGACGCCTCATGCATGGTCTCTTTTAGCAATCTCTCCTTCCGCGCTGTTATCGCGTCTTCTTCAGCCTTCGAGGACTTAGTAGTCATCCTCATCTCCAGCCCTTCGTCGCCCGAAGATTCAATAAGGGACCAGTTATGACGGCGTTTCTTGCCGTTCATCTTTCCCTCATCGATCGCAGTTACGCCTAGCGATGCCTCAAACTCGGCATTCAAGTCGGATCGGTGTCCGCCCTGCCCTGCGGCCACCATGACCTTTTGCCCTCTTTCATCAGAGGCTCTGAAGATCTCGTCGATCCACTTGCCACATCGATAGATGTGCTTCCAGCCTTCTGGGAAGAGTCCCACGAACTGCAAGAACCCATGAGAAATACCAGGAATGAGTACTACCTCCACATGATCTCTATCATCAAACTCCTTCGCAAGCCCACCTTGCTGCTCCTTCGCCCTTTCGTGTGCAGCAAGCTTGGCTCTCGTGAGGCGACCAGCGAAGATGACGGTGTCGTCGACGAGCGGATCACGCTCACCAGTAAGGAAATAAGTCTTTGGGAACATCTCCAGAAGTGCCGGAGGGGCGAGCACAGGAGAAATATAGTAGTCGGCGGAGAAGTCGGGCTTTTGGTGAGGGCCGATGTACAGCAGAATCATGGAACGCATCATGGACGGACTCAAAATCCTATCATTGAAATAAGAAATCATCGAGCTCATCGCCAATCGAGTGGGCGCCTGCAAAACCTGCTTGTTCCCTGGCGTTGCAGGAAGCTGATGGTGCTGCTCTTCGGACTCGTTCAAACGAGCAGGTCTCTTCTGCTGGAAGTAGTCTGGAGGCATGTCGATATCTTCGTCGTCACTATGATGTGGCGTCTGAGCCAGATGGGCATACTGCTGGCTTTTCTGACGCAGCATGTTCCTATTCGTCTTCCGCATCCTACGATCTCTGAAAAGAGAAACATGCTCCTCGCTCATCCAGTTCACGATATTGAAGTCGAGGCCAGGATAAATGAGAATTAGCCCTTCGGGAGTCGGCAACCGGTTGGCACCGTCATCGCATTTCGAGTTGTTCTCGATGATCATAAGAACAGTTCCAGCCGCCAAAGTGCCGCCGGCAGAGTCCCCCGTCACGACTATCTGCGGCATGTTCTCTCCTGAAAGGCCGACACACCGGCCCCTGCTGGTGACGAGTGTTTTGTAAACATCGTAGCACTCGTTCAGTGCATATGGATACGGATACTCTGGCGCCTTCTTGTAGTCCAAGCTCAGAACTGGTAGGCGGGTCTTGCCAGCCCAAGCAAAGAGCTTGTCGTCGTTAGTTCTCGGGTCCATAGCTACGAATCCTCCTCCCGGAATGTCAAGGACAATATTCTTGTGGTCTTTGAGCGAACTCAGCGGGCCATCGAAGTATAGCCATCCCTGCACTGGTTCCTTGTAGTCACTTCCTGGTGGTCTAGGTATGCGGATAGCCCTTGGTGGATACTTCATCAATCTCGGTCGCATCAGAGTGGACAGAAACTTGAGGTATGGTGTCGAGCCTTTGTTCCAACTGACTCGGAGATGATCGAGTGTCAAAGCTCCTCGCACCTTTCTAACTTTTTCATCGGCGCGACCAGCGGCGATTAGATAGTAAACTGAGAATAGAATGCTGCAGGAGTCTCGGAGCTTCTTGTTCTTTATTTTCATCGCCGTCCAGAAACCAGCATCTAGGGCAGTGCATGCCCATGTTGCTCTGAAGTATGAACGAGTGTATAGGTTGGCAAGAGGTTCGGGATTCTCGAGGTCGAGCAGGGAGTCAAAGTTCCGTGCAATGTATAGGTAGAGGAGGGTAACGACAACCGTTTGCCATGGCGTCAGTATGTTTGAGAAGAAGCGCGAGAGAGCTCGAAGCTTGGGTGGTCCGTGTTTATTGCCTTTGAACAGGTAAAACGACCAAAAAGTGACGACAGCCAGCACCTGCACTTTTCTGAACTTCTCGGATGGGCGGCCGAGGACATGATCTGGTACCATGTTAGATCATGCTGCCTGGCAGACGTGAACGTGCTGGCATACCGATCATTTTGGATGATTCTGGATCATGAGCCACGCCTTAGCTGCATATGAAGCACTACCGTGTAATGTTTTATGATTGAATACACAAGGCAGGTTCTTAGGTTCGGCGCGCTTCTCTGTTCAGGTAATGGAGTCTCAAGTAAACAACGACTAAGAGGTAGAAATCATGCAAACGTAGCAATGAGGACAGCCAGAGCTCGGAGCTCGAGGATTGCCATGTTATCGTTGGAGGCGCTGTGACCCCTTCAAGTAAGGGCAGCCCCAAGCTTGTGTAGCATGCTCCGTACTTCTATCTCGCAGGCCCATCTGATAGCCTTATTGATATTTTCCGGGGCGCTGGAAAGTGGAAAGCTAGGGTCCAGGGTCCTACTGTACCGCACTGTGCTCGTACTCGTAGCTTCTGACCCTACGGCTCCTACTCGTAGCCTCCTTTCCCACCAGAGCTGTCATGGGATTGACGCCTGCAGCAATGAGTGGCGGCCGTCATCGTTGACCCGCACAGACCTTTCACATGTCAAGCGAGCGACGGCTTCGGAGGGGCAGTGTAACACATATTCTCAACTTCTGTAAAGAGCGGATGACACAACATCCATAACCTCGCAAAATTTGGGAGAAAAAAAAGAAAAAATAGTAAGGGCTATGTCAGGCACTGTCACCAGATGTTTCCGTGATCTCCTGATTCGTGGTTGTGACGCATGAAACGAAGACTATGGAAATAGTAATCTTAACATGAGAAATGTAGTCGCTGCTTGTTAAGTGGTTAGTCACCTGGCACATGTACAACATTCGCCATTTTATAGCTGTGTGCTATATATATATATCTCTTTGCATGCTTGGATGAAGATGACCTCAAGTTTCGCATTAGCTAAAATTTCATAAACGCTTCGTATGCTCCAAATGCCTCCCGATGAAATCACTCAGACCACAATTTCGCCTCATTGAGACAGTATGCTTGCCAGTACCTTGCCAAAAACACCGCGGACCCTCTTCGGATTCTCCTGCACACAAGTCAAGATGACAGCTGTGCTTGTGGCGAATGTAAGCGTTTCCCTCCACTGATACTTCATCTCATATCTTCTTGGCAAAAGCGTTGCCAAAGCACGAGGAGCCACAAACAAAGCAATGTCCTTCCTTCTGCCCTCGTTCTCGAGCAAGATACTCCATCCGCACATCGTACATCCAGTGCCAATGCAGAGACCGCCGTCGATTCTCTGAGCACTATGTTCATCACGTCCAATGATTTTCGGCCCTAGCCGAGTCCTGGTGAGGCAGACTCCATAGTAAAAGAGGGCTATGAAGGCGCCCAGGAAAGCGCTGCTGCGGATTGTGCCGAGGCCGGCTCGCTTTGCGTTCTTAAGCGTTGGCTTCATCAGGAAGAGAACCGAATTGATGCCTCCATACATTGCAAAGGCCATCGCAAATGCCTTCATGAATCGGGTTATCGCATGCCACTCACAGTTCGGGCCAGTCCACATATGGACTATATCGCATGGGAAGGGAGCTGTCTCGCATGGATCGCCCCATTCGAGGGGCAAGGAGTAATCGCGGCAGAGACTGGTAACAAGCTCGGATCGGCCTGTATCTCGTCCATATACAAGCTCTCCCCATCTGAACCACCGTAGTGCTCTGATGAGACGGTCATCGATTTGAGCAGCACCTTTGATCCATTTGTTGTATGCTCGAGGGAGCTTCTCTGGGAGATATATCCACGACCACTTAGAGCGAGTTAGAAAGAGAGCTAGGAACGCAACTATATAAACAATATGACGCTTTATGACACATGCAAAACAGACCAACCCGCGGGTCTCAACGCCCTACGAGAATCGGAACAAGGAGACCTGAAACTACGGGAAATTTCGGGAATGGTGGGAGGACCGTCAGTAACTGCCACTGCAGCAACCAGCACCGTAACAGGTCTAAAAGAGCGCCCTTGGCATAAGATAAAGCTCAGGCCATGACTTTGAGGAAGGAAAAGATAGTGCGTACCATGACAAGAGCACTCGATGCTGCAAACAAAGCCGGGTCAGTGAAATTGCCGACGAGTTCGTCAACTCGTTTCCAGCGGTTCACAGCAACCTTGAATGCCTTGCGACGGGCCCAGAGCTCTCCAATAGACACATCGAGAGCCCTTACAACGGCGAAAAGTGTCAGGTCCATCGTTCTACCTGCCCAGACACGAGACTTGACGGAGACGCCGTCTGCAACAGTGATGTGGTCAACGAACGCTTCGCCCTGTTTGGTCTGCAGCAGTCTCATGCTAAACCAACCCGCAATGAAGCTTGCACACCATCTTGTCAGTCGTGCTCTCGATTGTACAGAGGCATTGCTTGCGATTGAAGCGAATAACCTTGCAAGCGGTATCTGTGATATTGTGAGATTCGTGGAAAAATAAACAATAAATAATATAACGAGGGGTGATAAGTTAGAAAATAAGTTCGGTAGAACAGATCTCCAATAACTGAAGCAATAGACTTTTTTAACACTTGCCAAATGTCTCCCCGGCCTCAGCCCATGGCGAATAGCACCGCACGGCTTCGACGTCTTGTTTACCTGGGCAACTATGATATACATGACAAAATGACAACCAAAAGGTTAGAGCTACATTGATGATATGCTCGCAGGCTACTAGTGCCATAAACATATCAGTTTAGGATTGAGATATTGAAACTGCACGTACGAACCCCGAGAACACTGAGAAAATATGGAGTTACCTGTAGTAATGTCGTTCCTCCGATGAGGGCAGCACAAAAGGTGGGAAAGCGTTGCCACTCAAGTCCGCCGTGCAGGATTTTGTAAACCGAGGAAAACACACGTTCAAAGTCGAGCTTCTTCCCACTACCTTTGTCGAAATATTTGGAGATGACCCCGACCAACAAGGTCACGAGACGAGGTGTTGTGCTGGAAGCATAACCGAGGACATATGCCTTGAGCAACGGGCGTAGAAGTCGACGAAGTTGATCTGTCGACGGTCCAGGAGCCGTGGTGCGATGGCGCAGGCCGCGCAAGTGGCCAGCCATGAAATGCGATCGGTGAAGGACGCAGAAGCGCAACAATTGTAGATTTCTCAAGACGTGGCGAAAGTGGCCGACGATCACCGTTTTGGAGCAAGGCGGTGTCTTCTCCAAGTTCAAAAGAAGCACACCGACTGGTAGACAGAAGTTGAATGATGCAAACCCCGCGGCGCAGACGTTTACTTAGACCCCACCTGCATCGATCGACCGCCCGGCCGATGGCCCTGTTTGAGCAAAAGAGGTGGATTGTCACTTTTGCTTGCCGTACGCTCGGAGATGGTTCTTTCTAAGAGGGAAAGTATGAGTACTCGTGCGTCTCCGACGAGACCACCGAACAAATTAGTACGAGTCGAATCAAGCACAAGTACGAATATGGAGTACTGTAGCACTACTCCGCACCTGAGAGCAAGAGAAAAGCCCAAATTACCGGAAACAGTGATTACGGTCCAAACAAGATGCGCCGAGTCTGCATTGGTACAGCATCATTATAAAGAGGCCTAATGTATATCCTGTACTCCGAGTACTTGGCAACTTTAAACCCATTTTTCTTGTGGAGTAAATAGGGGACATTATCATCCCCGCCGTACAACAACAACCGATTGCGGGGAGGGGGAGGCGGCTCACTTTGACGACCTCATGCTTTCTCTGTGTTCCTCAACGGTCAGCCGGCTGATTGTGAACATCTGGCCACGCCATGTCCTCATTTTCTCCAGCCGAGTCCAAATCAAGTGTGTGAAGGGAAAGAGAGATTGGAGCTGCAATGCAGCCTATCTCCGCAACTCCACTGCAGGTCCGGACCAAGATGAAACGCACCAGATGTGCATCAACGTAAATCGTTGCGTCTGTCGCGTGTCGAAGAAACGTCTTTGACGCAAGCTGTAACTGAATGAAAGCAAGCCGCGACGTCGAAGCCGACGCATGTTGACCTATTCCCGTATTTCATCAATGAAACTGCCATGTGACCAGTGAGAGCGCAAGGTTACTACTCCGTACTGCCGTCCAAAAGCTAGTTCGGGACTCCTCGTGCTCATCCTGCTGGAAGCTTGGCAGCTCATTTCCCAGTGCTTATCCACTTGTCTCAGTCTGGTACCGGAAACTCTGTGGAGAGTAAAAATAGTGTTCGGCCTTGGAGCTCAGGAGGGGACTGCTCATCACATGCCATTTCCACCTCTGTTTTACCCCGCAAAATGCTTCGCCCGAAACACAACACCATTCACCGTCTACAGCTCCAAGTACTGTACGGACAGTAGCAGTACAAGCAGCTCAAAGTCCCGCCGATAACCTTGCTCGAGCCATTGTCGCATCCGACTTCTACCGCATGGTCACACAGCAACGAGGTCGGGCAGAGTAAGTTTGGGAGCAGGAACGTCAGCGACCAACATCAGTAACTCCGGGATCTAGCCCTTTCCGCTCGGACAGGGCAGGCCTAACCCCAGATTCTGACATTCCTAAACCAATCGGTCTACGCCATCCCAGTTGAGCTTTCTCGCCGAGGGAGCCGACACTATCACTGGGATGTTGTCCTGCATTCATCTGCTTCAGTACTCCGTCCAAATCATGGTACGACTAGCACTCTCGCCGAGCATGAACATCTACGGGGTAAATTTTCGTGTTCTCCTCTTTTCTCCATCATCATGCCTGTTGCTCCATAACGAGCTCCGGAGCTTCTAAGTACTGTACTCTAATATATGAGACACTCCAACCCCACACTGCTCGAATCGTAGTGGGTAACTGCGAACTGTTCTTATATTCATACTCACATCTTTTGAACTGGCTACCGACAGAGATTGGTTGTGTCACTGCGAGCATTTTTAAGCCGTAATTTTGCGGTTGTTGAAGCTGCTGTATATTCGTCCTGCTGGCAATCGATCCTGGACGGACACATTCAGGCCGCTTATCGGCGCCAAACGGGTCGGTTGCTTTGCTAAGGTCAACCAAATACTCGCAAAACTACTCTAAACGGGAGTAGAAAGGCAACAATAATTATCATCGGCGGTCCGCAATCTTTTGGACGGCTTGTCAGGACCAAGGCGTTTCCCCGGATTTTCAAGCCACCGCGTTGCGTCTCCAGCACTAGCGCAAGCATCCTACCCGGCTCCACCTGACCATATTCGGACTCGGGGCATCTCACCTTCGACCTTTCCCATTCTTTTAACTTGTTCCCGGCACTCATGCTCGCCGTTCAGCGTCCCACGATGGGTTCGTCGAAGCCCCCTCACATGCTCTTTGGATGTGAGTTTGCCCTCGGCTTTGCTTCGCGATCGCGACTGATACTAATAATGATTGGCAGATGATATAGACACGTCAAACTCGCTATACCCGCTACCCTCCCCTCCACCACTGGCGTCCGGCCCATCGCTTTTAGACGACTCCGACACTCGATTCTTAGACAGCTTCTTCGACGGTGTCAGCTCAGACCAGTTTCTGAATGATCCGACAGAGTCATGGAGTTATGACTGGGAAGACCTTCCGCCCGACTTTCTCGGCACGACATCGTCCTTCGGCCAACACAACGAACCGGTTACCAACGACATTCAACAACTCACATTTCCCGAATACAAAAACCCGCTTGGCTTCGTGCCAGATCCAGAGCCGCAACCCCATCTGAACGATACTCTGGGCGCGACAAGCTACCTCCACAATGGCCAGCATCATGGCATGTACACGTCGGCGCCTCCACAAGCGCCTTCTATGGGCCCGCCGTTCGCGCAAAACCTCATGGCTAGCGATTTCTCGCAGCTTCAACGACGGATGCCTAAACCCGGCAACGTATTGCGCCATGCATCGATGAGCGAGGCCCTGTACGGTGCGCCATACGCCAACTTCTCTCCCAGCCAGACCATATCAAAGAAGGTCGAAATCAAATGGGGTACGGACACAGGTTTTACCAGCGGACGCGGCTTTGTGCCACCGCCGAATGTTATGACCGAGGGCGAAATAGACGAGTGCATAGCAAGCACGATGGAATGCCTTCAGCCTGGCAGCAACGCAAGCACACGTCCCTCGAGTCCCGTAGTACCGAAGGTGCAGCCGTTCGAGAGAAAGCTGAATAGCATAACGGAAAAGGTTAACGACGAGGCGGAGGACAATGCGAAGATGAAGAAGAGAAAGAAGGCGAAGGCGAAGGCAAAGGACGACGATTACGACGACGACGAAGAGAGTGGCACGGCAGCTAAAAATTCACGAAAGCGACGGCCCAAATCGATGGGAGGCGCTTCGGGGGACTTCGAGACTCCTCAGAAGCGGCGGAAGTCATCGGCATCAACAGCTCCAAAGATGGCGCGGGAAAATCTAACAGAAGATCAGAAGCGGGAGAACCATATCAAGAGCGAGCAGAAGAGGCGGACACTGATCAAGGAGGGATTCGAGGACCTCAATGAGCTGGTGCCAGACCTTCGTGGTGGCGGGTTCAGCAAGAGCGCGGTGTTGATTATGGCTGCAGACTGGCTGGAAGAGCTGGTTAATGGCAACAAGAAGTTGAAGGCGAAACTGGCAGAGCTCGAGCCTAGAAACGTTATATAGTCTGGTCCCATCTGCATGGACTTAGGAGTTTGGGAGAAATTTCGAAGCCCCCTGATCTGCACAACATGTAACGATAGAATGTGGTTGATGATAATGGCTTAAACATCAAGAAGGCCTTCGGGCATAATAATTTCTAAGCGGACGAAATATAATGCTACTGTCACAATGATGGTGTTTACCGGCTTCTCATCTGTCTTCCTGATAGTCACCACTCCAAACACGTGTAAACCCATGTTAGCTCACACGGAGATCACCTTCTAGCTTTGAGCATCAGAGTGCCGGAACGGCCCTATTGCTATTGCATAGACCTCTATATGTGCTGAAGCCTGACGACTTATGATGTCACGACAAGTAAAGCGAATTGCAATTCGGTTTTAGCCCAATAAGCAAAGTAAGGTTTCGCTTGACTCTGCACTTGGACTGAGCGACAAATGTAGACAGTGGGATCGGTATGCGTGGTCTTCGATCTTGTTACTCATCGAGCAAACGCTCCGTATGAAGCCGAAGGTTGCTAACAGGCCGAACATAGAAAACGGATGGTCAACTCAAGCAGTGGGCCCCATCTGTACCGAGTAGGATCTCTGTATGGAATCTCTCTCCTGCACCGCAGGAACATCAGAGTGGAAGAATTGAAGACCAGGTGAGGGCAAAACAGACTAAGGGCTGGCACAAAGTAATTTCACTCTCAAACTAAGCAGATATGCATGGTTAAAGCGGACTACGAAAATGGTGCAGACTGCATGAATATGTTCTGCGACGCGAGGATATTCTCCTATTTATCAGTGTCCTGAGTGCTGCGCTCCGGCTGTCAAAAACACCAGTTAAATGGCGGCGGATTGGGCGCCGTAAGAAGAGCAGCGATTGGCCAACTGTGTCGATGTCATCTGCAAAACCCCATCATATGTAGGGACCTTGCCAAAGAGGAGCGACTGATTGGCGTGACTGCGGTGCAAAGACATCTCACGTGAGATGGCGCACTCGACTTAGCCCACTTGGTGTTGGTATAGTCCGACGTCGCAGCTCGCCCTCGTCATTTTCGCAAGTGCGCACACCGCATTTGTTCGTTGCCACGCTGCGCAACACCCAAGACCCAGCTTGGCCTGAGTCTCTGGTAGAGTAGCGTACGAGTAGCGGAGAAGCCAGAGGACGGCGGCTGGCAGCTTCATCACTGACGGCCGCTGGATCCACTGCTCTACCCAGACTTGACGTCTCAGGCCGCAAGGCCAGCAATCGCGGTATGACCCAGAGGCCCAAGACTGTCCCAGTCCCGTAAAGAGTCACACCCAAAGTATTACTCAATCCTGTTAATGGAAATCGCTCACCATATAAACCTCGACGATACTTTGACCTTTTCTTCCATTCATACCACAAACCAATTGACATTGGCCACCCATTGAAACCACTCCGTGTTTCGATCTCACCTCCATCACTACCAACCGATCAAATCATAATCATCTTTGATAAGCCGACTTGTCCACCTCCGACTTGCGCAACCAAAGTCAAACACACCCGTCATCTCATACCTCCCAACCCACCCCCACATATACAACTTTACAATGTGTCCAACTTGCGAACCTGAGCAAGTTGCTCCAGCTCCAGCAGCAAACGGAAACTCGAATAGCACTTCAAATGGTAAGTATTGGTCATTGGACTTCTACCTATCTACTCGAGCTCGAATTGACAACGTCATCGTAGACCACCCAGGATACACTGGCGTCACGACCAGATCCAACCCACACGTACATCGTCAAAGCAACCCATACGCTGGTGTCGGCGACTTCCTGAGTAATGTCTCCAACTTCAAGATTATCGAGTCTACCCTGCGTGAGGGAGAGCAGTTCGCAAACGCCTTCTTCGACACCGCTAAGAAGATTGAGATCGCCAAGGCCTTGGATGACTTCGGTGTTGATTACGTGAGTTATACACCGTGAAGCTCACCACTTGGCTGCATCTAACACCTCTTCTAGATCGAGTTGACTTCTCCAGCTGCATCCGAGCAATCAAGAGCTGATTGCGAGGCCATCTGCAAGCTCGGCTTGAAGGCCAAAATTCTCACCCACATTCGCTGCCACATGGACGATGCCAGAATTGCCGTCCAGACCGGTGTTGATGGAGTCGATGTCGTTATCGGCACTTCGTCCTACCTCATGGAGCACTCCCACGGCAAGGATATGACTTACATTACAAACACTGCCATCGAGGTCATCAACTACGTCAAGTCCCACAACATTGAGATTCGCTTCTCCAGCGAGGACTCTTTCCGCTCCAACCTCGTCGATCTTCTTTCCATCTACTCCACCGTCGACAAGATCGGTGTCAACCGTGTCGGTATTGCTGATACTGTTGGCTGCGCATCTCCAAGACAGGTTTACGACCTCGTTCGTACTCTTCGTGGTGTCGTCTCTTGCGATATTGAGACCCATTTCCATAACGATACTGGATGCGCCATTGCCAACGCATACTGTGCCCTCGAGGCCGGTGCGACCCATATCGACACCTCTGTTCTCGGCATTGGTGAGCGCAATGGTATCACCCCCCTCGGAGGCCTCATGGCCCGCATGGTTGTTGCCGACCGCGACTATGTCAAGAGCAAGTACAAGCTCGAGAAGCTGAAGGATATCGAGGAGCTGGTTGCCGAGGCCGTCCAGGTCAACATCCCATTCAACAATTACATCACCGGTTTCTGTGCCTTCACCCACAAGGCGGGTATTCACGCCAAGGCTATCTTGAACAACCCATCGACCTACGAGATCATCAACCCAGCCGATTTCGGTCTGACCAGATACATCCACTTCGCTTCCAGACTTTCTGGATGGAACGCGGTCAAGTCGAGGGCCAACCAGCTCAACATCGAGATGACTGATGCCCAGTACAAGGAGTGTACTGCCAAGATCAAGGCCATGGCTGATATCAGACCTCTGGCTGTTGATGATGGAGACTCCATTATCCGTGCTTTCCACCGCAGCATCAAGGCCGGCAAGTCGACTGTCGAGGCCGGTGACCTTTTGCCAAGCTTGTCTGCCGAGGAGCAGGACGCATTCAAGAAGGCTGAGGAGCAGATCATTGCTGCCGATGCTGATGCCATGAAGGGCCAGTAGGCCTCAGCGCCATCTGGTTCTTAGAAGAGTTCTAGATCATTCTGCTTTAGCATCTTCTGAGATATCCCTCGAACATTGATATACTTCCTAAAAGTGAATTTACTCGTTCGGAACTCTGAGCTCTCAATGGAGGCTTGTAGACGGCTGGCGTTCGTTGGCATTACCAATTTGGGCGCACATCATACCTTATGATAGACCAAAAGCAATGAAGATTTTCAGATTCAATCTCATCAACTCGCACCTCCTATATACCACATTGGTGTAATATGTGATATTTTTCCGCGATGCTTGATTACAGTAGCCGTTTGCTTGTGTCAAAAGATAGTAATCGGTGGTGTTCTGAGACATAAGTGATTTTGATTATATTGTTTCTCTTATGTTGGGTGTTAGTGTAGAAGCGAGTGTCAGAAGCATTCAAAGGCAACCGACGCCAACCGCATCGCACCAAATTCTTGTAATCGAGCTCTGTTCACCTCTGCCAGCCTCGTTTGGACCGTGCCCCTGCTACTTCACGTCACCGAGCTCAGGTGGTGGGAACTTCTAAGAACGCGTTACTCTTATTGAAAATCGCAGAATCATGGCAGATACACCAGCGTCTTCGTCGGTTGGCGCACCGTCGCCTAGCCCTTCTGATCTGGCTCGCATCCGCAGAGAGCGTCGCGAAGCTAAGATCAAGGCCGGCGGAGCTTCGAGACTGAACAAAATCACTGGCCTTGGTGGAGGTTTGCAACGTGGTACGATAAACAACATGGCCTTCGATTTACGTAAACTAACACCGCTGTAGAAGAGCCAACGATTACGCCAAAGGTCGCTCTCGCGGTAGCTGGTGACCCAGACGAAGTCGATATCTCAGAACACTTCTATGAGCCACAAAATGCACGCCAACGCCAGACCCCAAACCCGGTCGCAAACGGTGGTCAGCCATTTCCAGGCATGGGCGGTAACAATGCAGACGAGATGATGAACGACGAGATGCTGCGCGCAATGATGCTGGGTGTGCCACCGGGACCGAATGGTCCCCAAGGGCCACCGGAGGGCGGCAATCCCGTTGGTGGCTTACCGGGAGCGGGTATGGGCCAGTACCCTTTCGCTGGATTTCCAGGTATGGATAGTGCAAATAATGCAAATGGAGAGGATCCGATGATGGCGATGCTGCAACAGATGATGGGAGCTGGTGCTGGGGGGCCTGGAGGAGCTGGAGCTTTGCCCTCGTTCCCAGGTATGCCACCGATGGGACCCCCGGGACAGCAAACTCCAGGTGCTGTGGCAGATCCGTACGCCTATCTTTGGCGCATCGTACACGCGCTTTTTGCAATTGGGCTGGGCATGTACATCGGCATGACTGTGAGTTTCACAGGCACAAAGCTTGCACGCGAGGGTGCATTGATGGACGTGGGTTACATCAGGAAGCTGTTTTGGGTCGGAGAGGCGTTGCTGTTAGGCAGATTCTTGTTCAAGGGCGGAAGAGGAAGTGATGGTGGTGGCATGATTGGGATGATTCTTCCGATGATACCTCAGCCGTACGGCGAGTATATCAGATGGATCATGCGCTACAGCTCAATTTTTCGGACGTTGTCGGGAGATGCGCTGCTTGTCGTGTTCATGTTGGGAGCGACATCTTGGTGGAAGAGTTTGGAGTAAATCAATCAAACCCAAATAGAGCACTATTCTTCCAGCGTTGGCTGATATACCGAAACCCATTATGATTTCAATAATAAGACTTTGTGGTACCTTCTTAACAACATGGAAAGCCTTCAAATGGGCACGCAAGCAGGTTACTTGGAAGAAAACAGTGATAGCAAATTTTTGAACGCAAACTTCATATGTAATCATTGTACCTCGACACAAAAAGCCGCCCACTATATCCTGGCATGCACCAAGGCTGAGATTATGACAATTTATTCGCATTTATCAATGTCGAGGCTTTCGCCGCTGTCCCAGACATTGAACAAGTAGCGGAACATGTGCTCAAAAGAATCTAGTATTACCTGCATGCAACGGCACCGAAATTACAATATGCCCTGTAATGTATTAAACAAATATGCTCCGACAATCAGGTTTGTCCAGTTTCCGACAAAACAATGTTCAGTCTCGACATCGGGTGCTGCAGCTTTTTTCTTTTTTGCGTTTCCCAGCAGCACAAAAATGACCAAATATGAGCATTGTGAATAATTTTGTCAAAATGCTCGATAGGAACAGCACAATCCATCATAGGTCAGCAATGAGCACTTTACGACATCACCACAAAACGAAGTAGCACATTGATTAAAAGTGCATTCATTTTTAGATCAATTATTTAATCTACAACTGAGCAATTATGCTGCACAACGTATATTTTGTTTTGAGCATTGCTTAATGGCTTAAAACATTCGCTCCTTCAAAGATTTGATTGGGCACGCTAAAAGGTGGCGGTTACGCTATTTGCATCAATGTACAAACTAGAATGAAGCGCTCATTGCTCTATTTTGTCTCCTCCCTTCCTTCTTGGCGCCCTTCATAGATTTACGTGGCCTACCTCTGGCACGGTTTTCAACTTTAGGTCCCCCAAGCAGCCACCCCGACATGCATCTTCTAGACCCAATGAACTTCCCTTCAGGAGTGGATATCTCGACTTCTGGATGTTCACCTGCTTCGAATCGGCTCCTCCTAACCTGGCAAACTAACTCGACCCATCCACATCCCTCGATGAGGATGTCAGTTGCGACTACTCGGTACGGCAGCTGTTCAACCTTAAGACCAGCTGCGTCCTTTCTGGTTAGTGGCCCGGATCTCTGTTTGGTGGCGTCCCATTTAAGCTGGAATTTCCCAGCAGATTGAATCTTCTCTCCAGTACCTGGCACCGAGATGTTTTCAACACCAGTGTCTCGCTCCTGATTTTGAATTGCAATAGCTTTTTCGGTCGCAGTCAAATGCGGCGAGATTGGTGTGAATGCATAGGCGAGAATGATATCGTCTGTCAGAGGTGTGATGCGAATGAACCCACCCAGAAGCAACGACTGCCCTGGCTTGATGACTTGTTGCTCCGGGACAACGCGAGAGCGCATTACCAGCGAAAGACGGTGGGGCTCTTGGACATGAAGTTCCAGGTCACCCCGAGACAGTCCTGGCAAGTCGATGAGCTCGCCCCTGCCTCCGCCGAATGGCACTCTAATAGGGGAAGCCGTCGTCCCAGGCAATGGGTGAACCAATGGCATTGCTGGATAGTTTACCTCTTCTGGTGCCGGTGGGAGGAGGGAATTCATCGAGAGCTGTACTATCTTGGGGTTCTCCTGAATGGTGATCGAAGGATCCCGCACTTCCGTTCTGCCTTTAGGAAATACGCTTTCAAACAGTCTACTTTTCCCAACGTTTACTTTGCCCACCATCCAACCGCCACCACCACTCTTCCATATGTCTTCTTTCAGTTCTTTAGTCCACCAATCTCTTCTGGCGCTGACGCATCTGACATTTCCCAAACGTACGTCCTTACCGTACGACCCTAATGCATCTCGGAGCACCTCGACCAGGTATGGCATCAAAGAATCGACTTGAGCTTTGACAGGCGCAAGTAGATCGGACCGTGTAATGATGAAGCTTACCTCAGTCTTCTTGCCTTTCGAGTAGATATCTGTCTTCGAACGGCGATTGTGCGAACGCTGGGGGCTGATTTCGAGAGTACGATGAAGACTAGGAATCAGGGACATGGGAAAGTCCGCAGCGTCGATTACATGATAGATGTGATTGTTCTTGTACGGCGACTCGAGTATCGTATCGTGAAGCGACTGGATAGTCGGATGGTGTATAGAAGCACCTGTTTGATGGTGTCTCAGTTTGTGGCAGCGATCGCATACGGGTGGTGGTGATGGGGATGATTGCTTCGTTTCCGGTTGCCTGAGCGAATCCAATATGCTGTTGTCCACAATTCCAGATGCTGCTTTTAACGCCTCAGCCTCCAACTGCTCGCCCTTTTCTGTGCTACTCCTAGGTCCGCCATGAAGACATGTTTGTAAAGACTTTCTTGTGGTCGTGTAGAATCCGGGCTCACCAGGATCCGAAGTTTGTGAAAGAGCACCACAACCGGCACATTGAGCTGGCAGTTGCGGCGGTACAACTGTCAGATCGATGTCTTCAGGAGTGTCCTCGGTCATTTGTGAGTGTATACATCGCAGATGAGGCCGTGTTTGCAGGGGACGCAGCAGGCGAGGTTGGCGCAGAACAGGGCTTGGTGTCGTCCGAAAGAGAGACGGGCATAGGAAATTGGGGAGATCGAATGTAGCGATCCTTTCTATTCTTGCGGCGGATCGCACGAGGCGCCGTCCGGTGTGTGCTGTTGCCATTAAACCGGTAAGTATTTCTGAAGGATTTCGGAGAAGTGAGAACGAGACCTACGTATATTCTCCTATCGGAGCCTGATGGCATAGCCTCGTGCCAAAGTCCGGGGAAGCGCGGCTGCGCTTCACTGGCGCTAAATCGTCGCCGCGCCAAACCAAATAATTTGACCATACCGCGAGGCGCGCCTCAGGACTTCAGCAACTCAAGAAGCCCCATATTGTCAAGATGGTCAGCATAGTGAAGCGCATGACGAAACTGCGAGCTGTAAGTAGTCGCCGAATTATCCACATTACGGCTAGCTAACGAAGCATTGTAGAAGGTATTTTTGCGCCGTATTATCACGAATCTCGTCACCGGTATTGACATGTAACGTTTAGCTGCTCGCAATCAGGATAGGACCAGGCGCTGCCGTGCTCCCTTCAACTGTTTCCAAGATTCATATGGAGTTTGCTGTCAGGATGAAGGACGGACACCTTGGCCCTAGGTACATTGGTCGAGGAACGCTATTACGAGCACAATACTCACATAACTAGGAAATTCTGGCGCCAATGTCTTCCCCGGTTGAAGTACCACAACCCAGCCGTATCTATGACCGTAGAGAGAAACACCAATCAAGAAGGACCAGCCCTTATGACGGTTCACTTCAACGATGCAGCACCTGCAGCCACGTTAACCCCAGCTTCCACTGAGGCCGCTTCAGCAAAGGACGAGGGCCGTGTTGTCACTTTAAACATGAAGCACAGACATGAGTCGGAAATTTTGTCTCAATTATTAGCTTTGACAACAGCCGTGCATGTAACCCCAACGCCGGAGGAACTGGAAATGCTCGACGTGCTGGAGAAAGCACAGCAGAAGAGTGAGAGCGACAGGATTAAGAACCTCGCTTTCAACGAGGCAAAGAAGCGCAAGGAAGCCATTTTGGCTGCGGCTAGAGCGGGAGTTGCTGCTTAAGCTTGTAAATTTGGAGGAATATAGAAGAAAGATGCATTGATTGTGGCGTTGTGTAAATTAGTAGTGGCATTCCGCATGGGTAGGCGGGTTCAAAGGGCATCTTATGGGATTGATGTATTATTCACTAGAGGTTGATAGTGGCACTATGTGTCTATGTATGAGTACGATTCTGCCATATCCTGCATGGCCAAGTCTTGGCCAGTTCTTGGTCTTCATGATGAGCTACCTCGCCTCATTTACTACTTCAAACCAAACCCCTCGCTTTCATTGACAGCCCTCCATAGCATTCTTTCCAGTTTCTGCCGCGAGCCGTACCGCCAGAGGGATAACATATTGAAACAAGTTCTGGCCACGGGGAATCTCATCCCGTCATCCCCAAGACAAGAGAGCTTGATCACGAGGTTCGCTGCACCCATAGCTGGAATCCGATCACTGCCGGTGATGAAACTCAAAAGCTTTCTTTGGTCCTTTGGCTGAGCGTTCCTAAAAGACTGCCAGAACCATTGAACAACTGGTTCTGTTTCGGCAGGTTTCGCAACGCCCCAGTTCTCGTAAATCGCAACAGCTTGGAGCGATGAAATATCCAAAGCTTCGTCCGAACCACGAACAAGCAGCTCGATCTCCTCCGGGCGAAAGAGGGAGAGCGCATTGCCACCACAGACTGTAAAGAAGCCACGTTTAAATGGTTCAAACTGCCGAATGACCGCTGTGTCAAGAAGATATCTCACATACAGGTCCACAAACTCTTTTCTGTTGGAATTTGTGACAAGGCGATTCTCTCCTTCCGGACAAAGTGGAACTTGCTGGATGTGGCCGTATCGCTCAACATCTGCAACAAAGTCGCGACAGAAGGTCTCCTCAACGTTGCCCTCAAACTCGAGCAATTGCCTAAGTCCTCGGGCCAAACTGGGACGATATTCTGCAAGGTCATGCAAGGTATATACCATCGTCGGCTTCGCATGCGATGGCGCTCCTGGTAATGCGCTAGGTCCTGCTGCCAGAAGCTTTCTGAACGCAAACGGAGGCAGTGCAACGTCGAGTATGGTTGAGTTGTATATGGCGAGGCCTAGAACAACGCCCACGAGAAAGAATTGGTCCGATGTTTCGAAGCTGTTGGGATTGAAGTAGCATACTTGTGATTCTTCGTCATATGTAAACATGCCTGCCGAGATTAGCAATTCTTCTTTGGTACAGTCACTGCTGGTATGACCTACCATGTTCTGGATTGAACACGTCGCGCACAAGCAAAAGGAACCACTCCTTCCGAAGTCCACCGGCATCCACTCCCTCTTCGCCCTTGAATTCTATGCGTAGCCCCTTCTTAATGTCTTCAGTCCCTGAGCCGACCACCTCGCTCACGCCTTTGAGGCTGTCTTCGACCAAGCACTCTCGTCGGACTTTGAGTACAAGATACTGGTTTACACTTTTGTGGGTCATGATGCTGTCGAAAAACGCCTGTCGAGCCTTTACTTCCATCTGTCGCCGCGCATCATGCTCCATGATCTGTATCTTTGCCCATATGCTTAAGAAGAATGGGTACTGGCAGAATGAGAACTTGCCGCGACTTGACTCCCATGCTTCGAAGTCTGCAATGAGGTCTGAGTAATCCAACAGTGTGTTATAGAAGTCGCTAGTGGTGAGCATTTGTCCACCGCGGTAAGCTTGCTCACGTTTAGCAGATGAACCGCTACGGCTCCAATCTGCAGAAGGATGTCGCCGGGATTCGTAATGCCTAGTGCGGCTACTGTTATTCGCCGCGAAAAGCAGTGCCATGACCCTAGCGGCAGCTTTGATCTGCCAGTCATCATTGTAAACAACAGGCTTTTTCTTTCCGTCTGGAGATGCCTTGGTGCGTTGGCCCGACCTCCCAAGCGCCGCATGTAGAGCGGCAGATGATCCGTGGCCAGTGGTAGACACATCCGGAATGAGGCCGCCAGTTGGGTCGATGTTATCTCCTCGTCGTCTTCCATGCTGTCTTGTCAGACGATATGTCACAAAACTGCCAACTAATTCCGCTGTTCTTCGGAAATGTGGCTCAGAATAGCGAGAAAACCAAGAAACGAGGTGGTGGTGACATTCGTTTGGTAAGTTGGATAAGAGACCCAGTACTCTTTTGATAATGCCAGAATGTTTGCCCGGCCCATGGTCTGCGGTATGCCTTTGAGATCTCGCGTCCGTGGGCCGAAACCTAGGAAGCTGAGGATCCCCTACTTCTTTGGTATGTGGGGCATGACCAACAGCACTCTGAGATAGACTATGAGTTCCGGTGCGAATCGCGTCGGGCGGCGCATCAGGGTAGAGTAGCGGATTCGCTAGAATGATGAGAAGAAATCGTGTGTCCCCTGGTTCAGTCAATGTGCCGCCGGGTCTTTTAAGGAGGGTTTCTGTTGCTTTCAAGAGGACTCTTCTTGTGTGAGACTGCGCTTCCGCGAGTCTTTCTCGAATGCCGTTGGCATCGTGTATGGAAGGCCGGCTCAATGTTGCAGAGCTCTCCTTGAGTAGCCTTTCCGCTATCTTCTCCCATCCACGACCAGCATGGATAACCATTTCGTACCAATGTTCCACCTCATACCAGTCAACTTTAGGCGATCTACTAGTTACCATTTCTGCCATCAAGCCGGGCTTGCCATGTGGAGCAATATTCCTGTAGGATCGGGACCGATCAGGCACTTGCAGACCGTCACGGTCACCAGTCCACCACGCCCCATTCTCGGCGAAATCACCAATGAGCAGAGTCTTCTCGTCCAGAGGCGAGATGATGTCCTCAGTTCGGGGACGCCGAACGTCCGCAGCGATTGACTTCGGCTCGTTAGCACCTTCGCTGGCCGCACGAGCTGTGGAATTCGGTTTCTGGGACGAAAATGACTGGTTGATTGAGCTGTGGGTTCTGAAAACGTTCACGATATAATCTTCCAAGGATTCGAATATGCCTTTCTGCTCATGTCGTCGATCTTCTGTGGATAAGCTCGGGCTCTGGCCGCGTGGAGACCACTTTTTTTCTGCGCTTCCTGGGCCAACCCCAAAATTGCCTCTCGATGATATGTATCCGTCTATTCGATCGGAGTCTATCTCAGTAGGCTTCGATATGCATCTGCTGGCACTGGCTCCTCCGCTTGGCTGGCCATCCAAAGTCTCAGCTTCGGCGTATAAATCGCTATCACAAGTAGACCTGGGCGCAAGCGGCTTTCGAGGAATCGCCATGCGGCTTCGACCAGTGCCTGTTTCATTGTCGGACCGCAACCCTGTGAGGAGGTAGGTGGCGATGCAGTTCTCGATCAACTCGCTCGTCCTTGATAGCGATATTCGATCATCTATGGTAACAGAAGTCAGAAGGGAACATCAAATGTACCGTGTTCAGTATGTCAAGTACCTGTTTGTCCACCATGAGACGAAGATCCTTCAGGTTCGTGTGCTACATGGCTAGAAGACAAGCTCTCACCGCCACGACGACCCTTAAACGACACGGAGGCCAAATCGTTGATGGTCAAGCAGACAGTGCATCGGAAAACCTTCAGCTCTCTCGGCCACCGCACAGTAGAATCACACGTCATGCATTTTCCGGTCCTAAGGTCTCTGTCGGCAGCGCTGGCTGACTTGTTGGATGTAGGTTTCGCGGGACTTTGGGAGGACTGGGCCAGCGACTCCACACAGTACGGGACTTCATGTGTCATAGCGGAGCTTTCACCATCGCGCTTCTTCTTCCCGGCGAATATAGAGGGAAATGGGTGGCTCATCGATCTGCCATGTCTTGAGGGGCGTTGCCCGTCTTGGTTTTGCTTTGCGTTCGCGTTTGTTTCTCTAGAACAAAGTACAGGTATGTTATAGGCGTTCTGCAGCACATCTGCCTCGGACAGTTGTGAGGCGCCTCGTCGATGCCCGACAGGATGAAGGCCCGAGAGCGACGACTCCATGTTTGCACGAGTTCCACTGGTGGCGCTTGGGTGATCTGCTGAGAGCAGGCGAGAGTTCCACTGAGGCATCTTTATGGCAGGCACAAGTGTCGCAGTTGCCGCGAACCAGGTCCTCAATGGACCCCACACTCGTTCTTTACTTAGTTCTAGGTCAACCACTGGAGAGTGGTCAGCATTCTGCTCGATGACCCAAGGTTTTAGAGACAGAGCGTTTGGCCACTCGCGCCTCTATACTTCTATACAATTACAATGCTCAGTGAGGCTACCACGACATGCCAGCTAAAGTCTCCGATATGTTGAGCGCTGGCAGACTACCACTGGCGAGGCTGGAAGTTGTGTCTATGGCAATAACATTTAAAGAGATGTTTGCTCTAAGAATACATCCGATGACGGCGGGGTAATTATTGCACCAGTAAATGTACAATGTTGCTTCGATATGAGGCAGAGTACGGCTTTTGCAGTCCCATCGTGTAAGCAGCTCTCCTAAATGCGCTCGACGCCTTGTCCACGCCAGTGGCTACATGTGGAGTCGCCCTTACTTTTGGTGCGCCGCCAGTGGACGGCAAGGAGATTCTGCTCTCCGACGAGCCACCAAGGTAGCGCTGAACCTGCAAGGCTACCATCTGACAAAGATTCCTAGTTCAGAGCGAGGATGGCAAAGTACTAGTACCAGCGAACCTTGCCTCAAACTGCGTCGAGTTGAAGTCCTTCACTTCGCAGTTTATCACTGTCCGGTTTAGGGAAATATCTTTGCACATCGTCAAAGGTGACAAACATTGTTGCGCCACAATCAAATTAAATGATTGGCCACTATTAACAGATGAGCAACGTGAAGGTGTGCAAGACCAAGATGAGTAAGTGCTTATATGCCTTCACTAATGTTGACACCGAGACGCGCGACTGCATAGAATTCGTGAACACAAGGCATGCGAACTGCGCCTTTTTGGCTTCCAATAATCACGCCTAGGATTTATCCCACAAGAAAGCACAATGTGGTGTTGAATTGTCACTGTTGTCAACTCCAACATCATTTGAAACAAAAACTTCAATTGTGCGAATCTGTTGCCCCCGACGTCATACAATTAATACACCAGTAAGTCCCGAAGACGTTGAAATGTCTGTATGAGAGACTAGGCGATAATCATCTATGGTGTGGCCTTGCTCATGCCAATAAGGCGCTTTACACCAACCTAGAATTCTTGTTAACAGGAGCGACTTCGTCTTCGGAAACGGGGGCGCTTACCATCCAGTTGCCGCACTCGTCCAACCTGTTTTTCTGAATATCCACCTGCATTCTCGACGCAACATCATAGTTTCTGGCCTGAAGGGCGCGAGCTAGCTCAGCAAGTTCTGCCACGGTCTCTGGCTTCAATAGATCCTGGTTGTTCAAGTGATCGAAAAGTATGTTGAGTCTCTTCTGAGTGTCTTTAACCTGAGGAGCGAAGTTGGCTGGTGCCTTCGCTGCTACTCTCTGCATATCGTTGCTCAATATATCTACCATTTCCTGACCGGCCGCCGGAATATGGGAGCGATCTCCTGGAGGGTACTTTGGAGCTGCGGGAGGAGCAGCAACAGTAGCCCTAGATGCTTGACCCTGGCCAGTAGGAGGCCTGGATGTATGAGGAGTTGCACGAGGTGCGGAAACTTGCCTTGGTGGCTCCGCAAATTGACCCTGTGCCTGCGCGTATGGCCCTGGGCCTGAGTGTGAAGCCTGCTGCGGCGCGTATGGATTCGCAGGAGGGAGACGGACGTTTGATTGAGGTGGAGGCGCTATCTGCCCAGGCAGCTGCGAAGCTGACTGCTGAGGAGCAGGCGCTGGGGCATACCTCGTGGTTGGGGGTGCTGCAGCTGGCGGTGGGTTATAAGGCGATGGTCCCCTGGCAATCATCGGCGGAGGGATGGACTGTCCAAAGGGCTGACCATTCTGCGGAGGCGATGGCGCATACGCGTTAGAGGTAGATAGTGGCCTTGGCACGCCCTGGAACTGGCCCGCTGGTGTGTTGTTACGTGGCGATGCTATGCGCGGCGGTCCGGATCCCCTAGTTGGCGGGGGCGGAGGCGTCGGAGTTCCACGATGAAGGCCCCCATATGGTGGACCTACAGGGGCGCCGATGTTTGGCTGGTTTGGAAACGGCGACGTGATTGGTGCTGGCGTCATACCAGGAGTGCTACGTCTTGATATTGCTGGCTTGGTTACCATTGGTGTGTCATTCCAATTCGACATGTCCTTAGCTTTCGGAGGCGGTGGTGGAAGTGTTGCCACAGGTTGCACTGGAGCTCCATACTGCCCGTAAGCATTGGCCTGTGGCAGACCTTGTGGTGAAAATCTTTGGTTGCCATAGTTTGGCTGCATCGGAGCCGTTGGCATGTAGCCTGTCTGAGAAGGGAATGCGTGGGACGTAGGAGGGGCATAAGGGTTGTTCCCTGGCGTTGGTGCAAGCTGAGTGTAGGCAGAGGTGGCAGTTACTGGTGGCTGTGGAGGTTGAGAGTTGGTCTGAGTTGGCAAGGCCCGTTGGCTTGCTCTCAGGCTTGATGACTGCTGCTGACGAACTTGAGTCTGAGTTGTAGTCTTCTTTGAAGCTTGCTTAACGCGATTGCGGGCAACTTCGGCGGCCTGGAAATTGTTTGGTAAAAGGTCGAGGTATTTGCTAGCGGTACCCAAGTGACCGTTCGATGCTAGTATATCGGCGTACTCGATGTATCTTTGGTACAGCGGAGAGAGCTTCCAGCCCTCCGCCAAACTCTTCTCCGTATCCTCAAATTTCGTCACCTGCCTAAAGACTGTCACCTTCTCCACGAAGTTCTGCAACGTGCGAGCATGGACGGAAAAAGTGGATTCATCGCCCGACTGTTGCAAAGCAGTGTGCTCCTGATCTTGGAGCTCAGACAACCATATGCCAATGACCTTCTCCAGCTTGGACCCTGCAACAAAGCAGAATGAAGCATCCTTGCGATGGCCAGTCTCGAGCATCCTGTCTCCCAGTGCTTCACAAAGCTCTGAGAATTGCTCTGGAGAGGCATGGGAGCAAATGGTCGCCATTACCCCTTTCCAGGTGGAGAGGTCTGCATTATGAACAATATCCCAAACATTCCTGCCTGCGACAGCAGAGAGGAGACGGATGTATCTTGGGCCGGTCGATGCGACATGGCTGAGATATTGTTTCTGCACTCGCTCAAGAAGGGGATCTCCCTTGCAGACTGCAATTGCCAATGCATCTGCCATTCTCTTTTCCCGTATGCAGATATCCGCCGCTTTCTCATAATCTCCTAACACAAGAGCCTTGGTAACCTCCTGGTCAGCGGCAGAATCCGTGCTAGCCATTAATTCAAATGGATCATTCGTCTTGACGGCTTGTGTAGGGGTGAGTTTCGACAGAAATTCGTCGTCTTCAGCGTTATCCTCAAAGAAGTTGGAGGAGTCTCCTTTCCTAACGGTCGTCTCTTGCTCATATTGTGCACCCTGCTTTTTGTCTATTGGATCCAAGCTGGCGGCGTCACTATCTTTTCCTCCATCTACGGCGGCGGAGAATCCTAAATATGCACGAAGGCCATCCCTTGTGGTTGGTGCTGCATGAGCCTTGATGGCCTCCCAGTCAGCAGCTTCTTCGTCCGTCTTTGCACTCTCCATGTGGGATTTGCAGATTCCGGCAATGTCGTTAGAGCTCAACAACTCTTCGAATTTCTCCATAGACTGCGCAATATCTGCGTCAGCTGAAAACTGAGAGATTTCGATCTTAGAGCCGGAGTGGCCTCCGTTTTCAGAGGTTGAATTGCTAAATATTATGAGTTTACCACCAAAGCCAAAGGATGCACCAATCGGACGTCCCAACCACTTTGGTGCTCTCTTAAGATTGAGTGACGATCCATCAAGCTGACTCTGTGCTGTCGAAAAGAAATCTTCACCATCAGCGGCGACGTTTCTGTTGCTCTGGTCTTTAGGCTGGCATGTGTCTTGCAAGGTGTGCACTACGATCTTTCCATCAAGAGACGCAGTGGCTAAGAGGCCTGGAAAATTTGGGCTGAATTGTGTTTGGAAAGATCCGTGCCCCATCGCAACATCTGGGAATTCTCCAAGAACCTCTCCAGTTTGTGGGTTCCAGCACATCGTCTTGTTGTCTTTGCCACATGATAAAAGAAGGCTGCTATCTTGTTGGCACCAGGATAAAGACAGAATGCCTTGAGCGTGCCCCTGGAGAACTCTCTCTGGTTCCATGGAGTTCTGAAAGTCCCAGAGAAGGATAATCGGAGTTGCATCATCCGCGTTCGCTGTGAGCAGCTTAATGCCACTATCGGGATCCCAAGCAATTGCGCCGATAGCCTTTTGGCTAGTTTTATTCTTGAGCCTCACAGATTCCTTTTTCGTCTTGACATTCCACACGGTGACAATCCCGCCAGCAGAGCCAGTGGCAAGAATGTTGGGAAACTTCCTATTCCAGGCAACACACTCAAGGTCGTCTGCCCTAGGCTGTGGGCTTCCCAAACGAATAGGGTGTGAGGTGTCTCCGACGTCATAAATATGAAGGTCGCCCTCAGCGCCGACGGTAGCGAGGATCTCCGGCCGATGAGGATTGAACTCGAGTGCCTTTATAGCTGCGGTGTGCTCAGGAGCTTGGGAGATTAGAGCGTCGGTTGCATCGTCGATGAGCTTTTGAGCGTCCCATAAATACAAGGAGTTGTTATCGAGAGCTCCGGCGATGATACCTCTTGGGTGGCCTTCAGTCGCAGGCGCCCATGTAATGTCGTTGAAGCTGGTATTACACGTTAGACAAGTCAATTGAAGTTTTGTAAAGTTCTCACCATGCGTCTAAAGCGATACTGGCGATTGGCTGAAGCTCCTGGCCTGGCTCTACATTGTCCAAGCCCAAATCCCATAATTCCAGCTTGCTCTCATCTGAGAAATCCGATGTGGCTCCAGCTTTCGTTCCTGTGATCATGAGAGGGAGTCCAGAGCCTGGCGACCAGGCGAAGGCTGCCGTCCTTGGGATATCCCTTAGCTGCACCATCGTGATGTGCCAACAACGAGAGCGTGGGTATCTAGGTCGAGCTCCGTTCTTGCGTGAGCTCTAGGTATCTCAGTGTTCCAAATACAATTAGATGTTTTTGTGTGATTGAAGCACCTCTGGAAAGGGGTGCTGTAGTGTTGCAGAGACAGTGAGATATGGCGATGATACCACGATGCTGTGACCTGGAATTAAAGCCACGTTCGGGTTCGGGTTCGCCAAGTCAAGCCACAAGGGTGCGAGCTAGAGCTGTCTTGCGAGGTAACGGGTACTGTACCGCTCCAAACACACGGGACGACGTCGGTCACATGACCTCACAAATCACGCCCTAGGTATTCCCCCTTCGGAAATATCGCAGCCATTACCACACCAAACACTCATTGAAGAAACTTCGCATAAGGCAGCATTCTCGTTAGAAGGGGAAATGTCCGACCAGACGCGGATAAAGGGGACGCTTTACGTTGGTGGACTTGCCCCAATGGTCAATGCAGCGAATCTTCATGCTGCATTTATTCCATTTGGCGAGATAGTTGATATCAGTCTGCCAAAGCCAGAAGCGCCATCGTCGACGGACCTTCATAGAGGATTTGCATATGTCGAGTTCGACGACCCTTTTGATGCTACCGAAGCCATCGACAACATGGACCAGTCTGAACTTTTCGGAAGAGCTATCAAAGTATCGGCCGCCAACCCACAGAAGGCTGCGAACGAAGGATTAGGAAGCAAGATACCCGTGTGGGAACAAGTAAGCACTCCGAAGTACGCATCACGGATTATCCATTAACTTCATCTCAGGAATCATGGTTGGCAGCCAATGCTGTGAGCGAAGAAGATAAGCTTGCCTCACAACAATTGAGCGAGACGGAAGATAGGCCGGAAGATCCGATGCAAGGACTTGAAGGGTTAGATGTTGCCGGGCCGAGGGCGAGCTGAACGCGGAGGTTGCGTTGGTCTGGTGGTCGGCGAGAGTATACATTGAGATGTTATGAGATGATTGTTATGTGGCTGCTTCAGGCTTTATGGAACAGTCTACTTCTAGACTATGAGCACAGGATGCGATATGCTTGATCATCACCAGTAGAATTTGGGAAGGCTGGAGTTTCACGGTGCACATTTGCACATTAGGAGGCATACACGCGTTCTCGAAAGATTAGTTCCCCGATACAACAGGCCTGGTGTGCAAAATATGAACCGCTTTCTGTGCTGATTATCAAAGAACCGGCGCGAGGTATATCCCAGGGCTTTGTACATGCGAGACCGCCGCCTCTGAATTCACTATTCCTACGATGCCATTTACTCCTGACCCCTGTTCTGTCTGGAGAGTCTCATCTGCTTGTCGACGATGACCTTGCGGCCAAGAGAGTAGACACCGAAGCCAACGGCAATAGCAACGACGATACCTAACCGTTTTGTTAGTATGATATTTCCTCTGGACGCGAAAGTGTCTGCTGTCATACCCAATGGAACCAACTCAGGTGGGATCTGTCTCAATCTGCGGAGACGCTGCGAGATGGTGTGAGCTAAGAAAAACATATTAGTTGATTGTCCCTTCATCTAATGCCAACTGTTTTGTCGCTATCGAATTGTGTCGGCGGTTATATGGGTAAAGGGTGCATACCACTCTGGTCCTCCTTCTGTTTGGCACATATGTCAGTGGTGATCTCAGGCAATACCCAGCTGATTTTTGAGGCATTCAATGGCTTACTGGGACTGGAAACATCATGCGCCTAGTTGGCTGAAACATTCTGAAGGTGGTGGTGGCACGCATTTTGGATCGAGGTTGTAAGTAAACACTTGCGAGACTTCGTGCTGGTGATCCGGGAGCGGGTTTCTGTGGTCTGAGGTTGGGATGCTTTTAGCCGCTAACGCGATTGGCTAGCCGAGCTCCAAAGTCCCGACGTCCTCAGTCCTCGACAACTCCAACGAACACCAATTGACTAGCGCCACCTACATTCAACGTCTCACTTCACTCTACACAAAACGCAATCATGTCCGACGACGACCGCGAGACCAAGCCCTTCAAGTTCGTCACTGGTATGTTCAGGCAGAACCCGCCCATTCCCCGACCGGCCCGCGATAACCAAGTGGGCTGATTTTGTAGAGCCGCAAATACTGACTATTATGTGTAGCTGGTATGCGTCCCATGCGCCAATTGAGTTACAACCGCCTGCGCAATCCGTTCTCTAACACTCATCGATGCAATAGGCTTTGACGCACGTTTCCCAAACCAGAACCAGACCAAGCACTGCTGGCAAAACTATGTCGACTACCACAAGTGCATCTTAGCCAAGGGCGAGGACTTCGCTCCATGCCGTCAGGTGTGTATACTGCAAGGATTGCAAGGAAACCTCACTAACAGGATGTGCAGTTCTTCCTGGCCTACAGATCTCTCTGCCCAAGTGGATGGGTCGAGCGCTGGGACGACCAGCGTGGTACGTAAACACCTCAGCGCATTAGAAGTGGGTAAACTAACGATGGATACAGAGTCGAACACCTTCCCAGTCCGCCTTGATCAATAAATGTACAACGACTTTCGAAGGGTCCCACTTGATGTAGATAGAGAAGACATGGAAATGACCTAGCAGTGTACGGAGTGTTCTAGCAGACGTTAGCAATTGAGAGAAGGGTCAACTCGCCTTGTCTTAGAAAACGCTCATCTTTGTGGATTTCGGAACGGATCACTTTGTCGTCTAGCCTGTTCATTGCGATACATAAATGGTACAGGCTCTATAGTGCAAGGATGTTTCTACCTTCAGTACATTGGAAGGAGCACGTCATACGGATGGTGTTTCACATGTGAGCATTCAACAGATGTCCACTCATCGTTCAATAACGGCTTCCACTATTGTGACAGGATGATGTTGCTGCCCAACTCGGTCATACGGCATTTCAAAATGTGCAACATAATTGGGCTATACTAGGCGTTTGCTAGGCATATGAAAAGATTAGTATGACGACTAATGGTATCTCGCTACTAATGAGGCCTGAACGCCAACCACCTCCAAACAAGAGATTTAAACCATTGAACTCCACGCTTATAAAAGACCCGGCGCTTCTCGGCCCTGGCCAGTTTTCTGCTATCCCAGTTGAGAGAATCGTACGCCACCCCCATCCCAAACACAGGCTCAACTCTGGTCCTGTGTATCATCCTCATCCTCGCTCATAAATTCATCGTCTTCATCGAATCCGAAGAATGTCTTCGATGCGGATTGGGCTCTTACTGAAACTGAAGGTGCCGCATCATCCATACAGGGGATGGAGCTCTTCCTTTTGGATGAAGCACTGCTCGATGATGATATACTTGTTGTCGAAGTGGAACGTGTTGTGGTATCCCTGTAATCCCCCGATTCCATAGCAGCCAAAACAGCTTCACGGGTTCTCTCTCCTGCCTCCTCTTTGTCCTCCACCCATTTCCCGTCAATCTTGCTCTTGGAGCCACTCTTGATGTCCTCCTCCCTCTTCTCTGCCAGCTCAATTACCTGTTCCCATCGTTGTCGGCGAAGTTCTTTCTCTTTCTTCTCCATATCAGGCTTGACGGCTAGATACTCTGCCAATGCCTTCGCCTCGGTGACGGTGCGAAGTCTTCTTCCATCAAGATTGCGACTAGAACCATTACTGTCTCCATAGTTCTTCTTCTTTTTGGAGGACATCCGACCTCCCGCGGCGCGAAGCTGAGAGCCAAATCCACCTTTGCCACCACAAAGACGAGCCGAGAGGCGCAAGGACAAGAAGTCGTCATCTTTACTGCTGAGAAGCTCGGATATGGAAGCATAGGTATCTGGCTGTAATTGCTTGTTGGAAACTGTGGTCAGCACCAGTCTCTCATTTGATGTTGAAAGGCGGTCGATGATGTTGTTGTAAAGATCAGAGATTGGAGTGGTAGGCGGAAACGGAAGTGAAAGTGTTTTCGGGAGTCCTAATCCAGGGAAGGATGTGACAAAGACGTTAACCATAGAAGATACCATGACTGTGATGAGTGGGGAAGTCGAGGTTGGACGATCTACTACGACTGTCAAGTATAGAGTGGATAATGATTGATCTCTCGAAGTGGCGTCGCTATTAGGTCGCGCTTAACGCCATAAGATAGTACTTATCGGTTTACGGGAATGTAAGCGCCCTCCAGCCACACTTTCAACTCCGCACGCACTAGCCACAACTAGACCGGTAAGCGAGCTATTTTCCGTGAGGGCACCCAAACCCCAATCGCGAACTTGTGGAATTGTGCCTTCTACTCGATCAACGCCAGCACGACAACGGTTCTTCTCCTTCATCGACCAAGAAACCGCCAAAATGTACGTTTGACATCGGCCAAATTGCAAATTCATGGACGGAGTCCGATATGAAGAGCGACAGCATACTAATATGGATGAATAGGCTTATCCCAAAGGCCGACCGCAAGAAGATCCACGAGTACCTCTTCCGTGAGGGTGTCCTCGTCGCCAAGAAGGACTTCAACCTTCCAAAGCACAACGACATTGACACCAAGAACTTGTACGTCGTCAAGGCCTGCCAGTCGCTCACCTCCCGTGGTTACGTCAAGACCCAGTTCTCGTGGCAGTACTACTACTACACCCTCACCCCAGAGGGTCTCGACTACCTCCGCGAGTGGCTCCATCTCCCAGCTGAGATTGTCCCAGCCACCCACATCAAGCAGCAGCGCTCCCATGCACCACCACGTGGCATGATGGGCGGTGAGGAGCGCGAGCGTAAGCCATTCGGTGCCCGTCGCGAGGGAGGCAACCGCGAGGGTGGTTACCGTCGTCGCGATGCTGGCGAGGGCAAGGAGGGTGGTGCCCCAGGAGAGTTCGCTCCATCTTTGTAAGTTTGCGCCGATCACCGATTTGGAGAACGATTAACTAATGCCATCTAGCCGCGGAGGAGCCGGACGCGGTCGTGCTGCTCCAGCCTCTTAAATAGCGTAATACTTCGCTCTTTGGCATCGGACAGGAATACATGATCATTCTTCAAATGGTTGGGCTGAATAGTAGCGCGTTTGGTCGAGTGATAGAAATCGCCGGGGACATGAATAGGTCGGAGCAGGAAGTTGACACTTCACAACTGTCTGATAGCGCAATGAGCTTCATCCATTGAATGCCTTCTAGCTACGAGTGAATGTCGAGCAATACACCGTTCCTATACCAGAACAGGTCATGAAACTTGTGCGATTCTTGCGTGGTATGAGTTGTTTCGTGATCATCTGATTTTACGTGTCCACCCCATGCTTCGACATATCAGGTTCACGACTGTTCCCGCAGTTTCCTTCATCTTCCCTAGCATTTCCCTAGCATGTCAGGCCCAAGACATGATCGGGTGCAGTTCAGATGTTTTGTTGAGCGGGCCGGTGTCTAATCTGCTGGCGTTGTAATACTGAATAAGGTCCTGCGTCCCGATCGCTGCCAGGCCGAGCCAAACTGGGTGAATGATGATTAGCGCAAGGTTGACACATTTTCAATAGAGGAAAGACTAAAGCTAGGCGAATAGACTTGTGTTCGGTACAATCCGTTCCCTTGATGTGGTCATTCAATTTGGGCTTCATGATCACTCGGATCAGATATCAGGCTATGTAACCAGCCGCAGCTTCGTCCTGGTCATGGTCCTGTTTTGTAGCGAACCAGGCCTTGAAGAACCCCCATTTGTGCCAACATATTGACGGATACCAACGTTAGGAAGCATATAAGTTAAACCCCGATGGCCGAGGGGTGTGCCAATCGGTGAGCTCTGTGACATTTGCCGGAGTCCCCCTTGGCTGGTAGTGGTGGTTACCGGATAGGGAAGGGACGATGGGCAACATGCACCATCAGGCGCGCGTCTGTGGCTGGTCAGCCTAGAACCCAACTTATTTTCACGCAGCTGCCAACAGGTTGAACATCAAATCTACCAAGATGGCGAGACTCACGTCTAAGAGAAAGACACCATGTGAGTTCCTATTTTGAGAACTATACAGCCAGTTTGTCCTGACCTCTATAGCCTCTGCGACGACAGGCAAAGCGCCCAAGCAAAGAGAAAGACAGGCGCATTTCAAAATGGAGGGTGACGATGAGGATGCATTTTTTGTATCGCAGTCTCCTGAACCAAAAGCTGCAAAGCGACAGGCCACGATGAAGAACGGGAAGAATCAACCTGTGCATCAGAAAGGTGAGGATGAAGGCGCCTTCAGTAGCTTGTAAGTCCTGCCCTCATATTTCGTGAAATGGCTTCTAAACAGATCAGGGACTTTTCGAAGTACGAAAAGGTTCAGACGAGGAGACACGGAAACAGCAAGAAAGCAAATAGAGTCCTCGAGGAATTCAAGAAGATGACCGAAAGTCAAGTCGTGCTAGCGGAGCTGGAAGCCAAGAGCGCGGTCACGAACATGTACTCTCTTCTCCCCATTTTCGGCTTTTCGCGAGCACTAATGAGTGGCTACAACAGGCAGAGAAAGCAAAAGAAGTTCACAGCGACGTTTGCTGGGACCTTCAACGCTATTATGACAGACGGACTTGACTGCCCTGAGAATGAGACACGAAACACACACGGCCTCAAGACCAAGCTAGACTCAACCAAGTCGGGCTGCCATCAAGTCGTAGCAGAGTACGAAGATGGGCTGCAAAAGTTCTCCTCCTGTCATAACCTTCTCTCTTTCCACGCATTCCAGAGCAAATCTGCCGCAGAGTTGACCGATGCCAAGGCAATTCTGGAGACTGGAAGAATGGTCGGCGAGGACAAGATTCGGGCCATCCTAACTGGTAGTTCCATTTCGCCGGAGGATCCCAATCAAATCAAGGCCTCTGATGCACTCTTCGCTGCGAAGGACCAGGACGCTGAAAGTCTATCTTGGGCTGTTGCGGCCAGAGAGCAAGGAAAGATCATGAAGAAGCTGACGGCTGCAATTTCTCGCATGATGGACTGAGTGAACAATTGCTGGAGATATTGGAAGGGCGGACACTTAGCTATGCAAACCATGTCGATGCTGATAGCGACTGAAGAGCAACAGACCTTACAAAACTTGTAGGGAGTAATGGGAGTTTTTTTGGCCGATATTTACATCTATGCTGCAGAAAGTGAATTGCCAAGGGTGGCATTTAGTGCATGTGCTCTTTCGTGATAAGCAGAACTCCGACCACCATGACAGAATGCTTTTTAAATATTGAGAGCTCCTTGTGTGATTACACACTAGTATATCAAATCGTTGCTAAAGTGTCGTGAATATGGCTTGCGTCGATTATACTCGATCGCGTTGTGTTGCTGCTGCGAAGGATAACACCGAGGCGCGGCTGCAGCGCTTATCGGCAAGGGCCGCTTTTCCACACAGGCTAGCGCTGCCCTAAGTTTAGCGTGCAGAACCGAGCTTTGCACACAATCAGTCCCAGCAAAATTGTGTTCCTTTCGAGATTCCACACGACAATCATCGACCACCGCCGACGACCCTCCTCACAAGTCAATGTACGTCGAAACCGAGCGCCTCATAGTCACGCATTGTCACCGATTGAATTGCTGCTAATAAATCGACCAGATGGGTGCCCTCAAATACGTCGAAGAGCTCCAGAAGAAGAAGCAGTCTGATGTTCTGCGCTTCCTTCTCCGTGTCCGCTGCTGGGAGGTAAGATGAACCTCAACCGAAGACCTCGAAGGATGCGACTTCATAATCTAGTTCTCGAGGTCGCTACCATATCTATTGTGGACATCTCGGTGTCTCTGCTATACACTCGTTGAACATTGCTGAGAGTGCAAAATATAGCTTCGCCAGTTGAACGTTGTTCACCGCGCGTCCCGCCCATCTCGCCCAGACAAGGCCCGCCGTCTTGGTTACAAGGCCAAGCAAGGTTATGTCATCTACCGCGTCCGTGTTCGCCGTGGTGGTCGCAAGAAGCCTGTCAGCAAGGGTGCTACCTTCGGTAAGTTTCCCTGAATCAGTGTTCACAGGTATCAGTCGCTAATCTGCTTCGTTCACAGGTAAGCCAACCAACCAGGGAGTCAACCAGCTCAAGTACCAGCGTTCCCTCAAGTCGACTGCGGAGGAGCGTGTCGGTCGCCGTTGCGCCAACTTGCGCGTCTTGAACTCCTACTGGATCAACCAGGACTCCACCTACAAGTACTTCGAGGTCATCCTCGTCGACCCACAGCACAAGGCCATCCGCCGCGATCCACGCATCAACTGGATCGTTGCCCCAGTTCACAAGCACCGCGAGTCCCGCGGTCTCACCTCCACCGGCAAGAAGTCTCGTGGTCTTGGAAAGGGTCATGGATTCCACAAGACCACTGCTGGTCGCCGCAAGACCTGGAAGCGTCACAACACTCTCAACCTCCAGCGTTACCGCTAAATGTGACGAGGGCGGTGTGTCGGGTGTTTTCGCAAATCTGGTCAGCCATGGGTTCGGGGTTCTTTTCGGCCCGTTTACGGCTATGAAGCGCTTTTACACAGCACTAGGCTTTCAACAACAATTGAGATTGATTGTCTAAACACATATTTATGAATTTTATGATACCCCTTAAAACGTGAATCAAAAATCTTAAAGGAGTTATGACAGTGCGAAATGTCCCATGTTGATCGTGCTCATGTTCCTTCAAAATGTCAAAACAAAGCCGCGGTGTTATGTGCTGCATCTAGTCTAGCTAGATGCCCTGCTGTAATTGATAGTCTAACTAAGCCAGCAAACACGCCCATATGGCCCAGAGAAGTCGATATTTCTCGTGTAAATCTGGAACCTCCGTGTATACCCAATCCTCTTTCGCAGTCCGAACGCTTGTGTATATTTTCCATAGGAAATCTATCTAACCATCCCTGGTCCGTCATCATAAAACCCCCCCTAGAGTAACTGTAGTGCTTCCACGCACTGTGAAATAATGTATCAAATCAGGGAAAGTCGGTCTTCGTCAAAAAGCAAATCTCAATCTCACAAGTTGTCGATGTTATACATCATCTCTTCTCTAACGGCCACCAAGTGACAAGCTCTGAAACGAGCTCATGAATTGTTCATTGGCACCTCCTTGTCTGTATTCACCAGACTCCTGTCCTTGTGGCGATGGGAAACGATTGGCCATGCCAGCGTATCCTGGAGCAAATGCCACAAAGGGATCAATTTGCTGCATCCCATAATCGCCAGTGCCTGCACTGCGTTGTCCGGCTTCGAAAGAATATCCTACGTAGCCGCCAAATGGTTGTTGGATTGACGTGGGCGCGGCGCTGCCACGATCGCCTCCTTGCTGGAAATGGCTGCCTCCAAAACCACTACGCTCGGCAAAGCTGCTATTGTATGGCTGCTCGTGTTGCTGCTGCTGTCTGCGGTCTCCGTGGGATTGGTTGACGCCGACTGCTCCTGGTCCAACTCCGCTTGGCGCCTGGATTCCGAGGCTTGGGCTGGCGAAAGAAGCTGGATTGATGGCGGACATCCAGATTCTTGTTTTATAGACCTTGAAAAGATCAGTGACGAGAGAATTGAAGTTGATGTAGGCGTCGGCGAAATAGTAGAAAGTAAGCTTTTTCCAGTCCCTAAAACCAGTCAGTATTTTTCCTTGATTTGATGGGCGGGCAACTTACATCTGAAATTCGGCATCGAGAATTTCCATGTGAAGGCCATGCTCTTTGACCTTTTGCATGCACACTCTCTTGGCTTTGGCTTCATTTCCTTCCTTATCACGAAGAGCCTGAATTTCATGGTTTTGGGCCAGTCGCTTGATAATCTTGGGTTTTAACTCTCCTGGAGTCAGCTCCTGCATTCCATGCTGCGTAGGTGGACCCATGCCACCGACTGCACTTCCTTGCATACCATTCGAAGCAGCCATGAGTCCAGCTCCAGTGCCATCCGAGGTGCCGACTGCTCCCTGAGAATACATCATCAGCCACTTGTAGTGCTCCTCAGCATACTGTTCTTTGAGCTCTTTTGCGGTGGCCCAGTGGACATTGTCATGCGCGACAGTACCAAGGTCCGTTCCACGATCAGCTTCAACGATTACAAGATCGCCAGGCTTCACTGAAAGTCCGGTACCCTCCTGAACATAAAAAACGTCTGCTCTTGAGCACTTGAAAAGCACAATGTAAAGCAGCTGGTTATGGCTCGGCTGCGGGACGCTGTACATGCTCCTGTGTGGAGGCGTTGGCTGATACTGGGGTTGCATAGCGTATGGATTGTAAGAGGACTGATAGGGCGACATTCCAAGTGCATCTGAAGCTCTTGGCTGCAGAAACGGTCCTCCGAAATAGGAAGAAGCTAGAAGTGGTTAGAGAGATACAACTTTTGTGACTGTGTGTTTGAAAACGGGGCAATTACTCACCATGATCATTCATCGGATATTCACCCTCATCAAAGCGAGACTGGATGTCTTGAGGCGTTGGAGTGTCATAAAACCCACCCTGTTGATCTCCAATAGAGCTTAACGAAGCATGGCGTGTTGAAACATCAGCAAATGAGTGTCTTCTGCTTGGCGGAAGAAGGTCAGACTGTCCACCGAAACCAGGTGTGCTCTGCCAATGTGCCTTCCTTAAGAGCGCGTTGCGATTTTCAAGCGTTGGAAAGCCTCCTCTACCAGACTGACTTGCGCCATACTCATACTCGCTCATGCGACGAGCGAGAGGTCCTTTGTTACCAATGTCCTGAAGCTCACCAATGTCATCGTTCTCATCAATGGCATAATCGGAAACCTCTGTAAGAGAGTCTTGAAGTCCATATGGATTTTGAGCCGCGTACGACAGCGTATTGCTAGTTGCCGATCTTGGCCTCATTCTCAGATTCTGCATGTTCTGCTGCTGCTGCTGCTGCTGGCGAAGCATTTGATTCTCCCTAACAAGATCCTCCACGACTTTCGCAGTGTCTACAGGGAGTTGGGCAAGGCTCGGAGTGGAATTGGAAAGACTCTCTTCATCGTCATCTTCGACCTCCTTGAGCTTTCCCAGTCCATTACCGTCATTAGACATTTCGCTCAGCATGCTTGGCCTCGATGGTCTGTGATGTAATCCAGAACTGTTGAGTCCACGACCACGACCTGGAAAGCCAAGAGCAGCTGGCATGAGAGGATTCGCACCGTTTTGGTCTGCTTCAAGTTGACCGACCGAGTACGACTGAGAGCGGTACGTTTTTGGTGTGGGATGGAGTGGAATGGGAAATGGAAGATTCGTCTCCGCTCCATTGCTGCCGTCACCAGCGAATGTCGAACTCCTGCTTGGCAGGCAAGGAGGAGATGGGAAGACTTCAGCCAGTCTGGCTGGCGGCTCCTTCCTTCCTCCTTCGGCATTCCAGATGCCTTGGACCCATGGGAAAGAAGAAGAGGCAGTCAAACCACGCCCCGCAATCATACTTGATGTCGGTGGCGCATGTGTGCTCCATGTTCCTGTGTCTGCAGATGGTGTGGTCGGATGAGAAGCTGTGGATGACATCGAGCTGCTGGCGAAGGAATTCTTGCGCGGCTGGATGAGCGGCTGAGTTGGGTCATTCAACCAAGATGAGCGGCGTGTCGGCTTTTGGACTGCCGTAGCTGGCGGGATAGTCTCTTGTTGGCGGTTGTCGCCTTCGTCTTCAGAGCTCGCCATGGCGTCGGAGTCCGGCGTCGCGCGTCCACCATTAAGCTTGTCGAGAAGAACGTGTGAATTGCTCGTCGACATGGTTGGATGTGATGGTTGGCCAATCTTGGTGGAGGGCTGCGGCTTCGAAGATAGATTCATGTCGACTTCGATTCGGCCACAATCTGAGTTGGCCGTCTGCCGAGGAAGCAGCTTGATTGAGATGGTAGTCGGAATTGAGTTTGGTTGGAGGATTATGTGTTGCGGCCTAACAAAGTCTATGGAGGAAGGAGAACAAGATGGCGAAGTGACGTCTAATCTCGGGGCTACAGTGCAGGTCCGTAAGATGCACGCCGAGTAACAAAGACAGTCCAGGGTAGTCGAGCTTATGACCTTGTTGTGAAGTGTCGCGCGGCAAATGAGTATAGAATTAGACTTATTACTTCAGGGAAGGTGTGTATTGGTAAACATGAAATGAAGACTGGCAATGGAGGAAATGGAAGTCAATAAGAGAGGACTGGTCTACAAGTACCTCCGTGAAGCTTGGTGAATTACTGGATCCTCGTAGCTTCGCGCAGGTCAGGCTACTCTAGACTCTTGGTGGGCGGGCCTTGAGATGCGGAGGGGGGCGGAGAAAGAGACAGGACTGACGGCGGAGTGGGTCCACCGTACAGGCAAGGTGTGGCCGTGGCGTTACGGTAGCGCTCCAGAAAACTGCGGGGAAGGGTGGTTAACGGCACGGAGTTTTACCGCCCTCCATTGGTGGCAGGAGACTGTTCGCCTCTAGCTCTGTCAATATGCTTGGCGATGAATCCGTCGCAGCCAGCGCCCTGCTGTCAAATACTACGAAGAGTCGAGGACAATACATCCGAGTCCCGTTGTATACAACCGCTTCTGCACCATTTGCGCCATCAGGCCAAGCGAGAACAAGCTGACAAGGAAGATCATCAAGAACGGCGCGCCCAGACGCTGATTATAACGAGTCTCCACACCTCCATCGCTACCCCAACAACTAAGAAAAGGCCCTGGGGAATACTCCCACCATGCCTATGTAACATCGTAAGCCGATGTTCTTTCGGTATTCCCCATCCATCATTTTACCCAAATGTGTCGGCAACCAGGAAATGGCGTTAGATGGAGCTCTCAGCCGTCACTCTCCCTCGCTGGCAGCGTGTTCCAGTCGTCGAATCTGACCACTCTTTTACCAGCGTCCATACTTGCATACTTGGCGGAGTGGCTTTGCCTCCGTCATGGCGCTCCCTTCTCAGCCTCATTGCTGTTCTCAGGCAGATCTTCCATGAGGATGATCAAATGATTCGCATTGACACATGACATCTAAGCTCCGAATGGTAAGTGATTTGACAGATGTGCATGGTTCACGCCATTCTTGCTTCTCGAGCTTGTGCTGTCCCTTCTGCACACTACTGCACCCGGTAATCAAATCGAGAACCAAGAAAGAGGTCCTAGCCCCATTAGAAAGTGAAATCTATATTTCCTCTAGACATTATGCAATGTGATTCATTTGAGTATAGTTCCTGTACGCAATATGTAAAAGCCCATGCACCTGCCTGGCTTATCATACACTCGACCATATTCTGCAGCATCAATGACGTCCGCCGCTCGACTGGTTGGTCAGTTATTGGACAGTATCCAATGTGCCTTTTCCTACCGTAGATAGTGGCACTTGGCCCTTTTGATGCTTCAGCTTCTCCTCAAATTTAGCGAAAGCCTCATGTCCAATCTTTTCCTCCTCGTCAAGAACCTGAACAACTCCCTTAACCTCTTCGATCTAAGAAATTGGTTAGAAAATGTCTCGGTAGTGATGGTAGGGATTTTACATACATAATGCATTAGCATGCCTTCAATGCCGTTTTTCAACGTCACTGTGCTCGAATCGCACGTGCGGCATGCGCCACGCAGCTTGAGTAGAACGTTTCCGTCTTCAAACCCGCGAAAATCTATGTCGCCACCATCCTCCTGGATAGCAGGTCTTATACGGGTCTCCAAAAGCTCTTTGATCATCCCAACGACCTCACTATCGTTCTCATTATATGCCAAAGTATCCTCCTCGTGTCCTTCCGGTTGCTTCTCACCCGGCTTGTTTTCGGCAATGTTTACGATTTGCTGGCCGGATGTGACAGCTTCAGTGATGAGACTGAAGACCTCCGGCTTAATGTGCGCCCAGTTCGCATCAGCCGACTTTGTTACTGTGATGAAATCGGTACCGTAGAAGACAGATGTGATACCGTCGATGTTCATCAAGTTTGCTGCTAACGGCGACGGGTATGGTGGAGCGAGGGTCGAGCGCGGGCTCATATATTCAATAAATGGTGTAGACAAGCCTTCCGGCAAGATTGGGTGGTTTGGCAGAAACTTGAGCGCATCTGGGTTTGGAGTGTTCTCGGTCTGAATGAATATGCTACGGCTACCACCAGCGGCAGCTGTAGGGTGAATCATGCTGGAAGGTTGGTGGAATGGCTGAAGAGATGGCCTCTTCGTCGGATTTGAGGCCGCCATGGCTGGCAACTGACGGCCGTGCGACATGCATCTCGATGTTGATGGAGTTTGGAGCTTTGGTACTCTCTTCGATGTCCTCAATGCCGAGGTAGACGAGGCGACTGCACGCGATATTTGACGAGATGCCTTCATTGTAAAATCTTATCAACGTGTTGTGAACTAATTGTTGTGGATGAATAGTATGATTGTTCAGCGCTCTCACTGATAAACATACTTCGTATTATTCTGTCATGGGTTATCGCCATCCGTCGGCGGTGACTGGGGCTTAGTAATCCGTCTTCTTATTGGTAATCGGCATAATTGCGCCTCAGCGCGATTCGCGATTCCTCCCACGTGATCATAATTTCTCTCAATCTTCTATCAAAGGAACTCACTTCGGCGCGTCAAACAATCGTCAACGACATCACCCTCATCCTCACCTAGTTCAAAGGCGTATACTCTCTATCTTATCATCTCCGCGCTGCCATGTCTGAGTCGATGGCTGTTGATCGGGTGGAGGAGACCAAGGTGGTTGAGGTTAAGGTCGAGTCGATTTCCCTTCCAGCCAAAGTTGAGGTGGAAGATACCCCAAACGCAAGCGTGAAGAGAGTTTGTGGCGTCTGCAATGAGCAGGAGGGCAAGTACAAGTGTACTCGTTGCGAAATACCTTAGTAAGGACAACCCAACCCCACACCAATCTGCCACGCCGCATCTTTTTTCATTCTAACATGTATAGCTGTTCTGTCGCGTGCGGTACCATTCATAGAGCAACTCCGTGCGAGGCTCCTGTGGCCAAAAGTTTGACCCCAGCCGAGCCAAAGCCTGTCATGGACAGAGCTGCCAGACCGGGTACAGTGGCCGCCAACCAAGGCAACATCTTCTCCGTTCTCGAGCACTCACAAAAGTTGCAGCAACTGTTCCTCATGTACCCATCTCTTCGCAGAAGACTCGGCGGGATTTACTTCTCAACACTCACACCTTCGGAACCCCAATCCACCTACGGCTCCGGCGACTCCAAGCACCGCTTCCAGTACGGTCGCGAGACCAAGGTCTTGCCATGGAACAATGACCGTGGAACCCAGGAGGGCATCGACAACCTTAGTGCAGCCAAGCTTGAGTATGGATCTGGAGGAGAGGCCGTCCGCGAGTTTGCCAGCCTTGTGTTAAAGCTCGTTGCCGCCGATGGAGTCGACGTCGCTCAGCTTGTCCAGGATGAGATTTCTGGCGAGAATGCAAAAATCATTGCACAGTTGCTCAACGGTGGCAACTACTAAGCAGGAAAGAGGGGCATTTTGGGCGCAATTTAGGACGTAAGTGGTTATTAATATTAACTCTAATCATGACCAATCAATTCCTTTCCTTTATGCTACTAAGCAGGCGATTTATTCTTTATTGGACAATCTTACATTCTCCTTATCGTGCTAATATTTCAAAGTGCTCTGAGGCGAAATCTGCAAAGGCAGAAAAGGGGGTATATAAATGCTAATGGCCCATGAGCCTGCGAAACGCCAACCCGACACAACAAAAAAATCATCTTTTTGGTGGAAATCTTGGAACCACATATCTATTAGCTTTCGATTATCGCTTGAAAAGACCCAAAAAGTTCTTCCTTTGCATTGGAAAATCATCTGGCAGGACGCCAAACAAGGTGTCCTCGTTCGTCTTGACCGTCTTTATGACCCCCGGACCAAATGGAGGTGGAGGAGCTGGGAGGCTTTTATTAATATTTTTCGTGGATTTGAAGCCAAATACGCGCTTTATGGGGCCGGCTTGCGTGGGCATTGATTGTTGCTTGGCGGCGTTCGAGTGGGAGAACTGAGGCGAAATATTGTTCGTGGCCACGGCGTTATCGTTCATAAAGTAGTAAGAATCAATATCCGGTTGGCTCTGGATCTCTTCATCGCCTGGTCCCCATGACTCAGGACGACTAGCTCGCCAGTAAGTGTATGAGGCAGTTTGTTGAATTGGCCTGTAGGTATCATCGCTAGAAACACTGCGGGTGAGGGACTTTTGACTAATCTGCAGGCCACGACCACGCTGTATGGCATCATCAGCAGTTTTCGGAGGTGCCTCCGAAGGAGCTTCGTTGAGTGTGAGGATTGGCAGCGGATCGTGGAAAGAGGTGGATGTGCTTGGACGTTCCGATATTACGGGGGGCTCTTGCAGCAGCATATTCTTTCGTGGTGGCATCGACAGTGGCTCTTGTGGTGGTTGACTTTGGCGCAGGAACACTGGAACTGATTCTGCATCGGATATGTCGGTCATTGAAGACATCGGTCTATTGGGATCGCCGTTGAAGCTTTGAGCGACCGGGTGGGCGACAGGATCCTTAGTATTCGTGGAGAAGAGCGATGAGGCAGTGTCCGAAAAGAGGTCGAGTTTGTCCAAACCGGACTCAAGAGTCGATAAAGTTGTTTCGCTCGTATGGTTTCCATCGCTGACCTGGAAGAAGAGAGGCGGGAGACCCTGGAAACTCTTTATTCGTTCCCCGATTCCACTTCCTCGCGAGCTTGTTCGTGAAGTCTCCGAACTCGCCAGGTCCATTGATTCAGTGTAGAATGTGTCGGCGTTGGACTCCTTGCGCAACGGAGTGCCTCTGAAGTGAGGATAGACTCCAGTGCCAGAGGACTCCGTGCGTGGCGAATATGTTCGATAAGCCGCCCGCATATCAGCCGCGTAGCGGTCTGTCTCTGATGATTCAGTTCGTGGGGCCACAGCTCTGGGATCCTCGTAGAGTTCCGCGATTTGGAACCCTTTCATCTTCATCGGCTCCTTTCGTATTTCCAAGCGTGACTCCTGTCGTGAATGGCCGATACGTGGTGCCTGTGCGCGCCTTATTTGTTCCCAGTCCATCTCTCGTAAGCCTTGGGCATCAATGCCATTCTGCTCCTCGAGCTTGAGCCTTCCGAGATGTGCATTGAGGCGGCTTGTCAAATCCACAGGATCGAGTGCTTGATTCTTTGACGCTTTATTTTTCTTTGGAGGAGGCTTTCGCGGAAGGATTATATTATCTGGATGTGGGTTCGACTTCCAGCGATTGTGTTTCTGGCTTGACTTGTCCTGGTGAGGATTAGTTTCCGCCATGACAGAAACAACAAATATCACGGATTACAGAAAGTGATGAAATGGTGAGTATTTACAATTGACAGATTGGAGCCAGGCAGGACTTTGCGAGCCATATCAACAAGACTCCTATCATGGCTCTCCACGACCACGGATCGCGTCACGGTAACGGCGAGCGCTGAAACTGAGCGCGGTGGCTCCAACACATAGGCCATAACTCAAGCCGACAGACGGTGTGCACGGATGAGAGCGAGTGAGAGTGACTGGCAACATTGGCCGACATGAACCTGGCGATTCACTTTTTTCTCACAGACATAGGCTGGGGGAGTGACGCAGTATTTATCGCGACATCGGCAGGAATGGCTGGACTCCGTGTGGTGAGATTGGGAGAGTGCATGGACGAGGATCCTTCCCTCACATCAGACGTGTCATTGTTAGGCGATGGGTGGCTTTTCCTCGTTGGGCTGGCTGGTTACTTGTCTAGGACGGGCTAGGATGGGCATCCCAAGCTCATCAAAGGATGCACCCCATGTGAGCTGCAAATGGTGCGAGGGGCAAGTTGTGTTGCGTCGCCAACACTTTCGCCAAGCTAGGGAACATGGGTGGGCGCTGTTTCTTTGGCGCAAACTGGACGCCACGGAGCTGGGATATCAAGACAAGCAAGCGCTGGAAAGCTTGGAGTGAAAAATGAAAGAAGTCGTCACGAAGACTCCTATTTCTTTGAGCCTTGATGTTGGATCGCCGTCATTGAGAGCTACGAGTAGAACACGATTTTTTGCGCGGTTGGAAATTCAGCATTGTTGGCGATTGCGAATTGCGACAAAGATACCAGCACGAACGATGCCCGTCATGTATCGAGTGACATAGGGTGATGTACGACACAAAATGGCGCTGCGACGGTGAGAAAGTAACGTACGGATAGAGGGAATGGCATAGCTAAGGCAGAGCTCCGAGTCTGCACTGTTTCATTGGCTGTGCCCCAGTTTGTTCTGATCTGTTTCAAATGGCGGATGCTGTGCCTCTCTCCAGCAATTTGTCCGTGCAACAGCAACTCAGGGGTAACTCCCGACTGGGTGAAACACAAAAATAGATGTCATCACCAACTCGGTCGAGTATCCGTGACTCTTTTATCGTGACCACCTCGTTTGTCTCGAATTCTTCAAGCCCCCTCATGCAACGGAAGATGAAGCACACTTGGCTTGCCGTTGTTCCCTTCTGCTAAGGAAAGAGTGGAAGACTGCACCGCCTCTCTCCTATCTGAAAGATCCAGGCAAAATATGTCGCGGCTGCAGACAGGATGAGATTTTTTTTTCCGGGATTAAAGAGCTGCGCTGACGCGCGGACCGCTTTGATTGGGACAGGCAGGAAAAGGAGAAGAGCTATGCTAAACCAGTTGCCCGATTGGCGGGCGGTGAGTGCCGAGAAAGACGATGGGAGAATGCAGAAACAAGGCCTTCGTCTGGCTGCAGCTGGTGGAGAGGGCGAAAGTAGAAAAGACCTCGACTCGAACAAGAGTGCCGAAAGGCTCCATATCGCTCTGGTCGCTATATCAGGCCGAGGGCAACAGTACTCGGGCAGCTATACTCAAGCAGGACATGATCGCGGCGCTGCTGCAGGTTAAATGTGGTCTTGGGAGACTGCGGCGATTTGAAACAGAGGGTCAATGCCTCCCGCTTTCCCGGTCGCAGTGCGTTGCAGTGCAGCGACAATGAAGATGTCCACACTGCGTTCGGATCATGGACCGAAGCACACTGCTGACTTTAGCTTGAGCACGAGCACAGCGTGAGCGGATAGACTGTCCGATACGATTAGCTCGATGAACGAGAGGTTCGAGCGATGAGTACGGAGTACAGTAGGTATATCAAGGAACGCCATCTAAACATAGCATTCCGTCGCGAGGGCCCCAAGCCGAGTCTCTTTCAGTGAGGAGTTATATATTGCAGGCAGCCCATGAAGTGCATATAATACTGCTCAGGCTCAATCTTCGGCCAGCAATGGCCTACTCGATTTCATCAC